>OLRL01000036.1_pt1 | contig 124523 bp, 150 predicted proteins | sample 1643201 | NCBI WGS metagenome assembly OLRL01 (sample SAMEA3136649, study PRJEB25190) | human gut metagenome | biome: human gut; feature: human-associated habitat; material: faeces | place: Austria | collected 2013
AGATGTATGGAGCCATTTTAGGGTTCCATCTTCTTGTCTGATGTCCGAAATGTACACCTGCTTCTAAAAGCTGTTTCATTGAAATAACGCTCATGTTTTTTCTCCTTTTGGTTGTTTTCTTCCGCACTGCTCATTTTCTGTCCGGACCCGCCGTCACACCGTAGGGCACCATCCCTTCAGAATCACTATGCGTGTAATTTCTGTTGATTTACAACTTCTGAATTATAGCATAGAAAAACCCTCCGTGTAAAGAGGGTTCTTCAAACTTTTTATGCTTTTTTCAAAATAGCCAGTTCCTCTTCTGTAAGCTGCCTGCACTCTCCTTTTAAAAGTGTCTCAGGCAGGGTAAGAGATCCCATTGAAATCCGTTTCAGATAAACGACTTTTTTCCCGACAGCCTCCATCATACGTTTTACCTGGTGAAATTTCCCCTCGCAGATGGTAAGATGAATTTCCGACTGCCATCTTTGAGGCTCCCCGGGAATTTTTTTCACAGAAAGAATCGTAAGCTTTGCAGGAAGAGTCTCTCTCTTTTCCCCAATGTCCACTCCTTTTTCCATAGCTTTTACATCTTCCTCTGTGACCGCTCCGTCCACCACCGCATAGTACGTTTTATCTACATGCTTTTTCGGGGAAAGAAGCGCATGGGCAAGTGCTCCGTCATCTGTGATCAGAAGAAGGCCTTCCGTATCTTTATCAAGGCGTCCTACCGGAAACAGTCCCTTTCTCCTGTCCGGGATCAGCTCCATCACGGTTTTGTCCCTTACGTCCTCCGTGGCGCTTACATATCCTGCCGGCTTATGTAGAAGATAATATACAAACTCCGGTGCTGCTCCTATCTCCTGACCAAGAAGCGTAACCGCATCTTTTTCTGTATCTACCTTCTGTTCCGGTTTTTTTATGGAAACTCCATTTACCTGAACCTGCCCTTTCTGAATCATTTTTTTTACTTCGCTTCGCGTCCCCGCACCTGCGTCTGCCAGAAACTTATCGAGTCTCACTGCTTTTTTCATTTTCTGCTCCTGTCGCTTTTATTCAAGAGGAATATTTGATTCCAGAAGACCTTCCTGTACCTTTACGCTGTCTTCCAGAATAAAATCCGGTACTTTTTCTTTCATCAAATACCCCATGCCCCCGTATTGCGGATAGTTTCCATAAGAGAACCCCTCTGACGCATATATCATTTCTACATCAATATTTTCTCTTTCCACCCAATCTGGCATAAGAAACTGCGGAACGATCGCCTGCTCCAGCTCTTTTAGCTGTTGTTTCTCTTCATAGCGCACAGTAACCGTATCCTGCATTCCGTCTTCTTTATTTTCTCTTGTATAATAAACATCTGCATATTCCAAGTCTGCAATTCCCTCAAACAAAGAATACCCTCTTTCTTTTAAAAATGCAACTGTTCTCTTAAATCCCGGATAAAGGTACACACTTCCATTGTAAGAGATCTGCGGTTCTTTTCCTGGTATCAGCTGATCCGGCTTTTCTGTAGAAGGCAGCATACTATAATCATAATAGAGCAGACTGCACGGCAGTTCTGTAAATGTTTTCGCATCTACATCTTTTAAGTCTTTTCGCAGATTTTCCAGAAACTCTGCTTTTTCACTTTTTTTGATAAACTCATCTTCCACCGCTCCACCTGCAAGAGTAAACGAGTTTTTATATTTTTCCCCTACATCTAAAAAGCCATATTTCCACGCAATGTAATCGGAATCTTTGTGTACTTCTTCCATTAATTCTCTGCACTGACTGCGTTTTATTGTGTACCGTCTGTAAATCCTTCTGCCAGATCCGGTCTCAAATCGGACAGGAAGATAACACCCGTCTTGTCTTTCTTTTAACGGTTCTTCCCGGACTATTTTTTCCAAAATCTCGTACATCTCAGGCGTTTTTTCTATGGTTATAAATGTTCCCGGACCATTTTCTTTCGCATTCTTTGTTTCAAACTTTCCCTCCTCTGTCTCACAGATATACGGAATTACCTCATTTCCGTTTATATCATAAAACTCAAAGGCAATGTTTTTAATTTTCTCATAATCCGGAATGTACGTTTCATAACCTGTTAAATCCGTCTTAAATACAAATGCCACTGCTGCCACTGCTATAAACGAAACAATAAGGTGTAACTTCTTGTAGAAAAAGCACCGGAAATCAAAATGATAAAAAGTTTCCAGAATCCCATGAAGCATAACCATTCCAAAAACAGACCCGACAACTGCCCAGATAACTCCATGACCTCCTGTAGGCGCTACATAGGCAAATAAACCGATGCCAAGTCCCGCCGGAATTACCACCATGAAGCGGACAACCGGCTCGCTCCAGGAATATACAAGGGCATGCCCTGCTTTCTCAAGCGGTCTTTTTTCAAACGCAAGAAAAGCTGCCACTGCAAAAATTACTCCCACGAGAAGTAACCCCAAAAACAAAATTATTCCTGCCTCCCCATTTCCGTATATTTCCAGAAAACGGTCCTGAACAAACAGCGGTGAAAAATAATTATAGAAAATTCCAAGAATTCCATTCTGTAAATAGTAATAATTTCTGTAAAAAGTCTCTCCGTATCCATTCAGAACCCAGGAAAGAGCCGGGAAATAAAAAAGGAGTCCAAAGAAGCATAAAATTCCCATAAGGATATTTCCTGTCATGCTCAAAACAAACACCGTACAGAAGTAGATCAGAAAATAGTCCAGAAGATGGAATATCATCAGCTTTACTGCCATCCCCATAAGTCCAAGACTGAAAAATCCCCTGGAAGCGCCGATACATACAGCAAGAAATTCCATGACCACATAAGGAACAATATAGAAAATAACTCCCGCAAAAGCCTGCTGCAAAAAAATCTGCTTTCTTGTCAATGGAAGACTATGATAAAAGTCTGCCTTTCTTCTGGAATACAGATATACAAAACTGCTTGTACTGTTTATAAACGCAGCCGCCATTGCCATTACCATTCCCGTCAGTACAAAACCGTCTCTCCAGAGATTTTCATAAAGAATTTCCATCTGACCTGCCGTGTAATGCAGATGCTGCCACTGTCCAAGCATCACAAGCTCTGCCACCGGAAAGGCAAAAACAAAGCCAACTGCAATAAAAAGCGGAAGCCAGGGTTTGCTTTTAAACGCAGTCGTTATATTTTTACTAGAAAAGATTTTGGATCTCATATCCTGCCACCTCCGTCTCACTGATAAATATTTCTTCCAGAGATAAAGGAATTACCTCATGGAACAGAGGGCGTTTTTCTTCCACAATATGAAGAATTTCCTCTTTTGTCCCTCTTGCCGTGATCATCAGAAGAGAACCCTGATGACTGACTTTTAAAACCTCCAGATCTCTCATCAACTCATATTCCTTTGATTTATCAGAAAATACGCATTGTATTTTGTGGATATGGCTCTTCATCTCTTCCAGCTCTTTTGAGAGAAGAATCCCTCCTTTATGTAAAAGTCCCACATGGTCACAAATATCTTCCAGCTCCCGAAGATTGTGAGAAGCGATCACCGGCGCAAAATCCCGGTTCATGATCTCCGATGCAAAAATACTTTTTACTGCCTGGCGCATAACCGGATCCAGTCCGTCAAACGTCTCGTCTCCCAGAAGATACCTCGTATTGGCGCTGATTCCCAGAATCACCATAAGCTGTTTTTTCATTCCTTTGGAAAAGGTGGAAATACGCCGTTTCCCCTCCATCTGAAACTGTTTCATCAGGCGGTGGTACTTTTCTTTTTGGAAGCCCGGGTAATAATTGCTGTAAAAATTCATCAGATCCTCCGGCGTATAGTTTAACGGCACATAGCTGTCGTCCGGAATATAAAAAACAGAGGCTTTCTTTTTATCATTTTCATACACAGGCTCCTTATCTACCAGAACCTCCCCTTCATCCGGTTTTAAAATACCGGCTGCAATACGAAGAAGCGTACTTTTTCCTGCCCCGTTGCTTCCTACAAGCCCGAATACCTCCCTGTTGTAAATATTGAGGCTTACCTTGTCTACTGCGCAGACTTTCCCGAAAGATTTCCTGCACTCTTTTATCTCAATCATGTTTCTCCTCCCTGTAGCAATCCTGAATTTCTGAAATGAGAAGCTCCTTATCTACTTTCAGAGTTTTTCCCTTTCTGACAACCCCTTTAAACTCTTTCAGATATTCCTGGCGTCCCACCTGCAGCACTTTGTCTGTATCTGCCACAAAATTGCCTCTTCCTTTTACCGGATAAATCAATCCCTGCTGCTCAAGCTCCATATAAGCCCTCTGTATGGTATTGGGATTAATCGATAAATCCACAGCAAGCTGACGGACAGAAGGCATTTTTGTTCCCACCGGCAGCGCGCCTGTAATGATCAGCGTCTTAAATTTTTCTGCTACCTGTTCATATATGGGTCTTCTGTCCTGATAATCTAAGAAAATCATACGTTCCCTCTCATCTCATGTGTATTAATTGTATTAATACACTTATAGTACCATATTTTATACGGCAGAACAACATTTTAAAATCTTAAAGTTTTATAAAGCTTTTCTCTGGATAAAGAAAAAAACCGGAAAACAGAAGGGGCAATACCTCTGCCTCTCTGTCTTCCGGTTTTTTGTGATCTTTGCGTTTATTCTACGCTTACCACCTCGTATCCTGCATCTGCCACTGCTTTTGCAAGCGCGTCTTTATCTGTATTTTCCGGAGCTTTTATATAAGCTGCCTTATCTTCCAGATTTACATCTGCCTGTACGCCTTCAAATCCTTCCAGCGCTTTTTTTACGGCTGCCTGACAGTGTGGGCACATCATTCCATTGATTTTCATTGTGATCATTTCTGTTTCCTCCTTTTTGATGCTTTCTTCTATGTCATTGCTCTGAAGCACAGCTTCCTCCTGTTTATTTTCCTCTCTTTTTGCAAAAGGACGGAACCGTTTCAGACGGAGTGCGTTTGTCACCACAAAAATGCTGCTCATACTCATTGCAGCAGCTCCCAGCATGGGATTTAATTTCAAACCAAAAGCTGTATAAAAAATTCCTGCCGCCACCGGAATTCCAAGTGCATTATAGAAAAATGCCCAGAAAAGATTCTGCTTGATATTCCGGATCACTGCCTTGCTCAGGCGGATTGCAGTTACTGCATCAAGAAGGTCATTTTTCATAAGAACCACATCTGCGCTTTCAATGGCAACATCTGTCCCTGCTCCGATCGCCATTCCCACATCTGCCCTTGCAAGAGCCGGTGCATCGTTTACGCCGTCTCCTATCATGGCAACGGTTTTTCCCTGTTCCTGGAGTTTTGCAATTTCCCGCTCTTTATCCTGCGGCATGACTTCTGCAATAACCGTATCAATATCCAGTTTTTTACGGATCGCCTCTGCCGTCCTTCTGTTATCACCTGTGAGCATGACAACTTCAATTCCAAGCTCCTTCATCTGCTGCACAGCCTGGCGGCTTGTGGGTTTTACCACGTCCGCCACAGAGAGAAGTCCGATAATTTTACTTTCTTCTGCGAAAATCATAGGCGTTTTTCCTTCATCTGCAAACGCTTCCAACCGCTTTTCATATGCGCCGAGAGCAATTCCCTGCGCCTTCATCATGCGGCTGTTTCCTGCAAAATACCAGCGCCCGTCTATCTTTCCTTTTACGCCCTGACCTGGAACAGAAAGAAATTCCTCTGTCTTCTCTCCTTCGATTCCCCTTGCCCTGGCGTATTCCAAAATCGCCTCTGCAAGCGGGTGCTCGCTTCCCCGCTCAAGCCCTGCTGCAATCTTTAAAAAAGCATTTTCAGAAAGCTCTGTTTCTATATCTGTCACAACGGGTTTTCCCTGGGTAATAGTTCCTGTTTTGTCAAGAACCACACTTTTAATATTGTGTGCCGTTTCAAGGGCTTCGCCGGATTTAATAAGGATTCCGTTTTCTGCGCCTTTTCCTGTTCCAACCATAATGGCAACAGGAGTTGCAAGCCCGAGGGCACAGGGGCAAGAAATCACAAGTACACAGATGGCGCAGGAAAGTGCGAATTCAAACGTAGCCCCTGCAATGAGCCAGGCAATGGCTGTCACAAGAGAAATACCCATGACTGTCGGCACAAAAATCCCTGCAATCTTATCTGCTGTTTTTGCAATAGGCGCCTTACTGGAGCTTGCCTCCTCCACAAGACGGATAATCTGAGAAAAGGTGGTATCCTCCCCCACTCTTGTTGCCTTAAAACGGATAAATCCTGTTTTATTTACAGTTGCTGCAATGACCGTGTCATTTACCTGCTTGTGAACAGGAATACTCTCGCCTGTAATGGCAGCCTCGTCCACACTTGTACTTCCTTCTGTAATAAAGCCATCTACCGGAATGCTTCCACCCGGACGGACAATGACAATGTCTCCTGCCTGTACCTGCTCCGCCGGAATTTCCATCTCTTTTCCTCCCCGCTCTACTGTGGCAGTCTTTGGGGCAAGGTCAAGAAGCTTCGTGATCGCCTCACTCGTCTTTCCCTTTGATTTTGTTTCCAGATATTTTCCCACGGTAATCAGCGCCAGGATCATGGCGGCTGACTCAAAATACAAATCGTGATAATATCTGTGTACCAGTTCCATATCTCCATTTGCCAGTCCGTAGCTCATTCGGTAAATAGCAAAAATTCCATATACAAGGGAAGCTGTAGAACCGATGGCGATCAGGCTGTCCATATTTGGAGCAAGATGGAATAAGGTCTGATACCCTTTTATGAAGTATTTTCTGTTTACATAGATAACAGGCAGACAGAAAAGAAACTGGGTAAAGGCAAAACTCACTCCGTTTTCTGCGCCTTCCAGAAACGCCGGAAGAGGAAGCCCCACCATATGTCCCATAGAAACATACATAAGCGGAATTAAAAATGCAAACGATACGATCAGGCGCATTTTCATATTTCGGATCTGTTCTTCTACAGGAGAACGGTTTCCTTCTACGCTTCCTTTTTCTGTCTCTCTTTTTGTAGTTCCCGCTCCCTGTACACTGGCGCCGTATCCTGCCTTTACTACTGCGTCTATGATCTGTCCTTCCCGGAGAACATTTTCATCGTACTCTACCTGCATACTATTTGTGAGAAGGTTGACGCTTACCTTTTCTGCTCCTGAAAGCTTTGAAACACATTTCTCTACTCTGGAAGAGCAGGCAGAACAGGTCATGCCTGTCACATCAAACTTTTCTTTTTTCAATTCTGTTCCCTCCCATTATTTCAGGATTTTTCCCAGCATGGAAACAAATTCGTCTATTTTTGCTTCCTTTTCCTCCTCTGTTTCCGCATTTGCAACACAGGATTTTAAATGTGCTGTCAAAATTTCCTTATTGATTTTATTTAAAATCGCTTCTGTTGCCATAAGCTGCTGAGAAATTTCAATGCAGTACCGATCCTCGTCCATCATTCGGAGGATCCCGTCCATCTGTCCTCTTGCTGTCTTTAAAAGTCTTGTCATTTTCTTCTTATCTGCTTTCATCTCGCTCTCCTTTCACACCCCTCCGGGGTATAGTACGAATGTACATCAAAAAAACTCCTCTGTCAAGAGCTTTGCAAATAAAACTTTTTACAGAGGAAGTTCCGTTACTCCTTTTCATTTCTCTTTTAAATTGCCCGGTATCCCCGCTTTTTTCCTTTTTTTACAAAATGGAAAATTCCAAAAATCACAGCTGCCAGAAGAATTCCATATAAGGTAAGAACTGCTGTATTTGCCATTGCAGCATACGGCGTTCCCTCAAGTGCCAGAAGCTTTGGCGCCGCCTCCGTAAGAAGAAGGGAAAATACATTTGCTCCGATATGGAGAAGAACGCTGCTCCACAGATTTCCGCTCATCTCCAGAATGTATGCCATAACAGCGCCAAGGATTCCCGCATAAATAATCTGCACAAAATTTCCGTGGAACACGCCGAAAATCACACCCGAAAGAATCGCTGCCGCCGGGATTCTCATATAATCACGAAGCCTTAAATACATAAGCCACCGAAAAATTGTCTCCTCCGCCAGCGGAGCAACAATTCCCATCCACAGAATCATTTCCCATAAACTGTATCCTGTCGTAATGCTTTCCATCATATTCTGATATGTGTTGTCCTGCACAAATATCTGAAGAATCCCTACAAAAAGATTCACATAAAAGGCAAGACCTGCGCCAAAAAGAAGCAAAAGTCCGCATTCTCCCAGGTTTAATTTTTCTCCCGGAGGATTGGACACCAGTCTTCCAAAAACTCTCCTGTCTCTGTCCTTTCTATAAAGATATACAGCGGGAACTATGGTGATCATTCCCGTAATACCTGTAATCAGAATAGAAAAACGATCAAATCCCTCATTGCCATATCCTGTCATTTGCGTGAGAAAAGCAAGAACTGCGCTTCCCAGGATCTGATAAATGCAGAGAAATAACACCAGAGGACTTAATCCCCTCCACACCTTTCCCGGCAAGCTCTGACGGCGCAGAGGGCTCAGGCGAAAAAATCAAGGATTTCCCCGGCAGACGCCGCGATTTTAAGAGGCTCTGCTGCCTGGAGCTCTTCCATTGTTCCATATCCATAGGAGACAGCAATACACTCCAGTCCGCAGGCTCTTGCCCCTAACACATCATGCTCTTTATCTCCTACCATTAAAACGGATTCTCTTTTATCGGAAAGTCCGAGACGCTTTAACGCCTCTTCCACAACTGCCGCCTTATTTGTACGGTTTCCGTTCATCTCGCTTCCCACCACTTCATGGAAATATCCAAGAAGATGAAAATGCTCCAATATCTGAAGTACAAATTTCTCCGGTTTTGAGGAAGCAACTGCAAGAAGGTATCCTTTTTTTCTCAGCTCTCCAAGCATCTCTGCAATTCCCGGATACACGCGGTTCTCAAAAATCCCAATCGTAGAATAGCGCTCTCTGTAATAAGAAACTGCAAGCCGGGCAGTCTCCTCATCAAGATCTGCAAATTTCATAAACTGCTCCATAAGAGGCGGCCCTACAAACACCCGAAGTTCTTCCAGAGAAGGCGCCGGCTTTCCCAGCTTTTCCAGAGCATACTGTACGGATTTCGTAATTCCCTCGCCGGATTCCGTGAGAGTTCCGTCTAAATCAAACAAGATTGCTTTATACATAAATAAAAATCCTCCCGTTGTATGATATAAGATCAAATGATGCTGTCATCTTTATATCAGCCTATTATACCATTGTTTTTCTGCAGCGTCCATGAAATTTCTGTGTTCTTTTACACTACCCCGGAATAAATCCACGGCTCCATCTGCACAAGGCGGCAGTCTTCTGTGATCACGAGAATCTCTATTTTATTTTCCCCTTCTGCGGGCTCCATCTCCCAGAAAAGACGGTTTCCCTCGCGCCACCAGAAGCATTCCTGATGATTGTGGCGCACAGAAATAATCCCCACCTGCCCCTCGGACTGGATTTCCACATAAGGCTTTCTTTGATTTTGGGGAACAGGGAGATGATGAAAAAATACGGAAAAGCCCTGAAAGATTGGAAATGGTCCGGAAACTTCCTGGTTAAAAGTCAATGGGAAACCCGGTGTCTGCATCGGCGTAGGCGTATGAGAGGGCGAAGGTAAGGCGGAAGACGTTGGAGTTTCCGTAACAGCCGGAGTCATTGTTGGTGTTGGGATTTCTGTAACAGAACTTTCCTCCAACGGAGGTTGTATGGAAGCTTCTTCTGCAATCGTGTCTGTCCTATTTTCTGTCATACCTTCCGGCTGTCCTTCGGTGTATGACGGATTTTCCACAGGAACTTCTCCCAGTCCTTCCTCTCCTGTCAAAATATCCTCTGCCTGATTCCCTTGCGGCGTCTCCTCCCAATCTTCCTGCTCCGGTTCTGTTTCTGATCCGACTTCTGTTTCTCCTTCCCCGTTTGTTTGTGTCTCCTCCCACCAGTCAGAAGGATACTCCTGTCCTTCTCCTGTTCCCATCTCCACATCAAACCCTCCCAGTTCCATACTTTTTGCCTGTGTCAGGCAGAGACAGATTCCTGTGAAAATCCCACTGCCAATCCATTTTACCTTATTCTTTTTCTTCATAAACCCGCTCCTTCCATACCTTCTCATTTTCTGTGGAAACGCCGTCCAGCATTCCCTTTTCTTCTCTTTCCTCAAATTCTTTCAAAAGCTTTCTGCTTTTTTCTCTGTCTCCTTTTTTCCACAGAAACATTCCGTATTCTGTGTACCCTTCTCTGTACTCCGGCTCATAAAGAAGAAGCTGCCTGTAATAATCTTCTGCCCGCTCCATATCCTTCTGATACTCTTCATTTACTGCAAGAAGGAGAAGAAGACGCCTCTGTTCCTCTTCTTTTTTATAAGATTGCAGAAGCTTCTGAAGTTTTTTCTCTGTCTTTTCACAGATTTCTCTTTTCTCTTTCTCAGTTGCCTCTGTAAATGTCCTGTTATAATAAGTTTCCGTCACCTGGGAAAGAGCCGTGTAAAAATCCGTTTCTTTCTCAGAAGAAAGCAGGGGAAGGATAAGAGCAGAACAAAGGCACAGCACTGTGAACGCCCCCACAAAAGCATACAGACCTTTTGTTTTTCCCGTTTTTAAATCTTTTAAAATACGGGAAATCCTTTTTTCTGCCTCCTCTGCATTTCGAAACCGGAAACCTTCTTTTTGCATACAGCATTTTTTTATCACAAGAAACATCTCCGGACATTTTATAAAATAAGAAATTTTTCTTTTCCCCATCAGGCTGTCCAGTGTTTTTCCAAGGGCGTAAATGTCGCTGGAAGCAGTAATCCTTCCTCTGTACTGCTCCGGCGCAGCATATCCCTTTGTTCCAAGACATACATTCTGCTCCTGTCCATACCAAAACACCGCGCTTCCAAAATCAATCAGGTACAATCGCCCGGATTCTGTCAGCATCAGGTTACCCGGCTTTAAATCTCCATAAAAAACCGGCGGCGTACAGTGATGCAGATATTTTAAAATCTCTGCCGTCTCTATTCCAATCCTCAAAATTTCCTCAGGAGAAAAACTTTTTCCTTCTTTTATCCATTCTTCCAGATTTTTCCCCTGTATATACTCCATCACAAGATAGCAGTGTTCTTCTTTTTCCAGATAATCCATCATTCTGGGAAGTCCCTGATGGTTGAGAAGCCTTAAAAGCTTTGCCTCTCTCTTTTTTTCCAGCGGAAGCTCCTTTACTGCCCACAACGCGCCAAGCTCCATATCTCTCGCAAGATAAATATCTCCTTCTCCCCCTCCTGCTATCTTTTCCAGAATGCAGTATCTCCCCTTTAAAATCCGTCCGGTAAGAGAAATGGGTACCACCTCCTATGAAATTTTTATATTTGAATACATAAACATAATTGGAAAACTTCACAGCAGAACGCTGTAAAAAAGAAATAAAAAATCCCTGCCCTTATCATATCACAGGGGATGTATAAGGGCAAGGGGTTTTATTTTACCAGTTATAAAAAGAATCCACTAATTTTCTCCCTGTTTCTGTAAGAGGATTTGAAAGAACCTCTTCTGTTTTTCCGATTTCCAATATCTTTCCAGACTCCATAATTGCTACATCATCGCAAAACCAGCGAATCACATCAAAATCATGGCTGATAAACAGACATGTGAGATTCATTTTTTTTCTTACTTCATCTAAAAGCTGCATAATCTGAGCCTGTACAGATACATCTAACATAGATGTTGCTTCATCTAAAATAAGAAGCTCCGGCTCCAGCAAAAGCGCCCTGCACAAAATAATTCTCTGCGCTTCTCCTCCACTTAACTGATGGGGATACCGGAAAAATAACTTCTCTGGAACTGCTGCTATCTTTGCAGTCTCATATATTTTCTTTACTCTATCTTCTTTTGAACCATATTTATGTACCAGAAGAGGATTCATAAGACTATCCCATATTTTTTTTGAAGGATCCAGTGCACCTTCCGGATTTTGAAAAACAATCTGCATTCGCTTTCGAATTTTTCGCATATCCTTTTGAGAAAATTTTGTAATGTCCATACCATCAAAAATAATTTGTCCTGCATCACATGGAATCAGACGCGTAATCATCCTTCCCACTGTAGATTTTCCACAACCGCTTTTCCCCGCTAAACCCAAAGTTTTTCCCCTATCGATAGAAAAACTTACATCATTTACTACCGGTATTTTATTTTTTCTACCTCTCCCATACATCTTTGTTAAATTTTTTACTTCAAGCATAAAGAAAACACCTTACCTTTCTTCCCGCCTGATTATATTCTTCTGGTTTCTGTTTTCTGCACCGCTCCATAGCTTTCTCACATCTGGAATAAAAAATACACCCCTGTCCCACTTCTCTTTCAAAACAGGGAATTGGTTTCATTCCTTTTGAGGGCAAAGAATTTAACAGCCCTTCTGTATATGGATGAAAAGGTTTCTTTAAAACTTCCTGCGCAATTCCCTGCTCTACAATTTCTCCTCCATATAATACACATACATTGTCACATAATTTTTCTGCTAATTTTAAATCATGCGTAATTAAGAGCATACTTTTTATCCTGCTTTCAGAAATAATTTTTAAGATCTGATATACCTGTTTCCTTAAAACCGCATCTAATCCTTTTGTTGGTTCATCTGCAATAATCCATTTCGGATTTTTACATAACCCCATCGCAGTTACAACTCTCTGATTCATTCCCCCACTCATCTCAAAAGAATATTTTTTTACAATTTTTCCGGTCTGCATTAACCCCAGTTCCTGAAGTAAGTTCTGTATATCTTTCTGAGATTTTTCTGTATTTTCGCATAATTGTTTCCCTATTTTTATCACAGGATTTAGAGATTGATTGGGATTTTGAGGAATCAAAGCAATTTTTTTCCCCCGGATTTTACACATATCTTTCTCTGACAAATGAAATAAATTCTCTCCATCTATCCAACATTCTCCATCTACCGTAGCCGTTTGAGGGAGAAGTCTCAAAACAGACATTCCAATAACAGATTTTCCACTTCCACTTTCACCTATAAGACCTGTAATCTTTTTCTCTCTAAAGCACACTGATAAGTTTCTAATAACTGAAATTTCTCCATTAGATGTTTGAAAAGTTACATTCATATGCTTAATATCAATATCCGACTTTCCCATTAAAAATCTCCTCCCGTTTCTGAATGTACATCAACAAAATCACGAATGGCATCTCCCAGAAGATTAATACACAGAGACAAAGCAATCACACAAAAACCTGGTGCGATTAACAATAACGGCGCACTGCGAAATAAAGTTCTGGCATCACTGATCATAATTCCCCAATCTGGTTGAGGCGGCTGCAATCCAAGACCTAAAAAACTCAAAGAAGCAACTGAAAGAATCGCTCTCCCTATTCTGGTTGTGAAAACAACTATAAGATTTCCCATAATATTCGGAATCACATTCCTTATGATAATACGAAAGTTTCCACTTCCTGTTGCTCTTTCTCCTTCAATAAAACTTTCTGCGCATACAGACATCGTTTCTCCTCTTGCCAGTCTGGAAAAGCCAGCCCATGATGTAAGAACAAGAGAGAAAAGAAGGCTTTTTATTCCTCCACCCATCAACCCTGAAATCGCAATCATCAGAGTAGTCCCTGGAAGTCCCTGAAAAATATTGCTGATGATTGTAAAAAAAGAATCTACTACTCCACCAAAATATCCCGATATAAGCCCAACTGTCATTCCTAATAGAAGAGAACCGAATGTCGCTGCTACAGCAAGAATAATGGATTGCCTTCCTCCATATATCACTCTGCTTAATACATCTCTCCCAAGATTATCTGTTCCAAGCCAATGTCCCTTTCCTGGCTTTGCTAAAATATTTGTCATATCTATTGCATTAGGATCATAAGGTGCAATCCACGGAGCTAAAATACTCATTCCGATTATCCCTGTTAAAATTAACAAAATTACTATTGTTGATTTTTTTATCTTCAATTTTCTTTCCCCCTGAAACGAATTTTAGGATTTACTACCGCATAAAGAATATCAATGATTATATTGACAACTACAAAAACAGCTCCGGTAAATAACACATAACCTTGAATAACCATATAATCTCGCGTGTAAATTGCATCCAATGCATATTTTCCGATTCCAGGAAGTGCAAAAATTGACTCTACTACTGCTGAACCTCCTAAAATCCCTCCAAAATAATTACCAGTTAATGTAATAATTGGAATCAATGAGTTGCGAAATGCATGAAAAAGAAGTACTCTTTTTCTTGTAAGGCCTTTACTTGAAGCCACAAGAGCATAATGCTGCCCCATCTCCTTAATCAAAGCAGCTCGGGATAATCGGGCTGTTACACCTATATTGGAAGCAGCTAAAACAAACGAGGGCATAATGTAAGATTTCCAGGAATCAATGCCACTGGTAGGTAGAATCTGTAAAACCTCCGCAAAAATAATAATGGCAAATAAAGCAAGCCAAAATCCCGGTATAGAAAGCATAAAAACAGAAATACCAGATAACGTTCTGTCTAAAATCCCACCTGGTTTCCAACTCATAAAAATTCCTGCTGAAATTCCTAAAAGCAAAGTCCATCCTAAAGCCATGACAGATAATTTTACAGTAACAGGAAGGCGCCTTATCATCTCTTCCGAAACTGATGTGTGATCAATATAAGATTCTCCCATATCGCCTCGAAAAACATTAATAAGCCAATGTATATACTGTTCTGGCAAAGGTCTGTCCAATCCCATCTCTTCTCTCATATCCTGTATCTGTTCTTTCGTGGGATCTTCCACTGCAATCCTTCTGAGCGCTTCTACTGCAGGATCCCCCGGCGAAACTCGCCCAAGCAAAAATGCTGCCAAAGAAATCCCCAAAAGTACAGGAATAATCGTCAGCAATTTTCTAATACTGTAACGAAACATATCTCTTCTCCTCTGAAAAAGGCGGTGTCAATTCATGACTCCGCCTTTTGAACTTTGTTTATTTAATTTACACCCATTCTACTTCTGCAAGATTAAATCCGTTAGGTTTTAATTCATAACCCTGAATTTTTGTATTATATGCTGCCAGAGCCTCTTCCTGATAGAGAGATACAACCGGAACATCTTCTACAAGAATATCCTGCATCTGTCCGTACAGTTCTTTTCTTGTATCCATGTCCATCTCATTTTTTACTTCCTGTAAGAGACTGTCCATCTTCTCATTTTTATAGCCTCGGTTATACTGTATATTTGTGGCACCATCACTGGCAAATATTCCCTGGAATCGCGCATACGGTTCACTATTCGGGAAAGACTGCATTGCAAGTCCAAGATCGTACTCTCCTTTTTCCCAAAGATCATAAACTGCATTTTCTTCCAAAATCTGAATATCCAGATCAATTCCTATTTCTGAAAATACTGCCTGAAGATATTCTGCCTCAGCTTTAAAAGGATAGCGATCCAAATCTTTTGTTCTCATAAGAAATACTGCCTGAACTCTCTCATCTCCCAAAACTTCTTTTGCCAGCTTTTTCGCTTCTTCCGGATTGTACTCAACAGGTTCCTCTTTATAAAATGGACATGTGCTTGTCAGCCAGTTAGAAGAAGCCTTTCCATAACCATTATAAAGCTGCTCTACTATCGTCTCTCGATCCACAATCATGCTCATTGCTTTACGAAGTCGTACATCATTAAACGGTTCTTTATTCATATTGATTTGAATGTGATGTGTTTTTGATGTAACAGAAGATGTCACCTGAAAACGTTCATCTTTTACTAATTCTTTGGCAAGATTAGGCTGAATAGCGCCTATATCCATAACTGCCATAATTTCTTCTGATTTTAGCGCAGATATTTTCGTATTTGCATCGGGAATTGTACGGCAGCGGATATATTTCGTTTTTGCCTTTTCTCCCCAATAATCATCAAATCTTTCTACAAGACAATACTCATCTTTTTTGTATTCAACAAGTTTATAGGGTCCTGTTCCTATTGCATCTTTCGCAAATGTTCCATCATCTGCAAAACATTCCGGCTGAAATATCGGACTCCCATAATCCATCATATTATAGTCTAATGTAGGCACGGATTCCTCGAATATTAAAGAAATCGTATTTTCATCTATCTTTTTCACCTCTTTTAAACCAGGAAAAGTATTTTCCATATTAATTCCATTAAACTCTGAAGAAAATGGCCCTTTTTTCCATCTGTCAAAATTAGCGATTACTACATCTGCATTAAAATCAGTTCCGTCATGAAATTTTACACCTTCGCGTAAAACAAACGTCCACTCTGTTGCATCTTCATTCTTATTCCACTCTACTGCAAGAGCCGGAGATGGAGCCCCGTCTTCTGACATTGTGATAAGTGGCTCCCAGACTCTCATATTCTGAGAAATAAAAACTGCATCTTCTTTATCTCTTACCTGATCTCTGTGTGATGCAAAAACAATTTCTTCATTTTCCTGACTTTTCTCAGCATTTACTGTTTGGGGAACAGACCAAAACAATCCCACTGTCAGCAATAAGCCGAGAAGCATACATCCTAAACTTTTTCCTTTTTTTTCTGTCATGTTTTCCTCCTTAATGTGTGCTTTTTCAAAAAAAAGCTGCCTCGGAAGGAGGCAGAGTAATAGAATAAAACTTTACATTTTCTATCTGCTCTCTTTCCCACCGAAAGAATGCTTCTTCTTCACTTTTGGCAGGTCTCCTGGCTTAGCTTCTTCCTGTAATCTTCCTTCCCGGTATTTTACCAGTGGTATATAAAACTACAGTCCACTTTACAGTAGCGGGGGCTGCTGCAGACTTTCACTGCATTCCCTTTTCAGATACTTTGTATCCACCAAAAATGATTCTGTTTACTTTTTTAAATATACGTTTTATATTCTGATTTGTCAATAGATTATATATTTTTTCAGAAAAAAGCAGCAGACTTTGTTCCTGCTGCTTTGATAAATTACATTCTCTCAGGCGCTTCAAATCCCAGAAGATCGATACATGTTTCCAGAACCTTTTTTGTAAGGTTTAAAAGCTGGATAAAGGATTCCTTCTGCTCCTGATTTTCTTCACTTAAAATCTTTGTTTCATGATAGAAGCTGTTAAATGCATTTGATACTTCATAAATATATGCGCAGATTTTATGAGGCGCTTTTTCTTCAAAGGCATTTTCTACTGTCGCGCCGAAAGCAGTAAGCTGCAGCATAAGATTCTTCTGGCTTGTGTTTACTGCGCCGAGAATTTTTCCTCCTGCCAAATCGCCGCCCTCTTCTGCATAACGGTTCAGGATAGACTTGATCCGCACGATAGTATAGAGGATATATGGACCTGTATTGCCCTCAAATGAAGTAAAGCGGTCTACATCAAAAATGTAGTCTTTTGTTGCCTGATTGGAAAGGTCGCCGTACTTAATTGCAGAAAGACCTACGATTTTTGCAGTATCTCTTGCATCCTTGTCACGGACGCTTCTGTTGTCCACGATTTTTGTGTACATTTCTTCATTAATGTCTGCGATCAGGTTTTCAAGACGCATAACGCCGCCGTCTCTTGTCTTAAACGGCTTTCCGTCTTTTCCATTCATAGTACCAAATCCCAGGAAAGAAAGCTTTGTATCTTCTTTTACAAGACCTGTTTTTCTTGCACAGCGGAATACCTGGATAAAGTGAAGTTCCTGACGCTTATCTACCACATACAGGATCTCGTCCGGCTCAAACAGTTTCATACGCTCCACAATAGTAGCAAGATCTGTTGTTGTATAAAGAGAAGCCCCGTCTGATTTTAAGAGCATACACGGCGGGATTTCCTTTGTGTCTGTCTCCTCTTTTACATCAACAACAAGAGCGCCCTGATCCTCGTATGCAAAGCCTCTGTCCTTCATATCCTGCACCATGTCCGGAATGTACGGCTGCGCGTCGGATTCTTTTTTCCATAAGTCAAAAGATACGTTCAGGTTGTTATAGTTGCGCTTTAAGTCTGTCACAGATACTTCCATAATATGGTTCCAGAGAGCCATATATCCCGGCTTGCCCTGCTGAAGAAGATGGGTTGCCTCAAGTGCTTCGTTTCTGTAGGCTTCGTCCTCTTTTGATTTTCCGCTTGCGCAAGGGTAGATTTCCTCAAGCTCGCTGATCGTAAACGGCGCTTCCTTCGGGTACTCTCCCTGGAAATTGTCGTCAAAATATACAAGCTCCGGTTTTCTGTGTTTTAACTCTGTGATGATAAGTCCCATCTGAAGGCCCCAGTCTCCGAGATGTACGTCTCCGATCACTTTATGTCCCACAAAACGTCCGATCCTCTTAATGCTCTCTCCGATAATTGCAGAACGGAGATGTCCTACATGAAGAGGTTTTGCCACGTTCGGTCCGCCGTAGTCAATGATAATGGTTTTTGGATTTTCTGCTGCTGTAACGGAAAGCTTTTCATCCTGTGCCATTTTTTCAAGATATTCTGCCAGAAATTCTTCTTTTACGCGAAGATTGATAAATCCCGGCTTTACCACCTCTGCCATTGAAAATACAGAGCTTTCTCCCAGGTTTGCCACGACCTCATCTGCGATCATGAATGGAGCCTTTTTATATGCCTTTGCTCCTGCCATTGCCCCGTTACACTGAAATTCGCATAAATCCGGTCTGTTTGATACGGTTACCTTTCCGTAAGCCGGATCGTATCCTGCTTTTTCAAATGCTGCGGAAAGCTCTTCCGCCATCTGTTCCATCAGTTTTTTCATATTTGTCTCGTACTCCTTGTATTTTCTGTTTTAAATTCTTCAAATTTTTACTTTTTTGGTACAGCCGATCGCAAGGGCGCCGTGTCCGATATGACAGGCAATGCTCAGAGCGAGAGGCGCCATACGGACTTCATGTCCCGGAAATGCCGCTTCGATTTCTTTCTTAAATTCTTCTGCTTCCTCCGGATTTCCGGTATACGCGCTTTCGATACACATAAGCCCCTCTTCCTCATATGCTGCAAAGCGTTCCTGCATATCCTCCTGCGCTGCTTTTAACATGGCTCTCTTTGCCTGTTTTTTGCCCCTTACTTTGGCATAGGCGTCCAGCTTTTCTCCCTGGATCTGAAGTACTGGCTTTAAATTGAGAACCGTTCCGATCGCCGCAGCAGCAGGTGTGATCCTTCCGCCCTTTTTCAGATATTTTAAAGTTTCCAGAGTAATATAAATACTGGATTCCAGCTTTTCCGCCTCCAGTACCTCTTTAATCTCCACTGCGCTTTTTCCTGCGTCACGAAGCGCCAGAGCATCTACAACTGACTGATACTGAGTAACAGAAATTCTCTGATTATCTACTACCTGCACCTTTCCATCATAGTCTCTTGCAAGACCCATCGCGGTTTCACAGGAATTGCTCAGTCCGCTTGACATGGGAATATGTACGATTTCATCGTTTTCCTTTAAGAGCATATCCCAGAGACCGCAGACTTCTGCCGGACTTGGCTGAGAAGTGGAAATCGGCTCGTCATTTTTCAGTCTTTCATAAAACTCTTCCTGACTCAGTGTCACTCCCTCAAGATACATGGTTTCATTAATATAAAAAGGCATGGGAATTACGTGCACTCCCATTTCTTTCGCCTGTTCCTGCGTTATGCCGCTGTTACTGTCTGTCACAATGGCAATCTTTCCCATTTTCATTCTCCTTTGCTAGAAAATATACATACTGTGTTCAGTGTAACATATTTTGTTCCTCTTCTCAATTAGAAATTGAAAAAATCCCTCTTACATGATAAAATATGACAAAATAAGAGATGGGAGGCGTGTTTTATATGTCATTTACGCAAAACAGCTATGCACTGGCAGGAGAAACTCTGAAGAAAAAATTTGCCAGAAGAAACATGGACGCTTTTTACTGTGCCACAAAGGAAGAAGCAAAAAATTTGATTCTTTCCATGATTCCGGAAGGCTCTTCTGTTACCTGGGGCGGTACGGAATCTATGGAAGAAGCTGGCGTCTGCGAGGCAGTCCGCAGAGGAAATTATGAATTTATTGACAGAAAATCAGCAAAGACGCCGGAAGAAGCAAGAGCCCTTTACGGAAAAGTCGTATGCGCCGATTATTTTCTTACCAGCACAAACGCCTTCACTACAGACGGTGAGCTTGTAAACATTGACGGCGCAAGCAACCGGGTTGCCTGCATTGCCCACGGTCCGGCTCATGTCATTATCCTTGCCAGCATGGACAAAATGTGCGCTTCTGTAGGAGACGCTTACAACCGCGTACGCACACTTGCCAGCCCTCCAAACGCCATGCGTGTCGGTGCAGATACTCCCTGTGCAAAAACAGGTGTCTGCGGCAACTGTTTAAGCCCTGACTGCATCTGCTGCCAGGTTCTTGTCACAAGATATTCCCGGATCCCGGGACGGATCACCGTTATTTTATGCGGCGAAAAAGCAGGCTTTTAAAAACCTGCTTTTTTCGTCTTACTCCACTCTTGCTTTTGCAAAATACTGCGGGAGATGGAAATTGGGCTTTTCATTTTTGATTTCCGCAAAGGTTCCATAATGCTCAATCTCCGGTGTCTCGGAAATTTTGTAGAAGTTACAGTAAAAGACATCACCGTTTTCTATGTTTACTTTTCCAAGTTCTTTTATCAGAGTTTCCGGAATGAGAAGCTTTATTCCCCAGCATTCCCCGTCTTTATATACTTCCGGGAGAACAGAATCATACACCTTATCTGAAAAATGGCTTCTTCCTTTTCTTCCCTTTCCATATGCAGCATACAGCACTCCTGCGGAATTCATCTCAAAATTTATATACATGGAGTTTTCACGGATTTCTCCGTCCTCATCTGCAAAACCCAGAAAAACCTCCACTGCACTGTCATCGCATACCCGGAATCCCGGTATCTTTCCGCTTTTTCCGTTTTCCATATTTGTCTCTGTTCTGGGAGAAGATTCCTTACAGTACATTTCTACATAAAGACCTTTCCCTTCCAGGTATCCCATATATCCAAAGGTTTCCGGCTTTGGTCCGTCCACCCACTGATAATTGGAGACTTCAAAACGCTCACAATTTTTAATTTCCTCTTTTTCTGAAATTCTTTTTACCAGGTACTCCACTTGAAAGCCCTCCTTCGTTTGTTTTCGCTCCCTTTATTATAACGCTTCTTCCAAGAAGGCACAACAATAATGTTCCAAGAAAAGCAGCTCCTGCCTGAAATACCCTCACGATCTGCTCTGCCTCTTCCGGTGTTTTCGGAAGTATGAGATACATCTGGAAACTTTCGGAAAGCTCTTTCCACTTCTCAGACCAGAACGAAAAATCTGACCACTTTCCGGGAATCCAGTCTTTTGAAAGCTCCATATTCTGTGTGGAAATCCCGGATAAGCCGTTTCTTAAGAGAAACGCCTCCCCTGCGTTTTTCTTTGTCTCCCCCTGCTGTGGTCGCACAAAGGCTCTTGTATAAAGAGTTTTGCTGTCTGTTGGACGAATGAGTATCGCAGGCTGCTTCCAGGAAATGGTATCCCGGACTATATATGTTTTTCCATTTAAAAGAATCTCGCTTCCCACTGCCTCCCTGCTTCCGAAAAGCGCGTAAGACGTTTTTTCGTCTATCACACAGCCTTCTCTGTCCTCTTTTGAAAATCCCTGCACTCTTCTGTCATAAAGAGAAGCGTCTCCCAAAAGGCCGCAGACCATCGCTTCTTTCTGTGTTCCGTATTTTATAGACTGTAAAACAGAAATCCCTCCGTCCCAGTAAAAACATGCGTCTGTGGGAAGTTCTGCCCTGCTCTCTTTTTCCAGAATTTCTGCCACCTGGCCTTGATCCGGATATGTGCCGGATAAAAATACAGATGCTGCCGGATTCTCCTGAAGCATCCCACAAAGGCGAAGTCCGTAAAAGAGACAAAGCACCCCCATCACACAGAGAAGCAACCCCGCTGCCTTTCTGAACCGGAAGGAGGTGTTTTTGCCTTTCATGACTCCTGCAGCCTGACAGGACTGCCCTCCGTAACTTCTCTGTCTGTGCTTATAATAACCTGCTGCTCGCTGGAAAGGCTACCTTCTTCCAGAGCTGCATAGGAATTGTTTTTATCCCGCACCGTTACCTCTACCTTTCTTGCTACAAGCTGTTCCCCAAGAATGGTGTTTTCCGTATCTGTCACATACACAAAGCTTCTTCCATTCTCTTCCCGGAGAGCAGACAGAGGAACACAGGTGGTAAAGGGTCCTTCCTCTCTTGTAATGGAAAATTCTGCTGTTTCTCCAACAGACAGGGTATTTTTCGGAAGAAGAATGGAAATCCGGCGGCTGTCTTTGTCTTCTTCCACCTCAGATATGGATTCTATCTGAGCTTCCGGAATTTCTGTTCCGCTGCTTCCCTTCACAGCAGCCATCCCTCCAATTTCCACATATTTCAGATCATCTTTATAGATGGTTCCTGTCATGCGAAGGCTTCCTCCTGTTTCATAAAGGATCGCGGAAGCCTCCTCTGTTGTCTGGCTTCCTGTGGAAGCGCTCATACTTTTTATTACGCCGTCTGCAGGGGCTTTTACTTCCCCCTTTGCCTCAAGAAGCGCCTGAAGTTTTTCAAACTCCTTCTGCAAAGCCGAAAGCTCTGCTTCTGCATTTTCAAGACTTCCGTCTGTCGCCTCTTCCATATCTGCGTCCTCAACTGCCCGCTCTGCCTCGCGCACCTCATTATTTCTTGCAATGATCGCCTGATTAAGAGCCTCTTCCTTTGCCCGTATTTCCTCCTGAAGGGCTGTCTCCTGCTCTTTTGTATAAGCGTCTGCTACATTGCCTCCCTGTATATTTTCCTGGCTCTCTCCGGATTCCAGATGATCCCCTGTACCATCAGAAAGGCTGTCGTCTCCCTGGGGCGGTGTATTTTGTGCCTGGGCTCTTCCATTATAAAAATCCTGAAGTTTCTGTTTTGCCGCATCCACTTCCATCCTTGCATTTGCCATATTAATATCTCCGTATTTAATGGCATCGTTATAATTTTGCTGTGCCCTGGCTTTTTCCGTCTCTTTTTTCTGCCCCTTTACAGAATCTGCACTTTTTAAATCCTCTGTTTTTCTTAGGGCAGTATCGATCTCCATCTGCTTTTTTTCAATCGTCTCCTGTAAGACATCCTGATTCAGTACAAAAAGTGTTTCTCCTTTTTTTACATTCTGCCCTTCTTTTGCAAAAACCTGTTCCACCTTCTGACCGGCAAGAACAAACACTGCCTGTTCTTTTGTGCCTTCCACTCTTCCGGTTCCCTTTACATTATGGGCGATCACCTGGTTCTGCATCTTTTTTGTATCTACATTTGCAACGTTTAAAGAATCTGCCGCCCTTGATAAAAAAGTAAACACAAGCATCGCCACAAAAAATATCACAATCCATTTCACTAATTTTCTTTGTTTATCCATCTCTTACTCCTTAATTGCTGTAGAAATAATACCCTGTTCCAGATAGTCCTGTCCTGCCAGAAATACAAGAACTGCAGGAAGAAGGACAACGGCAGACGCCGCAAAAGCAAGCCCCGCCTTTTCCATATTGATATTTGGAAGAAACAGAGATAAGGGCCACAGGCTTTTTGTCTTTAAAAATGCCATTGGCTGTTCTATTAAATTCCAGTATTCCAGAAATCCAAGAACCATAGCGGATATGATCCCCGGAGAGCCAAGAGGAAGCCCCACGCGTATAAAAAGCCTAAGTTCCCCTGCCCCGTCAAGTCTTGCCGCCTCCATAAGCGCTTCCGGAATCCCCTCAAAAAACCGGTACATGATAAATACAGGGAAGGTGGAAAACACTGCCGGAAGAATAATTCCCGTAAGAGTGTCCAAAAGCCCCAGACTGTCCAGAACAAGGTAATTGCTTAACATCATAACCTGAAAGGGCATCATCATAAGAGCAATATATATAATAAAAAGAAGCTTTTTCCCGGGGAAAGAAAATCTTGCAAATCCCCAGGCTGCGGGAACACCGACAAGAAGCTGCCCTACAAGGATCCCTCCTGTAAGCTTTACGGAATTCCAGAACATCACGAAAAATTCCGGGGAATCCAGAAGGAGCTCCACATACGACCGAAGGGTGGGATACCTCGGAAACAGCTTCCAGGAAGCAAAGCCTTCTCCCCCTGTGAGAACTGGCTGCAGCAGTTCTTTTAATTCTCCTGCTCCCATAAGAGAACCGGCTGCAAGAAAGAAGACCGGAAACGCCGCAAGAAGCGCAAAACAAACACAAATAAAGGTTCCTGCTTTTTTCATATTCTCACTCCTTTTCCCATGCTTTTTGAAGAAATAAAATCAGAAGCAAAATCACAGCTCCTGTTACCACTGCAGCGGCAGACATTTTATCCAGGGATAAATCTCTGTACCAGTTATTAAAAAGATGCTGCAGAAGATACATATTTTCCTGTGGATAATCCCCCGCTACAAGATACGCCTCCCGAAATACCTTAAACCCGTTTAAAAGAGAAAGAACCACTATGGTAAAAAGTGATGGCAGCAAAAGGGGAAGGGTGATTTTTGTAAAACACTTCCACTCTCCAGCCCCATCTACCCTTGCCGATTCATACAGAGAAGTGTTGATCGCGGAAAGCCCGGCAAGCCACAGTACAATGTCGTATCCAAGATTTCTCCATATGTAGCTGAATACCAGTACATAAAAAGAACTTTCCGTATTCATCCAATCCTGCCCTTCTATGGAGAAAAAGGAAAAAAGATGATTTAAAAGCCCCTGGTCATGAAACATAAGCTTCCATAAAAGGACAACCGAAGCAACCGGGATTGCCATAGGAAGCAGAAAAAAACTTTTTGTCATCTGCCGGAAACGCTTCTGCCCTGATATAAAAATAGCTGCTCCCAGAGACAGACAGACAAGAAGCGGAATGCACACTGCAAAAAATCGAAGTGTATTTTTTGCTGCAAGCTGAAACGCTGAATTTTGAAATATCGTTATATAATTGGAAAATCCGGTAAATTCTCCGCTTACCGCCCCGAAAAAGGAGCGCCGGATCACATCTATGTAAGGAACGAGCCAAAAGAGGCACACTCCGAAAAAACTGGGAAGAAGAAAGAAAATCCCCTTCCATTTTGCTGATTTTTTTCTCATATATCTGCCGCCTTTCTTTCTGTTATCCCTACTATAGCAAACTTCTCTCTAAGTTTTCTCTAAGACTTTTCCTATTCTTAGAGATAACTTTAAGATTTCCATGTTATAATAAAAAGACTATACATAGAAAGCAGGAACAGAATATGAAGATTTTAGTAATCGAAGACGACAAAGAACTTGCAAAAGCCATTCAATTTCAGCTTGAAAAAGAAGATTTTTCCGTGGAACTGTGTTATGACGGAGAGGAAGGGCTTTACTATATGCAGGAAAAAAGCCATGACCTTGTGATTCTGGACAGAATGCTTCCTCATATGGACGGCGTGACCCTCTTAAAAGAAGCAAGGCGTTCCCACGTTTCCACGCCTGTTATTTTTCTCACTGCACTCGGGGAATTAAACGATAAGGTCTGCGGACTGGAATGTGGAGCAGACGACTATATGGTAAAGCCCTTTGCCTTTGAAGAACTTCTCGCAAGAATCCACTGCCTTATGCGCCGCCCCGGAAAATGGGACGATTCCTCCATTCTTCGTCTGGGAGACGTTTCCTTTGACCCGGAAAGCAATCTTTTAGCAAAAGAGGACTGTGAATGTACCCTTTCCAAACGGGAAGGAAGTCTTATGGAAATTTTCTTAAGAAATCCCGGACAGACGCTTACCCGGACCGTCCTTTTAAATCGTGTATGGGGCATGGACAGCGATGTGGAAGACGGAAATCTTGATAATTATATCCACTTTTTAAGGCGCCGCCTGAAATCTGTAGGCAGCACCCTGAATTTAAAAACAGTACGTGGTGTGGGATACTGCATGGAAGTATTTCATTGAGCCACGATCATAAAAACGGGTCCGCTTTCCATTTATCTCATGGAAAACGAACCCGCTTTTTCTTTTATTCCTTTATTCTGATAAATATAAGTTTACCTGTGACGCGGCTTTTTCCACTGCTTCTTCTACAGAAATTTCTCCTTTCAGATAAGAAGCTCCCGCATCAAGAACAGCACTTAAAATCATGCGGTTTTCTTTCACCGGCGTAGTCAGTGTCTTTCCAAGCTCCTGCATTTCTCTGATCACTGCCTCGCCCGGCTGTACAATGTTTAAGTCAACGCTTTCTCCTGTCTGATTGTTGTAACTGCTTGTAACAGATGTCACATCACCCTCTTTTGCATTTCCCATCCAGTACGATACATCCTCATAAACAGATTTTCTTACAGGAAGACCATTGGAAGAGCCCACTCTCTGCCCTTCATCGCTGAATAAATAGCTCACAAATTTTTCTGCCGCCTCTTTTTCTGAGGATTTGGCGCTGATTCCCACAAGCTTCTGAGGAATAAAGGCATCTTTTGTCTGACCGTTCCAGAGTTTTCCGGAAATGCTGTCGCCCTGCTGTTCTACAGAATAAATGGAACGCAAGTCAGAAGGGGAATAGACGCCTCCCGTTCCCAGAATGTTGCTTCCTGAAATCAGACTCAGGCCGCCTACACCAAACTGGGAGAATACTGCGCCAAATTCCGAATAAAGTTTTCTGACTTCATTGGCTTCTTCCATCTCTTCTACTGTTGTTCCAAAAGAAGCAAGCTGTTCCTCTGCCGGTGCTTTCGCACTCTGATAAATCCTGTTTGCCTGCTCTAAAAATCCCTGTACTGCCTCCTGGTTTAACGTTCCATCTTCGTTTACCCATGCAGACATATTCACTGCCGCAAGACCTTTTAACAGCATATACGGACTATAAGAGCTTGAGAACGGAAGCGTATCCTTTGTATACTCTTCTTTATGTGATTCTATGGTATCTGCCATAGAAGTCAGATCAGAAATTGCGTCCACATATTCTTTCTTTCCCTGAATATACGGAATGCCAAATTTTACAGGCATCTGATATATCTTTCCCTCTCCGTCTTTATAAGGTTCTATAATATTTTCCAGAATATCCGCATCCTTTAAGATTCCGCTTAAATCCTCAAGCATTCCCTTCTCAATATACGTATCTGCGGCAATACCGTCCATAAGAAGAATATCTGGTCCTTTTCCAGCCATGATTTCTGTGTTTAAAGCTTTTAAGGCGTCTGTTTCTGTTACTGCGTCCTCTCCTGTCATACCGGTTTCCAGATTCAGATAAATATCCGGATATTTTTTCTGAAAGGCCGCTGCCGCCTGCCGGAGAAAATCATCGTCTGCGAGAGAATATACGGTAAGCTCTGTATCCGGGACAGCCGGCGTGTCTTTTGAGTACACGTATTTGCAGATTCTTCCCATAGAATCGCCCTGACTCATATCAGAAACTGCCAGATAAAAGGAACCATCTTTATCCCTCGCCATATCGGTAAATGCTATATCAGGAGAACTGAGGGAATTTAATTTTCCATCTGCCACCTGCTCCACAACGCTTCCTCCAAAAGCATATCTGTAAATTCCGTCGTGGCTTACATAGAAGAGACTATCCTTTTCATCTCCTTCAAGAAAAAGAAGATTATTGACGCCCACTCCCGTCATCTGCAGATTATCCGGATTGGAAGCGATTTCTTTTGTCAGAATCTCTTCTTCATCCAGAGGCTTTCCTGTTTCCATATCGTAATAATGAATCTCTGTATCTACAACCGAAATCAGCCGGGTTCCCACCGTATCAAATATGGTAACCATACTGCCTTCGTCATAGCTGTGAACGATGCTTCCGTCCTGCGGATTTACTTCCTGCACTCCATTACTGGAAGATAACAGAAGATTGCCCTTCTCCGAAAACGCACAGCGGAAAATATATCCGTCTGTTGCCTCGTTTAAATCCAGTTCTTTTACTTCTCCCGATGGAGAAATATAAAAGTAATGAAGAATATAGTTTTCTTCGTCCTGCATCTCCAGAAATGTGGTAAAAATTCCTCCGTCCTTTGCGATTGCCGCAGAAGAACCAAACTCCAGACTGTCGTCCACCTTTGCAAGCTCCCGTATATTTTGGGGGCTCTCCCATGTTTTTCCCTTGTCTTTGGAATCACTTACCTGAACACCATCTGCTGTAAAATATACAAGGCGCAGCGTTTCATTTTCCAAAAGCTCCATTGCTATGATCTGCGAACACCCTTCCGGAACAGCCAGGTCCTCCTCAAGGTATCTTCCCATTGCTTTTTCTTCCGTATCTTTTTTTCCGCCTTCATCAGATTGGGAAGAAACTGCCTCCTTTCCACAGCCTGTAAAACCGGCGATACTTCCCGCTGCAACGCAGACACTCATTACTGCAGCGAAATTTCTTTTATGTTTATGATACCAGCTCATGTGTAACCTCCTTTTTGTTTATGCTACTACCTTAACAGGGTTTTCTCTAAAAAATCTCTAAATCGAAATATTCTTTTTTCCTTGTATTTAGCGGTATTTCATTTTTTATTTGTGACTAATGTGTGACTAATCAAATTTTTAACATATTTAATAAGATGATACAATATTTAAAAACAGGCAGAGGATTTTTAGTCCCCTGCCTTACTTATTGCTTTTGTTTATGCTTCAAATATTTCCAGTTCCCTTTCCAGAACAGGAAGGAACTTCTCTATATTTTCTTTTATGTGGTCTAAATAGGATTTCTTATCTCCTGTGTAGACTTTGCAAAACTCAGCAATCTCACTTAACCATTCCTGATTTTTTCTGATCTTCTCGGGAGAGTCGTTACTCTCTTCACACATCATTCCACCGATCAAAAAATTAATCCGTAACTCATAGTCTTCTTCTTTCAAAGCTCCCTCAATCAAGTCTGTTATTTTATTTTTTTCTTCCATTCTTAAATTCTCCAATCCATTTTTCAAATTCTCCATTTTTTACTGCCTCCTCCGCTTCGGTTCTGGCTTGCCGCGCTATCTCTATATTGTAGTCCTCGATCAGACTGTACACTTTATTTTTATAACCGATAGACGCTCTGTATTTTCCACTTTTTAATTTGGATACACCATTGATTCCAGTTGTATTATTCTTACTTATTGTTCCAGAAAAGAAAACCTTTGAAGTATGATCCTCTATTTTACGGCTATCTTTCAGCATCTTTATTTTATCTGGTCCTTTTGCTACGCACCCACAGCTTATTACTTTTCCACCTGTAAGGGAGTCGGTTCTAACCCTGCAGGATTTCCCGCAATCACATTTACATAACCACAATTTTATATTTCTCTGCTTTTCTCCGGAATCCTTAATTACCGTTAACTGTCCAAAACGTGCTCCTTCCAAATGCTTCTGGAATCCTTTCTGACACCCACAACTCGTTTTTCTTCCGTATTTCAAATCTCTTGATGAAACGATACATTTTTCTCCGCAATCACACCGACATTCCCATAGAGATTTCCCGTTTTTCTTTTCATCAAGGCATTTGATAGCCCGTAAATGCCCGAATTTCATTCCTTCAAAATTGTTTATCATAACAAATCCTTCACATCACATTCTAATGCAGAAGCAATAGAAAGCGCATTTCTAAGAGTCATATTTCCTACATCGCTTGTGGAATTCTCGTATCTTTGAATCTGCCTGATATTTACCCCAGATTTCTCCGAAAGTTCTCGCTGCGACATTTCCATACTTGTCCTCTGATAGAGAATACCGTTTATTCTGTTATTATGGCAGTCCATACCACGGCTTGCAAGAGCACATATTCCGCACATCCCATCTGTTCTTATGCAGTCTTCGTATCTTTTCATGCTAACACCTCGATTACAGTCGCTTCTCTGATGATAACTTCTCCTTCGTCCTGCCCCCATTCACGATGATCGCCAGCTACAATCGCCACGTGTTCTCCGTAATATCCATTTTCTAAAGCGAGTTTTGCGTCATCGAGATTGATAGCGCATGTTCCGTCAAGTTCTTCGTCTGTACATTCTCCATCTACCCAAACAAAAGAATTATCAAGGATTTCTCCTTCTGTGAATTCACTTTCCTGGATACGGATCCCGATATATTCGTACTCACATTCATCTTTAATTTCTTCGATTCTATCTATTATATTCTGGATTGCTTCTTTCTTTGTCATTTTAGTGTTCCCCTTTCCTTATCTTTAATTGCATTATACGCTATTATTAGCGTATTGTCAAGTGCTTTCATGTCATTTTTGACGTTTTTTTGCAATAAAAAAAGAGGGTAGCCGAAGCTACCCTCGAAAACACCTATTTAAGCTGTCTAAAATACCCACTTGGCACGAACTCAAACACAAACCCTTCAGTCGGATGCGGAACCCTGATAAAATACCATTTTTTACCGCTGGAATCGCTCTTGCTATACTGCATTACGTCAACAACCGCGTCTTTTTTAAGAACCGGGAACATCTTAGCCTGCGCTCCGCCCGGCTCTACATAACACTTACAGTCCTTGGTCATTCTGGCCACGTAAGCAACTGTGTTCATTTTCTTTTCGTCTGCCGACTGAGATGTTGTTCCGGATCCGGTGTTCGTATTTTTTACAATGCTGTAATCCGGTGTGCAGAACTTGGTTCCCGGCAGATTGCTGTTGTAATAACTCTTTCGGCATACTCCGCCGCCATTATCTACGATTCCAGACGCCCCGGACGTGTTCCCTTCTATCGTTTCGAATCTGTCTCCAGAAACCGCTGTCACGATGCCGGTATGGGCAAACTCGCCGCCACGATAAAAGATAACAATATCCCCGACCTTTGGATTTGCATTTTTGGTGAATAAATCTCCTAGTGTCGGGCAATATGTATATGGCCAGTGTTTTAAAAGCTTCTTTGCCGTCTCCAATCCAAAAGCCTTTTCGAAGCACCAAGAGACAAAAGCTGCACACCAGGGCTGTGCCTGATAGGACGGGTATACATCACGCCAGTATTTTGTGTAATTCGCACTACCTGCATTGGCGGTCTTGCTGTCAAGCTGGCTGTTGGATCTCTTTTCGAGGTATCCTATTTCTCCCTCTGCAATTTTGATTAAAGCATTGATTGCCTTGTCGTTTGCCATGTCTGTTCCCTCCTTCGGAAAGTATTTTTTAAGTGATTCATATACAAATTTCTGTCGGCTTTTGTAAGCGCCCACCTGATTACCCGTATCGCTCTGACAAGCCTTATACAGGCTGTCCAGCGTGTATGGCTTATCTGTCTTGGTAAGGATACGCTTAACTGCCGACAATCCGCCCTGATGCCGGAAATTAGCACACATAGCCTGTCCTGCCGGATCTGTAACCCCCAGGGATTCCGCTTCCCGGACATAACTCTCCATCTGTTCGTCAAGGAGAGTATCCTGGCATTTAATACCGGACGCAGTGCTAATAATGCTTACAATGCACTTTGCCTTCGCGGAGTTTGCAGAGATATTATAGGTATCCCAGTTCGCTTTTTGCACATCTCCCCAGACTCCCGCTGTATCAAAGTACTGCCACTCCGCCGGGCTCGCTTTCCGGATCCGCTGCAACAATGTCTTTGCCTCTGGTCCGTACCACTGCCCCGCTCCGATTGTGATAGCGTGCTCTGTGCTACTGTTGGTGTACGCTTCCGTAAAGTCGCTATAGTCCTGTTTACCATATACCTGTCCACCGGTTTCCACGGCGTAGATGATTTTTCGTAATACTTTTTTCTGTTCAGCATTCATGGTTTTTTCCTCCAATTAAAAAAGAGAACGGAAATCGTCCTCTAAAATCATCTAACAAACACCCAGTCATCAGCAAGCATATCAGCCTGTGATGCAAGCCACCCCATCTGCACGCCAGACGTTCCGACAAAAGCTATTGCCATGTTGCCAATTGCATTATGCTCACAATTAACAATCTCATCTCCAAACGTATAAGAGATTCCCTTTGCAAGCTGAATATATTGATTTTTTCCGTTCCAGCCTTTTCTTGTAACTTTTAAACCGCGTTTCACATATTTAACGGCATCACCGAAACTAAAGGTAGCTTCTCCTCCAAGAACAGGACAATTTATTTCATCTGCGATTATCCAATCATCTGCACAGATGTTTTCAAGCGTATATGCAACTCTATTTGTCTCTCTGATGTCCAGTATTCCTCCATCAGTACCATCTTGAGGTCTACAGTAAATCATGACGGTTTCTTTATCATTATCCCAGATCCAAAATCCTCCCCATGAAGGTCTTTTCACTTTATATCCCTGTCTCATTGCATTAAGTGCTTCTTTAAAATACATATACATTCCTCCAATCAAAAAGAGAGCCTGTTCCCAAGCTCTCAAAAAATCATTGCATTATTTTATTACCTGCTCTATAATATAGATAAAGGAACAACCGCCCACAAGGGGTTGACCTCATGAATCAGGATAACATAGAATTACCACCTCATCACTCGCCAAAGTTCCGGGGTGGTTTTTCTATGCTTTAAAATATCAGTGACAAATCAAATAAATGAATGTCAGCAGTGATAGAATGAACATGCCAAAAGACATGAGGTCTTTGAAATCAAAATGATTATTGTTCATCAGCACCACCCCCATTCTATGTAGAATAGAGGTCAGCCACCCTGTAACACGGTTGTTCCGCTTTGTATCATATCACATTGCCTGATATACAGGCAATACATTTCCGTTATTTGCTTCTGATTTTGGCAATCTTAATCTGCGAAATCGCCTGCATAACCTTATCATATCCAACCATAGCGCACAGCCAGCTCAACAACACAAGAGCGATCAAAATTACCGCCATCTTGGCATTAAGCTGCGTCTCAACCATGATAATATATCCTGCTCCTGCTGCCAGTGATAAAACTACGGAGACAACTCCTGCAAGGATATTGGACTTGTATACCTTCCCGCACTCATCAAACAGCTTTTTTAGTGCCTCTGTAAAAAGCCCCGTCGCAATCGACACTCCCAGTAACAGCATTAAAAATACTTCCATACTCATAATTCCTCATCCTCCATTTCTTCAAGCTCTTCTGTGTCTTCTCTTTTTCTTCGGTTGCGCTCTTTGCTGGTCTTAATCCAGCCGCAGATCCCGCACTCTCCGATAAGCGCAGCAATTAATGCGCACCACGCAGTTTCCGGAGCGCTCCCAAATTCCCGGAACACCTCCAACATCTGCCAGTTAAGGTATATCATATACCCAAACACGCAGATCAGTACTATGTCCAGAGTTTTTATCTTTCTTTTTTTCATTCCATCATCTCCTGCTCTGCATCAGGGCACTTACCCTTTCCTGTTCGTGCATGGGTACGACTTCCAGACGGCGCATGGCTGGCTGTACCGTGGTGTGCATATCACCGTCACCGCCTGCATCTTCATAGTCTCCAAAAACCTTCCAAAATGCTTCTGCCTCCATCTCACTCCATGCAAGCAGAGGATTTTTCTCCTTATTTGTAAAATACCGATATGTCTGCAAAAGCCGGTCTCGAAGCTCGTTCCGCTTCGTTTTCTTCCGGCGCTCCTCAATTTCTTTCAATTCCTTAGTTATTTCCGCCTGATTTCTTTGCAGCTTATCAATCGCCTGGGTAAACTCCTTCTGTCTCTCGATACTCTGTTCCCGCCATGCCGGATACATCTTCACCTGTTCCAGAATACCTTTCATCTGCTCTTCCTTTTCCATTTCAATCCGGTATTTTTCTCTGAAATGCGCGGCAACAATTTTATAGATTTTTGCCAAAAAAATAACTGCCGCAATCACAAGGACTACGGTAGCCACTTTTAAATCTCCAAATAATTTTAAAAACGCGTCCAATTTTACCTCCTCTTAACTGCATCGTATAAAATGCTCAGGGAGGTAAAAACCTCCCTGAATACTGCCATCCCGATGCTTCATTCAGTTACGATGCAATCTCCGTAGCCATCTGCTTCCAGAATGGTTTCCACATCTTTTCTCCATTTTTCATAAAGCTTTGTGCGTACAAAGTATGCTCTGTACTTGTCCTGTCCTTTCTCTGTTGCTCTGTCTGCCTGCTCCATAATCATTCTCGCGATAAATGTTGTCATACTGTTCATTCTCCTTTTCTCCTTTGATTTTGTTTTTTATATGTTACATACCCATAAGGGATGGCAGTATCTCTGTTAAAATGCTATCTACAGTAGTCGATAATTCCGCCGTAGCATCTTTGTTTTCGGTAGCGCTTTTGGCTGTCTCGCCGACTTTCTGTCCAAACGCCCGAAAATCCTCAACTGTTGGTTTCTTTACTTCTTTTGCTTCTTTGTTCATACTGTACCTCCAATCTGAGCTCCTTCAATAAGCGCTGCGTTCTGCGCCTGCAGCTCTGCTACCTGTTCTTTTAAGATTTCCATTTCCGATTTTGGATATGGCTCAAATTTCGGAACAGGCTTTCCTGTAGACATATCAATTTCTTTTAAGTAATGTCCTTCCGGGACATCTACCTTTAAATATCCCAGTTCTCCTACTGGTTCCGGAAATCCGGAACCCTGGAAGAAAATCGTTCCTTTTGTGTCAAAAATAATTTGCATTATGTATCCCTCCTCTTTTGTCAAAAATGAACTATACTCAGCTCAATATCATCTTCCGAATAGTACTTATTTACGTTCGGATAATACGCCCGAATCGCAATCCCCATTTCCGTTATAATTCCATTTTTAATGTCAAGATAAATTTCTGCATCAGCACTGCTATAATATCCAGAAGTAGTACCAGGACCCGCATATTTAATAACTGTATTCTTATCATTACTGTTTTTAAAAGCTATACTGTATTTGCACGAAAACGTACTATGCTCCACATAATTCTTGTCATAAACTGGTTTGCCTAGATAAATATGTAGCGACATACCATTAAGTTTTAAAAGCAAATATGTATTAGAGTCATATTTTACTTCCGTATAAATACTTTTTAAAATTGTGCAATGATAATGAAATCCTTGAACATGGTCACTGTCTTTTGATACGCATAAAATTGCAGAACTATCATGCCACTTACTCACTGATAGCGTACGTAACCAGTCATCGGCATATTGTGCATCGCCTAATTGGGCAAGATGTGAAACATAGCCAAAGCATTCTGCACCTTTAGGAGTTATAACAGTTTCTTGATTCTTTTTAATTGTAATCGTTTCTATTTTGGGCTGGCACATATGCGTTCCAACCATTCTTGTGTGGTCGTTTCCGTAGGCGACTTTCCCGCTTATAATATCCGCCGGAGTCGCCGTGGCATCTTTAATCTTTTTGCTGAGCCCGGAGAGCCCTCTTATGATTACCGGCACAACGACCACCTCCCATTACTATGGGTCTTTGTATTCTGGACTAAATATGTCCAGGGGGGGGGGTAATGTATTCCCTCATATGTACCTCCTTCTCAGGCGTAAGCCTGTTGTTATTTTTAAATCCATTCGATTCCAAATTCAATATCATTGAGCGCATAGATAGCGTCAAACAAAGAGTTTTCCGCTGTTAAGCCGAACTCGGTAATAATCCCTTTGTCTATTTTTAAGTAAAAAGACAATTTGGATGTCGAACCTTCAATACTTCCATAAGCAAAACTTAAATACTCTGAACCCATTTTTACGTTAAAAATATTCTTATTAGTAAAGCTAATCGGATTTATATAACGATACGAATCGTCAAACGGTTTGCCGAGAAATATATCTATTCGTATCCCATCAACTACTATAAATAAATTAACATTGCGTCCGTTTTTAATATTAATGTTTTGTTTTTTTATCACAGTAACACTGGTCTTGTGATTATCGCTGCTTTTACCCAATTTTAAAACGGTAATCTCGTCAAAATGTTCGAATTGATTGTCAATTGGCATAAGGACATTTTCTTCAGAATCATATTTGCCCGAAACATTAAAATGCGCACAGCGATTAAAGCTCTGCATTAGTTCTCTTGATGAATTTTTTTCTGATATTCTCTCGCCTTTTGTAATTTTCAGAGCTTGGTATTTCTTTTTGCACACATGCGTTCCAACGATACGTTCATTATTATTCCCATACCCAATTTCTCCTTGTAAAACCTTGTCTGGAGTAATTGTAGCATCCTTAATTTTTTTACTAAAAAAGGGATTCTTGATGATTACTGGCATCGTAACCACCTGCTCTCTGTAAAGTAGACTATTTTAGTCTGGGGGGGGGGTAAACATAAACATATATTTCTCCTTTCTCAGGCGTGAGCCTGACTTGATTCGTTTTTTACAACGTCCTGTGCTCCGGAAATCATGGCGTCCTGTGCTTCTTCGATTTCTGTTACACGGGCTTTCAATTTTTCCATTTCCGACGGCTGTGGTTCGGGCGGTGGCGCTGGGGTGTAACTCTCCCACTTGCCGCCTACGTATTTTTTATTGGTAAGGTCAAAATCCTCCGGAATGGGAATCATATCCGGAAGCTCAACCTTGTCAGTAAGGTGGCTGTCCGAAATGACATAGCCGGAATCTGTGATTTGTGCATATCTCATACCTTGCCCTCCTTAATAGTACTCAATAAGTTGCCAGCCAAAAGTTGCAGTTGATGGAACAATGTCCCCTACTTTAAGCGACGAATCATCAAAAACAAAATATTCTTCGTCGTACATACCTGATATAATATCGTTTACAGTTGTTCTTAGTGTCAGCGTGTTTGTTGTGATATTTGCAACACAAATTCGTATTGATTTTACTTCCGAAGAAACATCTCCGGTTATTCCTTTATCGAAAGCCCAACCATCAATTAACACAACACACTTTGCCGGATTTACTTCGTCGATTTTAATATCCAATGTATTAATCTGTTCAATATTGTTAGAATGGACGTGCGTGACTTTCCCCGTAAACCTCGCCGTCCCTCTCTGCACACTCTTGACCGCACCCGTCCCACCAGATAAGGCTGTTAAAATCTGCTTGGTATCGCCTAAGACTTTATCAATTTTCTGGACTATCAAGTCCCTGTTCCATACTGCCATCTCTACTCCTCCCTCACTATTAGTGTAATCGGTATATCTATCCCTGGCTTATCCCCCAGCGCCTCCAAAATGAGTTGTTTTGCCTTGTTATCTCCAGAAGCCACACCTGCCTCAGCCCACGCTGTTTTTTGCTGCGTGGTCGCCTCGTAGGGGACAAATACCTCTACATACTCTGTCTCCGCTCCGGTAAGAGCATCCACTGTGATTGTGGCTGTGTACGGAGCGGATGAGCCTGTCCAGGCTGTGTGTGGGATAGTGACATTGAGGGTTTTGGGCTTTCTGGCGTACTCGGAAAAATCCAGATTCGGGACTTCTGCCTTTACAGAGGTGTTTACCCACGGTCCCCAGACCTTGTTGTGCATAATGCGCTCATACTTATCACAGTTCTCTCCATCTACGTTCCCGTCCACAGCATACTGATAAAGAATCTGCCGGACAAAATCCCCCTGAGAAACCACAAAACCATAAAAACTTGCGCTCTCAACCGGAGCATTCGCAGCATTCGCAGCGGCATACCAACCATTTTTTACTGCCTGATTCCAGTCTGTGATATTGGATGTAGAGGGAGATTTAATGGCTTCCTTCTCCTGCTGTGTTACAAACTGGTGTGATTCGTCTGTTTCCACATTCGCAGCCAGCGCTCCAATATCCAGAGTGACCTCAGAACCGTCCTCCTGCTTATGTTTAATCTGTCTTGTTACCATTTTTCGCTCTCCTTTCAAAACCCTCCGAAGACAGATTTCCTCCGGAGGGCATCATTTTAAGAGATATTATTTTGTCAAAAAGCAAAAAGCGCCAACCGGAGCCTCTTTCGGGAGTTCTGCCCCAAAATAGATGTCCGCTTTTGCATTCCAGGCTTTCTTTTCCTCGTCTGTTGCAAAACGATGTGTTGCATCTTCTGTGATCATTGTAGCTGGATGGTTCTCCGGGTGCTCGTATTTGGAAAAATCCGCATTAGCCGGAACGTTTGCCTCGACTGTATGACCGCCTACCGTATCCGCATTACCGCCATTAGCCGGCAGAGCTGTTGGCTTGTTTTTAATAAAAGCATCAGATTCGGAATCACTTTCATTCCAGTCTGCCTGTACGTTCTTCTGAGCATTGGCTGGTGCATGTGCTGACTGGCTGTGGTCATAAGCGACTTTACCTTTATCTCCCGGAAAAGCAGTGCCAGGTGTTTCGCCAAGAGCAAGAGAAGCAGAAATCTCTACATACTGTGTTCCAGACCAGCGATATGTTTTTCCGGAAGTTGTATCAACATAGATTTTTCCAGATTCTGCCTTATAAGGTGTTCCTTTTTCGTTATTAAAAACGGTATTACTTACATATGTACCTTCCAGTACATCATCGACATAAGATGGTAACTGCGCCGCCGGAATCTTACCGGATTCATCCAGAGATGCTGCTCCCACATCTGCTGCCGTCAGAGAGCCCCACTCAGCTTCTCCGTCTGCCTTATTCTTTAATACCTGCCCTTTCGTTCCGCCTGCAGGGATATGCTTATACCCAGGTCCATCCGGATGAACATATCCAGAACCTTTGGAGAGTTCGTCCCAACCGGTTCCATTCCATACATAGGTGGTTTTAGTCTCTTTTACAAAAACATTAAGACCTTCTGTGACCGCATGTAACGTCACAAGTTCATCGCGTTCCTGAATCGTGTCCACCTGTCCTCTGGCGTCCAGAAGTGCCTCCGCCTGTAACTTAAACCCGGAGGCAACGGTAATTCCTTTTTTATTCTCAAAACTCATATCTTTGTCCCTCTCTTTCTTTAATCAGTGATTAAACGTCATCTTAAAGTTGGATACCGTAGACGCATCGTTAGACAGCGCATAATAAGCAACACCATTAACCGTTACTTCAACCCTGTTAAATGTGCCGGTTACATCAAAATTGTTAGCGTCGAGAATCTTAGAGATATTTCCATAAGATTTCGGGTAAGCAAACATCATCTTCTGGTTTGCACAGGTAAAGTTAAAGGATTTATTTCCTTTTGCCTGCACAATCTTAGTAGCTGCTTTAATAAGCTCTTCTGTCGGATTCGCATCTGCAGCAATCGCACCGTAGTAATATGGAGATACAAAAGTATAAGCGCCGGTCTTTGCTGTAACTACTTTCTTTTCTGCGTCTGTAACCTTGACGGAAAGCTGCTTGTTTGCTGTTACAGTCAGCGCCCTTGAAAGGGTAATCGCATTTGCCCCTGCTTTAATTCCTTCTGCCAGACTGCCGATTACTTCTTCGCCGTCAAGGACTTCAATCTTTGTAATGGCAGCGCTTCCCATTGTAATGTTTACCGTAACACCTGTTACATTCTGAGTGGTTCCCACTTCCACTACTCCTCCGTTGGATGGAGTCATAGCAGCGCTTACTGTAGGAGCAACATACGCATGGAGCAGTTTATTGAGCATCTCGATTGCTTCTACTCCTTCGCTCGGTGGCACATATCCTTTCGGGATTCCTCCGACTGCTACGGTAGATGGTGTCTGATTCTTGTATTTGGTGTCATTGGCTGTCGCACCTGCTGCTACGCCATCCAGCTTCTTCTTATCGTTTCCGGACATATAACCGGATGCAGACTGTGTAGCATCTGTATGTGTATGGTTCTTGTCTGCCTTACCTGCGATAGCCGCATTTAAGGCATCTGCCACTTCCTTGTGAGATTCGATATAATCCGCGATTTCCTTTAAGGTATCAAACGTTTCCGGTGCTCCATCAATGAGAGCTGCAATCTTTTCGTTGATGTAATCAACAATGCTCTTCTCATCATTCTCCCCCATCTTAACCGCGTCTGCTACGGTCTTTGCAAACCATTTTTCCCATACAGGAGACTCTTCCGTACCGACGTTGCGGTACAGCCACACTCTTTCATTCGCCATTTTTTGTTTCCTCTCTTTCTTTTATGTTATTTATTTTTGCTAAAAAGGCAGTATCTTTTGGAGCGTCCTGCTCTGTCGATACTGCCAGTTTGCCATTGATTATATATGGTTCTTCACTTTTTCTAGTTATTGGGGGATTTGCGCCCGCCCAATAATCACCATGTTCCGGCGGCGATGAACCAAAATCTAAGTTGTCAAATACTGCTGCCCGGAAAGATACCGGCATACCCTCCACAATAAAGAGGGTATCTCCTTTGTCCAGAGGAGTATCTGCAGCGCCAATCTTAACACTGCCTTTCCCTGCATTTTGAAAAAGATAAACTTCATTTTCCAGCAGAACCTGTATGACTTTATTAAATACATCAGCATGTCCCGGATCTGAAGTCTGGAATTTTCTCAGTTCCTGGACGAATTGGGGATTCTCCGGGATTTCAAAATTTGCCATTTGCTATCCCTCCTTATAAAATGTGTCATCGATCTCAAAAGATATTTCTATATCTTCATCTTTTCCCTTGTCCATAAATGATTTAATTGCCACCAGATCTCCCTCTGCATCATACAGTGCCATTTCATTAATCCTGCTGCCACTCAATGTCTCTTTTGCTAATGTACAGATATATCGGATACAGGTATCGGATATGATCTCATATCTGTCATTCTCTTGCCGATATATCTCATTCTTTAAAAATGGGGTATCTGCATCCGGGGGCTCGATACTGCCGCCCTGCACTGCTCCGTCCCCAAACGCCATTCCTACAATCCGCGGAAGGGGAGCAATGCCAGCCCTCGCCTCCAACATCTTTTTGATAGCAATGGTTGTTACTATACTTTTTCCCACTCTACATCACCTCCTCATGCTTTTCTGCATCTATCCGCTTTTCTCCGTCCAGATAGTAGTTTCCGTTCAAGGTCCACCAGTCCTTATATACTGTTATCTTTCCTGTGTATTCTTCCCGGAGTCTTATATCTCCCCGTACTGCCATATTCATTGGGTTTAAATCCGGAACGTCCAATAAAACGGAACCGTCCAGAAAAAATGATCCATCCAGATAATGTGCTCCTGTTGCCCAGGGAACCTGAAAACGTATCCTTATTTTGCTTAACAGGACTTCGTTTTTATTTTCTATCTTTTCCCCAAACCCGTACATAAATGACAGATGGGAAGGCTTTACCTTCCGGATCTCATGAAACAAATCATTTAATGAATACACAAAATCCATGTCCTCAAACTGTACCCGGAATGTATACGGTTTTACATTTTCTGTGATATGTACCCGAACACCCGTTGTAAGGTAAATCCATTCTTCCAGCTTATCCGGATTTAACGGTGCTCTCATATCCCTTTTTCGAATCACTGCTTTCCTGCGTTCTTCCAGGTCTTTCCACGGTTCCACTGGGATACCGTAAAGAATTTCATGATACATCAATCCCCAAGTAGCTGTTTCCGGATAAGCCTGCAAAGGAAGTTCCGATACGATTTTCTCCGCATCTTCCCATTCCTCTCCTATTACCTGAAAGAGCCATTTCCCCACATACGACTTGTCATACCAGCCCTTTGTAACTGTTGTAATCATCTTTTTGGCAGTCGGATTGGTAGGAAAATTCTCCAGATTCATTCCACCACCCCACTTTTCAGTGTTACTGATACAGTAGAAGGAAACTCATATGTATGGATTGGCACATTTCCCTCGCTTCCATTTACCAGCAATTCTGTATAATCATTAACTCCCACCGTTCCGGACAAAACAGCCCCTACCTTTGTGTGCTTAATCTCACCTTCACCCAAAGCAGCGTCATAATATTTTAAAAGATTCTTCGTAAACTCTGTTTTTACCGTCTCCAGGGAATATCCATCTAAAAGCTCCACTGTAGCAGAATAGGACACTGAGACTATATCCGGCGGACTCACTGTCAGAATCGCGCCTATAGGGGCTTTCCGGAGCAGGCGGTCATTCGGCTGCATGATATATTCATAAACAGCCTGGCAAATATGTTCATTGGCAGGCTGACCATTGGAATCTATCAATATTATTTTTACCGTTCCGGGACCATTCCACTCCGGAATAACAGAGGCAGCGCCAACTCCTACCACTTCTTTTGCCCATCGGATATAGTCTGCGTCATTTCCCACAAAGGAGACTCCTTTCTGGTAAAGATCTTTTATCCTTTCCCAGAACGCTTCGTCATTTTCTTCCTGACTTCCTCCGGTGATCGCTTCCAAATTGCAAATACCGGTAATCCCCTCTATCGGTTTCATTGCAAGCACTACTGTCCCTGCTGCCACATTGGAAGCTGTCCCGCTCTCCACTGCCATAACCTCTACTGTTACTTTCCCTTCTGTCGGGATTTGTACCGTCCCCACAGTAGCAAATTCTACGGAAGAGGAGCTGTCTGTAGCCGCAGTACAGAAACGCTTTCCTTTTTCAATCCGAGTCCCTGGAATTCCTGTAATCTCCAGTTTGCCATATGCGTATCCGGCAGGTTTTCTCGTGATATTTACCTGCTGCCCATGCAGATCCAGATATTCTCCCCAAGCATATTGTGGAAACATCATCATGAGCGTACGTACAATATGAAACTGTATCAGCTCCGATTTCTCCAGTGCAGAAGGATACGTGAAATCGTACGCAAAATCCCCCGGCATGGTACTGATGTCGGGCGGAAGCCTCTGCAGCATTCTTTTATGTATCATGTCCGGATCATTGTTTTTTATAAAATCCGGATAAACAAATTCTTCCATGCGCCTCACCTCCCGTTTACTTTAATCACAATCGCAAGCGGAAACGCCTCCCACTCTATGCCATGTACCCAAAATTCTACCTTGACCGCCGCTCCATTCCAGGTAAATGTAAAGTCCTCTACCGATTCTGTCCTTGGATTGACTTTCAAAGTTTCCGCGATTGTCCTTTCGATTGCCAGCTCCACTGCATTTTTATCCTCTTCTTTTAATGAGTCGTCCAGTTCTGAGCCTATTTCCTCCCCATACGATGCGCAGGCATACCTGGCTGTAGATACCGCTTTTACGCACCATATGCGATATGCTTCCAGACCATCTGCCATCACAACCTTATTGGACGCGTCCCGGACAAAATCTCCTTTTTCCAAATCCCATAACGGAGAGGGCTTATATTCCCTGTCATATTCCTCTCCCGCTTCTTCAAACTCCGGTAATTCCACCACAGGAAAAAGTCCCTGTCCTTCACTCATATCCCTCACCTCAAATCTTATCCGCTCTTACAAGCAGATCTACCACAACTGCCGTATCCTGTACCCACACAACAAGAACCCTGTCCCCTGGCAGCAATCCTCTCATTTTCTCCGGGACGTAAGCCTGTCCGCTCCCTTCCGGAGTGGTTACGTTTGTGAGTCGTTCCCCTGTACTTCCAAGGGTAAGCTGTCTGCAGACCATATACTCATGCGGCGGGATAATAGGCGCGAATGTATTGGTTTTTAACTGATAACCGGCTAATATATCCCCGAAATCAATTTTTAAATCACCGGGGATCTGTTCTTTTATCCGGGAGTCTATGACTCTCGCCAAAAGAGCAGCGCCTTCATTCCCCTCGTTCGGCATATTTCCTCCTAATCAAACGTCCCTTCATCTACCCAGCCATATACATGTGTTTCCTCCCAGTTTATATACTCTAAATGCCAGGGGTGGGCGCTTCCGGGATTTGTATATGTAATCGTTGCTTTTCCTGCTGCCCCATTATATCCAGATGAGGCATCGGAAGATACATAGTAAGTTCCTCCGTGGAAGTTCACGGTATCTCCGACGGAATAATTTTTCTTATCATTCTTATTCGAAGAACCTTCTTTCTTTTTGGTCTTCTCCAGGGTCATTGTCATTTTCCCGGAATCGCAGTCGTGATTAATACTCAGGACATGGAAGTACCCGGTGCCAACTGTGGAAGACTTCATATGGATCAAATCCCCTTTTCTCACGTCTGGCATATCCGGAGCCTGCACTTTAATTTCTTCCTCCGGTTTTCCTTTTTCGTCCAGGATTTCCTGTGCCGCCTTCTTTGCGTCTTCCAGGCTTTCATCGTTTCCGCGTTTATATACTTTTTGTCGGATTCCATATTTTGTATCACCATCTACGGTAGCTTCCAACGGTCTGCGGTCATCGTCATCTGCTTCCCCCAGAACCTTTACCCTTGTCACCATGCCAGAAAGCGTAATTTTATCAGATATGGAAATCAGGTTCCCCGTCTCCTCAAAATGATAGACTGTCTTATTTTCTCCATAGGACATGACTTTTACCTTACCTTTTACTGCCCGTATGATGGCTTTACCGCCACCTTTTTTCTTTGCCTCGTCCAGTATTTTTACAATAACGGAACCAAGTTTCTGACCACAATACCGCAGCTTTCCGTGAGTTATATCCGGACCTGAATAAGATTCTAAAGGGATTTTCCATTTATCCAAGATCTGCGTAATGGCAGAACGTGTTCCAATACCGGAAGAATAGTAAATGTCGTCCTCCGACTCCTGCAGATCACGAAGTTCGTCATAGGCTTTAATCTTCATCTCATCTGCCGTAAGCTTTGCACTGGGATTCCATTCCTCTATCTTTCCTCTGACTGCTTCTTTTTTATTCTTTCCCTGATAAGAATACATAAGGAAAATGAAACAGCCGGGCTTTGCCAGAGAAGACAGCCGGCTTTTGGAAACCTTATCGTTTTTTGCAGTAAATGTAATCCTTGCCGCAAGCTCTTTCTCCGGTTCTTCCCAGCCGAGATTTTCTATCAGATTGGATATATCGTATCTCTTCCCGTCTTCCGTCATAAGGATCGTGGTATAGTTATATAAAATCGGTTCTATGTCCATTGCCCCACCTCCTACGGGATCGTAAGGATACAGCCAGGAAAAATCCACCAACCATTATTACTGGAAGAATATCCATACTTTCTGGCCGTACTTTCTATTACGCTTTTGTTGGCGTCATAAATCTTTTTCCAGTCTGCTCCGCTTCCACCATAGAATTTACGGGCAATGCTCCACAAATTGTCCCCCTGTACAACGGTATACTGCTTTTTCTTCTTTTTCCCATCATCGCGCGGGACTGTGTCTTTTTTCTTATCCGTGTCCTTATTGCTTTCTTTCATCACAGACACTTTATTCTGCCGATAAGATACAAACGCTATCGAGTATTCGTAATCCCCTCTTCCGCCTGTCTGCTCATACTCAAAACTTTTTATCGTCACATCACGGTTAATATTTCCACCAGAGACAACCAGGTTAAGGATCGTCCCTTTTTCTTTCCACTGCTCCAGTTTCTTAATGCAGGAGGAAGGGCTGAGCCATTTACGGTTCAGCCCCGGGATTTTCTTCCTTTCCTCGCCCCAGAACATTCCTTTCCACTGTATCGTGTAAAGATCTGTCCCTGCCGGAAAAGCGTATGTGCCTTTTCCTATAATGTCATATTCCTGATAGCTGGCGCTTCCCTTTGCCTTGATACTTTCCGGAACAGACGGAAACCGTAAGGAAGACTTCGTATTGCCTTTTTCCTTTAAGTAAATATCCATATCTTCCTCCTAAGCCGGTGTATTTGCAAAGCTGTCCGCTACCCGTCTTGCAATCTCTGCTGTCATATCGTTTGTAAGTGCATTTAATTGTCTTTTTACCATATTTAATACCGTATCCGGATCATCATTGCTGATTTCAAATGTAGGTGCCATATTTACAGTTACCTGTACATTGCTGTTTCCGGATTCCACGGATATTCCAACCTGATCTCCAGATGCTTCCTTTCCGGAATCTGTACTGCTGCCGGATTCAAAAAGAGTATCGCTGTATTTGCTGTTCCCTACAATTCCGCCATCAGCATACTGAGAAATTCCAAGCATAGCACCCGCCTGCATCCAAAGGTCAATGCCCCGGTTCCTCCGTTTTGCTCCGAGAGGGATAATTGCCTCCGGTCCATCTTCCGCTACTAATCCCAGGTGCGGATTACCAAAAAGACCGCCTTCGGCATGAAAAGCTGCTGAAACTGATGCGCTTCCACTTCCCGCTCCACCTACACTGATATTCGCAGTTGGATTTACAATAGCCCAGTCCAACGTAACATCAACATGTGCGCTTGTAGAAAATCCGGCTGAAAATTTGCTGTCTATCTCAGAATCTACCTCTGAATAGATAGCCCCTGCATTGTTCGTCTGGTCCAACGTAACATCAACATGTCCAGCCGGAGTAAATGGTTCCTCAAATGCAGCTTCTGTTTCCGACTGTGCCTGCCCTCTTGCCTGGGAGGTATCCGTTTCACTTTCTGTAACCGTAACATTCGCTGATGTTTCTGCATCTACCGGTGCCGGATTTGCCTGATCTGTAGCCTCCTGTGCAGCCGCTTCAAGTGCAGAGGTATTTATCTGAATCAACTCTGATGGAATTGTTACAGTCGCTCCGGTTTCTACTGCTATGCCGTTTACACCTAAGGTTCCTGCTTCCATTCCCAGAGCAGCTTCAATCTGCGCTGCTGCCGAGGCAGAGTCTACTTCTACATTAGAAAGATCAACTATAACGCCCTCTGCGGTAACAGAAAACTCAGCTCCTTCTGCAGTTAGCGCTGCTGTAGCTTCCTCAACTGCAGACCGGACATGACTGGTATCAATTCCTGCTGTTTCCAAAACTGCCTCCGGAAGATTAATAACCTGTCCCGGATAAATCAGGTTTAAATCCGAAATTTCCGGATTTGCCTCCCTGATCTGCTGTTCCACTTCTGACCATACAACACCATATTGATTCATGATTCCAGATAAGGTTTCTCCTTCGTTTACTGTATATTGAAAAGCTACTTCTCCACCTTCCAATTCTGTAGTTCCTACATAGGACAAACCTTCCAGATTTTTTACCAGCTCTGATGGGTCTAACTCCACTCTATCTGCATTTACTTTCGCTTTTCCTTCTATGTCAATTCCCTGCTTTGATAATCCTTCTGAAATAGAAAGCCCATACTTATTTAAAAGTCCTTCTACTGCTGCCCAATTTACATCTTCTTTGCTGAAGAGATCCACTATTTCGTCCGATAATCCAGATACATCTATGTTTTCTGTCTCTGCGAATGCACGGTCCAGATTATCCTGAATCACTTCCGGAAGGACATCGAAAGATAATCCTGCGCTCTCCAGCATACTGGAAAATTCTGTTTTGCTTCCAAATTCCCCGGCAATTCTCTTTGCCATCATTGCACTTATTGAATCTTCATCGCCTGCTGCTGCCCCCAGTTCCATTGCCTGCCAGTAAGAATCGTATGCACTTTGAGACACCTTCTCTCCATCTTGGATTTTCTTGTCAATTACATCTTGAAGCTGCTCTACTGTCGGCATCATAGTTTCAAATCGATCCAGTAATGCCCCTTGCGTCGCCGAATCCATTCCACCGCCTATACCTGCAGACTGATCCCAGATTCCATTTAGAATCTCCATCGGATCAAACGGAGCGCCTATTTCTTTCATTCTTTCAGCACGAGTCATTTCCGATTGGAAGAAAGCAAACCAGTCATTTGTGGAACTTTCAATATTTGTTTTTGCAGATTCCAGCTCTTTATTATAAGCCTCGCTGATTCCTCGGTATTTATATTCCCACGATAGAGAAGCGGCATCGCTGCCCAGATTCATATACGACTTCTCTAAAATATTCTCTATCGCATCCACCGCTCCTCTTCTTGATGGATCATTTCCCGCATACTCTTCCAGTTTCTGATAGGTTGCGTCATACTGGGCATCTTTGTTGTCCATCATCTCCTGAACTCTTGCATCAATGTCTTCTGATACCTTCGCCCATGATTCCGCATCCAACGCTGCACTTGATGCCTTAGCAGTAATCCATTTTAAAGAACCTTCTAATCTGGATTTCTCTGCTCCATTTACTATTTCCATCATCTTTTGCTGCAAAATTGACACAGCTGCAGCTGTATCTACATTGTATGTTCCTTCATTAACTGCCTCTTGCAAGATACTTGTTACTGCTGAACTGAGAGTATCCACTTTTGCCTTATCTTCTTTAAACCATGTCTGCATCTGTGCCACAATTGCAGAAGACTCTGTTTCTTTCAAAAGTGCTTTTACGGTTAATTCTGCCGCATACTCTTCTTTTTCCAGCGCATCTTCTACATTGTTCTTAAATGTTTCCGCATTTTCCAGTACAATATTGGTTTCTTCTGCTGTCAGTCCCACAGTGGACAACTTCCAATTAAGGAAGTTATTTTCTTCAAGAATGGCTTCTGCCTGTTCTTTCAGTTCATCTGCCTCTTCAAAAGTAGTCCCTGCCAGTTTCAAATCTGCAATTATATTCGACGGAATCACCTGATCTGCAATAATTCCCGCCTGTTCTCCAGTGAGATGTATATCTCCAAAATGCTCTTCCAGATTTTTGTCAATCATTTTCTGGTCATATTCTTCTGCTGCCTCTCTGCATCGGTCAATAGCAACTGCAAGCCCTACTGCTCCGGCTGTTGCCGCTGTTGCTGCAATACCAAATTTTGTAGAAAAAGGAATCAAGGTTTTCAGTTCACTTACAAAAGAACGAATACCTGTTGATTTTTGTGCAGCATTTTCAATTCCCCGAAACGCATTCCTTACAGGAATTAATGAAGAAAGCAAAGTCTTTGTGCCCGAAGTTAAACTACGCATTCCTTTTGTAAGAAGCATGGCGCTGAACAATGACCCGATTCCTGCCTGCTCTCCCCCTGGAAGGATTGCTACTGCCGAAGAAAACAAACTGCTGATTCCCTTTGAGACAAGATGTGCCCCGTCTCCGGTTGCCCAATCCATAAACGGCTCTCCAATCAGCTCATTCCACGCAATATCCACTTTCCCCAGAAAGTCTGCATCTGCCCACTCCTCTGAGTTTGTCATAGATGTAATGGTACTTTTCATTTTTTCTGCCTTGCCGTCCACAAAATCCATAAATTCCGTGACACCGGCTTTTACTTCCGGCATAAACTCCGCCAAAGCATCTGCTCCGCTTTTCAGATATGGACTCAGGCGATCGCCTAACGTCATTTTCACCTCGTCCATTGCGCCAGATAATAACTCAAAAGAACCTGCCAGATTGTCCATCATGGTCTCCGCCATTCTTTCAGAGGTTCCATCTGCGTTATAGACCGCTTCTGTCAGTTTATCGTAGTCTTCTTCTGCGGCATTGATGATTGCCAGCATACCGGACATCGCTTCTTTTCCAAAAATTGTAGAGGCTGCTGCCGTCTGCTCCGTCTCTGAAAGCCCTCCAAGACTAGTTCTTAAATTATCCATTACCCCTTTTAAGGATTTCATGCTCCCATCTGTCTCTGTCAGACTGATCCCATATTTATCCATAGCTGCCGCCATGTTTGCTGTTGGGCTTGCCATATTTGCAATAGACGTTTTCAATGCCGTACCGGCCATACTGCCTTTAATAGACGCATTTGCCATCAATCCAAGAGCAAGGGAAGTATCTTCCACACTGTATTTCATAGCTCCTGCTACCGGCGCTACATATTTAAAAGATTCCCCAAGCATACCTACATTCGTGTTGGCGTTTGCGCTTGCCTGAGCCAGTACATCCGCAAAATGGGTGGCATCTCCTGCCTGCATTCCAAATGCGGTAATGGCATCTGTCACAATGTCTGAAGTGCTTCCCAAATCTTCCCCGGATGCCGCCGCCAGATTCATCACCCCGGCAATGCCGTCTATCATCTGCTGTGGTTTCCATCCTGCCATTGCCATATAATTAAACGCTTCCGCCGATTCATAAGCACTAAATTTGGTATCTGCACCCATCTGCTTGGCTTTGTCTGTAAGTGCATCAAACTCGGCTGCTGTTGCGCTTGAAATGGCTTTTACGGAGCTCATCATCTGTTCAAAATCTTTAAATGTATTCACTGAGTCAGCAACCCCAAAAGATACCCCGGCAACTGCACCTGCCTGAGCGAGGGGATTTCCGATCACGCCGCCGATTTTGCCAATAGGGGACGTAACTGCATTTACAACGCCTACTGTAGCGTTCCAGGTTGTTCCTTCATAAGATGACAGCTTATCCAATACGCTGTCAATAACTTCACTGGCTGTATCTGCTGCCCCTACTACAGCGCTTACTGCCATTCCACCAAGAGAATGCAGCTTATCCCTTACCATATCTATTATGGAACTTGCATTATCTTCTGCTCCCAGTTCTACGGTTGCTGAGGCTCCTCCCAGGCTCTCTGCTGAATCCTCTACACCCTTTATGACCGGCGTGGCACTGTCATCTGCTCCCAGTTCTACATCTGCTGACGTTCCATCTGTCTGCGTGACCGAATCCTCTACACCTTTTATGACCGGCGTGGCACTGTCATCCGCTCCCAACTCTACGTCTGCTGACGTTCCTGCCACACGGTCCAGCGCATCTTCCACATTATGGATAACAGGCGTCGCATTATCTTCCGCGCGCAGTTCCACATCATGGACTCTCTCCATTTTCTCATCTGTTTTTGAGAACGATTCTTCCATTTTGCTGGTGTGCTGCCTTGCCTGCTTCTCCATTTTCAGCATCGCCTTTTCCATTTTGGATAAGTTCTGGACAACGCCTTTTGTTCCATCAGAGGTGTTATCCAGGACTTCCACCGGAATTTCGATTTTTATAGTTCTGTCTGCCATAGATTAACCTCCTACTTTGGTTTACTGTGTTCCAGACGCACAATGGTAGAAGCCATCATAAACGCCCGGATTCCTGACGGTTTTGCCATAACCTCGTCCGGCGGAATCCCCTGCCGCTGAAAAATCTGATGCAGCAGGGTCGCCTTTCCACCGGCTTCGATCAGTTTTTTGCTGTCTGGATTTTCAGATCCTCATTGTCGTAACCGTTTAACTCGTCGATCATTTCCATAATCTTGTCCTTTTCTCCCGGAAGAAGAACGGCTTCAATTACGTCCAGAGCATTCACAATCGTCTTGCCCTGTGCACGCAGACCTTCCCAGATTTTCTTGTTGTCCCAGAGCTTTTCCTTATCTTCCTCCACCGTAGAATTATAAATAACGGAACTGCGGTATTTGGCTGCGTCCAGTTCCCCTGCCACTTTAATTCCGGCACGGCGGCTCTTTTCATATTTCGTATATTTCTTACGGATTGCATTCAGTCTCTCTTCACTGAGCGGGTGCACAGAAAAAGAGAAATAGTGTTTTTCGTTTCTTATAATGTCAATCTGCAATGTTTCTTCATCGACATCTTCTGCTGCCTCGAGAAGCCCTTCCAGAAAATCCTCTTTTCTTTCGACGATCATTTCTCTTGTCTCTTTTTCTTCGAACTCTGTTGCTACGCTTACTTCTGCCATATGCTTATCCTCCATATTTTCCATATCTATAGTTAAAAGGGACGGTCTTATCCGCCCCATATATCTTTGTCTAAATTGTCAGGGAAGACCTGCGTTCCGGTCTTCCGTTACAGTGCAGGTTATAGGAGCGCTTCAGGAAATCTCCTGTGGAAACATTCTGTAAATCGTTGTCTCCGCTGAAAATACAATCCCTGTACGTAATACGTTCCTGAGAGCTGTCCCTTCCCTCAATCACTCCATCTAAAGTGAGTACCGGAGATTCACCATTTTCCACTGCTTCAAGCATTTGATTAAATAAGTACCCGTCCAGAACGACAATCTCTGAAATAGAAATGCTGATCCCGATAGTATTATTTACCTCAAGCTCCAGGTTCTGTCCGATCGGGTTATATTTATTATTATTAAAAGCTGCTTTTGTCTGGAAACTGTCAACCTGCGCCAACGCTTCCCCGTCTTCGTTGTAGAGCATGGCGTCCTTACCGGAACGCGCATATCTCGCATCTGCAGATGCTCTTGTATTTAACATCTCTTATCCTCCTCTCACTCTTCGATGGTACTGAATCGGAACTTGTAGAACAGGTAAATATGTTCTGCAGAATCCTTATCCACCACATCAAATGTAAAGTAACAATAATCACGGTCTGCCGCATATTCTGTGCTTTCCTGTACAGTTGCTGATACCAGCTTTTCTTCCTGTACCATGTCGTTACAGATTTTCTGCAGTTTTCCGATAATTGCCGCCCTTCCGTTTACATCATTATCCACCTTTCCGGACATAGCGTCCGCCTGAGCATTGCATCGATATAACAATTCATATCTTGTCTTTACTCTGCGGATTTTCTTCCAGCCTTCGTCATGATCTTCGTCCGGGTGCAGCAGTGTATTCACACCACTGTCAAACCACACTTTTCCATCTGCGTTATATGACAGTGCAAGACAGCCGTTCTGTATCGCTTTTTCATACTGGCTGTTTGTAAGCAGTTCCAGGATTTCCGTATAGCGCTCAATCACTGTATGGGTAATGGATTTATTTGACGGACACGCCGCAATGGCTCCTGCTGCCAGCGCAGCCACCTGATACCCTTCCAGTGTTTCCTCTTTTGCTTTTACCTTGGCATTTACCACATAAATCATGTTTTCTTTGTCAAATCCTGCTGCCGCCACAAAGCGTTCCTCTAATTCCTGGGTATCCTTTTCCGCAACCACACCAATCCCAAACTGACCGGAATTATAAATGCGGTCCAGGAAACCAGATAAGAGCTCATGTACTCCTTTATCCTCTGTGTCTACACAAATAGTATTAAAATAATATTTTTCAACTTCTCCCAGGGCTTTACTATACTCTGCATTGGTAACAGTCGGATCTGTTCCCGGTGTAAACGCTGTCTGGCTTACTTCCGATATGAGTCCCTTTCCTTCTCCCTCTGCTTCTGCAACAAAGTTATCTGATTTTTTAAATCCCTCAACCAGAGCCTTTACTTCATCGTCCCCTGCAGCGAAGCTTACTTTTTCAAATTCCTGCGTACCGTGATAGATGATGCATTCTTTTCTCGTTTCATCTGTCAGCTTCTTGCGAATACTTACGGAAAATTCCATCTTTCCGGGATATTTCGCCGTAATCTTCACTTTCCCGGTATCTGCGGATAAAGACACGCTTTCCGGTGTTCCTTCTTTTCCTACACGGCAGGCGATTAATTTCTGCGCGCCTCCATATAGTGCTTCCCGAAGAGCGTCTGTTGTTCCTCCCGTTCCATATACCTGGGCATATCCATCTTCTCTTTCAATTACCTTTACTGTGCCCAAAGGACCAAAAGAAGATTTAAAAAGGACGGCTACTACACCGTCCACTGCACCAAATGTATTTTCTTCGCCTTTTTTGCTTACGTTAAAATAAGCTGACGGTCGGATTTTCTGTTCTCCGACTGCAAAATATCCTGCCATTTACTTTACCCCCTGTCTCATAAATTTTTCAACTGCTGCCCGAGCTTCCTTTAAGGTTAATTTTTCTTTCTTCAAAGGTTTTAATGCCGCATAGGCACATTCACTTTTCACCTTAAATAACTGTTCGCCTGCCTCTGCCAGCTCGGAAACTGTGTATGTCGTTTCCTTTTCTCCTGTCACTGAAGGCTTTGGTGTCGTTTTTTTTGTTTCCTCTGCCATAATGTTCTCCTTTCGTTTAAAATCCCATTCCTATTCCGGAGATGTTATGTTTCTTTTCCCCTCTTCGGAGACACCCATATTTTCCAGTTATGATAAGCTGTCCTTCCCGAAGATAATCGGCTTTATTATCCAGTCTCAATCCCTGTATATGCATCGGGGAATTGTCCAACATGACAATCTCTTCCTCTGATGCTATTTTCTGATGGATAGCAGATAACATTTTTAACCGGGTAAGAGCGGTTGGATACAGAAGATGGACAGCCACTTTTGCCGTAAACCATGCAACTGTATGGACGCAGGGACCATCTGTACTCTGAATGTCCTGAAGGCGGCAGTAAAACACGGGAGCTGCTGCCGGATTGGTAAAATCCCCTATCCTATCAAATCCTAAGACAATCGTTTCCGGATACATTTCTTTTAAAAATGCGGATACCGCCATTACTGGATCTGGATCTGTTGTCTCCTGCATTGGGTACTCAATCAGGTCAAAAAGAAGGTCTTTGCATACGACTCCCGCACCTTCTACTTGATAAACCTCCGTTCTTGCCCATGCGAAGCAAAACGGCGCCTGTCCTTCCGGTTTCATCAAAACATCTCTCAATGCTTCTCTTACCAGTTCTTCCAGCTCTTCAATGATTTTTGAGGTTTTCTCTGTATCTATCGTGATATGCAGCGTACCGGAAGAAGAACGTTCCTGATTCACCTGAAGATCCACCCGATAGCATATCCGCGGATACTGGCTTTTTTCTCCCCAGCCAGACTGCTGGTCAGAAGGAAATTCTGTGTTGAAAATAGCTGGTCCGTCTCCATAGACAGCCAGCCTTTTTACCAGTCCCTCACAATCTGCAAGCCTTTTATATATCATTTCATTCAATTCCATCTGTTTCCTCCGGATACGTTTTTACACTTTTCAGTCCATCGCAGGAATAGCGAATCTGCCACTCTCCTGCTGCCGCCTCTGAGGCCGGAATAAAATAATGGTTGGTGATACAGCCAATCTCTTCCGGCGGAAATTCCACACGGATTAATTTTTCTTTCACTGCTGTAACAATCCCGCTTTTCCAGTCCTGCCATGTGCTATGCTTTGCACAGATCAGTGTTCCACGCTTTATTTCCTGCATATCAAACTCTGTAGTTTCTTTTTTTACTAATAACATCTCACACTTCTCCAAATATCCGATAAATTTCAGGTTCTGCTTTTTCGATAATCTTATCCACAAATGGACGGGGCGCCATTTTCGACGTTCCGTGTTCCAGATAACCGGAATAATGCATATTACTTCGAATACCGAAAGAGCAGGAAGAGCCGCCTCCACTGCTGAAGCTTGTCCATAATGTCCGTAAGAACCCTGTTCTTCGTGCCGGTGGTTCTCCAGGTGCAGACGCTGTATAATATCTCTTTCCCTTAGTGGCTTTTCGGTAACGTGCCCCGCTTCTCTGCCCGCTCAAAACATCTAATTCTGCGTTTCTAAGCGCATTGGAAGCTCTTGGGCATCTTGTTCTTGCTCTTATTTCAACTCCTCTTCGTTCTATTTCTACAGACTGTTTCATTACCTCAATCGCTTCTGCCGGTGTCATTTCACATCATTCCTCTCTTCCAGGTATATCAGCCCGTTTATCCCCAGGCTTCCTATGTCCTCGTACAACAGAACAAGGAATACACGGTCTCCCAGAACCAGCCAGTCTCCCTTGTACACCTCTGCTTTTTCCCGGATTACAAGAGTATGTGTGAGGGAATGCTGGTCCTGATCCCATCTGTACCGCGTTCTGTCCGCGTCATTTGCAGATGCTTCCCCAAGAATCCCCGTTAATGTTCCCGCTTCCTCTGTAGATTCAATCGGATACCCATTGTCATTTTTTACCACTTTTCGTTTTACAATAAAATCCTGCCACACATTCCCGGGACGGAGATACATAAATGAGCATAAATCCATCATATATCCCTTCCCTCGCTTTCTTCTGTGGACATCATTCCATTGTAAAAATATGGAGGAGGCTGTTTTCCGGCATCTCCTGAATTTTTCAGGATTGCTCCCGGTGTGACAGAAGAAGCAGCCAGTTCTTTTTTTAACTTCTCATACTCCTCCTGCCACAACTTCGCCCTTTCATTCAATGAAAAGGAAGCCGGTCCTACTTTCGTATCCGGTTCATAGGAAAATCTACGGAAGATGCTTTCCAGACATTTTAATTTTGCCTTTTTCCAGGCTCTTACGGTTTTAACTTTCTCTGTAAGTAAGTGATATTCCTCATCACATAAGGCGCAGGTTCTTTCCCTGCCATCTACCATTACATCTCCCAGTTCAAAACGCATTCTGTCTTTTCCATAGGCTGTAATCTGTGACGGCTCATAAGTGTATGTTCCCGGCATCAGGCTTCACCTTCGCTTTCCTCCGCTGTTTCCCCTGCTGCCTTGGCTTCTGTTTCCTTTTTGACCGCTGAGCGGGAATCCAAAGCATTCAGCAATATCAGTACCGTATCGTTTTCCACGTAATCATGGATATGGGTAACTGCCTCCTTTGGATTCATCTGCATAATTTCTGCTGCCTGACGCAGTTCTTCTTCTGATACATCTAAATCCATAATCTCTCCGTTTTTTCGGATTGGGATACAGATTGGTTTATCCTTCAGAATTTCCGCTTTATACGGTTCCGCATCAGAAAGCACAACCACTCCCATTTTTTCCTGTGCTGCCGGGTCTTTTACATAGCTTTCCGGGATTTCTTCCCCTATGTAAAATTTCTCCCCCTCAAAGCTACAGGGCTGTCTTGCAATAATTCTCATTGGAGTTTCCTCCTTTCTCAGACTGCATCTGCAAAAAACATACCCAGGTCATCTGCTGTCTTTTTCATATCGCTTGCCATCAGACCCTCGATGAATTCAGAATGTGTCCCAGACTCTCCAAGATAGTTCAGAATCGGAAGAATCTGTCCATTTCCAAGCATATCCCAGGAGAAAATATAACCTGCGGACGGTTCGTCGATACTCGGCGCATTTGTCGCATATGCCAGAAGGAATGCATTAGGGTCTCCAATGAACTGCATGTCTGCCTCTGCACCCATATCTGCTTTATTCATGATGGAATTTAAAACTACCAGTTTTTCTACACCAAATAACTGTGCCAGTACGTTCGCCGTAACAGATGCCGGATTTGCTGTAGAGCCTCCGTATTTTACCCTCTCAAGGATTGCAGGATGGAGTTTTAATGCATTGAATACATTTGCTCCTAACGCCAGTCTATTCGGCATCCTTCCAGTGCTCTGCTGCATTTCTGTTTTTTTCATATCTACAAATCCAATCGGGTCAGAGTTTGCGTTGGAAAATTTAATAAACTGATTGCCGGAAACAGATGTATTATCAATTCCTGTCATTTCATTTTTCCATACACCTTTTTTAAAATAAGATTCCGCAAACATATAGTCCTGATGGATATTTGCCTGTTCTGCAATCGTTCTCGTCCTCTGCTGCTTTGGCTGCATGGCAGATGGTCCCTGACGTCTCGTAAGGTCTGTCTGACGAATCTGGTCAATTCCCATAATCATCTGATCTACCTTACACACATAGGTATCTGTATGTTCTGAAATCACTGCAGGTTCTACCTTTCCATACGCAGGCTTTCTTCTCCAACTATCGCGAAGCAGTTCCTCTTTATCAAAAATATAATAATTATCTGATGATAAACCTACCGGGCATACCGGAAAAATTGCTTTTGCGAAATAATTGCTTGCATTCTGGTAATAAGACAGCGCAAGATTTGTTAATGCTGTATGTGGACGGAAAACCCCTTTTGCGATTTCCGCCTGAATTCCTGCTGTAGTCGTTCTTCCCATATTTTTCTATCCTCCTATGACACTTTCTGATATTTTGTGATCTGCACTTTACAGTACCCATTTTCCATTACATGATTCAGGGCAATACCAAGGACATAATTTCCTGCTGCCGCTACTGCCGCTTTTCCGTCTGCTCCAGCTGTAACTTCCTGTCCTTTTTTAATCTCTGCCCCTGCAAGGACAAATCCAATGTCCTTAATCTGAATGTCGACATCATCTCCGGAAGCTGCCTTGCCGGATGCTGCCCCGGTAATGTCGTTATATCCTGCTTCAATAAGGGCAATCCCTACCGGAATATCTGTCCCTGCTGCTGCAAGAACCACATTTCCATTTTCATCGTACTTTACAATGCGGTTTCTTACATCTTTTATTTCAGCTCCGGCTTTTTCTGTGATTGTCACAGACTGGTTTATCTGTGTCCCGTTAAAATTTCTGTTCATGTACTGCCTCCTCTCAGAATCCTGCTTCTTCTTCGTAATCTGTCATCAGCTCCGGGTGATTTTCCCATGCTTTTGCCACTGCGTCTGCCATGCTCATTGTCGGCTCTTTTTCCATATAGGATTTGGCAATCTGGTCAATCTTTGTCTCTGCTGCGGATTTTCTGATTTCTGCCGGGCCGTGATAAGAACCGGATTTCCCGATTTCTGTAAACACGCCGCTTACATTTGTCATGGCAACTGCAGAATCCAGTACAGAAATCATATCATTATACGCACTTCCCCCTGCTGCCCGAAGGCTCTTTAACAAAGGAACAAGCTCTTCCGGCTTTTTCCCGATAATCTCATATTTTTTCGCTACGTCCATCAGTTCCTTTGTCTCTGTATCTTCCCTGAACTTTTTCAGAGATTCCAGTTCCGCTTTCACAATCGGGTGAAGACCTTTATATATATCATCTCCCTGTGCAAGTTCCGGATCCTGAGGAGTTCCCAGAGACTTGGCACATTCTTTTTTCTTCCCGGTTTCTTCTATTTCTTCCTCTTCCGGTTTTGGTTCTTTACCTGCCTTTTCAACACCTTCCTCTGCTTCTACTGCGTATTTTTTCACTATCTCCTCATACGCAGTTCTTTCTTCCGGTGTCATTTTTGACTTGTCAATTTTCAGCATTTCTTCTAATTCCCCTTTCTGTTCTGCTGCCGGCGGCATTTCTCCTGGCAGCATGAAATCATCGTTAAAACTTTTTCTGATATTTGCAGTTTTCCCAGATGCCCACGAAATCAGGCACTCTTTGATGGAAGAGGTAAAGTCTTCTACACTTTCGCAAAGAAGCGCTTCCATCTCTTCCGGCTTTAGTTCCTCATCAGTAATAATGGAACCAAGGCTTGCCTGCAGGGCATAACACACGGTATACATCTCATCCAGGATTTTTTCTGTTGTCTTGCCATTCAGCTCCTCTTCAAAGCCGACTGCCTTTTTTTCAACCTTCTTCTGGCTTTTAAACAGATGCATAATCTTTTCCGCAACTTTTCCGGCAATGGAATCTACATCTGAAACTCCTTCACCCTGCTTATTCTTTAATAGCTTAATATCTGCCCTCTGGTTTGCACCTTCATCTACAAAATCTACTTTTCTCACTCGCAGATTTTTTAATTTCTGTGCCAATTTTCATCCTCCTTTCATTTTTTTGTATAAAAAGAACACCTACCGCCTGGATAGATGTTCTGATTATCTGTTATTTAAGATTACACTTCTTCTCTGACTGCTTCTCCTTCTATGGAAAACATACTGTATGTTCCATCTTTTACCTTTTCCCATACTTCCGGGTCTGTTACTTTAAATCCAATCCACCAGCCCACAGGAAGGATTCCTTCCGGGATCCCCATAGCTTTCATTTTTTCCTCAGTAAAGACCACGCTTTCTACCAGTACTGCTGCCCCGCCGCGCTGGTGCATCTCCCCACCTTCGCGGTATAACTCCACAAAACGGTATGCCGCCTGTTCCAGTTCCTCCGGATCTATCATATCCTGCTGCCAGTCCTCAAGCTGTTCCCCTTCTTCTGTAAGGGAAATACTTGCCCAGCCAAAAGCCAGCATCTTTTCATCGTCCCGCTTGTGGATTTTAAAGCGGTTCTTATATACCTGATTTTCAGATTCCGGTATATAGGTGATTATATCTCTAAATCTTTTCATAGCGTATCTCCTAAAAATGAGTATAAAAATACCACCAAACATTTCTGAATGATGGTATCAGTCCTCTCTATGATGCGGACATTTTAAGCAAATCTCCCTATAATTTGGTACTTGCAGTGCTTTTCGTGGTGCCGTAAATTCAGGTGCACCACCATCTACAACCATGTGAATATCAAAACATATCACGTCTTCTATTTTTTCTTCCATTAGTGGACAATTAACTCTTGACATAACATATTACTGTTCTCCGTGAAATTATTGCAGCTTCTTCTCAATCTGATCTGGCCAAACTGTATCTGTTACCGTTCTTCCATCTTTCTTAGTAATGTCCATTTCATATGCTTCCCCATCATTGAAAATTTCAACAATATACGCTGTTTCTCCACTTTTTAGTAAAACTTTATCAAACATTTCAAACATTGCTTGTCACCTCTTATCAATGTATGCTGATGTTAGTCTCATTTCTGTTGAGTTTTTATCATTAATCCATGCGGTTAATACATCAGCTGTCTTTCCGTTAGGTCCTGTAAGCTGCATTTTTACTTCATACCTCATTCCAAATCCAGAATCTCCCTTTTCTTTTGCTTCAAATTTCGGCAGATTTTCCCGGATATTTTCTATCAAATCCTTATAATTTGACATGTCGTATCCCAATGCTTCCTTGAAAGCACGGGCTTTATTTGCATCTCCGTCCGGATTTAATGCGTATTTGTTAAACTTCGCTTCAGGTATCACAGCTTCTTCGTATCTTGGTAATTTCATTATACCATCTTTTTCGCTAGATTCAACATATTTTACCGCGCACGCACACCGCGGGTGCAGCGGAGGAATGGAAGTTGTAACGATTCTTCTTCCGGACTTCGCTGAAAATTCTCCGTCCATATCCAGTTCTACCCCTTCCAGGGCACGACAGGAAGGACAGACACCGTCATCTAAGGAAGTGGACCATACCTTTTTCATTTTCGGAAGCCTTCCATCACGGATACATTCCCGTACCCCTCTGTCATTGCCTTCGTGGTACGCAGTAATGATTTCCGTTCTGGCTATAGTATCTGCGCGTGTTCGATGCTGTTTGGACGCATATTTCGCAGCCGCCTCCCTCGCCTTCTGCTCTATGGATTCCGGCTTCATTCTTGGGTGGTCTGCTGCCAGCTGTTCCTTCACATTGTTGTAATATTTTATATTCGCTTCTGTCTGCGGTCTGGTAAGACCTATTACAGGACGTATATAACGCGCGGTTTCATCCGCCCCCATTTTGTAAGTGACAGATTCTCCGAGAATATACCGGATTGCTTCTCTCTGTGTCTCCGTCATTCTGGTAATAAGCTGTGCACTCCGGTTTACAATCCAATCCCGCGCCAATTCCCCTGTATCAAAATCCATTCCCGTTAAAACCGAATTAGAACGGATTCCGGCTACCACTGCCTCTTCCCATACAGGAGTTACTTTCTCAGCTATAAGCTTTGAGTAATCCTGACGCCATGTTTCCATAATGGACTCTGGCGCTTCTTCATCTACCGCGATCCTCCGGAGTTCCTTATATGTGATCACTGCTGCCTGATCTCTCCAAAATCTTACCAGGAAGCGAACAGGTTCCTCTAAAGCAGAATCAAGATATTCCTGAAGTTTATCCAGTACGTCCTGCGATTCTTCGCTTTTTTTAATGGGTCTTGCCCGGCTTTTGGGTTTCATAAAACGGAATGCCATATCAATCCCTTCCCAGCCGTCTCTTGGCTGCTTCTATTTCTTCCTCCTGAAATTCCTCTTCTTTTTGCGCCGGCGCAATTTCCGGCTGCCTACGCTGCTTTTCCCGTTCCGGATCCCTTTCTCTGGAATCCGTCCTGTCATTTGTCCTTTCCGGAAGATTTGCAATCTGCCTTACATGGTCTTCCAGCGCCTCATCTGGAATCAGGATTCCCACGCCTGTCATATCTTTTATGTAAGCGGCGAGCTTGGAAATATCTACATCTTCTATTTCCCCATGTACCATTTTGGGATAATCTGTAATCCCTTCAAAATGTTTTCCATTAATATCTATGAGTGCCGGTATCCCCTGACTGTTAAAGGTCTCACAGATAATATCCAGATATGCTCCGATCGCCACAGAAAAAAGCTCTGTTTTATCAGAACTCAAAGCAAAGCTCCCTACCTGCTGATGCCCAAGCATCATAAAATCGGCCAGAACCGTCATAGCGATACTGGTATTGTATCTCTGGATAATAGCATTGGTATCAAATTGCCGTGTTCCTCCTGTGCTCAGAAGTTCCAGCTTATATCCGTCAGGAAGGACAACGCCCTCGTACTCATTTCTGCGGATATTTTTCACCATTGCTACCATAGCAGAATACACTTCAGCTGCCTCTTCGTCTTCTTTATCCCACAAATCCAAGCCCGGCGGTCCGGTCATAACAGGGAGCCCTGCCAGATCCCTCTCTATGCCTATGGCTTCGATTTCCTGTATGCGTCTCTTGAAATACCAGCTTCTGTAAGAATTTCTAAGAATACTCCTTCCCTCCGGGTTATCTTTTGTAGATTCCGTCCGGAACAAAAGCCCTTTCTGGATCGGGATCGTTAATAATCCGTAATCCGGCGGCGGCATCTGTGTCATTCCCAGAAGGTTGTCTTTATCGTCATATTCCCACCTGAAAAGCGTATCCTGTGCACGGATAGGGAGTTTCTGCCAGCCGATCAATCCGTCTGTATACTTACTGTTTAAGTTACGATTTGCGGATTTTCCATTTCTCCGTTTATAAACAATTTCATGGAAGCTCCAGCCATATGGTAAAAAGGATAAGATTTCAGAAATTGTATCTGTCCAGGTACTCTGCATATCATGCATACACTGTTTTACAAACTCTGCTGCCTCTTTATCCTTTGCGGAATTTCCTCCGGGTTCTATATTCCAGGCAGCATGACGGACAAGCATTTTGATGGCAAACAGGATTGCTCCCACCGTATCGTCATTCCGTTCCATTTCCCGGTATACTTTTATTCCACGGATCCCACTTAATTCCGGAAGAAACTCCTCCGAAAAGACGCCTTCCCATCGATTCTGTCCGATGCGCCCGTATTCCTTCATAACCTTTCACCTCTTATTTACCCCAGTAATTTTCTTTTCTAAGTGCATCTGTCGCTTTCTTACTTGGAGCAGTTCCTGTATATTTCTTAATTTTTCCAAGATATACAGAAAGGGCAGCAGCGTCCGCCCGGTCCGGCGAATCCAGCCCCCTCTTCTTCATGTCTTCTTTTCTTTCAAGCTCCAGCTTCCCGTTGCTTGCCATTCTATATTTTCTCGAAGACAACTGTGCGAACGTCCCACTGTCATCTTCAATCTCAATTTCCTTATTTTCCAAAAGCTCTCTCAACTCTGCCCACATATGTGTTGTAAGATTATTGTAATGCTCTGCTGCCTCTTTCCCCGCATAAGTATCTGTCTCTATTTTCTCAGCCGCATTAATGGGAATAACGAACATTCTCGTCAAATGCTGCTCTCTTTTAATTTCTTTCAGACGGTCTGTCACGCCGCCTCCAAGACCAGTATCGTCTATGTTTATGTAAATCCTTCCTATGTAACCGGGAAACTCCCGTACTGCTTTTTTATACTCTTTGACCACATATCCGACCGTACTCATAAGGTCCTGCCCTCTGTGTTTTGCCACGATTTTCAGTTTTCCTTTGGCATTACGGTAAATAATGGTTTCATCGTCTCCGAACCTTGCTACGTCCACACCGAATATAATCTGTGGGTGCTGCAGTGTTTCCGGAAGCTGATACATTTTACTTCCGCAGGCTTCAATCAGGTCTATTCCAATAAAAACATCATCTTCCTGATTTGGAAATTCTCCACGGACACGGACACGAACTACATTGGAATCCCAACCATATTTTTTTATCAATGCCTCTATGTTCTGTTTATTTGTTCTTGTACTGTCCATAGAAGATACTGTATGGCATTTATATAATCCCTGATCTCTCGTATGAGAATCATAAAAAGTACCAGAAGTTCTTGTGGGATTTCCGCACATCAGGAGCTTATTGTTGGATCCGGACAAAGTTCCCAGGATTGCTTCCATGATCGGATCCGCAACGCCTGAGGCTTCGTCTACAATAAAAAGCATATTGTCTTCGTGGAAGCCCTGCATGTTTTCCGGTTTTGTGGCTGTTCTGGCCACTCCAAACCACCGTTTTTCCTGTCCTTTCATGTAGACATACGTCTTTGTCCATTTCAAAAGTTCATGGAGCAATTCCGAACGCGCCATCCACTTATCAATTTCGCTCCATAATACATCATGGAGCTGCTGTTTTGTGGGTGCAGTAGCAACCACACGCGGATAAGGAAAGCATGTAATAAACCACAGAAAAGCAACTGCCTCTATACCTGTCTTTCCCACTCCTTGTCCGGAACGGATTGTCACTTTCGGGCTTTGGGCTAAATCCACCAGTGCTTCTTTTTGCCATTTATCTGGTTCAAACCCGAGCACTTCTCTGGCAAACAACACCGGATTGTCCCGATATATAGGAATTCTCTTTTTAAAAAATCCCCTCCGCTGGTTCCGGCGGTCAGGCAGCAGGACATTCTTTTGCTCATTCATTATCTGATTTTCCATTTCCTGCTTTTGTCACGGCTTCAATCCAATCATCTACCACTTCGTTTGCATTTCCGGCTGCTCCTGCTGTTTTGACTCTCATCATTTCGATTTTAGCCTTCTGCTCTTCTGTGGCAATTCCCATATGTTCTGATAACCACTGCAGGGCTTTCATACGATCTGCAAGCTTGATACTGGCGCCATCTTTTCCCTGTTTTACTTCGGATATGATAGTTCCATCTACATCTGATGATTCCCTGAATGAGACAGCATTTACTGTCTCCATAAGTGGTTTCTTTTCTCCTGTGTCGGGATCCTTCGTAAATACCGGTCCGTGCATAGACATTACCTGAACCTGTTTCTGCCCAAATTCGACGTAGTCTGTTATATCAGCAAAAGCAATGTCCATATATTTTTGAAAGATGTCTGACTCAGATAAAAATTCTCTATTGAGACGTTCCTGTTTCAGCATTTCTATCTCCTCTTTTACCTTAACATTTCTTAACATTCTGCTGCCGCACGTTGCAGCAGTGTAATAATCTGTTCCAAAAGCTTTCTGATACGCCTTCGTGGCATTAAAACACCGAATATAATGGACACAAAAAAGCCGCTGTTTATCAGTCAATTCCGTGTTTTCAATCACAGAATCCACTGCTTCTGCAGCCGGCTCTTTTTTGGTTTCTAATACCTCTTTTTTCTTCTTTTTTTTAATTGCAACGTTGCACTTTTTTTCTGCAACGTTGCATTCCCATTTATATCGATTTTTCCAGCTTCGGATTGTCCCTACCGGAACATTAATCTGCTCCGCAATCTCAATTAATTTCTTCCCGCTTTCAAAAAGTTTCCTTGCTTCCTCCGCTTTCTGATTTGGTGCTCTTGGCAAGCCTCACCGCCTCCCTTTAATTATTTTTAAACAGGAAAGACACCCGGATTATTCCGAGTGTCCCTTCTGCTGTTCTATAAATTCCTTCATCATTTGGGTTAGCTGCGTGCCCATTGCTATTCCAGACGCTTTGCAGATTGCTTGGAACTCTTCTGCTACTCTTTTGTTTACCTTGTACGTTTTAGAAATTACTCCTGCTTTTGCGTCCCATTTATCCTGAGGACGAATCTTCTTTTCTTTCTCATTGCTTTCCATTCCGTTTCTCCCTCGCTTCTCTTACAAGATGATAAACAAGCTTCACGATTCCAATTGCAATGAAAAAAATTCCTAACTTCCACAGCATACCTTTACACAGATGAGCGATTGTGTTATAGTTATTTTAAAGGAAGGGCTTTCGCCCCTCCCGGCTAATTTAATAGCCTGTCAAGAATCAGTAAGATGATTCCGACCAACAAGTCCGTAAGTACTTCAAGTGCCCAACTTTTGAATTTACTTTCGGACTTTTTCTTTTCCGGATATTTCCGGTTTCTGTTGCTCATCTGTCTCTCACCTCCTTACAAGTATATAATACCATATACGTGTACGTATGTCAAGACTTTTCTTTCTTTTATATAAAAAGAGACAGCAACTGCTGCCTCATCTAATCAAATGGACCTTCTGGGACTCGAACCCAGGACCGACCGGTTATGAGCCGATTGCTCTGACCGACTGAGCTAAAGGTCCACAGAAAAAGAACCCTGTATTTCTACAGAGCTCTTTTCTGAAATATATTTTCGTGGGGTACGGTCTCTATGCTTTGCAAAGGCGATACCGTATGAGCCTGATTCAACTGCCAGGCTGTGGCACCTGACAGTCGTTAATTCGAAGGAGTTTTGCTTGGTTGCAACTGCAACTTTGCTTTCTGCATTGTATACTATAGCATAGTTAAAACGGACATTCCGGACAAAACGGACAAAATTTATTTTTTTTTCAAAAATCTTTGAAATTCTTTTCGAAGGCTTTCTCCGGTTGCTCCCCTGCCAATTTTTTTAGCAGTATATTCCCAGTCCGCCCCTTCAAAAATTTTATACTTAATAATACGCTGCATACGCACGGGAATCGTATTCATCCACTCTTCCACTCTGGTTTTTATCTTCTCGGCGTCTTCTTTTCTCTTTTCCAGGAGCTCCTCTTCCATCCGAAGCTGAGAATCTTCCCGAAAGGTAAAGGTTGTACCTTGGATTTTGAAATGCTGAGGGTTATAAGGAAACTCTGGATTGCTCCCTGAAACATTCGTCTGGACAATCGTCTTTTTCTTCTTTTTCAGTTTTTGTATATCTTCCTCTGTCTCTTTAATCAGCTCGCATGCATCTATGTACTGCTCCAGTATGCTCTTCTCCATCGGACTCCCCTCCTCTCTCATATCTCTTGATCAATTTTACAATTTCTGGTTCTGTTCCTGCCTGCGCCAGGATTTTCCTTGCCCTTCCTGGGGACATCTGGAAATTCCGACACATATGATATACTTTTCTTTCATCCATCTTCTTCTCCCAAATTGGTATTTTTACTACTCATTTTCTTCATTGTCTTGACATTCTCTTCTTTCCCACATACATGGTGGGCCTGATATTAAAGAGCAGCCTCCGTTACTCTCAAGACAGCATTTATCGCAACCGCTTTGACTGTTGCAGTATTGTACAAGTACGTTCCGGCTGTAGACTGCCAGTTCCTGCGTAATGTCTAAAGGTTTCCCATCAGCACTGCTGCCCGGTACGCCGCTCTCTGTTCCTCCTTCGGGAGAGACTGGATAAAATCCATAATCTCCTTTTTCGTTGCTTTGTGTGTCTTTATGATCTCTATCATGGTTTTTCTCCTCTTCTCTTTTTATTTTTGTCGCGTAATGTAAAACCGAAATTGCTTCCCCCAGGATAAACCCGGTTATCGCTCCGGAAATAATCAAAATAAATGAACTCATTTTCCTCTCCTTAAACTACATATTTGCTATGAGCATAAGCTAAATCCTCTTCTGATAAATCCAGATAGATTTGTGTGGTACTTATTTCTTCATGCCCCAGCATCTTTGATACCTGCTCAATTGGCATTCCCCGACGAAGCGCCATAGTTGCACATGTTCTGCGGAATTTGTGCGGATTAGCTCTTTCTACTCCTGCTGCCCTTGCCAATTCCCTCGTTGTAGTTTCTATCATAGTTCTTCCTATGTGCCCTTCTTCATTTCCCGGAAAAAGATACGGGCTTTCCATATTCTTTCTTTTTGGCAGGTATCTCTCCAATGCGAATTGTGCTTTTGCACTCATATAAACGTATCTGTCTTTTTTTCCTTTTCCATGTACTAAAATTCTTTTGTCTCTGATCTCGTTCAGTTTAATTTTTACCAATTCCGAAACGCGAGCTCCAGTGCTTAAAAGCAACTCAATCACAAGTACGTCTCGTTCAGCAATGCCACTCTTTTTTCCAATTTTAACCCCCTTTGCAGCCTCAAAACGAAGCTTCTCTATTTCTTCTTCCGTCAGAGCTTCTTTTCTGCATCGTTCTGTTTTGATACAATCTACTTTTGTAATCGGATTTCTTATAATCAGTTCCTCTGTATGTAGGTAATTAAAAAAGCTTCTCAACACACGCAGTTCATTATCTGCTGTTACATCTGTAATACCATCTCTCTTTCTACGAATTGCAATATATAATCGAATATCATCGGCTGTTATGTCATCAATCGTTTTGGGTATTCTCTCAAACACAAAATCCAAAGTACCTTTATAAAATTCAAGAGTCCTTTCTGTACAGCCTTTTACTGTTTTTGCAATCATGAATTTTCCCAGAAGAAATTTATTTCTGTCTTCTTTTACAAGCGCTACGTCTGTACATCTGCTGCTTATTTCATAGTCATTTAATTTAATGTATAACCACTCCTGGATACTTCTTGCGTCCATTGCTTTATCCGCCAGGAACACTGAAATTTCATTAATCAAATCATTTCTTGCGTCCAAATCAAAACCCCCTTTTCGCAGGTGTGTAAAGCACTCTCTCCGGAGGATACCCTTTTTTATATGGCTCGCATAAAGAGTCGCCCTGAACGCAGATTGCTGAGATTCCCAAAAGGCTTAATTGCAAATAGCACATATATACACCTCTCCAGTCGAGATCTTGTGCAATTACGTCCATTCTTTTCTGATAATCAATCCCTCTTTCTTTTAACACTGCTGCCGCTGCTATTATCATTCCTCCGCCTCCGCAAGACGGTTCATTTATGTAATATTTTCCGTCCTCTTCCCTCTGTATCTCTGCCAGATTGGCACAAAACAAACTTAAATGGTATGGAGTGAAAAATTGTCCTGTTATTTTACTGCCCATTCCAAGCTCCATATACACACTTCCCAACACATCATTAAGTTTCTTTTCTAATTCCATACCTAGAAGCCCTAACATTTGGGGAAATTGCTTTTGCTCCTCTGCAGTATATCTATCCATTGTAGACAAGTACATTTTTTCACGTTCTTCCCATGTCTTGTCGTGCTTTACACCTGTACTGTTACTAATGGATAATGCACAACACCTCACCCAATCCGTAAATATTTCCTGTGCAGAATATTTTCCGGATAATTGAAGGATTGTTTTCACAATCTCCTCTTTTGGATTCATTTTCTCCTCCACTTCCTTCTCGCTTCTGTTCTCCTAATGTGATTCACTTCATTTTCCAGTCGGTTCACCTGCTTCTGCAGCTCGTCTGTGTCTACTATCATAAACAGATTGGGCTGTACCAACTTTGTTGGGTTACCAGCCAAATTCATTTTCATATGCAAGTCTTTGCACATTGTTTCCCTGGCGTTTGTTGCTTTATATGTCTTTGGCATTGTCTTGTACCTCCTGGTCTGCATTGATTATTGATTTAAGGCAGTTGTTCCAGCCGATCCGATATGACGGCATTGTTTTCCCTGGCTGCGGATATTTTCCGCACACTTCCATTTCTTCTGGCAGCTCCCGTATAGGACACCAGTCTGGTCTTTCTGTTTTCCAGTCAGATTTAATCTCTCTAAAACATTCTGAGTATTCCTCGTCACTTGCTAGCGAGCAACAACACCCTGCAATATCAAAAGAAAAACACCTGCAATTCGAACAGTTTTCTGGCACATCTACTAAAATATATCCTTTACTCATTTGTTCCCTCCTGTAACATACATCCAGTGCGTTTATTCCGGCCAATCAAGTCTCTGTCCACACCATTTGCAATATCCGGCGAATACATCTCCATCGTTTAACCCCGTTCCGCATTCCGGGCATTCTACGGTTTCTCCGAATGCTCCGCAGATTTCGCTGACTGCTTTCGCTTCCTGCTTCTCAAGAGCCTCTAACGCAGCCTCATAAGCTTGTCTTCTCCGGTTGCTCAAAGTACGTTCTAATTTACCTGAGAAATACTCTATTGCTTTCTGTGTGTCCATTATTCTCCTCCTTTGTATGGTTCCGGAAGTGGTTGCCAGGCTGTTACAACATCATAAACAGTACCTTTATCTGTCCCAAATTCTTTCTCGCAATAAGTCTTTCCCATTGTTTCGTCTAAAAATCTCCATTCTCCATGTCTATTTACATATCCAATATAAGTCCCATACTCTTCGGGGTGATGAACTTTTTGATTGTCCGGAACGTGCTTAGAGCCATAATCAGAAATCCATTCCGATGTATGTACCGTAACTAACACTATTTCTTCAAGTTCCGGAAAACGCTCATTAACCGGAATCCAACCATCCATCTCGGTGTCATCACCGTTATGGTTCATGTGAGAGCGGATGGTTTCTTCAATTTCAGTTGCCATTCCTGTAGCCCCTAATGCAAATAATACTTCATGTCCAACTACAAACTTTTTCTCAATTTCCTTAATCTCTTCCAAAATCTTCTCTAATACGTTCATTCTTCCACTCTCCTGTTTTCACTCAAATTATATTCCACGACCAAAAGCCGTCTCTGTTCCTCTAAATCTTCCAATTTTGCCAGCTTTGCCATAGCTTCTTTCAGGAGCGCCTTATCCTTGATAACCGCTACTCCTGCATGATATTCTGTGTATCGCATTTAATCACCCCTCTTAAATATTCAATAATCTGCGTCTTACTCTGCTTACAGTCTGCAAAGCGCTTCCAGTTACCTTTCAGAAGATAATATTCCGTTACAACGTAATATCCTCCGCGTTCTTCCTTTTTCCACCAATCATTTCCCTTGGTGTGCTCAGTTTCTTTTATCACAATCATTGATCCGTCCGGAAGAGGATAATCGTAATAATGTTCGCTTACATCCGGTACATCAAGCCAGATATCCCAACCGGTATAGTCTTCCAAAAATTCCTTACGCTTCTGGTTATTTGTCAATTCTTTCAGTTCCATTTTTGTTTCCTCCTTAAAATCTGTCCGCACCGGAAGTTACAATTCTTTATACACCCTTTACAACACTGCTCCCGGCACATTTCTATGTCTTCGCCTTCAGTAATCGCCTGTATGATCAGATTCTTTGCAGTTGTCATTTTCTCACACCCGGTATCGGTCATCCATTCACAGTCAAAACCGTTCCGCTTTTCTCTTCCTTCTGCCTGTGCAATGCACGCTTCGCAGCCAATAGATTCTTTAAGTGTGCACTTTATAAATCCGTCCTGAAATACTTGCATAGGAGCCGAAACACAATCCTCTACGGTGCTGCCTTTATATTTCTGAAAGTGCTTACAGTAATTTTCCGGGTATAGTATTCCACCCCTACACCAATGTGCCTGTTCTCCCGGTTTATTCCAGTCGCTCCACGCTGTTCGCGGCGGTTCGTTTGGATGTGCCTTGTCGTAAGGATCTGTTTTTGCTCTGTGATCGTCGTAGCAATCTCCGTAAGGGCATCTACTGCTCCACCAATACAGGCAATTTCTGCAAGCGCATTCTCTGCAAGAATCTGTACGAGATCTGGATAATAAATCGTCAATGGTCATTTGACCAGGAATATCACTCATACTCTACTCATCTTCCATCCTCTCAAGCTGCCGTTCCAACTTATACTCCACCTTCTCCCATGACCAGTCAACCTGTTCCATAACAATATCTTTCATTGTCTCTTCAATTTCTATATCTGATGTATCATCCGGAAATTCTTCTTCAAATTCCGTATCTGTTCCGGCAAATCCATAATTCGCGCTTGCTTTTACCTTAATCATTCTTTCACCCTCCTGTTCCATGCTTCTCGCGCCGTAGATTCTAAAGCATAACCTCGTGTATTAGCTCCGCATTCTCTACAATATACAAAAGCTACAATTACTTCTCCTTTAAATCCATGAATAAGTTTCAACTCTGCTTTCCCTCCGCAAAACGGGCATCTCTTTAATTCTTCCATGCTTCATTCCCTCCTATCAAACTTCTCTTTCCCAGCGGATTTCTCTGAGAATTTTCCACAGCCGCTCTACCTCTGGGCTTCTCCACGCGCACATACAGTAAGTATGCGCATCATCAGAATAATGGTAATCATTCCTTTGCAGGTGTTCTCGTGCTGCCTTTTCAGTAAGAAACATGGTACTCGGATAGATAACAGGTCTTACAGAAATACCTATAACCTCTACTTCCGAATATCCATTCTCAGAAAGAAATTCATTAAGTTCTTCCCTGGTAAGGTAGTCGCAATCCTCGTTTCCGTCAAAATCTTTGTAATTGAGAACAAACTCATGGGACGGACAAAGCGGATTTTCAGGCTCAATGGATAACTCTCTCTTTTCCGGATCCCCGCAATGCAGAAGTATATTCTCATTCAGATATTTAATAGTCTCCTCTGTCGTGCTGGCCACTTCTGCTCCGTCGAAAAGCATTCCATATTCGTCCGGTTCGAGATCGTTCCGGTATGTCTCACTGCCTTTGATTACCCAATAGCGCGGGTCTGCCGTTCCGGTGGTGTCTTGCGTATTCATTTCTTTCTGCAATTCCAAAAGAAAACGAATATCCTCCTGTGTAAGATTTCTTTTTTGGGTCTCGTCCTCATGGTATTTAAGTGTTTTGTGGTAAATCGCCATTCCTCTTTTCCTCCTCAATCCTCTTCAACTGCCGGTTTACTTTGTATTCCATCTGCTCTCTGACCGTATCTTCTTTCCCGTGCTGCATAGCAAGCTGTGCGCACATAATAATCACATCCGCAATCTCGCTCCATGTGTTATCTGCAAAATAAACGCAATCCTCAAACCCAAACGGATTCGATGCAGCCCTCAGTTCTGCCAGAAGCTCCTCTACTTCTTCCTGTGTCTTTTCCCACTGACTTTTCTTGCTATAGTGGTTTGCAAGAGTATGTATTTTCTCTTCAATAGACAGTTTTGTATCTGTAACTCCAATCACATTCTCTGCTCCCTTCTGAATTTATTTAAAATAAACTTAACTGCTCAAAATCATACTTGGGCTTGTTTCGTGTAATCTGTACTCCATGATTCCAAATCCGCATTACCCTTTCCTTTTGCTTAGTGCTTGCCATATAGTTATCTTCCACTTCTGGTGGCGTAGGAAGATAATATTCTTCCGGAAGAGGAAGCTCATTTTCTTCACAAATTTCACGTATTTCTCGCTTATAACTCAAAATATGATTCCTAGTCAGATTCATATTGCATCCATCAGGCCAGAACGGATCGTTACAGCCCTGCTCCTGAATATGCTTCCAAACACCAATTTCTCTGATGATGTTATACGCACATTCTTTTATCATCTGCTCCGGTGTTTTATTTCTTTCCATATATCTCCTTTCCGGGAGGAGTGACAGCTCCTCCCTTATTCTGATATATATTGGATTTTAGTAGCACCCTATTTCTCCGGCATCTCATAAGTTGGATTTTTGAGATGTATATTTTTCGCAATGTCCTGTATTATCTCAAGACAGCGTTCTTTTGACGGATATATTCCAATTACTATGCAGCTATTTATTACTTTGCTATCCGCGCAATATGCAATTCCGTGTTCCTTTTTAAGCAGTGCATTAAACGAATACTCAACGCTCACTGCATTATCAATATTTAATATTGTTTCTTTGTCCTGATGTAAAATCCACATAATCTTATCCTCCTCTTTTCTCAAAGCCCAAACCTGTCAATCGTCTTCTGCGTATTCTCTGACCATGTTATGTCAATATCATATTTTTCTTTCAGTAGCTTCAACGCCTTGCTTGGTCCGTGCTGGTCTACGTCAATCTTGTCATATTTCTCTTTCATCCCACGCATAAACTTATCCAGCATACTTCCATCGCCCTTCTTATGCTTCGAAAAGCTGAAATTCTCACACAGCTCCCAAATAACCGCCAGCTGTGTCGTCACTGACTGTATGTTTTTGGCATCGTCCCAGATCTTGCAGTAAACTGAATATGGGATATTCCTGCCTATGTATTCCTCCATCCAGTTCACATCATCGAATCCCATCTCTTTGTTTAATTCCGGAGAATCAAATTCCAGTTCGATTCCCCACTTCTCGTGGAGTTCCTCATAGGTTTTCCTGATATTCTGTTTTTCGGCAGTTTCCACACACTCCGAATAATGTTCCAGAAGGTGCGCCGCCGCTGCTTTTCCGTACCGGAAACCATCAAGAGCTTTTAATGATGTGATAATATTACAAAGAGTGGAGTATTCCTCCGCTTTATCAAGCTTCTCTTGTGCTTCCACAATACACGCTTTTTTAATCTCCTCGGTCTGCTCCCTGCGCCACTGCTCCAACACCGCAACCTTTGCACCTGTCAAGTTTGCCACCTCTTGCACAGACAGATTGCTTGTTCTCATCGGTGCAGGTGGCATCTGAAACGCCGGGAATCCCGCCTGTCTCAGAATCGCTTCCGCTTTCTTTCTATCTTTTTTCTGGCTTCTTTCCTGCCTTCTTAATTCTGCTCTACTCATTTTCTTCTCCTGTTTCCGGAACAATTCCATTTATATCAAAAATACTCATCTGTCCGGGTAACTCCTCTTCCGGGTTCTGGCTTCTCCCTCCGGTCTCTATTAATGGTCTTTCTGGTACCGGCTGATTAAAATGCCGACACGCCATATAAGATGCTTTCCAGTCTGTGGCAACACTTCCGGTATTTCCGTAAACCAAGCATTTATATGCTGTTCTCTTCCCGACTTCCACACAGATAAGGTTCTTGCACTCCTGACAAGTGTGCTGCCAACAACAGCCTCCGGACCATTTATACATTGCCTGATTCCGTGTCATGGTTTTTCCCTCCCATTGCTTCCAACTGTTTTATCACATCCGCATTATCCCTCTGTGGGAAGTTATTGAACCGGTTCGAAGATACAGTCTTGCTTTTCTTTGCCCGTTTATTTGGAGGATAGAAATTCTTCCAACCGTTCATAAAGGCTTGTTTCGCCATAGCAATACGTTCTTCTGTGTTCTGAGACAAAGCTGCCAACTCGTCTCGATATGCCAGTATCTGCTCTTCCATCAGGATGTCCCCGTGATTCTGTCGCATGCGGATAAACAGACGGAAGGCATCGTCCAAAGCCTCATCTTTAAAGTATTTGTCCGGCGAAGCCGTATATATATACTTTCTTTTCTTTTCTTTTTCTTTTATGTCATAATTCTCGGAATTAAACTCATTTTTCTCGGAATTATTGTCTTTTTTCTCGGAATTATTTAAAGAAGGGTTCACTTTAATAAAGGGTTCCGTTTCGTCTTCTGGAAGAATCCAGAACCCCTCTACTTTTATTGGATTTTTTACAGCTCTGGATTTAACCATTCGCTGAAATCTCCTCTGTATTCCGGCAGAGGTCAAGACCTTGTCCGACTGAAAAAGTTTGTTATCAAACAGTGACCGTTCCAATAAGAAGTTCAAGACCTGCTTCACCTTATTGCAGTCCATATTCAAATCATCGGATATTATGAACTCAAAATCTTCATCAACCTTTAAATAATACCCACTCTTATATATTTCGCATAATAGATATATGTAAAGAGTAATCCCGTCCGCTCCATATCTGGCTTTCAGGATCTTAATCTTTTTATCTGAGAAAAAATCAACGTCCAGAGAAAAATACCGGTTGCCTTCCTGTCTGGTTCTCGGCATCTCCCTATCCCTTCTTTATATTTTCTCTATGCAGACCTCCACTCTGGGTCTGTCGCTATATTGCTTCCTTACATGGAGCTCTACAACCTGTGTATCGTCCCGGTATGCCACCTGATTCAGTGCGTCCAGGACTGATTTTACAATGTTATCAATGTCCGGTTTCTTCGCCGGAAGAATCATTCTCTGAAGCATTTCTTCTCTCTTCTTTTTCGAAATGCTCTTCGCCGGTTCAAAGTATGCCTGGATACGTACCAGGAGATAATCCTCATCGGAAAAACGCTCTTCCCCGGCAGCCTGCAGATAACAGGTGGAAATAAGGTTTTCGTACAGAACCGTCTTTTCCGGGGTCATGCTGCTCATGCCCTTTGTCTTTGGGTTATAAAAAGTTCGTGCCCGTGCCTTGCCCTGCGGCTTTCCGGGAATCGTAAAACATATCGAGTTCATTTCTGTTCCTTTCCGCCCCGTGCCTTTAACAGAAAGCACAGGGCTTATGTATTTGCGATATATAATCATGCCTCTTAAAGGAAAGCACCATTAACGATTATTCTTCTACGGAAGCTTCCTCTCCGCTTCCTACTTCTTTGTAATCCGCCTCAATGGTTTCCTCCTGTTCATTTACCACATCCGACATATCCACGTTGATTTCTGATTTTATGCTTTCGTCGTTAGAAATCTTGGTAACAAAATCTGACTTTAACGGAGCATATTTCAAACATTTTTTAATGACAGTCTTCTTTGCCATCTCCTCATAGTTTGTCTTCCACGGGCTGTAGCTGCTGCCAAAGCTCTGGCTGAATTTACGGGCGTGATTATCAATGTCTTCTTTACTCATAACTTCAAAACCATAACCGCCATTTTTCGCTTTCCAGAGAGCGTAGACAAGAAGCAGTTCCCCTCTGTCCTTTATTGCTGGCTTATGTACTAATTTCGGTTCCAGACCAAGCTCATATTCAAAAATATCATTCTCATATACACACTGTGCCTGTACCGTCTGGATATTGTCATTTCGGTACACCATATCAATCAGACCCTTATATCCGATTTGGAACTGGCACTCCAACTTTCCTTTATTTCTATACGGAATCAGATAAGCCTGTCCAAGCGGTGTATTGGGTTCCAATCCCAATTGTGCTGCATTCATCAAAGCTCCAAGAAAAGACATCTGGCTACATTCTGCCAGTTTTGGAGTTGTATTTAACGCAGAGAGAGCCATTCTGGTAAAGCGCTCCGGTGTAATCACCTGCGGCAGCGCTTTCTTAATCTCCGGTTCCATTGCTTTAATCATATCTGCAATACTCATGTTTTTCGTGAGCTTTACTGCTCCCTTATTTTCTGTTTTCTCTGCCAATGCGTCTTTGATTCCCATTCCTGTATATCCTCCTTATGCAATTTCCTTTACTGTAAACCTTCTGCTTTCCGATGCCCTTACACATTCTTTATAAATATCCGGATAATCTGCCTTTAATTTTTTAGAATCCACCCGGTTAGATGAAACTGATTTCCAGGACACCGAGAAATGACCAGATTCCGCTTTTTCTGCATCTTCCATATAAATCTTTACTTCCTGCTCAATCTGTTTCTTTTCTCTGTCAAGCTTGTCTTGAAGTTCTGCAATTTCGGCTCTTCTTTTCAGTTTTTCATCAAATCCGATAAGGGAAATCGTTTTATCTGGTTCAGAGTTCTTATAATATTTTGATAACAGTTCCTCTGCTGCCTTGCTTCCATCTGGCGCTGGCATCTTATTAGCCAGTACATTTTGATACCAGAAGTCCGTTTCTATCTGGATCAACATCTGGATTGTCTCTTCATCACGCTCAATTTTATACCAGATAAATTCTCGCCCAAGAACCACACAGGCAATGTACCAGGCATCTGCTCCTGTCACTGCCATGTAATGATGGCACTGGATCTCATAGGATTCCGGGATATGACCGTCTTTCCATTTATCTGCGGAATATGCGGAAGCAGTCTTGCATTCCAGACCGGCATTCTCCCCTACGATCAGGCGATCAACATTCGCCAACATAAAAGGATTTTCTTCTTGATAAAAAATCGCATTCGCTCTGCGGACCTTCTTTCCAGTTTCTTCCGTAAACCGTTTGGCAACGTACTCCTCCAGGTCTCTGCCCTGGCGCATGGCTTCATTATCTTCTTTTTCCTCTGTCTGCAACTGGGTTTTATCCTGAAAGACGGATATTGCAGTTGCGTATGGATTCAGCCCGCAGATGCTTCCTGCATCAGAGCCGCCTATTCCTTTTTTACGGTACTGCAGCCATGTTTCATGGTCCATCCCCTGTGTTGATATAAGTTTGTTTAATTTCATCTTGATTTCTCTCCGTTTCTGCCTTACAATAAGGCTGACATATTATTTTCTTTGACCCCGTCCAAGTTGCCGCTTAACGGGGTCCTTTTCCGTGCCCACTAAAAAGTAAAATGTAAGCATTGCGATCACGATCGCCCCTGTAATCTGAGCAAAAGTATCTGTCCATTCCCAAAATGGCAGATACGTTGCCAATCCACCAATAACGACGGATAAAATAATGTTACGTTTCAAACTTTCCTCCTTACTCTGTATCTGCCAGATAAACAGTTCCATCTTCTGTACAGTTAAGAACAGCAGTTGCTCCAGTTTCATCCTTAATGAGCGCCGTATTGCGTTCATTAAAAATCACTTTCACAGACCCCGGTGCAAAGTTGTATTTAATCCATTTCAGGATTTTATACTGCTCAATCGTTCTTGCTTTCATGCCCTATCCTTCCTTTCCTCTCCATATATGCCCCGTTACTTCCCACAGTTTTTTCGGGTAAATAACAAAGCTTACTCGCCCTTTGCATGGCCCTTTTACCTGCTGCCCGTTATGAACCGCTACTCCAATAGGCAGCCACCCATGTAAGATGCCAGCTCTTACTGATGTCTCCGGAATACCAGTAAGATTTGAAACGTCCTCTATTGTCATAAGCTCACTGGAAAACTCCGGAACCTTAGTAGAAGACAGTTCTCTTACCATAGTCGCAAGCATTTCCTGAGTAGAAGTAGCATTTTCGATATATTCTTCTGCTGTCATTGTTCTCACCTCCTCTCCTGCTGCCCTACTCAAAATGTTCACGTATTATAGAAAGCACTTTTTCATTTGACTTCTCTGTCTCCTTGCACATTGCATCTACGTAGTCATCTACTATTTCAAAGTAGTCTTTAGCTAAAATTTTTAACATAATCACTGATGCAAGGATTCCTCCAACAAATCCCGCGACTATACACATATTTCTCACCTCCTGCTTTTTTATTGACTTCCTCTTCCTTTTCTCCTATTCTTTAGATACAGGCACTGCCATGCCGAGTATAAAGAAAGGAGATACCTTGCCATGACAGAAGAAAAACATCCTACTTGTCCTAAATGTGGATCAGTTATGATTCCCACCCATCTTGATGGTACTTGCAAATTAGATGGCTCTACAGATCTGAGCGGTTATTACTGCCCCAACTGTGAGAAATCAGAAGATGTGCACGAAAGCAAAAATGATTAAGCTTTCGCTTTCTCATCCAGGCATCTGTTAAGTGCCTTACACATATCTATGGAAAGTTCATATTCTCCAACTGTAACAAGACTACAGATGTTATGGTAGATTGCTGTGTATATCAAATTATTGGGCTGAAGTAAGGTTTTTCGAAGCTTTGCTTCAGTTTTTTTTAACATCTTCTCTGCAATTTTTTTATTCTTCATTCCTTTCACTCTCCTCTCTCCTTTCTTTTCGTGCCATACATAGAATCGCACGGTGTGGGGTTATTTATTTTATATTCACTTTAAGTGGATTTATTTGGTAAAAAAATATAGTTTACTGGCATATTATATAATCTGGAAAGTGTTTCCAATGTTGCAAAGTTAGGAAGTATTTTTCCTTTTTCCCAGTTAATAACTGTATTTTTAGATACGTGCATCTCGCGAGCTACATCTTGTTGTGTCATTCCAGCATTAACCCTTGCCGCGGCAAGGCTGATTTGTATTTTTCCCAAGTATTGCCACCTCTTCTTTCACCCCGTCAAGCCGATAGGACAGCTTAGTTTTGTTATTCTTTACTTCTGATAATCTTAATAAGCAACGCAATTTCTATTACCGAAAGAATAATCTGCGCGATATTTAACGTAATATCCATATTCTCACCGCCTTCCTGATTTTTAATTATATCTTGACAATGAGTACTTCAAAAGGTATTCTTTTGGTACGGGGAGGTTTCCCTCCCCTTCTACTTAATCAAATATCTTGCTTATCAGCTCGATAATTGTGATTAAGAGATTGATAATTGCGGTTGCAAGTGCGAGGTTTGCGAGGTCTCTCTTGTGACCGCTTTTCTTTTTACCTTTCTTGCTCATTGGCTTTTCTCCTTTCTATAAAAATGCTATCTCTTGGTTACAAGTATATAATACCATCACTTTAAGTGTGTGTCAATACTTAAAGTGAAATTTTTTCACTTTTTCATTGTAAATCACTTACCCTTAGTGTATAATATAAAATAAAAAGAGGTGATAAAATGTCAGAACGAGAATTTAACCAAATATTTTCCGAACGATTACGTTACTATTTAGATGAATATAATATGACACAATTAGAACTCTCAAAGCGCCTTGGCGTAGGAACTACTTCTGTATATAATTGGTGCAACGGCATAAAAACCCCTAGAATGGATAAAGTAGACGCAATGTGTAAAATCTTCAACTGCAAACGTTCCGATTTGATGGAAGATAAATCTACCTCACCTACACCCCCTCGTAAAGGCGCAGTCATCAACGTCCTTGGTCGTGTAGCTGCCGGTATTCCCATTGAGGCAATAGAGGATATTATAGATACAGAAGAAATTTCCGAAGAAATGGCTAAGACCGGAGAATTTTTCGGTCTGCAAATAAATGGCGACAGTATGGAACCTAAATTCAGCAAAGGAGACGTTGTTATCGTTCGTAAACAGGACGATGCTGAATCAGGTGATATAGTAATTGCTATGGTAAATGGAAATGACGCCACTTGTAAGCGTTTAAAAAAATATGCTGATGGGATTGCTCTACTTTCTACTAACCCTAAATATGACCCTATGATTTTTAATAAGCAGGAAATAGAAGAAAAGCCTGTAAGAATTATTGGAAAAGTTGTTGAATTAAGAGCAAAGTTTTAAGGAAAGGAGATATGCGAAATGCCAGAATTAAGCAGGTTTGAAGGTATGGTTATAAAAATGCTGTTCAATGATACTGTTCAGCACAATAAACCTCATGTTCATGTAACTTACGGAGAATATAGAGCCTCTGTTGGCATTGACGGCGAACTTTTAGCAGGTTCCCTACCGCAAAAACAATTCAAAATGTTAGTGGGGTGGCTGGCTCTTCATGAGGAAGAAGCCTATGCCGCATGGAACAAAGCTGTTCGCGGAGAGCATTTTGACAAAATTAAACCTTTACAGTAAGGAGGGCGGCTTATGTTTGTTATAAATGGAATTGTATATGCAAACGAAATCTCTGATAATATTCAGATTGTAGATGTAAAACCATTGGAAGATATGATGATGATTCTTACTTTTTCAACCGGTGAACAGCGCTTATTTGATGCAACTGTATTATCTGGTCCCGCATTTGAACCATTGTCAAATCCCGAAGTATTTAACAACTATACAATAGTTGATGGAATAGTTACATGGCTAAATGAAGAAATTGATTGTGCTCCTGAATATATGTATGAAAACAGTTACCCTTACACGACCACAGAAATGGCTATATAATATAAAAGTTTTAAAAGGTGCGTGATTTTTACGACTTTCAGTCGTATTAATATATGAAAACTATTTTATCACAAAGGAGGAATTTTAGATGAAAAAGAAAATATTATGTGCCCTGTTATGTAGCTTATTAGTGTTCTCGCATTCCAATGTTTCTGTTTATGCAGCCTCTCAAGCCTTATCATCTGAATACCAAAATTCAGAATTAAGAAACGATTATATCGGAACAATGACCTATCAGGTTCCAAACGAATGGGAATATGATGATTCTGTATCTAGCTCTTCAACATCACGCTCTTACATTATTAAAAAAGGTAATGTTTTCCAGATTTCTTATATGCCTTACGAAATTCAAGGAACCTTTGCAAATGATTATAGCGGTGCGTCAACTATTATTAATTCTCTTATAAATGGGTTGTCAGAATACAACGAATTAACAAGAGAACAAACAAAAATTGGAGATTATCCTGCATTGGTAGTTTCGTATACATGGGAGGCTGATAACGGACTGGTTTATTCATGCTCCGTTGCTGTTTGTACAAATGATGGGGTATACAGTTTTTCAACAGCTATAAGTTCTGCCTATAGAGATACTAACTTAGAAAGCGATATACTGCAGTATACTTTGGCAAGCATCAACACAGTTTCCTATTCAGATCAGACAATTATTAAGGATGTGCAAAGCAAGTTAAATTCATTTGGATATAATTGTGGGACTCCTGACGGAATAGCCGGTTCAGGAACACAAGCGGCTATACAAAAGTATCGCACTGATAAAAATCTTACCGATGACACACAAATTGATGCGGAATTACTAAATTCTTTAAATGATGCAAATAACACAGCAACCAATACACCGTCTACAGAGGATAGCAGTAAGGTATCTATCTCTTTTTCCTCCTCTGTCCCTAATGATGTAACAGGTAAGTGGAGATTGGCAACTACCTCCAGCGAGGCAGATGTAACTTCGTATGCATTGAACTATTACAAAGCATATTTCAAATCAGATGATGAGATTCACGGAATTGTAAACAAGAGTAATGGTACAACGTGCAGTTTATCCGTAGTAGGAAATCTTCTGAGTGTAGTAGTCCATAAATATGTTGAAGGTGAAGAAAATGACGCAAAAATGCTGTTTGCTGGTGATGTTATAGCTGAATATTTTATTGATATAGAAACTGGAGAAATTGAAAAACTTTAATATTTAAACACAAATCCGGACATACAAGAAAAACTCGTAAGAATTATCGGGAAAGTTTTAAAAGAACAGCGTTATGACAATTCTGTTGCAGAATCTCATAAACAGGCAAAATAATAAGCTTCGAGTGGTATCGAAACTGGAAGGGAAGGTAATTAATATGAAAATGAAACTTGTATCAGCTATGATTGTTACAGCAATTGTAATTTCAGGAATCCAAAGTCCGTGTGTATTCGCATCATCTGAAATCACAGATACTGTGGAAACAACAGAATCCGAGGTTGACACTGCTGAAAGCAACTCATTTACTTTTCGAGGTTTGGACTGGTGGGCCAAAAAGAACGATGTAGAGAAACAGTTGGTAGCCGATGGAGCCACAGTTTCAAACGCAACATGGTCAGAATATGTTTTAAGAATGTCAGGAATCAATTACACTAATACACTTTCAGGTTCTTCGTATGTCGATGGAGGCGGCTTCACAGGAAGATATACTGGCTTAAAAGTTGCAGGATATGATGTCAGTGATTCCTATGCCTGCTATCTTTTCCCTATTGATAATAGCGGAGTTGTCAATAAATCTATAGATGATGCCCAATTTTACTTTGGTTGGTATGTTTTTGATTCCGATGATTATGTTGACGGAGAAGGCATTTATTCTGATTTAAGTTCTAAGCTTACTTCTTTATATGGAAATGGAATAGAGAGTACAGAAGACGACTTCTTTTCTACTGTTACGTGGAATGATGAATCAAATAATCAGATTCGACTTCTTCTAGGTGGAAAAAACAAAGACTACAAATATGTTACACTTGGATATATAGCTGCAGATGCTGACAAACGTTTAGACGAAATGCAGAGTGCACTTGATGCTGAAGCCGCAAATGCTGAAGCTATAGAACGTGAAAAGAATAAAAACGATGTATCCGGATTATAAAGCATTAAGATTTTTATAGAATGAAGTGGTGACAAATTGTCACCACTTCAAAAGAACTATATATTTTCGATGTATAATTTATTTCCTACGAGCAAATTTTATGATACAATAACTTTACAATAAGATGGTATATCTCTCCGCAATATCGCCCTAGGGGCATCAAAGAAGATATGAGTTTATTATGTGAAGACCTCGTAGAAATACGGGGTCTTTTACGTTATATGAAGCAACTCAAAAACTGCACCTTGACAATATAGTATACTTACCCGGGGAGCCGGGGGACGTGCTCTCACCCATAAGAAATAGCCGTCCTGCTCTCTGGTAAAGGTTAGGACGGCCATATCTTATGGTTGAATATTAACTTTCGCCGGAACGGGTGAAGTGCAGTCACCTTCCCGCTCCCTTGTTAAGTATATTATATGTCAAACATAACTATTTGTCAAACTGAAAAGCCGCCCCTGTGCGCCAACATAGAGGCTACCATGCAAGTAAACATTTTTAACCGGGAGGTGGACGACTTCTTTTTTTATATTTACGATAATGAAACCGACGCTACTGTTTCGGTGTCGATAGATGAAAGCAATATCGAAAATAGCGAGGAACTAGAGTTTTTCTTTGATGATAAGGTTCGAAAGGTATGGCATAAGCAGGAAGAGGAATGGTATTTCTCTATTGTAGATATGATCTCCGTATTAACAGATCAGGGGACTCCACGTGGTGCAAGTACCTATTGGGCTATTTTAAAAAAACGACTAAAAGAAGATGGGGCAGATGAACTGCTTACAAATTGTAAGCAGTTGAAAATGAAAGCTACCGACGGAAAAATGCGCAAAACTGATGCCGCCAATACGGAACAACTTCTCCGTATTATCCAGTCTATACCTTCCAGACGTGCAGAACCATTCAAGACTTGGCTGGCGCAGGTTGGTGCAGAGCGTCTGGACGAAATCGCCGATCCTGAGCTTGCTTTTGAACGTATGATTCATCTCTATCGCCAAAAAGGTTATTCCGAATCATGGATTCAGGAACGGCTACGCAGTATCAACATTCGCAAAGAATTGACTGACGAATGGGCAAGATCCGGGATAACAGGATCAAAAAATTTTGCAGCGCTTACCAATGTCTTAACACAAGCATGGTCAGGAAAATCTGTCAAATCTTATAAGGAATACAAAGGATTGCATAAGGAAAGCCTTCGAGATAATATGACTAATATTGAATTGTCACTGAACCAGCTTGCAGAAATATCTACAACACTGCTTTCAAAAGCCAAAAATCCAAATGGATTTCCTCAAAGTAAAAATATAGCCATTGAGGGCGGTTCAATTGCCGGGAATGCCAGAAAAGAGTTAGAGCAAAAGCTTGGGAAGTCTGTCATTTCTCCCTTAAACGCCTCTGACCCTCCCTCTCTTGATGAAACTAATGAATGAGCTGATAAAAAGAAATATTTTAAAGTTGCGCCGGCGCAATATGAAAGGAGCTGATTCCATGCCATTACCAAATGCAAAAATCTACACCACAGAAGATATTTACGCTCTTCCTGAGGGAGAACGTGCAGAGTTGATCGACGGGGTTATTTATAATATGGCACCACCAAAGCGTATCCATCAGAAACTCATTAACGAACTTAGCTACGCTTTGAACAGTTATATCAGATCTCATAGTGGTTCCTGCGAGGTTTATCCTGCCCCGTTTGCTGTGTTTTTAAGTAAAGACGATCGAAACTATGTTGAACCTGACATCAGTGTGATATGCGACAAAGACAAGCTTTCAGACCGCGGCTGTGAGGGCGCTCCTGATTTTGTCATTGAAATTGTTTCTCCTTCCAGCCAACGTATGGATTACCAAATTAAGCTTTTCAAATATCGTACTGCCGGAGTAAAAGAATATTGGATTGTAAATCCTTCTACTAAAACAACCACTGTATATGGCTTTGAACATGATGAAAATTCCGGACAGTATAGTTTTGAAGAAACAATAAAAACAGGGCTTTTTGAAGGTTTGGAAATTCGAATTGCTGATTTACTGTAAAATAAAAACCGCCCCGGCGCTACCAACACCAGAGCGGAATCATATCTCCGAAGAGATACCTCTTGAACGAGAATATTGTATCATCTTCGGGCAGCCCTCGCAAGCGGAACCTTTGTTCCTGCTGGCTGTTATTTTTATACTCATTTTTAAGGAGATGGTAAAATGCCTAAGAAAAAAAGAAAGAAATACCCAAAACTCCCCTCCGGATTTGGCACTATCCGATATTTGGGATCCGGCAGACGGAACTGCTACGCTGTTCACCCTCCTGCTGTCATAGATGCGTTGGGGCATGTACAGCGTCCTGCTGCCTTATGTTATACTGACGACTGGATTAAAGGATTTACTATCCTCACAGCATACAAAGCAGGAACCTATCAGCCCGGAATGGAACGAGAATTGAAAATCAGCGAAACTAACGATGCAGACGTATTGGTACAGCGAATCATTTCAGATTATTCCACTATTAAAGGTGTCGAGGACAAGCATCCGGAAATTAAAGAGCCGACATTTGCGGAGGTTTACGAAAAATTCATGCACTGGAAGTTTGAAGAAAACAAAAACGTCATACTGTCAAAGGCTTCCAGAAACAATTACCAGGTTGCTTTTAAAAATTGTAAAGCCATACACAATATTATATTCTCTTCGCTCAGGCACGAAGAATTACAAAAAGTCGTTGACGATTGTCCTCTTAAACACTCCAGTGTGGAATTAATTGTGACGCTTTTTAAACAAATGTACAAATATGCAATTATGTATGAAATTTGCTCGGAAAACAAAGCGCAATACGTTAGCGTAAATCGTCCGGAAGACGATGAGCAAGGACAACCTTTTACAGAAGAGGACTTAAAAACACTTTGGGCGCATAAAGAAGATGAAGGAGCTGCCATGATTTTAATTATGTGTTATTCAGGATTCCGAATTTCCGCCTACAAGACAATGACTGTCAATCTCGAAGAGCGCTATTTTCAAGGAGGAGTCAAAACTGCTGCCGGAAAAAACAGAATCGTTCCCATTCATTCTGCTATTTTACCACTTGTAAAAACACGAATGGAAAAGTACGGTTCCCTTTTGCCTATGTCCCTAACGAGTTTTCGCAAAAAATACTTTGACGTCATACTGGAGGAGTTGTCACTCACAGGGCTGCCAAAACACACTCCTCACGACTGCCGTCATACTTTTTCGGCTCTTTGCGAAAAATACAGTGTCCGCGAAAATGACAGGAAGCGCATGCTGGGTCATTCTTTTGGATCAGATATAACAAACGCAAAATACGGTCACAGAACTCTGGAAGAGCTTCGAAGGGAAATAGAAAAAATAGAGGTGATTTGTGACTAATTGTGACTAATCGAACGATTATAACACATTATTCAGCTTGATAAAACGAAATAACAGAATGCCGGAATCCCTCTAAAACAGTGAGTTTTCCAGTAATACAAAGGAAGTTACACTTTTGTCCTCTCTAAAAAATCTCTAATCTTAGAGACTTTTTTTAGAAATCTGTGCTATGATAGTTTTACTGTTTAAGAAAGGAGAATCCCATGTTTCGAAAACTTCACACACAGATGACTCTTTTTTCTGCCGCAGTTACAGGCGGGATTTTAATTCTTATGACGCTTGTCTGCCTTTTTATCGCAGAAAATGGAACAAAACAAAACAGCTATACCACTTTCTCCCAGAATGCGCAGGCGTGTATTTCCTATCTGGAGACACAGACGATCCTTTCTCATTCCTGGATTCAGAAAACGCAAAGCAATTACGATCTCTCTATTAAGATAACCGATAACCAGAAGCCACTCTTCTTTGACAAGCTTCATCTTACAGAAGAAGAACAGGCTGCCTTTGAAAAAGCATCGGAGCTTGCCTTAAAACAGGAAGGACTTGATTTATCCGGAGCTTTTCGAAATTCTCGCCTTACAAGCTCTGCTTTTTTTACTATGAAAGATTATTACGTCTGTGTAGCCCTGATTCCCAAATCGGAAAATAACTTTTTAAGCGTAGTCATTCTTCATTCCTTAAGCGACCTGAACCAACAGCTTGTCAAGCAGCGCCTTGCCTTTTTCGCTGTTGTAGTTCTGGCTGTATTTGCACTTTTTATTTTTTCCTGGTTTTTTACAAAAAAAATGATACGCCCGCTTTCGGAAAATCACAAACAGCAGACCGAATTTATTGCTTCTGCCTCCCATGAGCTCCGTTCGCCTCTTACGGTCATCCTTTCCAGCATTCAGGCAATGGAAAAGGCTTCCCCTGAAGAACAGAAGCACTTTGCTTCCATTATAAAAAATGAGGGGAACCGAATGTCGAGGCTCATCGGAGATATGCTCTCCATCGCAAATGCAGACAACCGCTCCTGGAAGATTTTCCCTGCGCCCTGTGAGCTTGACACGCTTCTTCTGGATACCTTCGAAAAATATGAACGGCTGATGCAGGAAAAAAAGCTCCGATTTCATATTTCTCTTCCGGAAGAAACGCTTCCCCCCTGCAAATGTGACAGCTCCAGAATTTCCCAGGTTCTGTCCATTCTTCTTGACAATGCCCTCTCCTATGTTCCTTCCGGAAAAGACGTCTTTCTTTCTCTTTCCCAGGGAACCAAACATTTTTATCTTACTGTAGCAGACAACGGTCCTGGTATCCCGGACAAACAGAAAGCTTCTGTTTTCCATCGGTTTTACAGAGCAGATAATGCAAGAAACAACAAGGAGCATTTCGGTCTTGGACTTTGTATTGCCCAGGAAATCGTACAGCTTCACAAAGGCACTTTAAAAATCACAGATACAAAAGGCGGCGGTGCTTCTTTTATTATCCGTCTTCCAAAATGACAGCAGACAGAATTACAGGAGGGAATCTTAAAAAATTCCCTCCTGTTTATTCTCTGCCTTTTATTCACTTCGCAGCGCGTCGATCGGATTTAAGTTGGATGCCTTTACAGAAGGCAGAAGACCAAAGATCAGACCGATCAGCATGGAGAATACAACGGAACCGACAATCGCCGGTACACTGATCGCAGTGGGCGCTCCTGACACCTTCGCCACGATCCGCGAGAGTCCGATGCCGGATACCACGCCTATGATTCCTCCAATGCTGGTAAGCACAGACGCCTCTGTAAGGAACTGGGCAAGGATCGTTTTTTTCCTTGCTCCGATCGCCTTTTTCAGACCAATCTCGCTTGTACGCTCTGTGACAGATACCAGCATGATATTCATAACGCCGATACCGCCTACAAGAAGAGAGATACTTGCGATCCAGATAAGCTGCTGGTTTGTACTCTGACTGAGCTTCTGCAGACTTTTTACACGTTCCATTACATCATCTGCCTTATAGGCAATTTTTGTACTGCTGGAGGAATCCTCGGAAGTGGATATTCCGGAATTTAAAATCTCCTCCGCATCTTTTCCGGCAGCACTCATATTATCTGTACTGTCTGCCTTGATGATCACATTCTCCGGCTCGTCAAACTTAAATGCAATGGGCCAGGATTTGTTCGGGATCATAATGGAACCTGTGATTTCCTGATGGTATTCGTCATACTGAGAAAGGGTTTTGATATTTGGCATGTCGTCTTCCCTCTTTGTAAGGATTCCCACCACAGTAAACGGTTCCGATCCAATCTCCACTGTCTTCCCTATGGGATTCTCTCCTTCAAAAAGATTCGCTGCCGCATTGGTATCTACAAGAGCAACCTTTGCAAAGGAATCGTAATCTTTTTTTCCGAATCCTCTTCCTGCCTGAACAATATAATCGCAGGTATCGAGATAAGATTCGTCAATTCCGAAGACCTTTCCTCCCTGAAAGCTTGTATTTTTATAATACACACTGCTTGTATAACTTCTGCTGTAATAAAAAGTTGCGCTTTTTACATGATCTAGTTTTCTTACTTTCTCTTTCTGTTCGTTTGTAAGAAGCGGAGGAGCCTGATTTCCATTCATACTTCCGTATTCCGCATCGTACTCATAATCTCCCTCTTTTAACACAATATCTACTGTGTTGTTTCCGGAACCAATCAGGTCCTCCTTAATCTGCTCGCTTGTTCCCTTAATTGTGGAAACAATAGCTATAATAGATGCAATACCAATAATAATTCCAAGCATTGTCAGGAAGGATCTCATCTTATGCGACCATATTCCCTGAAACGCCAGGCGTATATTTTCAAACATAAAATTCTTTTCCCTCCTTAAAAGCCATACATTTCTTCCAGTGTGGCATCTTTTGTCTTCGCTCCATCTTTTACATCATCACCATATGGAAAGGCAACATAATCCTCTGCCGTCAGACCTTCTTTGATCATGATATTGTAACCGCCGTCCACGCTGGCTCCTACTGTAACAATCTGTTTCTTTAGCGTTCCGTCTTTGTCTTTTTTATAAACATAGCTTGTTCCGTTTTCTGTACGCACAAATGCTTTTGATATGATCAGAAGATTGGTATCAGAGACTTCTTCGCCCAGCATGATATTCAGCCAGCTGTCTTCTCCCACCTGTACCGATTTATCCGGAATCGTTGCCGTAAAATTATAATAGGACACATTTGGATTTCCGTCTCCCATATACATACTTCCGTCCGATTCTATAGGATAATCCGACACATCGATAACTTCTGCATCAAATTCTCCGCTGTCATAACTGGAGCATTTCAGAATGGTTCCCTCTTTTACCTTATCAAGAAGAAGCTCTCCTACCTGTCCCTGCACATAATATCCTTCCTTACTCTTTACCTTTAAGAAAGCGTCCTGTGAGGTACTGCCTGTGACAGGATCTCCTACATAAGCGATGGTTCCGTCCAGTTTGCTGTAAATTTCCCGGTTTTCCATCTTTCGTTCCAGTTTTTTGATTTTTAAATCACTTTCTTCTATATCAATTTTCAGGCTGGCAATGCGGTTTCTCTGGATTTTTATTGCCTCATCTCTTGTAAGCGTCGTTCCGGAACCGCCTCCGCTTCCATCTCCTCCGCCATCATCCTGTGGTTCTTCATTTTCTTCATACTGAGATGCCTCTTCAACGGTAAGCTCTGTCTCCGCAAACATATAAACAGGATTGGAAAGAAGACTTCCGTCTATGTAATAATATCCGATACAGGATGCTTTTCTGTCCTGAAAATCACTGATGGTATCGTTCTGATGAAATTCAAGCTGGAACCAGCTTCCTGTTTCACTTAATTTTTCTGTTCCGTCCTGACTGTATCCTGCCATTTTATTAAAGAAAGAACCCATCACCGTCACTTTCCCCTTTGCACTGCTGCAGAGAAATACATACGGATCTTCCTTTGTACCAGATCCTTTAAAAGGCTCTGTATTGTAATCAAGAGTCATATAAAAAGGCGCTTCCCCGTCAGAAATTCCGTTTATATCGGAGGGGTCTAAAATATCCGGTGTTGGCGTCGGACCGTTCGGATCCGGCGTTGGCGTGGGAAGCTCAGGTTCCTGGTTTCCTTCTCCGGAAGTCAGATCGTCTGAGAGAGGTTCATCATAACTCACATCTCCATTTTGAATGGTTCCCTGGGTTTCTGTCTTATCGCTTCCTGAAGTCAGAGTGTCATCTCCTGATTCCAGAACAGTCGCAAGAACAGGAGCAAACGGAATGGCTGCCAGATACATTCCCTGTGAACTTCCCGCTGATGCCTGCTCATCCTCCGGAATATCGTCTGTTGTTCCATTATCGCCGCCTAAATTATCTGCGTCTATGGGGTTCTGATCCGTCTCCTCTACAGGTCCGCCGTTTAACAGGCTGTTCAGTCTGTTGACTGCCTTATTTAAATCCTGTTCCAGTTTCTGATGTTTCAGCTTTGCAATATTTAACTCCATTTCCACAAGAGTCATGTCAAATGTCATCAGTTTATCGCCCTTTTTGACGGCATCTCCCTTCTGCACATACACGTCCTGGATAATCACATCTTTATCCATTTTTACATTCTGGGAAACACTTGTTACAATCTGCCCCTGAAGAGTCGTACTTGGAGTGTACCAGCTGCTTGCAATACTGCTCACATTTACAACCATAACCTCTTTCTGATTCTTCTTTTTTACATAGGAAAGACCGCCTGCTGCCCCTCCTGCCACAAGAGAGGCAACCACAACTCCTATAATTACTTTTTTGATTATGCTGCGCATTTTTTCACCTCTTTTCCTGCAGTTCACCGTCACGTATGGTAACAACGCGCTTTGCATGTGCCGCAATATCCGGATCATGGGTGATCATGAGAACGGATACGCCTTCCTCATTTAATTTCTGAAACAGCTCCATAACCTGAGCTCCTGATTTGCTGTCAAGGGCTCCTGTAGGTTCGTCTGCCAGAAGAAGCTTTGGATTATTTACAATCGCCCGGGCAATGGCAACTCTCTGCATCTGTCCGCCGGAAAGCTGATTGGGCCGAAAATCCACACGCTCTGCAAGTCCTACTCTTTCCAGTGCCTTCAATGCCCGTTCCCTTCTTTCTTTTTTGGGAACTTTCGCATAATTCAAAGGCATTTCCACATTCGCCAGGGCTGTCTGTCTTGGAAGAAGATGGAAACTCTGGAATACAAAACCGATTTTATGCAGGCGCAAATCTGACATTTCGTTTTCCGAACAGGCGCTTATGTCCTGCCCGTCAAGAAAAAACGTTCCCTTTGTCGCCTGATCCAGACACCCGATGATATTCATAAGCGTGGTCTTTCCGGAACCGGAAGGTCCCATGATTGCCACATACTCCCCTTCCTCCATAGAAAAATTCACATTCTTTAACACGGGAACACTCATTTTCCCCTGCTGATATTCTTTATATATATCCTTCAGATCCAAAATCATTTTAAAGGCTCTCCTTTGTCTTATCTGTATGCACTCAGCCTACTGGTACAAGGTCATCCACAACTGCACCGGAAGCGTCTGTCTGACTTTCATCAAATTCTGAAGAAACCTCCTCTGTTCCTTCTTCATAAGGAACCATCTCTCCCATTTCCTCCTCGGGAACCATCTCATCAGAAGAACCTTCCCCTTCCATTGATTCCATGTCCGGTTCTCCCATATCCTCAGACATCATGGCGTTCATGGTCTGCTCCCCGCTTCCCACAACTGCGTCCATTCCTTCCTCGAGCCCTTCTGCCGGGAAAGCAATGCAGTCATCTTCTGTCAGTCCGTCCACAATCTCATATTCAAGAAGCGCCTCATCATACTTTCCAAGTGTCACACTTCTCTTTTCCAGATGTTTTTTCTCATCTGCAACCCACACATAAGGTTCTGCAGTATCTGCATCTGCAATAAAGAAATCACTGAGCCAGAGCCCTTCTTTTTTGTCATTCTGTCCCTGATCCGGTTCTATGTAAACATGCTGCCCAAGCATAAGCCCTTCTGACGTTTCAAGCTGCACATAAAAAGGATAGGAACTTGAATTTGTCTGAGAATCTCCGCTTGTACTCATCATACCGTACATATTGTTACTGTCGGAGGAGGCGTTCTCCTGGTCCACGTTTCCCATTGTGCCCTTCCAGGTCTGATTTTCATCTGCTCTGGAACGGATAATAACCGGCTCTCCCGGTATAATATTCTGACGGTTCAATTCATTTACCATACCTTTTACACGGTAAGCTCCTGTACTTAAAATAGTAATAAAAGCTCCGTTTTCTGAATTTTCCATACCGTATGTATAACCGCTGGATTCTTCCACAAGAGTATTTTCTACAGACTCCGACTCATCGCTGCTCATTTTGGAAGAATCGATTTTCTGGATCACGCCGTCTATATCGCTTCTTACTTCTGTATTTAACATGGCGTTTTCCAGCTTCTGGATTTCTGCAGCTTTGCTCTTCTGATCATATTCATTTTTCTTGAGATTCATTTTATTTGTTTCTATCTCAATAGTATAAGAAAGCTGGCTGTCCGCCTTCGCCTGTTTTTTTTCTTTCTCCAGGGTATTGATCTGCTGCTGGAGATTGACCGCCTCGTTTTTAAGACGCTCCAGATCAAGCTTTGCCTCCTGCAGATCCTCCTGAATGCTGCTTAAATCGTATTCAAAAAGAAGCTGTCCCTGTTTGACTTCATCTCCTACTTTGACTTTGACTTCCTTTACCTTTCTGCCATTGTCAATTTTTACCTCCACAGTATCCTGTGGTTCTACAACTCCGGCATACCGGTTCTGCACACCAAGGTCATTTCCCATAAGGGTACTGATGGAGGATACATATACGGTATCTTCTCCTGAAGCCCCTGTCTGGCTGTTGTTATAATAATACCAGCCTCCGGCTCCGGCTGCTGCCGCTATCACAATGCCTCCCACGACCAAAAAGCTTTTTTTCATGATAGTACCTCCAATAATCATTTAACAGTCTCAAATTTTCTTTCTTATCATACCAGATTCTACAGCAAAATAAAAGCCTGTGGGAAAATCACTGCATTTTTCACAAATTTTTCATTTTTATTTTATAAAAATCGTATATTTTTTATGCTTTTTTGACTTTCCGTTCATTTTCTGGTAAAATAGGGCAGAACAATTTTTTATAGGAAAGGAAAGAACCCATATGAAGATTGTGAAACGTTTTCTTCCTGCGTTTCTGTTTGTCCTTGTCCTCCTTCTGGCAGGCTGTTCCCCTATGGGCAAATCAGATGTAAAGGAAGTAATTACCCGTGAACTGGATTTACTGAAAAATCTGGATTCGGAAAAAACTCAGGAATACGTTTCTTATAAGGAGCTGTTTCCTGCTGCAAAAGATATGGAACTGTCGGCTGAGGTAAAAGAAGTTTTTTCTCTTTTCTTCCGGAATTTTGATTATAAGATTCAGGAAATCCACATAGACAAAAAACAGAAAACAGCTTCTGCTTCTGTAAAGCTTTCCACACTTGATGCCAGAAGCCTGGCGGAAGACTTTGAAGCACTGAAACTGAAAACAGAAATCGAAGCGGCAGCCTCCTCAAAAAGCGCTGAAAATTTTTCAGATTCCACAGACGACAATTACCGCCTGTTAAACCAGCTTCTGAAAAAAAACAAGTACGAAACCACAGAAGAAATCTGTACCATAACCCTGCACTACAAAAATGATATTTGGAAAATCGACCATTCAAACTCTCTGGAAAACGATCTGGTAGGAGGGCTGATCACCTATCTTTCAGATCCCGACATTCTTTCTCCCGAAGAGACTATGAAGGTTTATCTGAAAACGCTGAAAAAGATGGATCTGGAAGAAATGAATAATTTTCTCGGAATTGAAAGTCTCCTTACAAGCGGAGACACTGCCAGAAGCGCCATTGCTTCTGCTCTTGTGGAACAGGTACATACGAATTTCAATTACAAAATCTCAGAAAGCACAGTAAGCGGCTATACGGCTTCTGTAAAAGCAGAGATCACCACCTTTGACAGTGACAGTATTTTAGATAATTACCACGAAAAACTGAACGATTATCTTGCATCTGCCGACGCCGTGATCGACGGATTGGAAAAGCGATACCTGAAATCTTATGAACTTCTTCTGGAAACCATTGAAGAAAATGAAGATACCATTACTGCTTCCGCAGATTTCCACCTTGTAAATGACGGCGCTTCCTGGAAACTGAAAGATGCAAGCGCAGAACTTGGAAACGCCATTTTCGGAACACTTGTCACATCTCCCGTATCAGAGGAAAGCGATGAATAATTTTTACAAAAAAACAGAAACCGGAGAAGTACAATCTCTCCGGCTTCTGTCTTTTTACATAAGAGGTGCAAACAGCAGAAAAATACTTTCCATAATCCTCTCTTTCTGTGTTCTGCCCCGAAACATTTCCAACGTATATGGACTGCAGTGCAGAATATCCTGTTCAAAAATTTCCCTGTATTGTTTCACAAGCTCATTGGAATAAAAAACGCCGCATACCTCATCATCCACCATAAGGCTTCTCATATCCATATTCACCGAGCCTATGCAGCAAAGCTCTTCATCGATAACCATCGTTTTTGCATGGATATATCCTCTGTATTTATATACTTCCATTCCATATTCCAGAAGCTGTCCGCAAAAATAATTTGTCACAGGATCAAGAAAAAAGCTTGCTTTTACTCCCGGGATCATAAGTCTGATTTTCACTCCCGCGGCTGCCGCTGTTTTCAGCGCGTCCATCACAGAGGCATCCGGAATAAAATAAGGGGACTGAATGCGTATGCTCTTTTTGGCGCTTCGTATCATGCTGAGATAGCACATTTTTACGGACTCCTTATCGGTATCTGCGCCTCCTGTAATAAACTGGCACAGAGAATCCGATTTTTTGTATTTCTGCGGCGTCAGCTTACAAATGTAGGAGATGGTACTGTCCCAGTCTCTTTTTCTTACTGCACAAAGCCAGTCTGTAAGAAAATATTCATCAAGAACAGAAGTACACGCTCCCTCCAGACGGACCTGGGTATCTCTCCAGGGATTTTTCTTTTTATCCATATTTGCGTACTGTTTTCCAATATTCATCCCGCCAATATAGGAAATCTGATGATCTATGGATACGATCTTTCTGTGGCTTCTGTAATGGGTAAAATACGGTTTTACACGGATAACCTTTCCGTTTGCTTCTGTAAGCGGACGGAACATTTTCTGAGGAGTAGAAAGATTTGCAATAAAATCGCACATTACCCAGACATCTACCCCTTCTTTTGCCTTCTTTGCAAGAAGTTCTACCAGCTTTTCTCCCACCACATCGTGATGAATGGTATAAAATTCAATATAAATACTCTGCTCCGCCTTTTCAATATCCTGAAAAAGTCTTTTATAATGGCTTTCTCCGTCTGTCAAAAACTCTGCCTTATCACAGCAGGTAAGGCGGCTTCCATTATATGTGGAGTTAAAACGGATCACCTGTACGTCTTCCTCTGACAGCATATTTTCTTTTATATCAGACGCTTCTGTAAGCATAAATCCGGACGGATTATTCAAAAGCCGCCTTTTTCTGAAAAACGCAGTCAGTTTTATGGCCGCGGTACTGCCGAACACAAGATAAAGAATCGTTCCCGCATAAGGAAGACAAATCATCACAAATACCCAGAGAAGCGCTTCTGTGGGACTTTTCCGCTCTATAAAAATCACGGTTAAGATCATCAGAATATAAATAATAAATAACAGAGTATGAAACACGGCTTCCCCTCCTTCCCCTGTTTTATTTTTCTTCTTTCATTTTGCGAAAAACAGGAATATATAAGAAAAGGGTGACTGCCATCACTGTCATCATAACTGCAATCAGGATATTTACAAATATTTCCGGGAGCGCCGGGAATAAAAACAGTACAAGGAGTCCCGCAAATAAAAGGGCAGTACATACTTTTCCAAACCACATGGCTCCGTCAAGCATCTTTCCTTTTCTGAGGAAAAGGATACCCATAATTCCCATATAGCCTTCCTTCACTGCCATAAGCGCGATCAAAAGCCACATAAGCGGATACCTTGTTGCAAGACACACAGCCAGAGCGGCGTGTGTCAGTTTATCGGCAACAGGGTCAAGAGCTTTCCCAAGCTCCGTTATCATGTTAAAGCGTCTTGCGATTTTTCCGTCAAATAAGTCGGTCAGACTGGAAATCAGCACTACAAAGGCAGCCCACATATAATCCTTCTCACTTTCCGCCGTAATATAGAGATAGCAGAATACAGGAATCAGAAGGATACGGAAATATCCCATCATATTGGGAATGGAAAAAATTTCTTTTTTACTGAATTTTTTCATATACTTACTCTTCTTCTGTCACATTTACATCAAGACCGAGTTCTTTTAACTGTGCCTCGTCTACCGGCTGCGGAGCTTTTGTCATAAGGCAGGACGCGTCTTTTACCTTCGGGAAGGCAATCACGTCACGAATGCTGTCCACCTTAGCCATCAGCATTACGAGACGGTCAAGACCATAGGCAAGTCCTGCGTGAGGCGGAACTCCGTATTTGAAAGCGTCCAGAAGAAAGCCGAACTGCTCATAGGCAGCCTCTTTTGTAAAGCCAAGCGCCTCAAACATCTTCTCCTGAATATCATTCTGGTGGATTCGCACGCTTCCTCCGCCGATTTCATTTCCGTTTAATACGATGTCGTATGCTTTTGCACGAACCTTGCCCGGATCTGTGTCAAGAAGCGGAAGGTCTTCCTCCATAAGCATGGTAAACGGGTGGTGCATGGCTGTGAAACGATTCTCCTCTTCATTCCACTCAAGAAGCGGGAATTCGGTTACCCATACAAAGCGATACTCGTTTTTATCAAGGATTTCCATCTGTTTTGCAAGCTCAAGGCGAAGAGCGCCAAGCACATCGTATACAAGCTTTGTCTTATCTGCTGCAAAGAGAAGAAGGTCGCCTGGTTTTCCTTCCATTGCCGCTACAAGAGCGTCCATCTCTTCCTCTGTCATAAATTTTGCAAAAGAAGATTTTCTTGTGCCGTCCTCTGCAATGGCAATGTAAGCAAGACCTTTTGCTCCGTAGCCTTTTGCAAACTCTACCAGCTTGTCGATCTTCTTACGCGGCATTGCGCCCTGGCCTTCTGCGTTGATACCGCGCACGCTTCCGCCGTTTTCAAGCGCTCCTGTAAATACTGCGAAGCCGCAGTCCTTTACAATGTCGCTCACATCGTGAAGCTCCATTCCAAAACGCATATCCGGTTTATCGGAACCGAAACGGTCCATTGCTTCCTGCCATGTGATTCTTTCGATCGGAAGCTTCACTTCCACGCCCAGCACCTCTTTAAAGAGGAACGCAAGGTATCTCTCATTTACATCAATGACGTCGTCTACGTCCACAAAAGAAAGCTCCATGTCGATCTGTGTAAATTCCGGCTGACGGTCTGCACGAAGGTCCTCGTCACGGAAACATCTTGCGATCTGAATATAGCGGTCGTACCCGGAGCACATTAAAAGCTGTTTATAGAGCTGCGGAGACTGGGGAAGACCGTAAAAGCTGCCCGGGTGCACACGAGACGGCACAAGATAGTCTCTCGCTCCCTCCGGAGTGCTCTTTCCAAGCATCGGTGTCTCAATTTCAAGAAAGCCCTCTTTTGCAAAGAACTGTCTTGTGAGCATTGCCACCTGGCTCTTTAACATCATATTTCTCTGAAGATCCGGTCTTCTTAAATCCAGATAACGGTATTTCAGACGGATTTCATCTTTTGTCTTGCTGTTCTCCTCGATTGGGAAAGGAGGCACGTCCGCCTCAGACAGAATGCGAAGGCTGTTTACACGAAGCTCGATTTCGCCTGTTGCAAGATTTTCGTTTACTGCACCGCCTCTTTTTTCCACAATACCGGTCACTGCAATGACAAACTCGCTGCGGAGATGTCCCGCTTTTTCAAATCCCTCTTCATCAATGCTGCCGTTTTCAAAAATAAGCTGCATGATCCCGGAGCGGTCGCGAAGGTCAACAAAGACAAGTCCGCCTTTGTTTCTTGCTTTCTGAACCCAGCCCATAAGGGTTACTTCGCTTCCGATCATCTCTTTTGTCACTTCTGCACAGCGGCATGTTCTGTGCAGTCCCTGCATACTTTCAGCCATAATTCTCTATCCTCCTGATTTTTACATTCTGTCGCGGAAAAATTCCACGAACTCTGTATATCCTTCTGTCATCATCTGTTCCTTCTGGAACTTCTTGTTTTTCTTCATAATGGAAATGTTTACCTGTGTTCCTGTGCTTCTCTCTTCTTCCGCCTGTTTTAAAATCGCAAGAAGCTTATCTGCCGGCATATTTTTCTCTATGAGATATGCTTTTTTGCCGTTCTTTGTAGGAACCTCATATCCTCTTTCCAGAAGAAGCATAACAATTCGCTCGAAACCAATGGAAAAACCGCAGGCACATGTCTGATTTCCTGTGAATTTTCCGATCATTTCATCGTAACGTCCACCACCGCCTACGCTTCCGCCGAACTCGTCCATTGCGATCTCAAAAATCGGTCCTGTGTAATAAGACATGCCGCGCACAAGTGTCGGGTCAAAGGACATTTTAAAATCTGCTGTCTTTACGCTGTCCACTGTGGAGATAATTGTCTGAAGATCTTCTGCAGCGCCCGGTTCCAGAACATCTTTTAATTTTTCTCCCAGGAAACGAACGCCTTCTGTATCGTTTGTCACCTCTTTGAACATTCCCAGGTATGTGTCAATGCTTTCCTCGGCAAAGCCTTCTTTTTTCAGCTCCTCTGCAACGCCGTCCAGTCCGATTTTATCCATCTTATCAAGGATAATAAATACGGTATCAAAGCTTTCCTCCGGGAAACCGCTGTATTTTGCCATTGCCTTTAAAATCTTTCTGTCATTGATACGGATTGTAAAATTGTGGAAATCCAGTTTTCCAAGAAGGGTTGTCGTTGCAAGAACGAGCTCGATTTCTGCAAGATAAGTCGGCTCCCCTAAAATATCAATATCACACTGCATGAACTGACGGAAACGTCCTCTCTGGGGGCGGTCGGCTCTCCATACATTTCCCATCTGAAGGGCTTTAAAAGGGGCCGGAAGCTCATTTGCATGATTGGAGTAATATCTAGAAAGAGGAACCGTAAGGTCATAGCGAAGCCCGGAGTCCACAAGATCCGCCTCCTCCTTTGCCTCCTCAAGTTTTAATTTTTCTCCTCTTTTTAAGATTTTAAAAATCAGTTTTTCGTTTTCTCCGCCCTGCTTGCTGCAAAGATTTTCAATATGCTCCACGCAGGGAGTTTCTATGGAAGAAAATCCAAATGTGCCGTATGTCTCCCGGATCATATTCATCACATAATTTCGGATTTCCATCTCCCTGGGTAAAATATCTTTCATTCCGGTTACCGGTTTTTTCTTTAATGCCATATCTTTCCTCCTTTATTATGAACCACTCTCTGAAATGCAAGAAATACCTGCATATCGAAATTTTTTATTTCTTCTATCATAAGCTCCATCACTGTTTCCACATCAAACGCCGGTCTGTACGGCCGGTCTGAGCGAAGAGCTGCAAACACATCGCAGACTCTTAATATTCTGGCTCCCAGAGGAATTTCCTCTCCTGCCAGATTCGACGGATACCCTGTCCCGTCAAAATTTTCATGGTGGTATAAAATACTTTTCAGGATAAATTCTGAATACCCCTGTTTTTTCAGCACCTCATATCCAAGAGCAGAGTGCATTCTTACATATTTCAGCTCCTCTATCACGAGAGGATCCTGCTCCTGCCCGTTAATATACCCGGTCAGTTTTAACTTTCCAATATCGTGAAGCATACCTGCGACTGCCAGGTCATGGCACACCGCCTCAGAAAGAGACAGTTCTTTCGCCACCTCGTATGCAAGATTGCTTACGTCCATACCGTGATGCAGCTCGGATTCCAGGTCAAATTTAAGAATCCCTTTTTTTTCTGTTGTCGTCAATGCTGTCTCCAAAACTACAGCCACCTTTCAATGCCCGCACGTTTTCTTTCTATCATTTCTTCAATCCTGGAAATGTAATTTGTGACGTCTTTTACATTTTCCACACGCTCTATTCTTCTTCCGCCGTCAAAAACGAGCTTGGAAGAGCCGCCTGCTCCCAGTGCAATAATTGGCTGTTTTTCTTCCATGATGAGAATATTATAAATACCTGCCTTATCAGTCTTTGCATAGCCCACATTCTCAAAATTGCCCTTCATATTTTTCTGTCTGTACAGATAATAAGGGCTCATTTCCATTTCACGGGCAGCTTCCATAGTCAGGTTCATAATCTCCTGATTATTTTCAAATGTCATTTCCTGGTATTTGTCTTTGAACATATTAAGTCTTGCCGCCCTCTTTACAGCCAGGGAATGCACGGTCAGGCTGTCCGGTGCAAGAGTTCTGACCCTGTTCAGCGTATTTTTCACTTTGGAAATGTCTTCTCCCGGAAGTCCCACGATCAAGTCCATATTTATATTATCGAATCCAAGCTCCCGCGCCAGAAGAAAGGCTTTTTCCGTCTCTTCCACTGTATGGCGTCTTCCGATAATATCCAGTGTTTCCTGATTCATGGTCTGGGGATTTACAGAAATTCTTGTAACGGGAAATTCCCGGATTGCCTGAAGCTTCTCCTTTGTGATACTGTCAGGCCGTCCCGCTTCTATGGTAAATTCCAAAAGACTGTCAAATCCGAAGCTTTCTTCCACCTGATGAAGCACCCTTCTAAGCTGCTCCGGCTCCAGTGTCGTCGGCGTTCCTCCTCCAATGTAAATAGTATCCAGCTTTCTTCCCTTCATCATAGGCGCTGTCTCCCGGATTTCCCGGCAGAGGGCATCTACATATGCGTCTACCCTGTCCTTCCATACTTTTAAAGGATAAGAGCTGAATGAACAGTAAAGGCAGATACTTGGGCAAAACGGAACGCCGATATAAAGGCTGTATCCTTTTTCATAGTCGATCTTCCTTAGAATATCCCTCTCTCTGTTTGCGATTGCCACTGCAAGCGCCGTTTTTTCCGGGCTTACGAGATACTGCTCCCGCATTTCCTGTGCAGTCTCGGAATTTTTCATTCCGGATTCTATCATTGCCATTGCAAGTTTTACCGGACGGATTCCCGTTAAATTCCCCCAGGGCAGGGTTCTTCCCGTAAGCTTTACAAGAAGCTTATAAAGGCCATATTTTATAATGTCTTTATTTTCTTTTCGAAGCGTGCGGTCAGATTCTTCTTCTGATTCGCAGAAAACAGGGGCATCTTCTTCCTGACTGCAGGAGTGCCCCTTTATTTTCTCCGCGCTTGTTACGCCGTTATGACCTTCCCCTTTGTATCTTAAGACAAAGCTTCCGTTTTCCTCTGACACAGTAAAGGAAAGGTTGTATTCTTCCTGTCCGGCTTCTTCTTCGTAGATGGTATGTATTTCACTTTCCGGGTAAAACGCCCGTATCAGTTCGTATACATCATGTTCAAATTCTCTGTCTAAAAATAAAATCCTGATTTTATACAAATGGATTGTACCTCTTTTCATATCCAATGGTTGTGGACGTATCGTGTCCCGGATAAACCTCTGTCTCCTCCGGAAGAGAATCCACAAGTTTGTGGAGGCTTCTCACAATTTCTCCCATGCTGCCTCCCGGCAGATCTGTTCTTCCCACAGAACCGTAAAACAGAGTATCTCCGCTGAACAGAAGATTTTCTTCTTCTATATAATAACAGCAGCTTCCCTCTGTATGTCCCGGCGTATGGATCACCTGAACAGAAAATCCTGCCGCCTCGAACACCTGCAAATCTGAAAGAAGCGTGTCCGCTTCTATGGAGCAGGAAATCCTTCCGCAGTTTCCGGACAGATTAAGGGAAGCGTCAAGAAGCATTTTCGCCTCTTCCCTCTGTGCATAAACAGGAATATGATACTTCTGTCTCACTTCCTCCACTGCCTGAATGTGGTCAAAATGGCCGTGTGTCAGAAGGACTGCCTTTGGCGTTCCGGAAATTTCATTTACTTTTTCAAAAATCTTTTCTGCTTCATCTGCAGGGTCAACGATCAGTACCTCGCCTGTACTCTTGTTTTTCAGAAAATAACAGTTTGTATATACGCTTCCAAGGATACTTTTATAAAGCTCTGCGTTTTTCATTTTTTCCTCCTCAGCCAGTTGTACGTTCCACATCAATAACGCTGTCTACCTGGCGGATTTTTTCAATCAGAGTATTTAACTCTTCCTTGCATTTTACATTAAAGCTCATGGAAATGGTCGCTTTCTCCTGCTTGCTGGTACGGCTGCTCATTCCGCGAACGTCTATTTTTCTCTCTGTAAAAATTTTGGAAAGATCCACAAGAAGACCTGTCCTGTTATTGGCATAAATCTGGATCTCTGCCATATAAGTTTCTGAATTGGCTGATTCCGGAGACTGCCACTCTGCCTCAATAAGACGGCTTCTGTCAAGCTCCGACATATTTAACACATTGATACAGTCTGTCCTGTGAATGGTGATTCCTCTTCCCCTTGTGACAAATCCCACAATTTCGTCTCCCGGTATGGGACTGCAGCATTTTGAAAAACGAACGGCAACATCATGAATGCCTCTTACAATAATGCCGCCCTTATTTTTCGTAATATGAAGCTTTTCCTGATTTTCTGTGGCAGCTTCAAGAACCTGTTCATCTGTAAGATTCTTTTTGTTTTCCTTATCATAGGCTTCTACCAGCTTATTAAAGACCTGACCTTCTTTTAATCCGCCGTGGCCGATTGCTGCCAGAACAGAATCCCAGTCCCGGAATCCATATTTGCGCATCACAGCTTCCTGATACGGAGCTTTTGTGTAAAGGGTAATTTTAAAGCCTTTGTTTTTGGCATACTGAGCAAGCATTTCCTTACCCTTTAAAATATTATCTTCTTTCAGTTCTTTTTTAAACCACTGGTTGATCTTATTTTTTGCCTGTGTACTCTTTACAATTTTCAGCCAGTCACGGCTTGGCCCCTGAGAGTTCTGAGAGGTAATGATCTCAATACGGTCTCCGTTCTTGATCTGATATTCAATGGGCACAAGCTTTCCGTTTACTCTGGCTCCCACCATCTTGTTTCCCACTGCGCTGTGCACACTGTAAGCAAAGTCAATGGGGGTAGAGCCTGTTGGAAGGTTTTTTACGTCTCCCTGCGGCGTAAAGCAGTATACATTATCTGCAAACAGGTTCAGGTCGTTTTTCAGAAGGCTCATAAACTCCCGGTTGTCAGACATATCTCTCTGCCATTCCAGGATCTGGCGAAGCCAGTTTAACTTCTCTTCCTCACTCTTTTTCACCGGAACCTTTCCGTCTGAGGATTCTTTATACTTCCAGTGCGCCGCGATTCCGTACTCTGCTGTTCTGTGCATCTCAAATGTACGGATCTGAATCTCAAAAGGCTGTCCATTCGGTCCGATCAGCGTTGTATGAAGAGACTGGTACATATTCGGCTTTGGCATTGCAATGTAATCTTTGAAGCGTCCCGGAATGGGCTTATACATCTCGTGAATTACGCCAAGCGCCGCATAACAGTCTTTTACAGTATCTACAAGAATGCGCACAGCAAATAAGTCGTAAATCTGGTCAATGGTCTTGTCCTGATTTACCATCTTTTTATAGATGCTGAAAAAATGCTTGACACGCCCATCTACCTGGGCTTTGATATTGGCATCTTCCATATGCTTTTTGACCTGCTGTACAATTTTTCCCACGAACTCTTCTCTTACGCTCTTTCGAAGAGCTACTTTTTCCACAAGGTCATAATATACGTCCGGCTTCAGATATTTAAGAGAAAGGTCGTCAAGCTCCACCTTGATCTTGGAAATACCGAGACGCATGGCAATGGGAGCGTAAATATCCATTGTTTCTCTTGCTTTTTCCTGCTGCTTCTCCGGACGCATATACTGAAGAGTACGCATATTGTGAAGGCGGTCCGCCAGCTTAATAAGAATGACTCTGATGTCCTTTGCCATTGCAAGAAACATCTTTCTTAAATTTTCCGCCTGGACCTCCACCTTGTCTGCAGCATAGGACAACTGTCCCAGCTTTGTGACGCCGTCCACAAGAAGCGCCACCTCAGAGCCAAATTCTTTTTCCACTTCCTCATACGTCATCCAGGTATCCTCCACTGCATCGTGAAGAAGCCCCGCCACGATCGTCTCCTTGTCAAGCTCCAGATCTGCAAGAATGATCGCCACGCAAAGAGGGTGGATAATATACGGTTCCCCTGATTTTCTCTTCTGATCCTTATGCGCTTCGCTCGCAACTGCATACGCCTTCTCAATCATGGAAATATCCGCAGAAGGATGGTATTTCCGCACACTGGTAATGAGTTCTTTATAAAGCACTTCCGGGCTTGTAAAATCATTCATGGATTTTACTGCCGCATCTGCTTTTTTTACAGATTCCAGTTTTTCCTTTTCTATCTGTACGGTATTCTCTTCTTTTCCGTTTATAATCTCTGCCATCAATTCCACCTGCCTGTCTACAATACAATAGGTTTTACTTTCCTTCGTAGCAGATTACAGACGCTACATCGTAATTTTTCAGCTTTTCTCTTCCCTTCAGACCGGCAAGCTCCATAAGGAATACTACCTTGACAACTTCGCCGCCAAGCTCCTCGATCATATGGATCGCAGCTTCAATGGTTCCGCCTGTTGCGATCAGATCGTCCACAACGGCAACCTTCTGCCCCGGTTTGATAGAATCTTTGTGCATCTCAATGGTTGCGCTTCCATATTCCAGATCATAGCTTTCTGATATGGTTTCACAGGGAAGCTTTCCTTTTTTGCGCACCGGTACAAATGGTTTATGAAGATTATAGGCAATGGGAACTCCAAAAATAAAGCCTCTTGATTCTGTACCTACAATCACATCTACATCTGTATCTTTCAGGCATTCCTGCATGGAATCAATAGCAAGCTTCAATCCGTCTGCATCCTGTAAAATACTTGTCACATCACGAAAAATAATCCCCGGTTCCGGGAAATCCGGTATACTTCTTACATACTCTTCAAGTCTCTTCATTTTCCCATTCCTCCACTTTATCTCATAAATATTTTTTAGTATATCACTTTTCCATGCGGGAATCAATCTAAAACCCGACATAATCCGCATAAATGCGCCCGTCTTCGAGTTTTTCAGCGGTACTCCTGGATAATCACCTGTAAATTTTCTCTTCCCTGGTAGCGGTTGATCTCCGGATAATAAGTAATCATAAGTCTTTCTTTGCCGGAAACATACTGCGAAAACTTCTCGGCTTCCCCAAAATAAATTCCATCTATTATCGTACCGCTTCCATCCATAAGCTGCATTTTTGCCACATTTCGATTTTTCCCAAAAATTCTTAAATTTAAAACCCGCAGATCCTTCTGAGCAAAAACCGGCTTTGTATTTCCTTTTCCAAACGGCTCAAGAAGAGAAATCTCCTGTACCAGTTCTTTTGTGATATAAGATACCGGCATAGGTACGTCAATCACTACTTTTGGAATCAGGTCTTCCTCTGTAAGCATACAGTTTTCATTCAATCTCTTTCGAAACGTCTCTATGTTTTCTTCTTTTATGGAAAGTCCTGCCGCCATTGGGTGGCCCCCGAACTGCTCCATAAGATCTGCACATTTTACAAGCTCTTCATACATGGAATATCCTTCTATGGAGCGTCCGCTTCCTTTTACACAGGCTTCCCCTTTTGTGAGAACAAAGGCGGGCTTATGGTATTTTTCCCGTATCCTTCCTGCGATGATCCCCGCAAGGCTCTCATGGCAGTCCGGAAGATAAATTACGAGAACTCTGTCGTTTTTGAGAGCCGTATGTTCCACCTGAAAGATTGCTTCCTCTTTTCCCTTTTCTGTCAGAGCCTTTCTGCTGTCATTTAAAGCCTTTAAATCTCCTGCCAGCTTCGCCGCCTCATCTCTGTTTTTCGCACTTAAAAGGGCAAGAGAACGGGCTGCTGTGTCAAGACGGCCGCTTGCATTGATACACGGTCCCAGCACAAAACCAATATGGTATGCTGTAATTTTACCATCTTCCAGTCCGTTTGCGCGGATCAGCTCCCGAAGTCCCACGTTTTTTGTATCGGCAATGCGGCGAAGCCCCTCTTTTACAAGAATCCTGTTTTCTCCCTGAAGTTCCATCACGTCTCCTACAGTCGCTATTGCCGCAAACTCAAGAAGTTCCTCTGCCGTTTCCTTTGGAAAAGAAAAGCTTTCGTAAAGGGCGCAGGCAAACTTAAATGCCACCACAGCGCCACAGAGATTTTTGTTAGGGTAAGGGCAATCCGGCTGTTTTGGGTTGATCACCGCATCTGCCGGAGGAATCAGATACTCTCTCCCTTCTTCCGTTTCTTTATAGGGGATCTCATGATGATCGGTAACGATCACGGTCATTCCTGCCTCTTTTGCCATTGTAATCTCTTCTGATGCCGCAATTCCGTTGTCACAGGTTACAATCGTATCCACCCCATCTTCCAGAGCTTTTTTTATAAGATGCTCATGGATCCCATAACCGTCTGCCACCCGGTCCGGAATATATGTATCTGCCTGCGCACCGATTTTCTGAAAACAGTGGATCAGAATATACGTAGAAGTCACGCCGTCAATGTCATAATCTCCAATGATACGGATTTTCTTTTTCTGCCGCACTTTTTCCTTTACAATCTCCACTGCTTTTTTCATATCTTTTAAAAGCCAGGGAGAAGGAATCTCGTCCGTTGTTCCAAAAAGGTACTGCCGTACTGCCTCGTCTCCCACTACATCTCTGTTTCGGATCAGTCTTGCAATGACCGGGTCTATTCCAAAGGTTCTCCCGATTTCCTGAAAATCTGCGCCCTTTGCAGTTACTACCCATTTTTCCATTTTGTTTCTCCTTGCTACAAAGATAAATATTAGGCATTTGCGAAATGCCAGAATCCGCATAAATGCGGGATTCTTTTTGTTATAAAACAAAACAACTCCTCACTGGTTTGTGGTAAAATTGAGATGCGAGTAACAATTAACCATATCCACCAGTAAAGGAGTTATACCTATATGATACCATACAAACAGCTTTCTTTGGCAGATATTTTTACCGATTTCCAAAATAAATTCGATAACGATAAAAATCTGTTCCTTTCCATACTCGATGAAACCATCAACCTTGATGAAATTGTCCCGGTGTCTTTTGTTTCCCATTTCCACGCTGCCACCGGCAGACCTCGTAAGCATCTTCTTTACCCAATGCTGAAGGCTCTGTTATTACAGCTTATCTTCTCAATCCCAACCACATCCCTCCTGATCGTATTTCTGAAATACTCCCAGGAACTACGGGATTTCTGCGGGTTTGATGTTGTCCCGGATGCTTCTAAATTCACCCGGTTCAAGCAGGATTTCTTATCGGACTTACAATCCATGTTTGGCAGGCTTGTTGACCTGACCGAACCGATTTGCCAACGGATTGATAAGGAAAAAGCATCCATGATCCTTTTTGATACCTCCGGTATTGAGGCATGGGTTACGGAAAACAACCCCAAATATGCGAACCGTATCATCAGGCAGCTGAAAACCTTTAAAAAAGCGAACGGGCTGGACGATTCCTTTGACCCTTACAAAGCTGCCTATGGCTCCATGCCTCCCCACGCCGCTGCCAATCCGGCCATCCAGCAGATGTACATCAACGGGCATTTCTGTTATGCCTTTAAATTCGGCATCATCACAAACGGGCTTGGCATCGTCAGGGATATTAGCTTTTATAATAAAGATTTTCTTAATGCACACCCTGACATTGTGCCTGAAAAGAAATCCGACTCCCCGGATGAGGATAAAAGCCTTGCGGATTCTAAAGCGCTGGTCCCTGTATTGAAGGATTTTCTCCAAAAACATCCTCTTATCAATCCGAAAATTTTTCTTGGGGATGCTGCTTTCGATTCTATCGAAATTTATAAATACCTGCTTCAGGATACTTCCATTGAGAAAGCTTATATCCCGCTTAACGGAAGAATCTCCCTTCCAGAAGCCGACTGCCCATTAAATGAAAATGGCATTCCCTGCTGTCCCAAAGATCCTTCCCTGCCGATGAAGCGGGAAGGGAGTAAATCCCATCTGCGCTGCGGACTCCCTACCATGAAGTTTGTATGCCCCAAAATGAAATGGGTATATGATAAGGAAACCGGTAAAAGTAAGCGTGTCTGCCATTGCGATAATCCTTGTACGGAATCTTCCTGCGGCAGGATGTTTTATCTTTATCCTGAGAAAAACCTGCGTGCCTACCCCGGTACAATCCGTGGTACGGATGAATGGGACTCCACCTACAAAGTCAGAGGAAATGTTGAGAAATCCATCAATCATTTCAAAGACAGTTTTTGTGTTGCCGGGCGTAAAACCCAGAATGAGAAAACGCTTCATGCCGACCTGCTTCTCGCCGGAATTACCCAGCTCATTACGGTAATGGCTGCTGACAAACTGCACAAGCATCAATATATCCGCAGTTTAAAGCCCCTGATTGCATAATCTCACACGCCACATACCATTTCACGGGCAGATATCCCTATCTGCTTTGTTTTCATGTCTCAAAATCCGGTTATACACATCCACCTCCTGGAAATCCGGTTATATCGGATCTTGACCTTGCTGGAATCAAGCCTGCAAAACTGTTTCGCAATTACCTAAAGATAAATATCCCAGGCAGGAGCTACCTGTCCGGGATATTTGTTTTTTTATTTTGTTTCATTTTCTTTCTCAGAGGCTGCTTTTTCTGCCGCTTCCTGAGCTGCAAGACGCTCTGCTACTCTCTTGCGGTTTTTCTTTTTCGGCTGTGTTTCTTTAGAAGAAACGCTCTGACTCTGAACAGAAGATTTCTGCGCATTCCCTTTTTTCTCAGCCTGGTTATTTGCAGAAATTGCTTTTACCGGTTTTGCTCCTCCGGAAAGCCGTTTCTTCATAACAAGCCACAGTGCGCCTGTAATACATACAGAAGAGTATGCACCACAGATAATACCTACCATAAGAGGTGCTGCAAACTCACGGATAGAAGAAACACCCATGATGTAAAGAACAGCAACCATTACAAAAGTAGTAAAAGATGTATAAATACTTCTTGTAAGTGTCTGTGTAATACTTACATTTACCACTTCCTCGAGATTCTCTGTACGTTTGCTGCCATGAAGATTCTCACGGATACGGTCGAAAATGACAATTGTGGCATTAATAGAATAACCTACGATTGTTAACATACATGCGATAAATGTATTTCCCACGGATACTCTTGCGATGGCATAGAACGCCAATACAATGAGAACGTCGTGAAGAAGTGCCAGAACCGCACTGCTTGCAAAACGAATATCTTTAAATCGCAGCCAGATGTAAAGAAGCATACATACAGTTGCCACAAGAACTGCCACGATCGCGTCCTGACGCATTTCTTTACTTACAGTCGCAGAAATATTCTCTGCCTGGATCAGTTTTTCATCTACGTCAAATTCCTTAACAAGCGCTTTGTTCAGTTTTTCACGCTCGTCAAGAGAAAGTGTTCTTGTCTTGATAATAACCTGATTTGTTCCCACAACCTTTGTCGGCTGTACGTTTTTATCTCCTGTTACTTTTTCTACGAGAGGTGTTACCTTGGAATCAATTTCCTTAATATCCATATCTTCGTTGAATGTAACATTTGTAGCTGTACCGCCTGAGAACTCAAGGCTGTAGTTTAAAGCTTTTCCTTCGCTCTGGCTGTGGAACAGCATAAATGCAGGACCGCAGAGCATAAGAACGAGGGAGAGAATAAAGAATACTTTTCTTTTTCCCACAAAGTCGATGGCTTTTCTCTGTTTTGCGCTTCCGTAGAATTTCGGATCGCGGACACCCACTGCATAGAGCGCGTTTACGATCAGTCTTGAAATCACAAGAGCTGTAAACATGGAAATCACAATACCAAGCGCCAGTGTGTATGCAAAGCCCTTAACCGTACCGGAACCAAGCCACATCAATACAAAAGCTGCAATCAGGGTTGTGATATTGCCGTCGAAAATTGCAGAAAATGCTTTGCTGAAACCGCTCTTAATTGAGTTTCTCACAGACATTCCGGCTGCAATTTCTTCCTGTATACGCGCATAAATAATAACATTTGCGTCCACTGCCATACCAATACCCAAGATAATACCGGCAATACCCGGAAGTGTCAGGGTAATGTCAAAGGCATTTAAGGTAATGAGGATCATGGCTGTATAAAGAATAAGGGCGATTCCTGCCACAAGACCAGGAATGCGGTATACAAGGATCATAAACAGGATTACGATCACAAGACCGATTGCTGCTGCCTTCACACTTGTCTCAATGGCTTCCTCTCCAAGCTGTGCTGCCACAACGCTGGAACGGACTTCCTCAAGCTCAAGGCTTAAAGAACCGATTCGAATATAAGAAGCCAGTTCCTGTGCTTCCTCAAGGCTTCCCATACCGTCAATCTGTGCGCTTCCGCCTGTGATGGCTTCCGTTACATTCGGCGCGCTTAAAATACCATTGTCATACACGATGGCAATCTGTTTTCCCACATTTGCCTCTGTTGCTTCTGCAAATTTTTTCTTTCCCTCTTTTGTAAGAGTCAGACTTACTACATACTGTTTTGCATTTGTTGTCTGGTCCTGGATCGCGCCGCCTTCTGCTTCTGCTATATCAGTACCCTCCAGTACAACGGAACCTGCCTCACGGATCTGATCAATGGTTCTTGTGAGCTCGTAACCATGTCCTTCATGATATGTGAAGTTTTCATTTCCGTCCTTGTCTGTCATTTCCACAAAACAAAGAGAGCCCGGTTTTCCCAGTTCTTCCAGAATGGCGTTTGCATCTGTCACACCCGGGATTTCCACGTTGATGCGGTTTCCGCCTTCCTGATAAGCCTGCGCTTCTGTACTGTACTGTTCCACACGCTTCTGCAGCTTATATGTGGTATCCGCCAGATCTTCGCTGCTTGGATTTTCATCTTTTGCCTCATAGGTAATGCTGACGCCACCTGAAAGGTCAAGACCGGTTTTAATGTTCTTTGCCGCACCGGTTCCTGTTGGTCCGAATCCCACTGCTGCTGTAAAGCACAGTAAGCCTGTCAGCAGAACAGTGAAGATCAGAACAAGAATTCCTCTGTTTTTCTTCATTGTTTTTCCCTTCTTTACTTCTTTTTATTCCGCAAGAGCGGCTTTTATCATGATAGCGCACTCCACACGCTTACGCTGGAGCTCGCATCCGATTTCATAATTTCCCTGAATATCTCCCTTGAAATGGTACGCATTTGCAGCGCAGCCGCCGCTGCAGTAAAAACGGGCAAAGCAATTTTTACAGTCCGGTTTTGTGTACACATTACAGTGTCCGAATTCTTTCTGGATTTCAGGCTTTGTGATTCCCTCGTCTACATTTCCCATCAGGTATTCTTCTTCCCCTACAAACTGGTGGCAGGGATAAAAGTCGCCCCACGGGGTCACTGCCAGATACTCTGTCCCGGATCCGCAGCCTGACAGGCGTTTGTATACACACGGACCTCCTGTAAGGTCGATCATAAAGTGGAAGAAATTAAATCCTTTTCCCTCTTTCTCCCGTTTGATCATCTCTTTTGCAAGAATATCATATTCCTCCAGAATCTTTGGAATATCCTCTTCTTTGATGGCATATTCTTCTGTATCAGGCGCTACCACGGGCTCTACGGAAATCTGCTTAAAACCAAGATCTGCCAGATGAAGAACGTCTTTTGAAAAATCAAGGTTGTGATGGGTAAACGTTCCTCTCACATAATAATTGTCCTGATTTCTTGACTCTGCAAATTTCTGGAATTTCGGCATGATCAGATCATAGCTTCCTGCTCCTTTCCGGAACGGACGCATATAATCGTGCACTTCCTTTCTTCCGTCTACGCTTAACACTACGTTGCTCATTTCTCTGTTGCAGAATTCCATCACTTCATCATTTAAAAGAACTCCGTTTGTGGTAAGTGTAAAACGGAACTTTTTATTATGAAGCTTTTCCTGACTGCGGCCATACTCTACCAGGTCTTTTACAACCTGCCAGTTCATAAGCGGTTCGCCTCCGAAGAAGTCCACCTCCAGGTTCTTTCTGGAACCGGAATTGGCAATAAGAAAATCAAGCGCCTTCTTTCCCACTTCAAAGGACATCAACGCTCTTCTTCCGTGATATTCTCCTTCCTCTGCAAAACAGTAACGGCAGGCAAGATTACAGTCATGGGCAATGTGAAGGCAAAGCGCCTTTACTACTGTCTGTCTGCTGTCTGTAAATTCTTCGATTGCAGCCTCATAAATATCTTTTGTGAAAAGCATTCCCTCTTCTGCAAGCTTCCTGCATTCAGAAACAGAAGTTTCCACATCTTTTTCATTAAAACGACCGTCAAGCTTCTGTATAATCTCAGCGGTGTCCATCCCCTCCTCAAGATAAGGAAGCACTTCATATGTAACTTCATCTACAAGATGAATGCAGCCGCTGTTTATATCCAGAACAATGTTGTAGCCGTTGCTCTGATAACGGTGAATCAGACTCATTTTTCTTAATCCTTTCTGCTGATTTTCATAAAAAGAACAAAGCGGACAAGTCCGCTTCGAACATTATAATTTCCTGTTATACAAGAAGAAGCAGCGGATACATACCCGCTGCCCGATGTTTTTCTACAGCCGCCTTATTTATGCTCGCAGCTCTGATTTCCTACTGTACAGGAAGTTTTACAAGCAGACTGACAAGATGTCTGGCATTCTCCGCAGCCGCCTTTTTTTACTGTGTTCTGTAAATTTTTTGTATTTAATGTTTTGATATGCTCCATCGTATATCCTCCTTAATATATAAATATTTCTTGGGATAGTATAGCATACATTTTTATAATTTAAAAGACTTTTTTGTGCAAATTTCTCTCAGGAGAGCATTCCGCCAAGAGCTCCGCCGCCAAGGCACATAAAAAATGTAGTTATCACATGCTGTACCGTCATATCCCACTTTCCCTGTACCCCGAAAGACACAAGAACAAGGAGGAGAAAATAAGCAAGCCCTGTTATCGTTCCCCAGAAATATTTATCTTTTCTGATAAATTTCCCTGCTGCAAAGCCTCCGAAAAAGCAAGCCAGCACGTAAACTGCCACGATTCCTCCTGCCGCTGTTCCTTCTCCCAGATTGAACTGAAACAGCAAAAACGCAAGGAACAAAAGAAGAAGCCCGGTAATTCCGTAAGCAAAAAGCAATGCTTTTAAAACTGCTTTTCCCTTCATAATTAAAAATCCCCCTTCCATATGAAAATATATGGAAAAGGGATTTCTCTTATGACTTCTTATTTTCTGTTTTTCTTCAGATAAAGAACAACGCCGACTACGATCACTGCTGCTGCCACCAGGATCACAAACGGCAGGATCACAGTAGAATCACCCGTGTTTACAGATTTTTTGCTGTCAGATGTGTTTGTATTTTCATCTGTCTCTGTTTTGCTGTCAGTACTGCCATTTGTTTCCGTTTTATCTGTCTGAGACTGCACAGAAGTATTATCTCCTGTATTATCGGAAGTTCCCTGATCTTTCCCATCAGAAGAAGGAGCTTTCGTTGCTTCCGGCGTTTTTGTTGCCTCAGGAGCCTTTGTAGGCTTTGCATTTCCGCCATATCCGTCCTCTGCAATTCCGTTATCTACGATCGGCTTACTTCCGGCAATTCCAAACGGGCTGAAAGAATGTGTGCTGAATACCATAACTCCATCTTCCACATTTGGAATAATCGTCTCCATTGCTCCATTATCAAGGAGATGCTCTACGGAATAATCATATCCATCTTTTACAGGAACTGTCACACTGATATACTGCCCGTCCGGAATGGCATATTCTGTATTGTTCTTTAAATCCCATAATTCAAACTCATAGGATTTAAAAATTGCTGCGTCTTCCTCGTTTGTAAAATCATAGCTTTCCCCGCTTGTGGCACGGAACTGTACATACCACGGAAGATTGATGCCGGAAACAGAAATCCCGTTACAGGTATGATTCTGTTCTGCCATCTCTGCCATTTCCTGCTCTGTAAGATTTTCTTCCATATCTGAAGGACGGTCCTGCTCTTCCTCAGAAGGATCCTGCGGACGGTCAAAAATATTATCCTCCTCTTCCTCCGGGTTTTCTGTGATCTCAGGGTCTGCTTCCGGAGTTATCGTTGCCTCTGGTACTTCTCCCTCAGGCGTTTCTTCTGCTCCCGGAGTCTCTGTCAATCCAGGAGTTACCGTTGCTTCCGGAGTTGCGCTTGCTTCAGGCTCTTCCTTATCAGGTGCTTCTGTCACTTCTGGAGTTACTGTTGCTTCCGGCGTTACCGTTGCCTCTGGTTCTTCTTCATCTGGTGTCTCTCCTGCTTCCGGAATCTCAGTTATTTCCGGCTCTTCTGTTTCTGTGTCCTGATCCTGATTTTCTTCCGGAGATTCTTCATACTCTTCTTCCTGTTCTGCAAGACTGCTTACCACCACATTTACATATCCGATCACTGTCCCCGTTTCTTTATCATAGCCGGAAACACCGGATACATCTGCTTTTCCTGACGGCGTAAATATAACCTCGCAGGACTGCACATGTTCCGTAGGAACAAAAGCTTCATCAGCCCAGGTCAGAGTTCCATATTCACTTTCTGGAAGAGAAACCCCGGAAAGTGCCATCGGTTCTGAAATTGTTACGTTGTCCGGTATCAGGCTTCCTTTTGTTATAGTAGTACTGTATTCAGCTGATGCAGTCACAGGATATACCTGTCCTCCCAGCAAAGACGCTGTCAAAACTGCCGCTGCCAGAACGGAAATACCTTTTCTATTTGTTTTTTTTACCATTTTCTTCTGCTCCATGTTTACCTCCCGGGAACGCTTTTGCGTCATCTATATCAAAAAATTTATCTGTTTTTCTTTATGTGTATCTGTTCTGATACATCTGTATCTCTGTTATAATAACAAATCTTTACCATTTTGTAAAGATTTTGTAATAATATTTTTTCATTTTTTGTCGAAAGAATTATACCACATTTCCCCTGTTTTTTACACCCCCGAAATTACTTTTTTCACCCCTTGCATTTTTCGTCAAAATCATGTATATTTTTATTCAAATATTAAAAAATAAGGAGTGAACAAATTTTGGATTCAAGTGTTCCCATACAAGCGGTTACTATTGTACTTATGATTCTTCTTTCTGCATTTTTTTCTTCCGCAGAAACAGCGATGACAACAGTAAACCGCATTCGTATTCAGGCTCTTATAGAGCAGGGAGACAAACGGGCAATTATACTGGACAAGGTAATTTCAAATTCCAGCAAAATGCTCAGCACAATTTTAATTGGAAACAACATTGTAAACATCTCCGCTTCTTCTCTTATGACAACCCTTACCATCCAGGTGCTTGGCAACGTCTATGTGGGAGCGGCAACCGGGGTACTTACCCTTATCATCTTGCTTTTTGGTGAAATCACGCCAAAAACACTGGCATCGCTTCACGCTGAGAAAATTGCTCTGTCTTATGCCAAAATCATTTATTTTCTTACAATTCTTCTAACTCCTGTAGTTTTCATTGTAGGAAAGCTTGGCAACGGCGTAATGTTTCTTCTTCGTGTAGACCCTAATGCAAAAGCAAATCCTATGACAGAACACGAACTTCGTACTCTTGTAAATGTAAGTCAGGAAGACGGCGTTATCGAACGGGAAGAAAAACAGATGATTTACAATGTGTTTGATTTTGGTGATTCCGCGGCAAAAGATGTTATGATTCCAAGAATCGACATGACTTTTGTGGACATTAACTCCACTTATGATGAGTTGATGGAAATATTCCGGGAAGACATGCATACCCGTTTCCCGGTTTATGAAGAAACCACAGATAATATTGTAGGAATCATTAACATAAAAGATTTAATCCTTTATCCCAAAAATCAGGAATTTTCCATACAAAAGATTCTGAGGGAACCATATTTCACATATGAATATAAAAGGACTGCCGATTTAATGGTAGAAATGCGGAAGGCATCTGTAAATCTTGCCATTGTCCTTGACGAATACGGCTCTACTGCCGGTCTTGTCACGTTGGAAGATCTTCTGGAAGAAATCGTGGGAGAAATCCGTGATGAGTATGATGAAGACGAAGAAGAAGATTTAAAAGAAATCCAACCCGGTAAAGAATACATCGCTCTTGGTTCTGCCAAACTCGACGATATTAATGAGGCGTTGTCCATTCATCTGGAATCAGAAGATTACGATTCTGTCGGCGGTTATATCATCGAACAACTCGACTCTCTTCCTTCCCAGGGGCAATCCGTTACTCTGGAAAACGGAATCCGTCTTGTGGTAGACGAGTTGGATAAAAACCGAATTGAAGCCGTACATATCTGGCTTCCGGAAACTTCTGACAATAAATAAGTTTTTAAAAACAAGAGTCCCGGACTTTGACATTAAAACAAAGTCCAGGGCTTTCTTATTTTTTATTTCGGCATCAGCAGCGAAAATTGTCGGATAATCCTTTCAAGCTCTCCCATCACTGTCTGTATGCCTTCCTCTGTACTGTTCCAATTTTCCCTTGTAATCCCATCTGCATCAGATGCACATACAAAAAACTCAGCCTTCGGATATGCTATTTGATAATACATTTTGCACCTTCTCGCATGACATGCCTTACAGCAGAGAATCCCCTTTCTCACAACAATCCCGGCAGCATCTGTTACCTTTCTGGAATACAGGGCATTCTCATACGTAAAAGTTGCATTATCCTCCCGAAGGATTGCCTGTTCCAAAACGCCATTGTCCAGAAGTACGCTTCTTAAAAACTCCCATTCTGTAGAAAACGTTCCCGTATACTTTTCTTTTTTTGCAAGTACTCCGGAAAAACAGCCCTTTGTCACACTGTACTTTCCGCTCGGCAGCACATACGGCGCATAATTTTCCTTATAAAGCTGCGCTGCTCTTTCTGCCATATGAGGATACCCGTTTCCCGGAATAAAAATCACATCTGACTTTTCCGGATTATCCTCCACAAAAATAAACTCCTCTATCTCTTTTAAAAATGCTCTGTATCTTTCCATTGTTTACCCGCCTGTACTTTTCTTTCTATTCTACCACATCACTTATTTTGTGACAATCACGGTACTGTATCCCGCATCGCGCAGACGCTGTTCCATACGGATTGCATTTCCAAGCTGTAAAAAAGCGCCAACCTGCACTTTATAAAAACCGTCTTCATATAGAAGAAATGCCGGAAATCCCTTATCCGTAAGCTGATACACAAGTCTGTCGGCATTTTCCCTGTTTCGGAAAGCGCCAACCTGCACTCTGTAATACAAAGGCGACTCTACGGTTTCTTCATCAAGCGTTCCTGTAATTGCCTCTGCTATTGCTTCTGCAATTTCCTGAAACTTGTCATCAAAAATCTGATTATCTGTATCAGAATTGATAAATCCTGTCTCGATTAATAAAGCAGGCATTTTAGTTCTTCTAAGCACCACAAGACCCGGTCTTTCCTTCACTCCAATTTCCCGGAACCCCAGTTCTCCAAGCGCGCCTACAATATTCTGCGCCATTTCGTACTTTACTCCACTTTTATCATAAACCAGCACCTCCACCCCATTGTACTGATTTGCCTGCGGACTGCTGTTTCTATGAAAAGAAATAAAATAATCGACTCCTGCCTGATTTGCAAGACGCGTCTTTTCAAAGGGTGTCTGATATACATCTGTTGTTCTTGTGTACAAAACATCTATTCCGTTATCTGCCAGAATTTTTCCAACAGCCATAGCAAGCTTCAAATTATCATCTTTTTCCTGACGCCCCTCATAAACTGCACCCGGGTCAGCTCCGCCGTGGCCTGCATCCAGCATAATTGAATACGGCATACTTTTTCTTCCTTTCTTATCTTCTATACAATAAGATATGCCGTTTTTTTGTAAATGTCCTGTATTCCCCTACAGACAGGTAAATTCTCCTGTTGTCTGGCTGTAACGATAAATGTGCGAAGATAAATAATCCTCTTCTTCCGTGGCTTCCTGAATCGTCTCTGCCAGAACTTCTTTTAAGTCCTCCGGAGAAACCAGATCTGCATTGTGGACCATTACCTCATGAATACTTGTAAATGCAAGATACAGATCCGCATCCAGCAGCTGACTCAGCCGTTTTGCCACACCCGGTAAAAACACGGCAACTGCACCGTTTGTCTTTTTTACTGTACTGAGACAATTCCCCCTCACTGCATCTTTTCTGAGATTTATATCTTTTTCCATAAATTCTTCTCCTTCATACGCCGGATTATAAAGAAGCTTCTGCCATTCATAAATCCTTGGAGGAGACATACGATATGTGTTATATATCGCTTCTTTAAATACTTCCACCACATCCTTTCCCCATCCAGCTACAAATCTCCTCATAACCTTTGTGCTGTTTACCATTTCTCCATCTTCCGATATTTTCATATACAGCACAAGCGCAATCTCCCCTTCCGCTGCATAAACAGCTCCCTTCAGGCTTTCTTCATGCTTCTTTAAATTCAGAGGACGTATAAAAAGATAATCTTTTGCTTTTTCGTATGCGCTGAGCCTCTCTGCAATTTTTACAAATTCTTCTCCGGAAACTTTTTTAAGCTGTATCATAATCATTTCTGCAATTTCTTCCAGAGAAACATCGTTGCAATAACGTTCATATAAATCTTCTGCATAAAAACCACACACCTCCTTCGTCCCATCATAACCTGAGAGTTCTATAAATAATTTATCTCCTGCGGGCGTATACGGTCCGCCTTTTTCCTGAAAGTAAATCTTTTCTTCCGAAATCCGCATTGTTTCTTTTAAAACAAGGCGCAGTTTCCCTACAAACTCTTCATACATCAATTCCATATGCAATTCCTTCTTTCTTTGTGAATAAAAGTCGGACAGACTGCCCGGATAAAATAGATTCCTGTACAGAAAATCCCTGCAAAAAAGAATTTTCTACACAAAAGAAGGGAGCAGACGCTCCCTTGAGCTACTGTAATTACAGTATAGATGATGTTTATTTGTTTGTAAAGAAAATTCGTTCGACAAATCTCCGGATTATTAATAAGACAACTTACCATTTTCCTTCAAATATTGCAAAAATCCTTCGCATCCTTCCACGATGTCTCTGTATGTGCTCTCAAAATCTCCCGTATACCAGGGATCCGCAATATTCCGCGGACGGCTGCTGTATGAAAGAAACAGCCTTACTTTATTTTCCGGATCACTTCCCAGAATCCGCATCATATTGCGGATATTTCTCTCCTCCATGCCGAGAATATAATCGTATTTCTCATAGTCGCTTTTCTTTAACTGAACTGCCCGTTTTCCGTCACAGCGAATACCATGCTTCGCCAGTTCCTCCCTTGCCGGCGGATATACGGGATTTCCCATTCCATTCCAGATTTCCTCTGTACTGGTTGCCGCTGATTCAATATAAAATTTTGATTCCAGGTTCATGGAAGAAACCATGTTTTTAAAAATAAATTCAGCCATTGGGCTGCGGCATACTTTCACTAACAAACAGTAAAAAATTCTTTCCAGCGATTATAGCCCCACCTACTAAGTCAAGATAAATAATAATATGCTTATCGTGCATAATCTTAATCTGTTTGACGTGCTCAATTATAAAATCCGCCTTATTTTCTTCAAAATCCTCTGTCTTAATCCACTCGTCTATTTCTTGATCCAGATTATCAATAACTTCCTGTATATCTTTTAAATCCTCATTTTCCTCCACTGGAACCAAAAGTTTTTCTATCCGAACTATCTGATTCTGAATCTCTGAATATTTTTTATCATAGATTTCATCTGAAATTTTCCCGTCAACATATTTATCTACTAAGCGGCTCTCCTGTGTTTTAAGCCGCTCCAGTTCTTTTATGTAAGTTTCATTATTATTCTCAACATTAAGAGATTTTTTTACATTTTCCAGCCAATCCAGCATAGAGGCTTTAACGGCTTTTTTATTTACTACCAAATCCTTACTAATTTCTTTCATTATGCCCCTAATACGCTTTTCAGAAATCGAAGCACCCACACAAGCCGATTTTCCCCGGCTCATCTTTTGAGAACAATACCAGCTATAATAACCGTTTGACTTATGCCGCCATAAAGGAGCACCACACTCATAACAGAACATTTTACCGTCCAAAGGATCTCTACTTATCTTTCTACCTTTGTTATTTGCCCTTTTCAGTGCTAATCTGTCGTTTACTTTCTGCCATGTTTCTGAATCTATCACCGCCTCAAAAGCATTATCCTGTACAACCCATTCTTCCTCAGGTCTTTCCTCTATACAATGTTTATCAAAATCTCTATGAAACCTATTAACTACCAGTGTACCCTTGTATCTCGGATTTTTCAACACTCTCGCTACACTGTCCGAACAAAATTTATTGCCTTTCTGGTTTCTATAACCGCTTTCATTGAGAGTGTCCACAACTTTTCTAATACTGTCATGTTCTAAGTATAATTCATACATGAGCTTAGCAACCTTAGCCTGTTCGTGATCTACTATCCATTCACCATTTTTAATATAATACCCATAGCACATATTAGTTCCCATAGCCGCCACTTTTTCTCCTCTTCTGACTTTCTCAATTCTTCTCTGAGCTGAATTATTGAGCTTTTTACTAAGATCCCGGCTATATTCTGCCGCTAATATTGCCTTTATTCCAGTTATCAACCCACCATCAGCCGGAGTAAAAAATTTATTATCCAGATATAAAAACAACTGTTTTTCTGCTTTTATCAACTTATCTACAAAAATATACCAATCTCCGGGGTTTCTCTGCAATCTGTCCTGAGACTTTACAACAATAACGTCAAATTTATCTGTCTCTATATCTGACAACAACCTTTGATACTCTGTTCTCTGTTTTATCTGAGTACCACTTTTGCCCTCATCTACATACTGATCTACTAATTTCCAATCCCGACTCTGTACTGTTGCTTTACACTCTTCAATCTGCTTAGGTAACGCCTTAAGCTGTTCCTCCTCTGCTGTCGATACTCTTGCATACAATACAGCTCTTAATTTCTCCTGTACCATCCTGTTTCCTCCTGTATATTCCTGTTTCATTCCTCACTCACTAAGTGATAACTAAATACTCTCAGCATCTTAGACATATACCCGGCTTTTTATTCCTCACTTTATAACAAATTTGAGGATAATGCTGTAAACGCTTTATTTTCCGTTTTAATCCGTTTCATGTGTTTTTCTATAATTGCCTACTAAGCACTTTTAAACGCTCTCAGGGGCTTTTTGTGAGCTTGTACGCCATTTCTAAAGGTTTCCACCCTCCATCTATTAGAGTAGGCTCATACCCATAATAACAGCCTAACAGCTCCTCCCATGTTATGCCCTGTCTGATACATTTTTCATATACTGCAATAGTGCCGCCTTGCTTCTCTACTCCCTCAGGATAACCTACAGGCACCTCTAAACAGATCCGGTCACCGCCGATCACATGATTATAAGCTATATAAACTCTCCCCTCCTCTGATCCACTGTATAATGCTCTCTGTTCTTCTGTAAGCGTATCTTTACGGGTAAAACCTACTATAACGCTTCTGTATCTTACCGGGCTATATTGCCGCCCCTTGCTATCCCTCCAATAACGCCCTGTATAAATCACCTCAAGACGCCTACTCAGCTTATAGCCCTCTGCCTTACGTTCAATTACTCTGTACAATCAGCCGCCCCCTCTCTAAGCTCCCGTTTATACTTGAAATATGTGTTTCTGGCAATCTTCAAAATATCAATGATCTCTTTATCTGTCATGTTGCCGCTAAAGCTCTTTGACATTTTAACAATTTTTGCTTTCATCTCTACAGATTTCTTTGTTGTAACCTTTGTACCTGTAGCCCTCCCAATCTGTTTACCGTTCAACCGGGCGGTTTCTATGCCCTCCCTTGTCCTCTGGTGTAAATCCTCAACTTCTTTTTCTGCTTGGTCAAATGCAATTTTAATCTGCCTCTTTGCTAACTTTCTAAAATAGTTGTTAATGCCTTTAAATATTTCGTCCTCATCAGCCCCCGTTAGCTCTATACGATCCTGTATCTCACTTTTGTATGTATCAGTGTCAATATATCGCTCTTTCAGGAAAATAAGGTTTACACCCTTATCTAACAGCTTAAAATATACCTCTATGCCCTCCTCAGCGTTACGACTCATTCTTGATACACTATCGAAAATAATTGTATCTCCGGGCTTAATCTTTTTCAGAAGTTTACTCCACTCTTTACGCCCTGTAACCTTTGTTCCTGTGAATACCTCTTGCACAATAACAGCCTTTTCATTTTCTGCCTGTATATTTCTGATCTGTCTATCAATGCTCTGTTTCGGGGTTGAGATTCTGCAATACCCATATACTTTAGGCTTTCTCATTTTCTTTCTTACCTCCTGTTATTTAGTATCAATTTTGACGAACCTCTATTTCTCAACTCAATAATAGCACCTTTGAGTATGAAAAACAACTATATTTTAATACTATTTTTAATACGTTTAAATAAATACTAATCAAAGTAAAAGAATAGAGTGAGCACTGTAACAAGTACAATACTCACTCTTTCTAAGAAAGAAAAATTTCCACAACTGAGGCATGGCTCCCTCAGTTCCCGGCGTGTTACCGCTACACCCAAATATTTTTTTGGTCTCAATATACTCGGCTCTTTACTCTTACCCGGTAAAGCATACGCTTATCTAAGTATTTCCGGGCTTGCTCTGCAAGTTTCATTATCTCCCGGTTATCTGATCCCGGCTTGATCTGTTCTGTGAGCTTCTGTAATGCCTCTGAATACTCGTTATAGAGCTTTAGAGGTACATTGTAAGAGGCTCTTGTATCAAGCTCCTGTTTAGCTTTCCAGACTAACCGGGCTATTTGCTCCCTGAGCTCTGCATTTACTCCAGATTCGTTATTATGCCGGGTGCGGTAGCAGTAGAAAGGTTTATATAGAGGATCATAATTGTATTGCATCCTCTAACCTCCTCACAGCCTCCTCAGCCGCCTGATCTGTTCCTAACCATATGTTAGAATCTGGAATAAAGCAACTATTAAGACATTTCAGCATTATATCAATGTTCTCTGTTACAAAGGCTTTTGAAAAGTCGTTATCCTTTGTAGTTGCTAAGGCTTTCAATTTCTCCAATTTCTTAATACCTTTTTGTATATCATCAGGCGTAACTCCTAATAACTCCTGTATGTTCAGTTTTAGGATCACATCCACAGCCGCCCCCATAATTTTATAGTTTGGGCTTTTCTCCTGTTCAACTGTAGAGAACTCTAACAGGAGCCTTTCCCGGCACTCTCTGCAAAGCTCAAGGGCTTTCTGGCTCTTCATTCTCATTTAGTATAGCCTCCTCATTAAAATCATTCATAGGCGGTAAAGGTCTTTTTCCATTCATGAACTCAACCATTTGTTTTTGATAATCTGCTATAGCCTCATCAACAGCAAGCCGCCGCTCTGTGTTCTCTAACTGATTCCCGTATAAAATAGCCTTAAACGCTGAGATCATACAATTTGCTTTCTTTGGGTCTAAGGTTCCATCCTTAACCTCTTTAGCTACACCAGCTAACATTTTCTTTACTGTAGTGGTGTCCAGTTTTGCCGCTCTTGGCACATTCTCACCTCCTCAAAAAGTGGGGGAGTGGGGTACTAAAGGAAAAAGCCTTATTTTATGCTGATCTCAGCTAATTTTAAAGTTCCTTTTTGTACCCTATAATCTATGTTATTATCCCCCTCAATCACTGAGTATTAAATTAAACCTCTTTCTCACCCAGCTCCTCAATAAAATCGTCCTCTCTGGCGGCTATGTATGCTCTCATACCCTCTATAGCATCCTCACGATATAAGGTAAGCTCATTGTGCTCAACTCCCTCTGAGAACACATAAGAAGAATTTACCTTTTCGGGATCTGGAAGTTTCTGCAATGCCTCCCACTGTTCCTCTGATTCGATCCAACGCTCACCTACATACGGTGTTAATACTACACCAACATGAAATACTTCCTCATGTGCCAAATTCCAATTTTTCTGTTTACATCTAAACACTACAGCTTTACTCATTGCCCTTTACTTCCTTTCCCTCATAGTAATCATTGAATTTGTTTAGTCTTTCCGCTTCTGTGTTGGTTTCTCTCTCCTCTGTCTTTTTCCCCTCTAAAGGCTTCTCAGGGGCTTTCTCAGGCTTTTTCTCCTGTGGTTCTGGTGCTTTCTTCTCTGCAAGTCCTAACTCATCCAGTATGCCACTGTTTAACAGATCCTCACGTCTTTTCTTTTCCTGCATTTCCTTGATTAAATCGGCGTTATCTTCCAGATATGCATCCTTAGCGATTAATACGGCGTTATGCTCAACTCTGCACTTGGCAAGAGCATTTTTAAGCTCAGTATATTCGATATGTGCCGCCGCCTCTGTCTCATTCTCTGCATAACTCCCCTCTATATTGCTCTTAAACTGCCTATAAGCATAATCTTCCGCTCTGTCTTTATCATAGCCCGGTGTTTTCATAGCCACCTCATAATACGGCTTTAAATGTTCATGCTCAAACTCCGCTAAAGCTCTCTCAGCCGCTTCAATGTCTTTCTTTGTTCTCTTTTCATCTTTCATAAGCTCTGTAATAGATTTCCCCATGTACTGAGAGGCGGCATATTTCCCGGAATAGTTGCTTTCTTTGGCACATAATCCAAACAGTTTACTACTAAGACTTTGCCTAACCTGAGTCTCAGTTGTCGGCTCCTTTCCTGTGATTGTTATCGGGCACACTATAACAAACTGATCTTCCACTTTTCAGGCAAAATAAAAGAGGTCTTGGCATAAAGGAATCTGACGTATTTTCCATCAGATTGTTTTATCCTGAGACCTCTTGTGTTATCATATGGTTTTGTAACCATGAAATT
>OLRL01000037.1_pt1 | contig 121409 bp, 106 predicted proteins | sample 1643201 | NCBI WGS metagenome assembly OLRL01 (sample SAMEA3136649, study PRJEB25190) | human gut metagenome | biome: human gut; feature: human-associated habitat; material: faeces | place: Austria | collected 2013
CGCGCCCTTGCGGACAAACGGTTTTCAAGACCGCCTCGTTATGACCACTTCGATACCCCTGCGTGTCACAATTAACACGTAATTGTTTAGTTGTCTGCACTTGTTCAGCGCAGGATTTATATTATCATCAATGTTACAATATGTCAACACTAATTTCTATTTTTTTTACATTTTTCTGCGTTTCTTTAAAAAAAGTTCTGCAATCCCCATATCTTCAGGAGTTGTGACCTTTATATTTTCATACGAGCCTTCTATGAGCTTTACTTTTGTGTCACTCCCATACTCGACTATCATTGCATCATCCGTAATTGCCGGCACACTTTTCCCATATGACATGTCACTAAACAGCTTATCATAGGACTGAGCCAGCAAATCATATTCAAAGCATTGCGGTGTCTGAATCTGCCACAGGCTTTTCCTGTCAGGAGTATTTTCTGAATATCCCAATTCATCTGACACCTTTATTGTGTCCTTTACAGGCATTCCTGCTACGCATGCTTTTTCTTTTTCAACCGTATGCATAGAACGGACTATTATTTCATTATCCACCAGAGGGCGTGCGCCGTCATGGATCAGCACATAGTCCGTGCCGTTTGCTGCTTTAAGCCCCTCATATACAGAGTTGTAGCGCTCTTTTCCCCCCTGCACTATTGCTTTCACCTTCTTAAAGCCATATTTTTCGATTATCGAATGTCTGAAATACTCAATATAATCCGCACTGCAGACTATAACTATTTCATCCACCGGACTATCCTCAAATGCTTTTATACTATAATAAATCACAGGCTGCCCCAAAAGCTCCATATACTGCTTTGGCATATTACTTTTCATCCGGCTTCCTGTACCGGCTGACAGTATGATTGCTGTGTATTTCTTCTTATCCATATTCTTTTATTTTCCTATCCATGATAAATCTGCACATTATGTTTGCACCCCGGTGTAACCGGAAGCAATTACAGAATCATTCACCAAGCTTTAGATTCGGAACCGCATTCAGATCAAGTCCGGACCTCTTACCTGCTATAAAATCATAGTATGCTGCCGCACCTATCATAGCAGCATTGTCTGTACACAGTATCGGTGACGGACGATAGAATTTAACACCCTTGCGCGCGCACATTTCCTCCATCGCATGACGGATAATACCATTAGAAGCAACGCCTCCCGCAATGGCAAATTTGTCCATTTTAAACTCATCAATAGCATTCTCAGCGTGTCCGACCAGCACATCTGTAACCGCCTGCTGGAACGATGCTGCCACGTCTGCCCGGTTTATTTCCAATCCCTTCATCCTGCAGCCGTTTAAATAATTGAGTACTGCCGACTTAAGTCCGCTAAAGCTGAAATCATAGACTCCACCCACAATCTTTGCTCTCGGGAACTCTATGCTGTGCGGGTCACCCTCATGTGAAACCTTTTCTATCTTAGGGCCACCCGGATAGCCAAGTCCTATTGCTCTCGCAACCTTGTCAAAGGCCTCTCCTGCCGCATCATCCCTCGTACGTCCGAGGATCTCATATTTGCCGTAATCTACCACTCTCACCAGATGTGTGTGTCCTCCTGATACGACGAGTGCCAGAAATGGCGGCTCTAAGTCTTTATTTTCTATATAATTGGCGCTGATATGTCCCTCTATATGATGCACTCCGACAAGAGGAATGTTTCTTGCATATGCTATGGCCTTTGCTTCTGCCACGCCTACAAGCAGTGCTCCTACGAGCCCCGGACCATATGTGACGCCTATTGCGTCTATATCATCGAGTGTCATATGTGCATCTGAAAGTGCCTGCTCTATGACCTGATTAATTTTCTCAATATGCTTTCTTGAGGCAATCTCCGGAACTACCCCTCCATATAAAGTATGAAGAGCTATCTGCGATGAAATCACATTACTTCGCAGATCACGTCCATTTACTACAACTGCTGCCGCAGTCTCGTCGCATGAGCTTTCGATTGCAAGTATTTTAATTTCTTTTTTTGTTTCTGTATTTTCTGTCATTTTATTACACCACTCTTAATTATATTACTCTATTCTGTTTCCGTATCAGAATCTGCCGCAATCTTATAATCTGCCGTAACAGACTGTTTGTAGGTATCCTTTGGATTGTTTGCTGCAAGCTCGTCAAACATGAGCTCCACACTCTTTGCGTCCTTTCCAAGATATGCGTTTTCAAAAATATCCCTCACCTGTGGCATATAATCCTCTGCACGGACAAGTGACGGCGAAAAATGTGTAAGCCACAGCTCCTTCACGCCGGCTCTCTTTGCCATGTCTGCTGCCTCGTAAAAGGTCATATGCTTATACTGCTTTGCTTTTACTATCTTTTCCTTTTCAGCATACATGCCCTCGCAGATAAAAAGGTCTGATCCCTCTGCTGCCTCCACTATGTGCTCAAGTGGCCTTGAGTCCGTACAATATGTTACCTTTATGCCCTTTCTTGCCGGTCCTAGCACCATATCCGGAGTATACACTCTGCCCTCAAATTCAACGGTATTGCCTTTCTGAAGAGGATTCCACAGGCGCATCGGAATTTCTTTTTCCTTTGCTCTTTCCACGGAAAATCTGCCACTACGCTTTATCTCAACCGAATAGCCATAGCACATCACCGCATGCTTTACGCGGAATGCATGGATATGATATCCGTTCATCTCAAAATATTCATCCTGCTCATTGAGCTCTATGCATTTTATCTCAAAAGGCAGCTCCGGCGCAATCGTCCGAAGTGCAGTGACAACCCTTGTAAGCCCCTTAGGTCCAATAATGGTAAGCGGCTCGGTGCGCTCGGCATTTCCCATTGTAAGAAGAAGCCCAGGCAATCCGCTGATATGGTCTGCATGAAAGTGGGTGATGCATAAAATATCTATCGGCTTGAAATTGATTCCGGCTTCCTTCATCGCAATCTGCGTTCCCTCACCGCAGTCAATAAGTATATTGCTGCCGTTATATTTTAGTGAAAGTGCCGTAAGCCATCTGTTTGGCAAAGGCATCATGCCTGCTGTTCCAAGTAAACACACGTCTAACATAAATTTTCCTCCGCAGTATAGGACATGATGACACCGTCCTCTACCGGATGCTCATATAGATTTTTTCTGATTCCAAGGTTTACAAACCCCATCTTCTGATACAGTGATATCGCAGCCTCATTAGTCACCCTGGCTTCGAGCACAATGCGCTCAACACCTGACTCTTTTGCCTTTTCCTGCAGGCATCTGATAAGATGTGCACCCACACCTTTTCCTCGTGCTGATTTTTTGACTGCTATATTGGTCAGCTCTCCCTCATCAAATGACACATACGTGCACTGATACCCCAGTATCTCGCCATCCTCCTGTGCCACAAGCATGATATTCTCCGGAAGCCTCATGGCATCCAAAAATCCCTGTCTGCTCCAGGGCTGTGTGAAGCTGTCTTTTTCTATCTGCGCCACCGAGTCTGCATCCTCCGGCTCCATGGGTCTTATTATCATATTCTAAAATCTCTCTCCTTTTCCTGTCTCTCTCTCTCCGCCTGTGATAATCTGAGATACTCAGGCTTATGGTCTGCTGCATTTTCTGCCCTGCCCTGCTCATAGAGCACCTGTCCAAGACATGCTACAGCCGATGCTCTTTGCTTATTGCACATGGCAGGTGCAAAGTCATAGTCCACCTTTACGTGCTCATTAATATAATCCCTGAACACATCCACTCCGTCTCCAAGGAAAATCACCCTGCGGCCGAGCTCATTGATTTGGTCAACTATCTCTTCTATCATCACTACGCACTGCGGCAAAATGGTATTCATCCTGCCATCAGTAAAATCATACAGCCCTGTATAGGTCTGCTGTCTTCTTGCATCCATAAGCGGACACACAACATCTGCACAGCCCCACAGATTGTATGCTAGTGCATCTACGGTAGGTACAGAAACTATCTGCTTATCCAGTGCCATTGCAAGCCCCTTCGCCGTCGCAGAGCCTATGCGAAGCCCTGTGAACGATCCCGGTCCTGCTGAGACTGCAATAAAATCTATAGTCTTAAGGTCAAGCTCTGTCATCTTAGCCACCTCATCAAGCATCGGAAGAAGCGTCTGTGAATGTGTCTTTTTATAATTTATCGTGTATTCTCCTATCAGATTATCGTCCGATACGACAGCCACACTGGCCACAAGCCCTGAGCTGTCAAGCGCAAGTATCTTCATTATAAAACCTCTTTTATTGTTATTTTTCTATAGTCAAAGCCTTTTTCAAGGTCTTTTTCAATAGTAATCTCTTTTCTCTTCTTTGGGAGTATCTCCTCAATGAGATTTGCCCACTCTATCATCGTAAGCCCATCTCCGTAGAAATAATCCTCATAGCCTATTTCATCCATCTCCTCAATGTCACCAATCCTGTATACATCGAAATGATAAAACGGCAGCCTGCCATCCTCGTACACCTGCACTATTGTAAATGTAGGGCTGTTTATAGGCTCTGTGATGCCAAGCCCCTCTGCTATGCCCTGCGTGAGCACTGTTTTACCCACTCCTAAATCACCCACAAGTGTACACACATCCCCCGGCTTTGCCTGCTGTCCAAGCGTAACCCCAAGTGCATGCGTATCATCTGCCGAAAAGCTTTCTATTACTGTTATATTTCCTTCACTACTCATATTACCAGCTTATACCCTTATCTATTTATTTTATCTTATATCTATTTTGTTTATTTGATTTTCAGTCTGTATTTCTCCAGTGTACTGCCTGCCAGCTCCTTTAACGGCTCATAGCTGTCGCCCAGCTGCTCCTTTGAGAGAATGTATGCATTCTTCCTGTTGCTGAATATAAGTATCCTCTTATCATTTGCCACGAATCTGTACACCTGCTCCCACGGAAGCTGCGCCATCTCCTCGCCCTGGCTTACTTTTATGTTCTTTTCATCTATCTCAAAATGCAGTGGCTTTGAGAAAACTTCATTTGTCTTCATAATCATCTTTACCCTGCCCTTGAGTGAAAACGGCACATATAGCAGCACCAGAATACCCACTATAATATAAAGAACCACATACTCCGTATTGCCTTTTTGTGCGCTTAACACTGCTGCCGCAGCCAAGAGCACAGCAAACAGCAATGATATGACACCCTGACTGCCCTTGTACGCCTGCTCTATATTAAATGAATATAAATCTTTTTCTGTTACTTTTACATCAAATTCAAGCTTCATATTCTGCTCCCAACTAAATATTTGGATTTATTATAACATTCCTTTTAAAAAAAGAAAAGAGCGCAATTGACTGCGCTCTTTATGTTTGTGACTAATATATATCGTGTCAGGTATTTTCTCTATCCTCTGCCCTTTAAAACCGGTGAAAGTCTCTTGTATATAAGCACTGTGATAAGTGTTGATATAAGTCCCTTTACGATGGTAAACGGAACATTGAATATTAAAAGTGCCTGCCACAGCTTGCCTACTGATGGGAGAAGCTCACTGTAGGCACCAATGATTGCTTCCATTGGCATGAACTTTGTGTATGCAGGATACACGATAAACAGATTCGACGGGAAGCTGACGATTCCCATTACCACTGAACCGACTACAGCGCCGATTATTGCACCCTTTTTTGACTTATTCTTCTTGTAGATAAGTCCTGCTGTTGCTGTAAATACTGCTCCAAGAATAAAGTTTGAAAGCTCTCCTACCGTAAAGCTCTGTGTTACTGTACAGTGAAGCAGGTTCTTGATAAACTCTACAATCACTCCTGCTAACGGTCCATATGCAAATGCGCCGATAAGTGCAGGCAGATCTGAGAAATCAAACTTAATAAAGCCCGGCATGATTGGAATTGGAAACTCGAGATACTGAAGTACAAATGCGAGTCCGCTTAACATTCCTGTGCCGACTAAAAGTCTGATGTTTACTTTTGATTTTGTGTTGTTTGTTGTTACGTCCATTTTACACTCCTTTGATGCTTAAGGAATCCTGAGGATATTGTGAGTGCAGCTATCTAAAATCTGAATAGCTGATTTAAAAAATCCCGGAAGAAAATCTTCCGGGACTTAATATCACAGTGTAATGACACCTAATAATCTTCTCTCATCCAGACTATACTGTCGGCTTCGGAATCACACCGAATCATGCCTTGCGGCTCGTGGGCTGTACCACCGGTAGGGAATCGCACCCTGCCCTGAAGAATTCCTATTTATTTTACAATCGTAACTGTTCAGTACCTTCACAGTTGCGAGTCGCAAGCGCATTAGAATCAGCTACGCTGATGGGCGCTTGCTCCTACATAATATACGTTTTCTTACGAAATATGCGGTACCGCATATTTCTGTACTGAATAGTTACTTACAAACACATGATATGCACTTTGTGGTGTTTTGTCAAGGTGTTTTTAATTATCAAGAATAATATTGTCAAAGAAATTGTTTTTCTTGCCCTTTATGTAGTGTGGCTTTTTGTTTCTGTTGTTATTATTCTTGCTGCCTGTACTATTTCTATCGTTTCTGCTATTCTTGCCACCGTTATTTCTATTACTTCTGTCAGCCTTGTTGGCAACACTGTCTTTGCCACTGCCGCCGTGTTCTGACTTACCGGCCTTGTCTGTGCCCTGTCCGATTTTCATGGTAAGCTGGATGCGCTGCTTTTTGAGGTCAACGCTCATAACCTGCACATCTACTATGTCCCCTACACTGACAGCCTCAAGCGGATGCTTGATATAGCGGTCACATATCTCTGAGATATGCACAAGTCCGTCCTGATGTACTCCTATATCCACGAAGCATCCAAAATCTATTACGTTTCTGACTGTGCCCTTTAATACCATACCCGGTGTGAGGTCCTTCATCTCAAGGACATCGCTTCTTAGAATTGGCTTTGGCATATCCTCACGCGGGTCTCTTGCCGGCTTTTCAAGCTCTTTAACGATGTCACGCAGTGTGATTTCACCAACTCCTGCCTCGTCTGCGAGCGCCTTGTAATCAGATATCTTCTTTGAGATTCCAACTACATTTCTGTTCTTTACATCCTCCATTGTGTAGCCAAGCTTTTCAAGCACTGCCTTTGTGGCATCATATGACTCAGGATGCACGCCTGTGGCATCAAGCGGGTTCTTTCCTTCTGAGATACGCATGAAGCCTGCACACTGTTCAAATGCCTTCGGTCCAAGCTTTGCTACCTTAAGAAGCTGTGAACGTGATGTGAATTTACCGTTTTCCTCTCTGTAGTCCACGATGTTTTTGGCAATGGTCTTTGATATGCCTGATATGTACTCAAGCAGTGAAACTGATGCTGTATTTAAATCTACACCAACCTTATTTACGCAGTCCTCTACAACTCCTCCGAGTGCCTCTGAGAGCTTTTTCTGGTTCATATCGTGCTGATACTGTCCGACTCCGATTGACTTTGGATCAATCTTTACAAGCTCAGCGAGCGGATCCTGAAGTCTACGCGCCATGGATGTGGCACTTCTTTGTCCCACATCAAAATTCGGAAACTCCTCCGTGGCAAGCTTGCTGGCTGAATATACTGACGCACCTGCTTCATTTACTATGATGTACTGCACCTTTACCGGAATTTCCTTTAACAGCTCGACAATCACCTGCTCTGACTCACGCGATGCTGTTCCGTTTCCGAGTGAGATAAGAGTGACATGATGCTTGTCTATGAGCTTTTTGATTACGGCCTTTGCCTCCTCGACCTTGTTCTGTGGTGCTGTCGGGTAGATTACTGTGGTATCGAGCACCTTTCCTGTAGGGTCTACGACAGAAATCTTGCAGCCTGTACGGAATGCCGGATCCCATCCAAGCACAACCTGTCCTGCAATTGGAGGCTGCATGAGAAGCTGCTCCAAGTTCTTTCCGAATACCTTTATGGCACCATCCTCTGCTTCCTCTGTCAGATTGTTTCTGATTTCACGCTCTATGGCAGGGGCAATAAGCCTGTCGTACGCATCCTCCACTACCTCTGTGAGTACGGCTGCTGTAGGCGCTCCATCATTTGTGATAACCTGCTTTTTAAGATATTTTATGATATCCTCTGTCGGTGCCTCTATCTTTACTGTGAGGATTTTTTCCTTCTCACCACGATTAATTGCGAGTGTTCTGTGACCTGCCACCTTGGAAAGAGCCTCATCAAATTCATAGTACATCTCATAGACAGACTCTGCCTTTGGATCCTTGGCTGTCGATATAAGACGTCCCTTTTGCATGGTAAGCTCTCTGATTTTTGTTCTGTAATCGGCATTGTCGGATACGTTCTCTGCAATGATATCCTTTGCTCCGGCAAGTGCAGCCGCTTCATCTGCCACGTCCTTTTCTGCATCCACATATTTAGCTGCTTCTGCCATGATATCAACAGACGATTCCTGCGCTAAAATGGTCTGTGCCAGTGGCTCTAAGCCCTTTTCCTTTGCGATTGTGGCACGGGTTCTTCTCTTCGGACGGTAAGGTCTGTACAAATCGTCAACCGCCACCTGTGTCTGTGCCTCAAGGATTGCCTTCTTAAGCTCATCCGTAAGCTTGCCCTGCTCCTCAATGCTTGCAAGCACTGTCTGCTTCTTGTCCTCAAGATTACGTAGATATGTCAGTCTGTCGAAGAGATTTCTGAGCACCTCATCATTTAATGAGCCGGTTGCCTCCTTTCGGTATCTGGCGATAAAAGGAATGGTATTTCCCTCATCTATCAGCTTGACAGCGGCCTCGGCCTGTCCTTTTTTTATCTGCAGTTCTTCTGCAATTGCAGCAATAATATCCATTTTTTTACCTCTTTAAAAAACTTATTCTTTTCGTATTATAAATGAAGTGATACAATAAAATCAACTTTATAGAAAGGAATTTGATTATGGATCCACAAAAATTTGATTATAATCAGGATTATAACTATAATTTCGGCAGCAATTATGGGCCGGGCTTTAATCCCAACAACAATTTCTACAATAAACGCTCACGCAATATGGAGGTTGCAGCACTTGTGCTTTCAATAATTGCCATCGCGTCGTGCAGCTGTATTTATGTGTCTATCATATGTGGCTCGCTTGCCATGATTTTTGCGTTACTGTCAAAAGGCGGTGCCACCTCAATGAGCAGCATGGCTATGACCTCATTCTGGATTGCGTTTGCCGCTGTTGTTATCACTCTTATTATCTATATCGGTTCGTTTGCCGCCATGCTTCACGAATACGGAAGCATAGAGGGTATATTAAAGGAATACCAGAACCTGACCGGTATCGACTACAATGAGCTACTTAAGCAGATGAATACCGCAAAATAATATAAGCATATTTTTGACTATACAGTTTACCACAATAATGGCAAGTGCAAGCCACATATATAATGGCCTGAAGTGCATTCCGATGTGCAGCCTGCCGCGGCTTATCCGCTGCAGTGTCTGTGACAGCATAAACCAGCCTCCAAAAACGGCTGTATACGGCACAAACGGATGGAGTACAAACGACCTTATCAGATGTCCATGTAGTAGCGCAAATGTGGCTCTCGTGCCACCGCACCCCGGACAATAGTAGCCTGTATATGCGTGCAGCGGGCATGGAGGCACCTTTGTGAGTATCTGCGTACCGCATACTCCAATCACTGCCGCAAGAGCCGCAAATATAGCTATGCATATCCAGCCCGTTATATAGAAATACCTGTCGATTGTTTCATCTGTCTGCATGATATGTGTGGTCCTTCCTGTGATTTTGTGTAACCATATGAATACAAGTATATGCTATATATCTGACAATTGTCAAAGCATTAATTTAAACATTAATTTAAGCCTAACTTAAGCATTAATTCAAAACTATTATTTCAGGAGAAATATAATGAACCCAAAAAAGAAATCTAAAGAATTAAAAAGAATATCAAGAGAGAACCTGAACGGAAGATACAGACTTAGCATGAGCGTTTTTCTCACTGTCACACTCATAAATCTGTTTAGTGACCTGCCGTTTACCTACCTGCTCGGAAATGTATATGCCACAAAGGTTCAGACCGTTATCTACTACATTGCCGAGGTGCTTTTATCTATCGTGGTCGGCGTGCTGCAGATGGGACTCATACGTTTCCACCTTAATATGGCAAGAAAGAAAGAGTGCCGTATCAGCGATGTATTCTACTGCTTTACGAATCACTCCAACAGATATTTTGGAGCATACATCATATATTATGCCATCTCTATGATTGCAAAGGCGCCTTTCCTTGTAGCCAGAAACTTTTTCAAGCTAAGCGGCGACACCATGGGAATTGCTATCGCTTTATATGCTGCAAGTGCTGTGCTCAGCTTTATTGTACTGGTTCTGTTTCCGTTTTACCTGTATCTGGTGCTCTCGCGTGATGATTTATCCGTGTTTGCATGTCTGACTCATGCCATAAAACTGATTCGCGGCAACATACTCAGAGTCATCTACATTAACGTAAGCTTCATCGGTATGCTTGTGCTTTGCGTGCTGTCGCTCGGCATCGGCCTGCTCTGGGTGGAGCCTTACTATGAGCAGACCTTTGCAAATCTCTTCCTCGATGTGACCGGGGAGCTCCCGACAGTGGACTGCGCGGTGTAACGGCTTATATAATCACTTGTGCATGGAGCGCTTCGAATTCAGGTTCTGTAAGTGCATGAAGCGCCCGGTGCACAGATTATATATCACTCCGCTCTCATAACTCCTTAGTCTAGTGGGAGTAAATCGAACGTAGCAACATACAATCTGTGCACCGAGCGTTCCATGCACTAATATACTTCTTCTATTTATCTTACTTCTCCATGCACTTACTCAACTTTTATCGAAATTTCCGAACATGTGGGATATATAATCCGCATCCCACTCGCTACATGTACCCACTCTCAACCTAAAATCGAAGCTCTACATCTTTAGCAATCGGTCCATAATCCTTGCTGCAACGCAGCTCTTGTCCATGATTTCAAGCTCTGTGCAGTCGTCAGCCGTGATGAGTGTGACCACATTGGTATCTGTTCCAAAGCCTGCGCCTGCTACCTTTAGGTTGTTTGCCACTATCATGTCTGCATTTTTCTTTGCAAGCTTTGCTTTCGAGTTTTCAAGCATATTCTGGGTTTCCATAGAAAAACCGCATATGAGCTGTCCCTTAGCCTTGTGTGCTCCGAGGTATGAAAGTATGTCCTCTGTGCGCTCAAGCTCAATTACAGACTCATATGAGCTGTCATTTTTCTTTATTTTCTCATCAGCCGGATGTGATGGGCAAAAATCCGCTACTGCTGCGGTCATGATGATAATATCCTGTTCAGCAGCCTTTGATTTCACCACGTCTGCCATGTCTGCGGCCGATGTCACATTTACCACATCTACAAACATAGGTGGCTCAACAGATACCGAAGCGTTGACCAGTGTAACATGCGCACCGCGGAGCATACAGTTTTCTGCTATGGCACGCCCCATTTTGCCTGTTGAGTGATTGGTGATAAAACGTACCGGGTCTATTTTTTCCTGCGTAGCTCCGGCTGTGATGAGTACATTCTTGCCCGCCAGGTCCTTTTCACAGGCAATTGTCCTCATTATGTAGTTGAAAAGTGTCTGTGGCTCCGGCATTTTTCCTGCACCGGTATCTCCGCATGCAAGATATCCTTCAGCTGGCTTTATCATCTCAAAGCCGTAGTGTTCGAGCTTTTTGATATTGTCCTGCACAATCCTGTTCTCGTACATATTGGTGTTCATGGCAGGAGAAACAAGCTTAGGACATTTGGCTGCAAGTATTGTGGTGGTAAGCATATCGTCTGCGATTCCGTTTGCCATCTTGCCTATCACATTGGCTGATGCAGGTGCCACCATAAAGATGTCTGCTCTCTTTGCGAGCGCCACATGCTCTACATTGAATTCAAAGTTTCTGTCAAATGTGTCCACGAGGCACTTGTTGCCTGTGAGAGTTTCAAATGTGATTGGATTTATAAAATTTGTTGCATTGTGTGTCATTATGACGTTGACATCGGTGTGCTGTTTTACAAGCATACTCGCAAGGTTTGCTATCTTGTATGCCGCTATGCTTCCTGTCACTCCCAAAACTACTGTTTTTCCTTTTAACATGATTTTCACCTCTGTATAAAACTATTATTCTGCAGTCATTTTTTGTTTACATCGCAAAATGCTTTGTAGCCATCCACAGACTTTGCACTTCTAGCTGCATTGGCAATGGCCTTTGCCATGACATAGGCACTCATTGGCCCCACTAGATTGATATCGGCAGGCACACTGCCCACTGATACAGCATAGATTGAATCTCCGTCTGCCATCGTATGCACGGGTCTGATTGCTCTGCCATAGCCATTGTGAGCCATGGATGCCACCTTGTTGAGTGCGGTCTTGTCAAGCTTTGCATTTGTTATTATTGTACCAATTGTGGTGTTTCCTGTAAACATATTCTGAATCTTCGCCGCTGCCTCAAAATACGCTGTCTCGTCATCAAAAAGCAGCCCATTTTCATCCAGTGCTCCGGCAATTTTCTTATCTGTATCTATATCATATATGTCACCAAGTGCGTTCAGTGTCACCACTGCTCCAACCTTTAGTTCTCCAAGCTGTACTGCATAGGCTCCTATTCCGCTCTTCATGCTACGCTCACGCCCCATATATTTGCCGACTGTTGCGCCCATTCCGGCTCCATAATTTCCCTGTAAAAAGGTATCATAAGAAGCGTTCTCACAAGCCTTGTATGCCATTTTGCCATCAGGCCTTGCATTTTTATCACCTATTACCAGGTCAAAAATGCACGACTGCACCACAAGAGGCACCTTTGTGACTCCCACATCAAAGCCTATATCACGCTCCTCGAGATACTTCATCACGCCTCCCGCTGCATCCAGACCAAAGGCAGAGCCGCCTGACAGTACAAGAGCATGAATACCCTTTGCGTCTGCCACAGGATTTAAAAGTGGTGTCTCCCGCGAAGCCGGTCCGCCTCCCCTTATGTCAACTCCCGCCGGTGACTGTTTATCAAAAAGAAATACCGTACAGCCGGTCAATCCCTTAGTGTCCTCGGCTTGGCCTATTTTGAAGCCGCCGATATCCATTATGTCTATTTCATGCATATGTTTCACCTTGTATCATGCCTTTCTTTTAACTCAAATGCTTTTTACCATTCCTAGTCCAACTGCTTATAAAACAGGCGGACCTTATCAGTCCGCCGTACATACAATTTCACATTTATTTTAAATCTATCTGAATTTATTTTGCTGCAATTGGTTTGATAGTATTTAAAACCAATCCAACAAGGTATACGATGATTGCGGCAACTATTGCCTCAATTACTCCGTTAAAGCTGATGACTCCGGTGATAACACCCAGCACCGCGTTTCCTGCCACACCGATTGCATCTGCATAAGCATCCTTGTAAAGCACGAAGATTGAGCCCATTACAAGCAGTGTATTGGTCATGGCACCAGCTACACCTGCATATACAAACGGAATAACCTGTGTGCTCTTTCTGATAAATACAGCCTCAACTACTATAAATACTACAGCTCCGACTGCTATGCCGATTCCTAAAGCGGCTGCCTGTGAAAGTGACTCTGACATCTTGCCGAGGAATGCATATACTCCGAATGCAAGGAATGCTGACATGAGCACATTTAAAACTGTGCCCCAGAGATTTTTCTTCTCTGACGCAAGCACCTTTTTGATGCCTATATATACAAAATAAGGTATAACACCTACTAAAATTCTTGGAACAAATGCTATGAATAAGCTCTTAAATATACCTGAGGTTCCGACCAGGGATGCGGCAAGCACCGGCGAAAATACAAAGGATGAAAGAGTTCCTCCGACTATAGTTGCCTTTAAACAACTGGTAAATCCGAATACAAATCCAAGGAATGCTCCCTTTTTAGGTCCGCAGAAAAGTGAACCAAGGATTACCGGAATGTGAATAATCGTAGCGTTGATAACTACGAGCGGAATATATCCGAGTGGTGTGAATGCCATGATAATGATAATGGCTGTGAATAAACCTGTCAGTACAAGTTCGTTTGTTTTTGAATTGCGCATTGTTTTTCCTCCTTTTGGTAAAAGCCCATATGGGTCTCGTCCTAATTCTGTTATGCTGTGATTCTGTCACACGGCATAAGAGCGCACATGAAAATTGTATGGCTGCTGGATTCTCGTATGAGTAACCCGCATTTATGTATCATACCACCGTGCAAGAAATGTGTAAAGCAGTTTTTGTTATTTTTTTAACAATTTTTTAATAAAATGTGTTGGTGCAGTGCGAATCACCGACATATACATCTATGTCTTACATATGCTGCATTGTATCTCACAAGCGTGAAAAAAAATCCCCGGACATCGTATAAATGTCCGGGGAAATTATTTATTCTACTGTAACTGATTTTGCAAGGTTACGTGGCTGGTCAGGGTTTAAGCCCTTTCCTGTTGATGTGTAGTAAGCGATAAGCTGACAGATTATAACTGACTCGAAAATCACAAACTCATCCGGTGCCTGTGGGAGTGAGATATGCACATCACAGATTGACTTATCTGTAATATCCTTGTCCTTGCTAAGAAGGATAACGTATGCGCCTCTCGCCTTTACCTCGCGGATATTTGAGATGACCTTGCTGTATACATGGCTCTGTGTAGCAACTGCAATAACCGGAACCCCCTCGCTGATGAGCGCGATTGTACCGTGCTTTAACTCGCCTGCTGCATAAGCCTCAGCATGAATATATGAAATCTCTTTGAGCTTGAGTGCGCCCTCCATGCTTAATGCATAATCAAGTCCTCGTCCTATGTAAAACGCATTTGCAGCATTTGTCATTCTCTTCGTAAGCTGTTCAATCTCAGGTGCCTGTGTGATAACTGACTCAATGAGATTTGGAACCTCCTGCAGATTCTCAATAAATGTCTTTGCCTCTTCCTTGGTCATACGGCCGGATACAAGACCAAGCTTGCATCCAATCAGGTAAAAGCTTGCCACCTGAACCGTGTATGCCTTTGTACTTGCAACAGCAATCTCAGGACCTGCGTGTGTATAAAGTACATAGTTGCTCTCACGGGCTATTGTTGAGCCCTTTACATTTACGATAGAAAGCGTCTTTTTAGTATACTTATTAGCCAGACGAAGTGCCTCTAAGGTATCGATTGTCTCACCTGACTGTGACACAAAAATAACCATTGACCTGTCTGTGAGAACAGGCTGCTCATATCTGAACTCTGATGCAATCTCAACAGAAACGGGAATACCAAACTTGTTCTTTAAAAGAGCTTTTCCGACCATTCCAGCATACATGGCTGTACCGCATGCTACAACTGTTATGTCGCTTATATCCTCGAAGAACGAATCCGGGATATTATCATCCTCAAAACAAGGAAGTGAATCCTTGATTCTTGGAGTGATAGTCCTTGTGATAGCTGTTGGCTGCTCATGAATTTCCTTGATCATGAAATGCGGATATCCATCCTTCTGAGCTGCCGTCACATCCCAGTTTACCTCAAGATAATCCGGCTCAACTTTCTTACCCTCTAAATCCTCCATTTCGATTCCATCAGCAGTCATTGTCATGATAGTGTACTCCGGAAGTATAAAATAGCGCTTTGAATATTTGATAAACGCTGTAAGATCTGATGCAATAAATGCTCCGTCATCGCAATATGTTGCAACCATCGGGCTTACATTTCTGACAGCAAAAATCTTTCCCGGCTGATCCTTGAACATGATACAGAACGCAAATGAACCCTGAAGCTCTGCTACTGCCTTCTTAATAGTAGCCTTTGGATCTCCGTCATAGAGCTTGTTGATAAGAGCCGCTGCTACCTCTGTATCTGTCTCAGATATAAGAGAGTCTGCAAGATCAAACTTGTTTACGATCTCATGGTAATTCTCAATGATACCATTGTGGATGAGTGCGACATTTCCAACCTTGTGAGGATGAGCATTGGCATTGGTAACTCCGCCGTGTGTTGCCCATCTTGTATGTCCGATTCCACAGGTTGAATTGTTCTCATCATCGCAGATAGCGAGAAGATCCTTAACCTTTCCGACGGTTTTGCGAATAGAAATCTTTCCTGTATCCTTGAAATAAGCAATACCTGCACTGTCGTATCCACGATACTCTAACGCTGCGAGTCCTTCCGTCAAAATCTTCTGTGCCTCTAAACGGCCTGTAAATCCTATAATTCCACACATAGTGTTAGATCTCCTTTTCGATATATAATTTTAAATGTACAAATATGTAACTGTTCTGTACTGAATAGCTACTTGATTTTATGGTTCTCTCGCTTTGTTTTGATGTCTCCATCATATTTGGCTTGAGATACGCATCCATATATGCGTCCAGGCATCCGCCGAATTTTCGATAACCTGAAACCTCGTTAACCGGCATCATTTTTTCCGTACCTGCCGGTGCATGGCGCTAAAGTTTTTAACTTTTCGAAATCCAATTGCTCCTTTTTCTTGGACTTTGTTATTCTACCACATTGGGATAAATGACTCAATTGTAAAATTAGCTGAATTTTTCATAATTGTGGGGATAAATTTATAATATGCGACTAGATGTCGTAGTATAACAAAAATTACGCTATATTTATGCGCAAAAAAACACAGCACTGCGATAAACAGTACTGTGTTTAAATGTATTAGTAATGTAATTTTATTGCATTATTATGCGTCAGCATTTGCCTCTTTAAGAGCTGCTGTAAGCTGAGGAACGATCTTCTTTAAATCTCCTACTAAGCCGTAATCAGCTACATCGAAGATTGGTGCATCCTCGTCCTTGTTGATGGCGATGATGAGATCAGACTCCTCCATACCTGCTACGTGCTGGATGGCTCCTGAGATACCGATTGCGAAGTAAATCTGTGGACGTACAGTCTTTCCTGTCTGTCCTACCTGATAATCCTGTGCTAACCAGCCGTTCTCTACTGCTGCACGAGAGCATGATACCATACCACCCTTGAAGCATGAAGCAAGGTCACGAAGCATCTCGAAGTTCTCAGCGCTTCCAACTCCACGTCCGCCTGATACAAGTACCTTAGCGTCCATGATGTTCTCTACGTTGCCAACTGCCTTAACGATATCCATGATCTCAACATAACGGTTGTTCTCCTCGAGTGCAGGATTGAACTCGATAACCTCTGCTGCTCTGCCAGCCTCTTTAGGAAGCTTCTGCATAACACCAGGACGAACTGTTGCCATCTGTGGACGGTTGTCAGGACAAGCGATTGTTGCGATTGTGTTTCCACCGAATGCAGGACGTGTCATGAGAAGCTGGTTGTGCTTCTGCTCCTGTCCAGGCATAGCGTTGATTGGGAAATCACCAATCTCAAGCTTTGTACAGTCAGCTGTAAGACCTGTCTTAACTCTTGCTGAAACTGTTGGTCCGAGGTCACGTCCGATAGCTGTTGCACCAACTAACATGATCTCCGGCTTGTACTCGTTGATTACTGATACAAGAGCCTGTGCGTATGGCTCTGTTCTGTATGTCTCAAGTGCAGGATTGTCTACAACGATTACCTTGTCTGCGCCGTACTCACCGAGCTCTGTTGCAAGAGCCTTTACGTTAGATCCAAGAAGTACTGCAGTAACCTCTGTATTTAAATCTGCTGCTAACTCTTTAGCTTTACCGACTAACTCAAAGGCGATGTCGCTAAGCTTATTGTCTACCTGCTGTGCGTAGATATATACGCCCTTATATTCTTCTAAACCCATTTTTGGTTCCTCCATACTAGATGATATGTTTCTCTTTGAATTTCTCCATGAGATAGTTTACTGACTCTGTTGGATCAAGGTTAACCTTTTCTCCAGCTCCCTTAGGTACCTTGTCAGATGCCTTAGCAATCTTTGTAGGTGATCCCTTAAGTCCAAGATCTGAATCGTCAACATCCTTAAGGTCAGCTCTGCCCCAGACAGTTACCTCTTTGTCAAATGCATCGAAGATTCCGCCCGGTGTCATATATCTAGGCTCATTTAACTCTGAAAGAGCTGTGATAAGACAAGGCATCTTAGCTTTAACTACGTGATATCTGTCCTCATACTGACGCTTAACGACTACAGAATCTCCCTCAACCTTGATATCCTCTGCGTATGAGATTACAGGAAGTCCAAGATGAACTGCGATCTGTGGTCCAACCTGTGCTGTATCTCCATCGATAGCCTGACGGCCTGTGATGATTAAATCATAATCGAGATTTCTTAATGCACCTGCAATTGTAGTAGATGTAGCCCATGTATCAGCTCCACCAAGTACTCTGTCTGTTACTAAAACTGCATCATCAGCGCCCATAGCCATTGCCTCACGAAGGATTGCATCAGCCTTTGGAAGTCCCATTGTAAGGACTGTAACCTTTGCGCCTGTCTCGTCTTTGATTCTAAGTGCTGCCTCAAGACCAGCCTTGTCATCTGGATTCATGATTGCAAGCATTGAAGCTCTATCAAGTGTTCCGTCAGGATTGAATTTTACTCCACCCTTTGTATCAGGAACCTGTTTAATACATACTACGATATTCATGTATTTGTTCTCCTTTATTTATTCTAAGTAGCTCTACAGTTATGATAGCTCTCTTAACTATCTGAGTAATGAGCCTGAAATAACCATACGCTGAACCTCTGAAGTTCCCTCGTAGATCTCTGTAATCTTAGCATCACGCATCATACGCTCTACATCGTACTCACGGATATATCCGTATCCACCGAATAACTGAACGCACTCTGTTGTAACAGCCATAGCTGTCTCTGCTGCGAATAATTTAGCCTTTGCTGCATCTACTGAGTAAGAAACCTTAGGGTTCTTAGCAAACTCTGCCTTCTTCATAGCTGCTGCGTATACAAGATACTTAGCTGCATCGATACGTGTAGCCATATCTGCAAGCTTGAACTGTGTATTCTGCTGCTGTGCGATTGAACGGCCGAACTGCTTTCTTTCCTTTGTGTACTCGATAGTTCTCTCTAATGCGCCCTCTGCAATACCAAGTGCCTGAGCAGCGATTCCGATACGTCCACCATCAAGTGTATGCATAGCGATTGGGAAACCTCTTCCCTCTTTTCCAAGTAATGCATCCTTTGGAATACGTGCATCCTCGAAGATAAGCTCGTATGTAGATGATCCGCGGATACCCATCTTCTTCTCTTTTGTTCCGAATGAGAATCCAGGTGTTCCCTTGTCTACGATGAATGCAGAGAAGTTCTTCTTCTTACGTCCACGCTTGTCCTCTGTGATGCTTGTAATAGCGATGATGATGTAAACATCAGCAACCTTACCGTTTGTGATGAAGCACTTAGATCCGTTAAGAACCCACTCGTCTCCGTCTAAAACGGCCTTTGTCTGACATCCCTGTGCATCTGTACCAGCGCCCGGCTCAGTAAGACCGAAAGCACCGATCTTCTTGCCTGAAGCAAGGTCAGGAACATATTTTTTCTTCTGCTCCTCTGTACCGAATGTCATAATAGGATCGATACAAAGTGATGTATGAGCAGATACAATAACGCCTGTTGTACCACAAACCTTTGATAATTCTTCTACACACATAACGTATGTAAGTGGATCACAGCCCTGTCCGCCGTACTCCTTTGGTACAGGAATGCCCATGAATCCATATTTTCCCATCTTAGCAACTGTCTCTGCTGGGAATACCTCTGTCTCGTCAGTCTCCTGTGCAAGAGGTTTAACTTCTGTCTCTGCGAACTGTTTGAAAAGGTCGCGAGCCATCTCATGTTTCTGATCTAAAGTGAAATCCATGATTTATTCTCCTTGATTTTTGTTTTGTTATTGAATTCTTATATAACTTTATAGTTTATATATAAGCTACATAAAACCTATATTTTATAACGTATATATGTTATATAAAGCCTACGGATTGCTACGCTTTCGCTCCCGCAATCCTATGTACATTCGCAATCCGCACTACCGTGCTTCTTGCTCATGTCCATTAGCGTCTCTAAAGCGTACAAACTTTTTGCAAGCAAGCTTGCATCATTTATACGCTTTGAGACCAGGCTTTATTGCTCCTACTGTGCGTCTACAGGTGTCTTTGTGCGGTCTGCGTTGTAAACGTAGAATCCCTTGCCACTCTTGCATCCAAGGTTTCCGCCTCTTACCATCTTGCGAAGGAGTGGGCATGCACGATACTTGCTGTCACCTGTCTCATTGTAAAGAACGTCCATGATTGCAAGGCAGATATCAAGTCCGATGAAATCTCCAAGCTCTAATGGTCCCATTGGATGGTTAGCACCAAGCTTCATAGCTGCATCGATTCCGGCGATATCTGAAACGCCCTCCATCTTGATGAAAGCAGCCTCGTTGATCATTGGGATAAGGATACGGTTTACTACGAAACCAGCAGCCTCGTTAACCTGTACAGGTGTCTTGCCGATCTCCTCTGCAATCTTCTTGATTGCATCAACTGTCTCAACAGGTGTGTTAACACCTGCGATAACCTCTACTAACTTCATACGGTCAGCAGGGTTGAAGAAGTGCATACCGATTAATGGACGTGTAAGTCCGTTTCCAATCTCTGTGATTGAAAGTGATGATGTATTTGAAGCGAAAATACACTCTGGCTTAGCAATCTTGTCTAACTCAGCGAATGTAGTTTTCTTAACCTGCATATCCTCGAAAGCAGCCTCAACGATGAGGTCACAATCCTTGCAGAGATCTTCTTTTAAACCAGGAGTGATGCTTGCAAGAATGCCGTCAACCTTCTCCTGTGTCATTTTCTCTTTTGCTACAAGTCTTGCATATCCTTTTGCAATCTTGTCTTTTCCGCCTTCAGCCCACTCCTGCTTAATATCGCAGAGTGCTACCTCGTATCCATCTACCTGTGCGAATGCTTTTGCGATTCCCTGGCCCATTGTACCAGCACCGATAACTCCAACCTTCATTTTAATTCCTCCTAAAATATATTATGGTGCAAAAAGCTTTAAGTGCTAAGCCTCTGCAGCATAACTTAATCATATATATATATATAAACTGATGTGAATAAACTAATTCACACTACAAGGGGATGCACCTGCATCCCCTCATATATCTATTGGCAAAGAAAATTAGTACTTCTCAACGATAGTAGAACATCCCATTCCACCACCGATACAAAGTGTTGCAAGACCTCTGTTAGATCCTCTCTTCTGCATCTCATGTAATAATGTAACAAGGATACGACAGCCTGAAGCTCCTACAGGATGTCCGAGTGCGATAGCACCACCGTTTACATTTACCTTGCTCATATCGAAACCAAGATCTCTTGCTACAGCGATTGACTGTGCAGCAAATGCCTCGTTTGCCTCGATAAGATCGAAATCATCAATTGTAAGACCTGTCTTTGCAAGAACCTTCTTTGTAGAAGCTACCGGTCCAACACCCATGATCTCAGGCTCAACTCCGCCAAGTGCTCCTGCTACCCATGTAGCTAATGGCTTAACACCGAGCTCCTTAGCTTTCTCTTCGCTCATTACAACTACTGCTGCAGCACCATCATTGATTCCTGATGCGTTACCGGCTGTAACAAGTCCGCCCTCTTTACCTGAGCAGCAACGAAGCTTAGAAAGAGTCTCTACTGTTGTTCCGGCACGAGGTCCCTCGTCCTTTTTGAACTCAACGATTTCTTTCTTAACCTTAACAGGTACAGGAACGATCTCATCATCGAACTTGCCTGCTGCGATAGCTGCCTCACACTTCTGCTGTGAGTTTGCTGAGAACTCATCAAGCTCTTCACGAGTGATGCCGTATTTATCACATACATTCTCAGCTGTGATCATCATATGATAGTGGTTGAATGCATCTGTAAGAGCATCGTTAACCATTGTATCGATGATTGTTGCATTGTTCATTCTGTATCCGAAACGTGCCTTTGTCATAGCGTAAGGAGCCATTGACATGTTCTCCATACCACCGGCAACAACGATATCAGCCTCACCGGCCTTGATCATTGTAGCAGCGTCGTTTACGCACTTAAGACCTGATCCACAAACAACATTGATTGTGATAGCCGGAACCTCGATTGGAAGTCCTGCCTTGATAGAAGCCTGACGAGCTACGTTCTGTCCCTGAGCTGCCTGGATAACACAACCCATCTTAACCTCGTCAACCATCTCAGGAGCAACACCTGCACGGTTTAAAGCCTCCTTAATTACGATTGCACCTAAATCTGCGGCTGGAGTATTGCTTAATGCTCCGCCCATTTTGCCGATTGCTGTACGGCAAGCACTTGCGATTACAACTTTCTTTGCCATTATATTATCTCCTTTAAATTGTATTGCACATCCGTGCTGTTAATTTTTTAACAAAGTTATTATACTACAAATTTATGTAAAAATCAATTGGTTTTGTTAATAATTTGTCAAAATTCTATTAAACTTTGCATATTTTTCACGCGTATTACTTATACTATTCCGTCAGATTAACAAAAACCGATGCTATTATAACCTGTGGCATGCATACAGGCATAACACATCATATTTTTCATTTTATAAAAAATCCCCGGGCAGCATATCCGATATACTGTCCGGGGATAAAATATATTCTATATATTTTTAAAGATTCTTAACTGTTGCAATGTCAACCGGTGTCTTCTTGTCAGAAGCAGTCTCTAATGCATGTGCAAGTGCATTCGCTGTATCCATTGCCGTGATACAGTAAACACCTGTCTCGATTGCATTTCTTCTGATAAGGAAGCCGTCTCTTGTCTTGTCTCCGTTACCCTGTGTAGGTGTATCGATTACAAGGTCTATCTTGTGTCCGAGGATAAGATCCATGACGTTTGGAGACTCCTGTGATATCTTGTTTACGCGAAGAGCATTTACTCCGTGCTCCTGTAAGTACTTTGCAGTACTTCTTGTAGCATAAATCTTGTATCCAAGCTTCTCAAAACGCTTTGCAACGCCTACTGCCTCAGGCTTATCGGCATCCTTTACAGTCATGATCATCTGCTTGTACTTAGGAAGCTCGACTCCCGCACCCTCAAATGCCTTGTAAAGTGCACCATTGAAGGTCTTGTCGATTCCAAGACACTCTCCTGTTGATTTCATCTCAGGTCCGAGTGAAATCTCAGCACCACGCAGCTTCTCGAATGAGAATACCGGCATCTTGATTGCAATATAATCGGCTGTCGGAGCAAGTCCAGGTGTGTAGCCCATACCCTTTATTGTCTCGCCCATGATGATTCTTGCTGCGAGGTCTACGATTGGAATACCTGTAACCTTACTGATGTATGGTACTGTTCTTGAAGAACGTGGGTTTACTTCGATAACATAGATGTTGTCGTCCATATCGATAAACTGGATATTAATCATACCAACAACATGGAGTGCCTGTGCAAGTCTCTTTGTATACTCAACCAGAGTCTCTTTTGCTTTTTCTGAGATAGTATGTGCAGGGTAAACTGAGATAGAGTCTCCTGAGTGTACTCCTGTACGCTCGATGTGCTCCATGATACCCGGAATCAGGATATCTGTACCGTCACAGATTGCATCAACCTCAATTTCCTTACCCATAAGGTACTTATCTACAAGGATTGGATGATCCTGTGTGATTGTGTTGATGATGCCGATAAACTCTTCGATTTCATCATCATTCCATGCAATCTTCATACCCTGTCCGCCAAGCACGTATGAAGGACGGACAAGTACAGGGTAACCGATCTCGTTTGCTACCTTCTTTGCCTCCTCAGCTGTAAATACTGTACCACCTGCTGCTCTTGGGATACCTGTCTTCTGAAGAATCTCATCGAAGAGCTCTCTGTCCTCGGCTGCGTCTACATCCTCAGCCTTTGTTCCAAGTATCTTGACACCCATCTTCATAAGTGCCTCTGTAAGCTTGATTGCGGTCTGTCCACCGAACTGTACAACAGCTCCGTCAGGCTTTTCAATATTAACTATGCTCTCAACATCCTCAGCTGTGAGTGGCTCAAAATAGAGCTTGTCAGCAATATCAAAGTCAGTTGAAACGGTCTCAGGGTTGTTGTTTACGATGATTGTCTCCCAGCCTTCCTTGGCAAACGACCATGTACAGTGGACTGAACAGTAATCAAACTCAACACCCTGTCCGATACGGATAGGTCCTGAACCAAGTACAAGCACCTTTTTCTGTGGATTTGTCTCTGCCGCCTCATTCTCGCTGCCGAATACTGAGTAGTAGTATGGTGTCTCTGCTTCAAACTCTGCGGCACAGGTATCAACCATCTTGTAGGCTGCCACAATGCCATTGTCGTAACGCATCTTCTTGATATCAGCCTCATCAATATCTGTAAGCTGTGAGATAACATTGTCAGGGAACTCGATACGCTTTGCCTCTTTTAACAGGTCAACTGTAAGCTCCTCTGTCTTTAAACGGTTCTCCATCTCAACAAGTATTGCAATTTTATCGATAAACCAAAGATCTATCTTAGTAATCTCGTGAATATGCTCGTATTTAACTCCACGGCGGAGCGCCTCTGCGATAACCCAGATACGTCTGTCGTCAACAACTGCAAGCTGTTTCTCAAGCTCATCATCTGTAAGACCTGTAAAGTCATAAGACATAAGTGAATCAACATGCTGCTCGAGAGATCTGATAGCCTTCATAAGGGCACCCTCGAAGTTGTTGCAGATACTCATTACCTCTCCGGTAGCCTTCATCTGAGTGGTAAGTGTACGCTTTGCTGTGAGGAACTTGTCGAACGGAAGTCTTGGAATCTTGACTACACAGTAATCAAGCATTGGCTCAAAGCTTGCGTATGTCTTCTGTGTGATAGCGTTCTTGATCTCATCGAGGTGATAGCCAAGTGCAATCTTAGCTGTAACCTTGGCGATAGGATATCCTGTAGCCTTTGATGCGAGTGCTGATGAACGTGAAACTCGTGGGTTTACCTCGATAACACAGTACTCAAATGAGTCAGGATTGAGGGCATACTGTACGTTACAGCCTCCTGTAATCTGAAGCTCGTTGATGATATTGAGTGCTGATGTACGAAGCATCTGATACTCTTTATCTCCAAGTGTCTGCGAAGGTGCTACTACGATTGAATCTCCTGTATGCACACCGACCGGGTCGATATTTTCCATGTTACATACTGTGATGCAGTTGCCGTTGGCATCACGCATTACCTCGTACTCGATTTCCTTCCAGCCTGCGATACATCTCTCTACAAGAACCTCTCCGACACGTGACAGGCGAAGTCCATTTGAAAGTATGTCTATAAGCTCCTGCTCATCGTGAGCAATTCCACCGCCGGAACCGCCGAGTGTAAATGCAGGACGAAGAACTACAGGGTAACCAATCTTGTTGGTAAATGCGATACCATCCTCGATATTCTTTACAACCTGTGAAGCCGCGATTGGTTCACCGATTTTCTCCATGGTATCCTTGAAGGCCTGACGGTCCTCAGCCTTGAAGATGGTCTCTGCTGTTGTTCCGATAAGCTTTACTCCCTGCTCATCAAGGAAGCCGCACTCAGCGAGCTCCATGCCGAGATTGAGTCCTGCCTGTCCACCGAGTGTAGGAAGGATGCTGTCAGGCTTTTCTTTTATGATAATCTCTTTTAATGACTCAAGAGTAAGTGGCTCGATATATACCTGATCCGCAATCTGCTTATCAGTCATGATAGTTGCAGGGTTTGAGTTTACCAGACATACCTCAATGCCCTCCTCTTTTAAGGAACGGCAGGCCTGTGTTCCTGCATAGTCAAACTCTGCGGCCTGTCCGATTACGATTGGACCGGAACCGATAACTAATACTTTTTTAATATCATTATTTCTTGGCATTACTGGTTACCTCCCATCATGTTAATAAAGCGGTCAAAAAGATATGCTGAATCCTGTGGTCCAGGGCATGCCTCCGGATGGAACTGAACTGTGAAGATATTCTTGTTCACATACTTAAGTCCCTCATTAGTGCCGTCGTTGACATTTATAAATGCAGGCTCAGCCACATTAGGGTCAAGTTTATCTGTGTCCACCACATATCCATGGTTCTGGGAAGAAATATAAACACGGCCTGTTGCAAGATCCTTAACCGGATGGTTTCCACCTCTGTGTCCGTACTTCATCTTGTGTGTATCTGCGCCTGTTGCAAGTGCCATGAGCTGATGTCCGAGGCAGATTGCAAAAATCGGCACATTGCTGTCATAAAGCTTCTTTATTTCCTTTATAATATCTACACACTCCTTTGGATCTCCAGGTCCGTTTGAGAGCATGATTCCGTCAGGATTGTCACCAAGTATCTCTTCAGCGGTTGTGTGTGCAGGGTAAATTGTAACTTCACAGCCTCTTTCATTGAGTGATTTGGCGATGTTGTTTTTGGCACCGAAATCCATGAGGGCAACCCTCTTTCCTTGTCCCTTTAAAACCTTTTTCTCAGTGCATGTGACCTTGTCAACCACATTGCCTGTAGTATATGCCTTGAGCTTTGGAATAATCTCATCGAGATTGTAATTCTCATTTGTGGTAATCATTCCGTTCATAGTACCCTTTTCCCTGAGAATCTTTGTAAGCGCACGTGTATCAATGCCGGCCACTCCCGGAATATCGTTTTTCTCAAGGAAATCCTGTATAGTACCCTCGCAGCGGAAATTACTTGGCATACGTGACAGCTCTCTTACTATATATCCATCCGGCCATGGTCTTTCCGACTCCATATCCGGTGTGATTCCATAATTTCCGATAAGTGGATAAGTCATTACAACAGCCTGTCCTGCATAGGAAGGATCTGTAAGTACCTCCAGATATCCTGTCATTGATGTGTTAAATACTATCTCACTAATGACTTCCCTTGTTGAACCAATGCTGGTTCCGGTAAATACATTACCATCTTCAAGAATTAAAAATGCTTTCATCTTTACCCTGCCCTTTCGTGTTATACTTTGTAACCATAAGCTTCTTAGCTGCAACTAACCTTACGTCTGCGCAAAAAAAAAGAGGGCGTCTCTTTTTTCTTATAAAGTGTAGTTGCATAGTATATCTGCTTAAATTGTAAAAAGTGTATCATAATACAGCCGATTTTTCAACTGTTTTTTGTTACATAAATATGCATATTTATGTATACAATATTAGTTACTGTTCACACCAAAGTATGACCGGCAACTATTGCAGCCCATTAAAACTGCATCTGAGCGTTACGGAGTAAGTCCCGCGCATACCGCATATATCACGCCTGAGACAAATACAAGACATGTGAAGCCAACTGAAATTGCAATAAAAGTCTTATCAGCTATATGTCGCGGTGTATACTCCACCTGATATATGCTTTTTGCTGTCATAGGAACGTACATATCGCCTTGTCCATCGCAAAAGCCTCCCTGATATGCACTCTTAAAGCCCACACGCCTGAAGTAGTCTGCCGTGTATGCCGGCATTGCATTTACAGACACCTGCATGAGCTTAAGCTGCATGCGCGCATATATCCTGACTCTCTCCAGAAGCTTTTTGCCAATTCCACGTCTTAAATACTGCGGATGCACATACAGCATGGTGATATGCCCCTCGTTTGTCATGCCGCACACTCCGCACAGCACATTGCTATCAAACGCACCAAATACTACAAGAGCACCGGTCCTTTCCTCGTCCGTCAGCCTGTCTGCATCCATATATTCATCAAAATATCGATGACTGTCCTGTGTCCGAAAGCAGCCTCTGATTGCGATATTGTATATACTTACCGCAAAGGCACATGCCCCTTTTATCTCTTCATTTGTAAGTTTTCTTATTTTCATCAGATAGTCTCCTCCACTATTCTGTCTCTAAGCCCGCTATAGCGTCTCTGCTGTGAGTTGTTTTGTATCATCTCGTAAAATGTCTGTTCGTCACCCACTATGGTAACACATTTCTTTGCTCTTGTAACCGCCGTATAGAGCAAATTTCTGTTCATAAGCATTCTCGGGCCGCTCAAAAGAGGTATAACGACCGCCGGATACTCACTTCCCTGCGACTTGTGTATAGTGACCGCGTATGCAAGTTCAAGCTCCTCCAAAAGCTTAAACGGATACTCCACCTTTCTGCCCTCGTCAAAGGATATGGTCATGGTCTCGGCAAAATCATTGATTTCCTCAATGATACCTGTATCTCCATTGAAGATTCCCATGCCCTTATCCACACAAAGTCCGAATTTTGTCCTGATTTCCCACTCTATCTGATAGTTGTTCTTTATCTGCATCACCTTGTCGCCCTCGCGGAAAATCGTGCCCCTGTATTCTTTTTCGCGCTTGCTCTTGTCTGCCGGATTCATATACGCCTGCAATATACCGTTTAGACGTTCCACTCCGAGAAGCCCCTTTCTCATAGGCGTAAGCACCTGTATATCATACTCTGTAGCATTTACGAACTTAGGAAGCTTCTGCTTTATCAGCTGTAATGTAACATTTATTATCTTGTCGGCATCATATCTCTTTAGAAAAAAGAAATCCATGCTCTTATTATCTAACGATACCTCTTCTCCATTATTTATCTTGTGGGCGTTTACTATAATATCGCTCGTACTCGCCTGACGAAAAATCTTTGTAAGCTTTACCGTGTGGAAGGCACCTGAATCAATAATATCCTTTAGCACGCTGCCCGGTCCCACGCTCGGAAGCTGGTTCACATCTCCTACAAGTATGAGTCTCGTACCTGCCACAACCGCCTTTAGCAATGAGTACATGAGTGATATATCAACCATCGACATCTCATCTATGATGATTACATCCGTCTCGAGCGGATTCCTTTCATTTCTCTCAAAGCCAGCTGCGCTTCCTGTGTCCATGCCGCCGTTTAACTCAAGCATACGGTGGATCGTGCGCGCCTCGTAGCCTGTTGTCTCACTCATGCGTTTTGCCGCACGGCCTGTCGGTGCAGCCAGAAAAATATCCATGCCCTCCAGCTCAAAATACTTGATAATAGTGTTGATGGTGGTGGTTTTTCCTGTTCCGGGTCCTCCAGTAATGACCAAAAGGCCATTTCTGACTGCTTCCTTCACCGCCTCTACCTGATGCTCATCGAGCTCCATCTCTGTCTTTTTCTCTATATTTCTGATTGCAGCCTCTATCTCGATATCCGGCACATCATACGTCACATCAAGCTGCTTTAGCATGGCTGCCGTGTTTGCCTCCATATAATAAAAGGTGTTAGCATAAATCTGGGTTATATCATCCTTTAGCTGCATGACAATCTTCCTGTCCATGGCCAGATTCATGTAATGTGCCTCAACCTGCGAGCTTTCCACTCCGAGCAGATATACAGCACGCCTCGTAAGCTCCTCCATCGGCAGATATGTGTGTCCGTCCATGGCAGCCTGCTGCAAAACATACTGTATACCGCTTTTTATTCTAAAATCAGAATCAGTCTTGATGCCAACACGCGCCGCTATCTCATCTGCAGTTTTAAAACCAACTCCGTCGATATCATCCGCCATGCGGTACGGATTTTCCTTGAGCACACTGTATATCTCTCCGCCATACTTATTATATATCTTCACAGCCAGATTCATATTGATGCCGTACTGCTGCAAAAAAATCATGGCTTCCCTTAAGTCTCTTTTTGCATTGACCTGGTCCGCAATCTCCATAGCCTTTCTCTGGCTGATGCCCTTTACCTCAGCAAGCCTCTCCGGCTCTTCCTCTATGATGCGGAAGGTATCCTTCTTGAATCGCCTGACAATACGTGCTGCGAGTGCAAGTCCTATACCATGTATGGCTCCTGAACCCAGATACCTCTCAATAGCCATCTCATCCTCCGGCTCCTTCTCTTCAAAGCTTACTACCTTAAACTGTCTGCCATAGGTGGCATGCTCTGTATACTCACCATGCGCCTCTATATTTTCACCCTCAGCAATGTCCGAAAAAGTGCCCACACATGTGAGCTCTTCCTCGTTCACTACAAGAACAAGTACCGTATACCCGTTTTCTGCATTTCTGTATATTATATGATCAACGTATCCTGTGACTGTTTCGGTTTCCAATTGAACTTCTCCGTATCTGTGTGTTTTTATTGCGTCTATCCAGAACCACCCCACGCACATTCGTAAAACCGCACGATACTCGTGCTTTCTCGCTGCTTCGCAGCTAATTTTACTCATATGTGTGGGGGTGGCTCTATTCGAGCCACCTTGAGAAGAAGAAAACCTGCTGCTTACATGCAAGCATGACGCATCAGCTTTTCTTCTTCTCAGTGGTTCTGAATAGTTTTATTTTTTTAATATTATACGCCAGAGCATGCGTATCTGCAATTACTAAGTTTGAACTAAAAAAGCCGGTAACCACATGCAAGCATGTCGTAATCTGATTAATCATAAATGAGGGGCAAAATACCTTTTGCCCCTCATATCATTATTATACTATATTGTAATTGCGCTTCATCTCATTAACCATACCGGTGTGAGCGGTGTATAAGCCTTTTACCATATTTTTGTTCTTTACAGTCTGATTCTGTTGATAACGTTTATCTTTGATGCCTTGTCGGCAAAATCCTTCTCTGTCATGTCGCCTGTTGTGAATGCATACTCGCCGTCAACCACATCCTCAATGTAGTCTACATGTCCGAATACAGCCTCAACCTCGCTCTTTGGTGAGTCAGTTCTCACAAAGAAGCTGTTTACACTGTCATCATAGCTTACAAGTGTGAGCTTCTCAGGCTTCCAGTCAATATAAATATTTGTGTTCTGATGCTTTGTCATATCAACAACATCTGCCACTACAGCACTTGCTGTTGGAAGCTTTCCTGCTCCACTGCCGTAGAACATAGCATCTCCGAGCACATTTCCACGTAAAAATACGCCGTTGAACACTCCATTTACTCCTGAGAGCGGATGTGAATCATCTATCATATACGGTGCAACGAGACATGTATAGCTGTCACCTACCTTGCGGCTTGAAGCCAGAAGCTTGATTGCACGGTGCATTGCCTTTGCATACTTAATATCCTCAGGTGTAATCTTTGTGATACCCTCACAGTGGATATCCTCGAAATCCACCTGCTGTCCTGCAACAAGCGATGTGAGAATGGCTATCTTTCTGCATGGATCATGTCCCTCTATGTCGGCTGTAGGATCCTTCTCTGCATAGCCCTTATCCTGAGCATCCTTTAATACCTCATCAAAGTCTGCACCTTCCTCTGTCATCTTTGTAAGCATGTAGTTGGTTGTTCCGTTTAAGATACCTGTGATTTCCTCAATCTCATCTGCTGTGAGACACTTGTTGAGAGGTCTGATAATAGGGATTCCGCCACCGACACTGGCCTCAAACTGGAAGTTCACTCCATGATCCCTGGCAATCTTGATGAGCTCAGCACCCTTTGCAGCAACAAGGTTCTTGTTTGATGTTGCTACCTGTTTTCCTGCCTCAAGCATTGCCTTTACGAATGTAAATGCAGGCTCAACGCCTCCCATTGTCTCTACAACTATACCGATCTCAGGGTCCTCTGCAATAACCTTATAATCATGAACTATTTTGTTCTCGATAGGTGTACCCGGGAACTCTCTTAAATCAAGCACATACTTGACCTCGATCGGCTCTCCCGCTCTCTTTGCGATTTTTTCTTTGTTGATTTCTAATACTTCTACGACACCTGATCCAATTGTGCCGTAACCCATGACTGCAATCTTCATCTTTTTGTTACTCCCTGGCTAAAATTTTTACGTAATGTATGCCCTTTAAGGACTCAATCTGCTTTGCCATATCATCCACATCATCCGACTCGGGAAATACATCCACAGATAACGTGAGTGACGCAATGCCATTTACCGGTACACTTTGGTGTATGGTAAGAATATTTGCTTTCGCATCGGCTACCGACTTAAGCACAACGGAAAGTATGCCCTGCTCGTCATCCATCTGAATGACAAGATTCACTGTCTTTCCTTTACGCCCCTCATAAAAAGGGAAAATATCATCCTTATATTTGTAAAAGGAGCTTCTGCTTATGCCAACAGCATCTGTTGCCTCCTGCACAGATTCAAGCTTGCCCGAATCCAGCAGCCTCTTTGCCTCAACTACTTTAAGCAGCACCTCCGGTACAGCCTTTGCCCGTAAAACGAAGTAGTTTGATTTCTCCGCCATTTAGTTACCTCCAAAATGGCCGGTGTGTGTTTGTCACACACCGACATTTGTCCTTGACTCAAAGATTTTAACACAAAGATTACAGCTTTGCAACATCTTATGCTCTTGGTTTTCCACAATTACTGCAGAATTTACCTGTATTTTTTTGTCCACACTCACATGTCCACTCTGTGTTTACAGGTAATGGCTTGCCACAGTTTGTGCAGAATTTACCTGTATTTTTCTGTCCACACTCACATGTCCACTCTGTAATCTCCTGTGGCATAGGCTTGCCGCAATTACTACAGAATTTACCTGTGTTTTTCTGTCCGCACTCACATGTCCAGCCTGACGCATCCTCCTGCTGTGTGGCACCTGAAGCCACTCCTGCTGCACCATTTCCCGGAGCATTCATTCCGGCTGACCGGTTATTTTGTGCCATCTGTGTAAAACCATTCATCATATTGCCCATGGTGCTCATTCCCATGCCGACACCCATGAAGCCCTGCATAGCTCCACCACTGTTGCTGCCTGCATTCTTGACACCCTCTGACATATTTTTGACCATATATCCCTGTGCAATAGATGGATCTGAGAGCATTGCGCCCTCGTTTCTTGTGTTAATGAGCTCCTGAGACTTCTCATCATATGAAAGGCTGGCGATACCAACACTTTGTACCTCCATACCACGCATCTGATTCCAGCTTTCATCGAGACACTTCGCCATATATCTTCCAAGCTCAGATGCCTTGCTTGTGACGAATGAGATTCTTGTACCATCCGCTGACATCTGGTTGATGGCAGACTGTAATGCCTCTAAAAACTCTGACAGATACTGCTCATTGATATCAGTAATCTCCACATGATCCATATTCTTTGGAATAGCCTCTGCATAAAACTGAAGCGGATTCACAATTTTGATGGAATATGTACCATGGGCACGAAGGAAAAGCTCCGCATTATAAAATGTATCATAGTAGTTTATAGGATTTCTCGTACCAAACTTGATTCCCTTGATTTCCTGAAGGTTGATATAATAAACCTTCTGTGACTGTGGTGTCTGTCCACCAAATCTCACACGGTCAAAGGTTTCCTTTAAAGAATCCCCAAACTGTCCGTTGAAAAGTGATGGCATAGATGAATTGCTCACCTTGTAGTAGCCCGGTTCAGCTGTGTAATCCACAATCTTGCCACCATCAACAAGTATCATAAACTGATTGTCATATACATGAATGATAGAGCCGTTTGAAACAATATCGTCAGAGCCTTTTTTATTCTGCCCCCTGTTTACCAGCACACCCCTGGCATAGACTGTCTGGTCGCCTATATTATCCGGCTCAATAACCTCCTGCCATGTATCTGCAAAACCGCCTCCAATCGCCTGTTTTACTGCCTTAATAATTCCCATTTTCTTCCTCCTTAGATATGGTTGTAATCAACTTCATGAAAGCTCTGCAGCTTCCATACTTTTATATTGACAGGCTCAACATATGAGCCACAATATTCACATTTCTTTGCTCCAAGACTTCTGACCGGAGCACCGCAATTCGGACATGTAGTGCCAACTGCACTGCCTATCCCTGCATTATCCAGCATATCTATATCCTGTATGTATACAAGCTCCATATTGTATCTGGTCTGCTTTTTATACTCTTTATCACCACTGATAAGCTTTCCTGAGGCAGTCTTGTAGTAAAAATACTCAACCGCACTCTGTATACTGATGACGCACCTTCCATCTCTTTTCACATAGTTTGAGATTTCAGTCTGATGCACCCTGATCTCGTCAAAATGCTCTGTAAAGCCAGCTGCTTCATTGCTGTCTATACGCACCTGCACCTGCTGTCTTACCTCATCAGAAGCCTCACGGTCCAGCTTGTAAATATCCTCAGTCGTGATTGCACAAAGTGCTGACACAAGCACTCTTTCTGACATTCTCTTAAACTGTTCCCAGACAAACTCCGGAAAATCCCTTTTTATCTGTGGCTCCATAAGGCGCGTCATGCCTGAAACCGACTTGGGAGTCGTAGAGACATTCTCCCTGATACGATTGATGCCCTCTGTGACATCAGGTGTACCAAGAAGACTTTCAGACAACCGTCTGACTTTAATGTAAACGGTCACTCCGGCAGCTGTCAGAACTGCTAATATCGCCACAGTTATAACTAAACCCACATTTGCCTCCTTAATCCGAACGTGTTGCAAGCCACTTCAGATAACCATTGATAAATATATCTATATTGCCATCGAGCACCGCATCCGCATTACCGGTCTCCACATCTGTCCTGTGATCCTTGACCATGGTGTAAGGCTGAAGCACATACGAACGTATCTGGCTTCCCCAGCCAATTTCCTTGACCTCGCCTCTGATACCCGCCTCCTTTGCAGCATTCTCTTCCTGCTTTAAAAGATACAGCTTTGCCTTTAACATCTGCATGGCTTTGTCCTTGTTCATATGCTGTGAACGCTCATTCTGACACTGTACCACGATCCCTGATGGAAAATGTGTGATACGGATAGCTGACGAAGTTTTATTGATATGCTGTCCTCCTGCTCCACTTGAGCGGTAGGTATCAATTCTTATATCCTCGTCCTTCACCTCAATATCGAGATCCTCCTCAATATCAGGCATGACATCACATGATACGAATGAGGTCTGCCTTTTTCCCGCCGCATTAAACGGCGAAATACGAACAAGCCTGTGCACACCCTTTTCAGACTTTAGATACCCATATGCATTCTCTCCGTTTACCTGGAAGGTAATGGACTTGATACCGGCTTCATCGCCATCAAGCGAATCGAGTACCTCAAGGGTAAAGCCCTTTTTGTCAGCCCACTTCGAGTACATACGAAACAGCATGGCCGCCCAGTCACACGACTCGGTACCACCTGCACCTGCATTGAGCCTCAGAATCGCATTGCATTTATCATATTCTCCCGACAAAAGAGTCTTCATTCTGATACCGTCATATGTGCTCTCAAAATCATAAAGCATCTGCTGTATCTCGGGTATGAGTGACTCATCGTTCTCCTCATAGCCCATCTCAATCATCGTCTCTATATCTTCGTACTGTTCCTTGAGCTTTGCGTATGTAGCTACATCATCCTTCATACTCTTAAGCTCTTTCATCTTGCTCTGTGACTTCTCCGGGTCATCCCAGAAGTCAGGAGCTTCCATTTCTCGCTCTAATTCCTGGATTTTTTCTTCTTTATTAGCCAGGTCAAAGTGAATCCCTCACTTCCTGTAGTGGGGCTTTGTAGCCTTGGAGCGTGGACTTGAAATTATCCAACTCTACCACAGAATCACCTCTTTCTTTGCATTTTTTGATGACGCTTCCCGCATCAGGGTGTGGGGTTCGGCTGGCACACAGTATATTCCTCTGAAAAATATGAAGTCAGCCACGGGATTTTTTTCGGATAGTGATTTTTTATTTTCACTTTGTTTCATTCATATTTTTAATGGAACCCCGTGGCATTTCATATTTTTCTTCGGAACATGCTATGTGCCGGCCGTAAACCCAGGTTTACGTGGCGGGAAGCTGGTTGTGGCAGAAATTAACTATATATATTAAGTCTGCCATGTATCCTCTAACCAGCGTCATTATTTTTATTATACCGATTAAACTAAGAAACTGCAACTAAATTTGGCACTTCTCTTCGTGTCTTCATGTTTTCATATTTTCGGTTTCGCAGTGCCTGCTGTATGCTTCTTACATGCTACGCGTGTAACAAGCGCAATAAATAGCAGCATAATTATACCGCCTGTGGTGTCAATCAGTACGTCCGTGAATCTGCCAGCCCGGCCGGGCACGAACAGCTGGTGAAATTCATCTGTGCAGGCATATAGGAAGGTCACGCCTATCGGAATCAAAAATCTTCTTCTGCCATGCAAGAACGAAAATGTCAAAAAACCAAGCAATGTGAGAATGGCATACTCACTCATGTGAGCACATTTTCTCACCGGATAGTCTATAAGCTCTGCCTTATCGAGCAGCTCCTTCTCATCCCAGTGGCTTGCGGTAATGGTATTGACCACAGAAACTATGCGATAGCTGACGCTGCCGCTGAGCTCAGACGACTCGGTATCCGGCTCCGCCGAAAACATAAAGATAACTACCATCCAGCACAGCATGAGAAAGCATGCAATCTTATTTAAGCTTTTCATTCATCACCTCAATCGCCTTCTGAAGCTGCACATCATACTGCATGTCATAGTCTGCATTTGTATCCCCTGTATATTCATAATCGACCTCTACATCAGGCTCGATACCCTTTTTATGGATATTGTGACCATTTGGTGTGTAGTACTTCGATGTGGTAATCTTTACAGCATCACCATCGGAAAGATTATAGATAGTCTGTACAATTCCTTTTCCAAAGGTCTTTTTGCCTACAAGTGTGGCATCAATATAACCATCCTCATTGTAATCCTTCATGGCTCCTGCAAAAATTTCAGATGCACTTGCGCTGTTTTCATCGACAATCACTACGACAGGACAGTCAATCTGTTTTCCATCGTCATCACCAAATGTCTGGATATTTCCGTTTTTATCCTTTGTATACACGACAGTTCCTGCAGGAAGCTTGCCAACTGTTTCTGCCGGAAGCAGTCTGTCAACCATTTCTGTCACTGCGGTAAGTAGTCCTCCCGGATTAGCACGCAAATCCACTATAAGGCCCTTCATACCCTGATTTGTAAGTCCGTCAAGTGCATCCTCAAACTGACTTGCCGTGTTTGTCTGAAACTCACTGACCTGGATATATCCCACTCCATTGTCAAGCAACTTGCTGTCCACTGATGGCAGCTCAACATTTTTGCGCTCCACCTCAACGGTAAATGGGTCAGCCTCCTCGCCACGCCTGATTTCAAGCGTAACCTTAGTACCCTCCTTACCTCTGATTTTGGCAACAAGCTTTGTGAGATCCTCGGATGTTGCCTCGACACCATCAACAGAAACTATTTCGTCATCCTTTTTAAGTCCCGCTTCCTCAGAAGGTGTACCACTGTATACCTTCGAAACTGTCACCTGCTTTGTGTCAGGGTCTTGCTTTAACGCAGCCCCGATACCATAATAAGTGCCTGTCGTGCTGATTTGCAGTTCCTTATACTCATCTGCAGTATAATAAACCGAATAAGGATCATTCAGCCCCTCCATCACACCATGCAGCAGACCGTTTTCCAAATCATCCTTATCGTAATCCTCATAGTAGTACTCGTCTATGTAGTTCGCTAGCTCATCGATTTTCTGCACGGTCTTGTCGTCAAGCACATCTGCGCTTTTTGCAACGGTATGCACGCTCCTGCCTGTAATCATTGTGTATGCAAAGAGCACAATCAATCCAAGCACAATGGTGGTCACTATACCTGTAGCAATCCCGACACCGAACCAATTTCTAAAGCCTTTTCTATGAGGCTTTTTATCGCTCATATCTGAATTATCATCGTATTCTAAGCCGTTGTTGTTTGAATTATCCATTTCAGTCCTGTCCTCTCTATATTATGATATGAACTTAAAACAGCCTGTCTCCGATCGGAGCCAGGCCGTCATAATTATTATTATACTCTTAAATGTTTCCGAATTGTGAATCGGCTTCCCAAAAAGCCAATTCCAACGCCCAGTATAAGCGCTACCGGTACAAGTGTAGAGAAAATCTCCTTTGTCGGGATAAATGTCATCATATTTCCTATAAAACTAAACTTATTAGCAATATATGCACAAATCTTTCCATACATGACACTGAGCAATCCCAGAGGAATCGCTGATCCTATCAGTCCAATGAGAATACCTTCTACCACAAACGGAGACCTGACCAGAAAATCCGTCGCTCCGATAAGCTTCATGATAGCTATTTCCTCTCGTCTGACCGCAATACCTGTAGTAACTGTATTGCTTATAAGGAAAATCGCAACACACAGAAGAATCAGAATGATACCTCCCGATACATAGCTGATAAGCTTATTTAAATCGGTCAGTGTATTGGCCACATCCTGCGACTGGTTTACCTTTCTGACGCCCTCCAGCCCCTTGATATAGTTGACAAGAGTCTGCTGCGCAGAGACATCATTCAAATAAACCTGCAGATTTGCTGAATTACTGAGAGGGTTATCATCACCAAAGGAAGCTGCAGCATCATCGTAGCCCTCAAAATACTCCTTCTGGTAATCACTCCATGCATCTGCCGCTGACTGATAATCCACCTTGCCAACCTCAGCCCTCTTTTCTATCTGAGCCTTGTCCGCTTTTATTACATCCTCTGTAGTGCCCTCATTAAAGAACACTGTGACAGCAACACCCTCCTCAGCTGTCTTAACCATGCTTGAGAAGTTCGTCACAACTATATAAAACAGACCAAACATAAAAATACAGGCTGCCATTGTCGCTATGGATGCCAGTGAAAACATCTTGTTTCTGAAAATATTCTTAAATCCCTGCTTGATTGAATAAAATAACGTATTAATCCTCATCACTATCACCATCCTTGCTGTCAGATACAACAAGACCTTTCTTTATAGTGATAACACGTTTTTTCATAACCTTAACAATCTCCAGATTATGAGTTACAACGATAACAGTTGTGCCTTTCTCATTGATTTCCTCAAGCAGTTTCATAATCTCCCACGCATTGTTATTGTCCAGATTACCCGTTGGCTCGTCAGCAAGCAGCATGCTCGGCTCATTGACAAGAGCTCTTGCAATAGCTACTCTCTGCTGCTCTCCTCCCGAAAGCTCTCTCGGCTTTGACTTGTACTTTGCAGCAAGCCCTACCATAGAAAGCATCTGTGGCACCTTTTTCTTAATAACAGCCGTGGATGCACCGATAACCTTGAGTGCAAAAGCTACATTTTCATAAACATTTCTATCCTTTAATAATCTGAAGTCCTGGAAAACGACTCCAACATTTCTTCTGTATTTAGGAACCTGCTTGTGGCGAATGCGCGCCAGATTCCTTCCGTCAACAGTAATCGTTCCGTCTGTAGGATCAAGTTCCTTTAAAAGAAGCTTAATCAAAGTGGATTTACCGGATCCACTATCTCCGCATACGAAAACAAACTCTCCATCATCAATCTCGAGATTGACATCATTGAGAGCAGGTATACCTGCAGAATATGCCTTACTGACATGTTCAAGTTTAATCATTACTTTCTCCTTAATAGTCCATTGATTCCATATATTTCATATATTTGACTACCATAAGGGCAATCTTAAATGTGATGGCATCCTCGAACACTCTAAGGTCGAGTCCTGTACTTTTCTGAAGCTTGTCCAATCTATATACAAGAGTATTTCTGTGAATATAGAGCTGTCTTGAAGTCTCAGATACATTCAGGCTATTCTCAAAGAACTTATTTATAGTAGATAATATTTCTTCATCAAAATCGTCAGGGGATTTGCCATCGAATATCTCTTTGATAAACATCTTGCATAGAGGAATCGGGAGCTGATATATCAGACGGCCTATTCCAAGCTGGGAATATGCTATAATATTCCTCTCCTCGAAAAAGATTTTTCCGACATCGAGAGCCATCCTGGCCTCCTTATATGAGCGCGACACCTCTTTCAACTCATTGATAACAGTACCATATGCAATATGCACCCCATCCGCTTCGGATCTGAACAGATTCAAAATCACCTCGGCTGTCTTTCTGAGATCATCATAGGTCTCGTTTTCTGCCAGCTCCTTCACTACTATTATATTCTTCTCGTCAACAGCTGTAACAAAATCCTTTGATTTACCGCCGAAAAGACTTCTGATCTTCTCAAGCTCGTTGCCGTCCTTCTCCCTGTTTGTCTCAACAATAAATACTACACGTCGCACTTCAATATCAATGTGAAGCTTCTTCGCGCGATTGTATATATCAACCAGAAGGAGATTATCCAAAAGCAGATTCTTTATAAAATTATCCTTGTCAAATCTCTCCTTGTATGCAACCAGAAGATTCTGAATCTGGAAGCTTGCAATCTTGCCTATCATATAGACATCCTCGCTGTCACCATACGCTAAAAGCACATATTCCAGCTGGTGATCATCAAAGACTTTGAAAAACTGGCATCCATTGATCACCTGACTGTCTGCCGGTGATGCAACAAAGGCCTGTGCCGGCTCTATAAACGCCTCTGCGTTCGGAAATGTAGCTGCAAGAATCTTGCCCTCAACATCTATCACACAAAGATCGGTTCTCGTAATTCCTTTAAGGCCATCAATTGTATTTTGAAGTATCTGATTGGAAATCATAAATCGTTCTCCTTCTCCCCTTTTTGTAACTGTGCATTGCCCTCACAGTCACTTTATAACTAATTGCATAAATACTTGCTATTATTTTAATACATTCGCACAAAAAAATAAAGAGGTAAATGTACAATTTTTACACATTTCCTCTTATTTTTTCTTCTATTGTTATAAGAATTAACTATATCGAACTGTTTTGTCTATGTTCATAGGTGTTGATAAGATGCGTAAGGCGCTTCACATCAAGCATTTTTCTTATTTTTCCAATAAATCCATGCTTTTTCCCCATGAACTTATTATTTCCGATTCCGTACCAGAGGTTCATCAACAGCTTTTCCCTGTTGTGTAAAAGGAACTTCTCCTGTGCCGGAGACGGAAGAAATGATGCAATCACATCAGGTGAAACGATGTTAATTTCATTGACAAGGTTTTCGCTGCATCCCGGTGAGTCATCAAGAACACCCTTTCCGGATATTCGCGCTCTGTCAAATAATCCAAGCAGAAATTCCTCAGCCTCATCAACAGCTTTCTGCGACTCTGCAATCACAAAGATTTTTTTATCATTTCTCTCAAGCCTCTTAAAAAGCTCATAAAAGAAGTCATGATCTTCTATCTCATGCCGGCGCTGCAAGGTATCTGCCGATACCGCCCTTAGTATGCCTTCATCCGCAATGACAGTATAATCGCATGCCTCCAGTGACTGCTTCACCTCTTCATCAGACTCCGCCAATGCCAGCGTATCCATATTCACTTCCTCTATTGTAGTGAGTATCTTCTCTGAAATACGCCTGTCGACTCTCATGATCATCTCGCGTACTGTATAGTTATCAAGTTGTAGCCCTGCAATATCTATCTTTTTAATCATAATTTGAAGTATAACAAAATTAACTTACATAATCAACACTTTTCAAGTTGTCCGACAATTATAAAGTATTTTAATACTATTATTTACAATTAAAATGTCAATATTATTTCCGAAATATTACTAATTTAGTGCAACTTTATCAGAACTTTACAAAACAGTTGTTCTTTTGCTCACATTCAAAAATGTGGATAATGTGCATAACTCCGTGCATAACTCATTTTTAAGGCACTTTGAGGTTTACTTTTGTTGATAGTTATCCACATTTATCCCCAATCCGAATTTACCGGGTTCAGCATATCCACTTTTTTGTGCATGTTGCTATTTTGATATATGTGATAAAAATTACGCTTGACAGCCCAGTTTTCCATTCTGTTTAAATTAGTCCCGTTTTTAAGCATATATGTATATCATACAGGCCACTTATTTCAAATATCATAAACAAAAATAAAGTTTCTATATGTAAAAAAGACCTCCATCTCGATGAGATGAAGGTCTTTATAGATTCATATTTACCTATCCGGCATGAATTTATTAGAAAATTCTTCTAACTGCAATGATTGATTTGTAGTTAGCCGGTGATGTATATTTGATACCGTCTGATGGGTTGCTTGCATGTACAATAGTGTTTCCACCACAGTAGATAGCAACATGTCCGCTATAGCAGATGATATCTCCAGGCTGCATATCGCTTGTGCTCACACCGTATCCAACACTTCTCATTGCTGATGAGCTGTGTGGTAAGCTGATGCCAAACTGTGCATAAACTGACATTACAAATCCTGAACAATCTGTTCCGTTTGTAAGACTTGAGCCACCGTAAACATAAGGATTGCCAACGAACTGTGATGCATAATTAACAACAGCCTGTCCGTTTGAACCACTTGGTGCGCTATAGCTCTTCGCTGATGAAGAACTGCTTGATGATTTGCTTGAAGACTTAGAAGACTTCTTTGCTGCTGCCTTGGCTGCTTTTGCCTCCTCAGCCTTTCTAGCTGCCTCTTCAGCCTTTCTAGCTGCTTCCTCAGCTGCCTTACGTTCTGCCTCTTCCTTGGCAAGTCTTGCTGCTTCCTCTTCCTTAGACTCAGCATAAGTGAACTCTGTATCGAGTGTCACATAATCTGTAGATACATATCCGGTACCGTCTGCTGTAGATACACCTACCCATCCGTCTGTTGACTCATCCACAACTGTGAGATCATCCTCTCCGGACACGAGACCAAGTACTTCTGCATCAGTAGATGCTGTTGTTCTAACCTTGAGTGTCTCAGTATTGACTGTTGCCACGCGACGTCCTGCGCTCTGTACGAGTGCATCGTCACCAACTACAACATAATCGCCTTTTACATATCCTGTTACTGAACCGGACTGGATTTTGTACCATCCGTTATCGGTTGTCTCAAGTACTGTTCCAATTCCATTGTTATAGAGCTTTCCAAGAGACTCGCTGTTTTCATCTGCACTCGCACGTATATTAACGCTGTCGCTAACCTGTGCAACCGCTGTATCAGCATATGCTGATTTAACCGGCTCGGCATCTGTTGCCGCAACATCTGTTGCGGTCTCTGATGTATCATCACCTTTTAACATTACATCTGTCAACATAGATGTAACACCCGCTGTAAGAGTGTTTGATGTACTAACAATATCTGATGTATAACTAGCTACTCCTGCAGTAGGTCCAGCCGCATATACTGCATATGGCACTGAGGACAGAGCCATAAAACCTGTAAGCACTCCGGCTGTGAGTTTCACATAATTTACTTTCATTTTACCCTCCGTTGTATGAATTTGTAACAGTTATTACGAATTTGTTACAAATATTACTTTGTCATTATAACAAAGCAACATATATATGTCAACGTTTTCTTAGTGAATTCTTAAGAAAATCTTGACTTTTTCCAACGAACAGGACTTATGTCACACGAAATACTTATGTAATAATTTTATTTTACAGCAATAGCCTCAACCTCAAGCATTACATCCTTTGGAAGCCTTGCAACCTCAACACAGCTTCTTGCAGGGTATGCTCCGTTAAAAAATGTGGCATATACCTCATTTATTGCACCGAAGTCATTCATCTCCTTGATGAAAACTGTAGTCTTTACCACATTGTCCATGCTTGTTCCTGCTGCCTCAAGCAGATGTGACAGATTTGTAAATGCCTGCTTTGCCTGTGCCTGTGAGCCCTCAGGAATCTCACCGGTCTCCGGAACTACCGGTATCACTCCGGAAGTATATACCATACCATTTACCTCGATAGCCTGTGAATATGGTCCGATTGCTGCCGGTGCCTTGTCTGTACTGATAACGTTTTTCATGTTATTGCCCTTCTTTCCTGTTAAAATTTATTAAAAAGACTGTTATTTCTTAAGACGGATTTTGCCATCTGTGAGATCAATCTTTCTTTCCTTATATAAATGACCAACTGCACGCTTGAATGCATTTTTGCTAAGTCCTGTTTCTCTCTTGATTACCTCAGGGCTTGCCTTTTCCGAAAACGGAAGCACACCTGCGTATGAATCAAGCAGCTCAAGGAGCTTTTCAGAGTCGGAATCCATCTGAATATATGCCTTTTCCCTCATTGTCAGGTCCAGCTTGCCATCCGCCTTGACATCAGTGACCTTTGCCTCTATCACATCTCCAAGCTTCAGATAAGCGGCATTCTCAAAAACCGGTATCTTGGCTGAATATTTGTCATCCACAGCAATAAATGTACCGAAATTGTCGCTAAAATCATACACACGGCCTGAAACCATATCGTCCTTTTTGTATGGCGAATCGGTGCTCAGCATATGGTAAATACCCTTTGTGGTAGCGCAAAGCCTCTGGCTTTTATCTATGTATAATGTAACAAGTATCTCATCTCCGGCGCTGACCTTTCTGACCATCTCCTTGTAAGGAAGAAACAGGTCCTTTTCAAGCCCCCAGTCAAGGAACGCCCCTATTTTAGTCACCTCCTTGACAGTAAGCACTGATAAACCTCCAAGTGTCAGCTTTGGCTCGTTTGTCGTAGCAATAAGTCTGTCGTTAGAGTCCTTGTATACAAAGACCTTAAGCTTATCCCCCTGCTTTACTCCATCCGGAATCTGCTTTGCCGGAAGCAGTACCCTCTCCTCCGAAGCCGAAGATGTTGACAGATATATGCCAAAATCAACCTTCTTTACACATACAAGCTCCTGATATTCTCCTAATCTCATGTTTTTCCGTCCTTTCTGTATCAAAACTGTATCGTTGTTAAATAATGGAATTATAATTATTTTCCCGGTACCGGCTCACTCAAAAACTCCACCACCGAATACGGTTTTTTATCCGTATCCGCAAGCACCACTGTCACACTCTTTGATGTGTACTTCACGTATGATATAACTGTATCACCAAGCTTTGCTTCTTTTCTGTACTCCACACGAAGCTCAGATATTTCAAAATCATTCGGCAGAAGCTGCTGCGCCAGCATAACATACTTCTCATTGTTCATATGATGGTTGCTGTCTATAAAAAACTGAGGAACCACAATCTCACCCTTTTTCTCCATATCATCAGGAATATGAAGCTTGCGCTTTGCACACTCCATCTCAAGCTGCGGCTCAAGACCGTATGTATCCGCAAACTCCTGAGGCACCTTCACCGGTCTGCCGGTTCGTGTATCAACAAGCACCCAGACAGAATTGGCATATGCCAATGTGCTGCCGCCTGTATCTTCAAGCGTGAAATTTCTGTAACCGTAAAACGCCTTCATACCATATGCCCATGTGGATATCTTTACCTGTTCATTAAGCAGTGGAAGCCTGTTTATGCATATCTGCCATGATGAAAGCACCCATGCTATATGATTGTCCGCAAGAAATCTGATTCCCACATCATGTGACTGTGAGTGAAACACACTACAGTCCTGAAAATAATTGGTAAGCCCCGTAAGGCTCAGTCTGCATGACGAATCCACCTCGCTGTAACGTATTCTGCTGTCAAATGAAAAAGCCATATCTAATTCCTCTAGTCTATAAAATTGAAGTAACTTCTGATAAATCTAAACGCTTCATCCACACCATTGGACATCCAAAGATTTGAGCTTTTATTAATGATATCCTGGTATTGCTGTATAGTAATTGGTGTCTTTTTTTCAGAGCCGAGTTCTTCTATAAGATTAATAATTCTTAAAAAATTCTTGTTCATATCACACCATCCTTCTATAACTATTTAAGTCATACACGTTTTTATTTTATAACAAATCGCATTATTACACAAGAAAAAAAGAGAACTTCTATCGAAGTTCTCTTTAGCTGGCCCACAAGGATTCGAACCTTGAAATGACGGAGTCAGAGTCCGTTGCCTTACCATTTGGCGATGGGCCAATGTGTTGTCTCAACAAAAGATATTATACACATGTGGTTATATAGTGTCAAGCATTTTTTTATTTTAATTGAATGTAAATTCTGCTTGTCCTGTTAAAATGTGAGCACAGGCTAATTTTTAAACAGCAACACCTCGCCATCATATTCAGCAAATGTCACCTCATCGCCCCACTCAAGCTTTGCCGTGCCGTTTGTCTGCTCTATGATTGTTTTCTCTATGCGTTTTTTATCATTTTCCGGGATAACGGCTTTCACGAGCACATCCGCCTCATACGCTGTGTCCATCACCGTAATCTTCTCCTGTGCAAACAGATACTGGAGTCTTCCGATTCCGGTATAGTCCGTCCTGATAAACAGTACTGCACCATCCTTCTTCTCTATTATCTCACTTGCCGAAAGCCCCGCCTTTGTGGCTTGCTGATACGCACGCACCAGTCCGCCTGTGCCAAGCAGCACCCCACCGAAGTACCTCGTTACTACAACAGCGGCATTATGGATATTTTCCTTAAGGAGCACATCAAGCATAGGACGACCTGCGGTGCCTGCAGGCTCCCCGTCATCCGAGCATCTGGTCAGCTCCTGTCTCTTTCCTATAACAAAGGCACTGCAGTTGTGCCTTGCATCCCAGTATTTCTTTTTCGTCTCATTGATGAAGCTTACAGCCTCATCCTCAGACTCTACAGGCCTTACGGTCGCTATAAACCTCGATTTCTTCTCTGTTATCTCACCCTGTCCGCCCTTGTACACGTACAGGCTTATAGTATTCTCTGACATATGATATTCTTTCCATCCTGATATTGCCTGATTACACTCATGCATCTTAAAGACACTTTATTGAGCTGTAATTGTTACTTATATTATATAATATGAAAACCAATCTGTAAATTGCATTTAAATGCTATATTTGATATAATAATATATACTGTTTATTTTCTAATCACAGTATATACAAACAAGATTACAAATCTTTATAATGACAAGGAGGCCTATATATGAATTACGGCAAAAAAGCTACAATGCAGCTGCTCCGGAAATATGACAATAAGAGCTCTAAGGTCAAAAATAAGGTCAAGCTCATTGTTCTAAAGATTCTTCTGGTTGTAGTAATTGTAGCAGGCGCAGCCGGCATCAGTTCAGGAATCGGTGTCATGAAGGGAATCATTGATTCCGCACCTGACATATCAAAGATCGATGTCACTCCTACCGGCTACTCAACTACCGTTCTGGCGGCAAACGGAGAAGAAACCGCCACACTCGTAGGTCAGGGGGCAAACAGGCAGTATGTCACCATCGATGAGATTCCGCTGGATTTGCAGCATGCTTTTGTTGCAATCGAGGATGAACGCTTTTACGACCACAACGGCATCGACCTGCATGGTATCGGAAGAGCCTTTATCTCCGGTCTGTCAAAGGGCAGATTCAGTGAGGGAGCCAGCACGATAACACAGCAGCTCATCAAGAACAACGTACTGACCAGCTGGACAAGCGAAACTTCCTTTGTAGAAAAGCTTCAGAGAAAGATTCAGGAGCAGTACCTTGCCCTTGAGCTCGAAAAGCAGGTAAAAGACAAGGACTGGATTCTTGAAAACTACATGAATTCGGTCAATCTGGGGGCAAATACCCTCGGTGTGCAGGCCGCATCCAAGAAGTACTTTAACAAGGATGTCTCAGAGCTCACGCTTTCCGAAGCATCTGTCATCGCAGGTATCACCCAGAATCCATCCGGCTACAACCCTATCACACACCCTGACAAAAATGCCAAGAGACGTGAAAAGGTGTTAAATAACATGAAGGATCAGGGCTATATCACCAAGGCGCAATATGATGAGGCCATGGCCGATGATGTCTACTCAAGAATTGCTGAGTACAACACCGCAGGCTCAGGCTCTGTGAACACATACTTTATTGATGCACTCATCGACAACGTGTTCGACGATCTCACAGCCGCCGGTTACTCTGAGACGGAAGCCTACAAGCTGATTTACAAGGGCGGACTGACTATCAAATCGACACAGGATCTTACTATGCAGACTATATGTGACGAGGAGGCAAACAATCCATCCAACTATCCGTCCGACGCAAAGTATTCGTTCCAGCTTTCCTTCGAAGTAAAAAAGGCAGACGGTTCGTACAAGACCTACACGAACCAGACCATGCTCTCTTTTTATAAGAAGAAAACCAACAATGATGATTTCGGCATCAACTACTCAAGCCCTGATGAATGCAATGCAGCTATTGCACAGTACAAGCAGGATGTACTTGAGGAGGGCGATTCAATTGTGGAGGGTTCTGAAGCTGTCAATATCACGCTGGAACCACAGGTTGCCATGACAGTCATCGACCAGAGCACCGGTGAAGTAAAGGCACTGGTCGGCGGTCGCGGTGACAAATCCGGCAACAGAACATGGAACAGAGCTACAGATACATGCAGACAGCCAGGCTCTACCTTCAAGATAATCGGCTGCTATGCTGCTGCTCTCGATGCAGGCGGCAAAACACTTGCATCCGTGCAGGATGATGCACCGTTTACAGTAGGTTCAAAAACCTTTAACAACTATGACAAATCTTTCGGAGGCTTTACCTCCATCCGATGGGCAATAACAAAGTCCATCAATATTGTAACAGTCAAAACCTTACAGGATATCGGGGTTGAGCTCGGTTACAAATATGCAGAGGATTTCGGTATTTCAACTCTCACCGATTCCGACAAAAACCTGTCACTGGCGCTCGGCGGACTGACAAAGGGTGTCACAAACCTTGAGCTCACAGGTGCATATGCTACTATAGCCAACGGCGGAGTATACTTAGAGCCAAAGTTCTACACTCAGGTTCTTGACCACGATGGCAATGTATTACTTGACAAGACCAATACGCAGAACACACGTACCGTAATCAAGGATACTACGGCATGGCTTCTTACAGATGCCATGAAAGATGTTCTGACACAGGGAACCGGAATGCTGGCGCGCTTTGACAGCCAGATAGCCCAGGCGGGTAAATCCGGTACCACAACCAGTAACCGCGACTGCCTGTGGGCAGGCTACACACCATACTACACATGTGTCGTATGGGGCGGCTATGATGACAACTCAAAACAGTCCGGCAAGCTCACATCCTACCCTAAGAATATATGGAGAAATGCAATGAGCAGAATCCATGAAGGGCTTGAAACCAAAGACTTTGTACAGCCGGATGGTATAACAAATACCACTGTATGCAGCAAATCAGGACTTGTTCCTTTAGAGGGAACATGTGACAATGATCCTCGAGGATCAATGCTGACAACCGAATATTTTGATACGGACACTGTGCCGACAGACAGCTGCGACCATCATGTTGCACTTGAAATTTGTGCCGATTCGGGAGCCATTGCCGGTCCGTATTGTCCGAATAAAACATCAAAGGTATTTATAACAGGCGCTGTATCAGGCAGCCCTGAGTATGAATTCATGGCGGATGATACGTTCATGAATACCGTATGTACATTACATGATGCAACATCGCTGATCAACAGCTCACCAACCACCACGGATCCTACCAATTCCGGTACTACACCGGGCAGTACTGACGGCACTGCGGCTGGAGCACAGACAGGTGAAGCCGGAACTGGTACCGGTGCTGGCTCAGGTGCTGGTACTGGTGGCTCCGGTTCAGGTGGTACTGATACTGGCAGCTCCGGTTCATCCGGTAACAGTGACCGGTAGCACTCATTGTTAACCATTACAATTCACAACTTAATTATCTAAAGCAAAACCCCCAAGGATCATATCCTCGGGGGTTTTTGTTGATGTATATATGCTAAGGGGATTAGATAATAATTTGCATTACTCTACATCCTGTAATGCCTCAATTCCTTCCTCGCCTGTACGAACCTTGACAACCTGTGCCACGTCGTAAACGAAGATCTTGCCATCTCCGATATGTCCGGTGTAGAGAGTCTTCTTAGCAGTCTCAATAACCTTTTCTACCGGAATCTTGCCAACGATTACCTCAACCTTAACCTTTGGAAGTAATGTCGCATCAAGCTCAGCTCCACGGTATTTCTCGCCGGCACCCTTCTGGATACCACAGCCCATAACCTGTGTCACTGTCATTCCTGTTACACCTAAGTCATTCATAGCTTTACGAAGCTTGTCGTACTTTGTAAGCTTTGAAATAATAACAACCTTGTGGATACCGCTTGCTGAAGCCGGTGTTGCTGCATTTACAACAGGCACTGCTGCATCCTTCTTTGCCTTAGAAGCTGTTGCATACTCTGAAGAACCAAGGTCTGTATTTTCATTGACATCCATAACATCACCTGATACATCCATGATAGCAAATCCTGCGTATGCTGATGGAAGACCATGCTCTGTTGGGTCAAGTCCGATGATTTCCTCTTCCTCTGAAACTCTAAGTCCCAGTGTAGCCTTGATAACAAGGAATACGATTGTAATAGTTACTACTGTCCATGCTGCAACAGAAACAAAGCCTGTGAGCTGGAGTCCTAAAAGCTTAAATCCACCGCCGTAGAAAAGTCCTACGAGCTCGTTGCCCTTTGAATCAGCGATTGAATATCCCGGAGCACTGTTTGTGGCAAAAAGTCCAACAGCGATTGTTCCCCAGATACCATTCATCATATGTACTGCGACAGCACCTACAGGGTCATCAACACGAAGTACATTGTCAAGGAACCATACACCGAAGCAGACGAGAAGTCCTGCTACGGAACCGATAATGATAGCACCAAGTGCATCTGTTACATCACAGCCTGCTGTGATAGCTACAAGTCCTGCAAGTGAAGCATTCAGACACATTGACACATCAGGCTTGCCATATTTGAGCCATGTGAAAATCATACAAACTACTGTTGCAAGTGCAGGTGCGATTGTTGTTGTTACAAAGATAGAACCAAGCTGCTCTACTGATTTTGCTGCTGCACCGTTGAATCCATACCAGCCAAGCCAGAGAATGAATACACCGAGTGCACCGATTGTGATGTTATGACCCGGAATAGCGTTTACCTTTGTAATCTTTCCGTTTTTATCCTTTGTAAACTTTCCGATACGAGGTCCAAGAATTGCAGCTCCTACAAGAGCACTGATACCACCAACCATGTGGATGGCACATGAACCTGCGAAATCATGGAAGCCAATCTGTGAAAGCCAGCCACCGCCCCAGATCCAGTGAGCCTCGATTGGGTAAATAACTGCCGAAATAACTCCTGAATAAACACAGTAGGAAATAAATTTTGTTCTCTCAGCCATAGCTCCTGATACGATAGTTGCTGTTGTCGCACAGAAAACCAGGTTGAATACAAAGTTTGACCAGTCAAAATCTTTGTAAGATGTAAAGATGTCAAATCCCGGTTTACCTATAAAACCAAGAACATCTTCACCTAATAAAAGTGAAAAACCAATCAGTATGAATACAACTGTACCAATACAGAAATCCATGAGGTTTTTCATAAGGATGTTACCGGTATTCTTTGCTCTGGTAAAACCTGCTTCTACCATAGCAAAACCTGCCTGCATCCAGAATACCAATGCTGCTCCAATAAGGAACCAGACTCCGAAAATTACTCCACTAATCTCTTCTGTCATAGTAATGTCCTCTCTTTCCTGTTTCTTCTTTCATTTTATCAAAAATAAAATTTATAAAAAAATAGAGACACTTCACCAATTTCCACAGCTTCGTGGTTCAGCAAAATGTCTCCATTTTATTATTATGTTAAATTAAATCATATATGCCGCTCTAAACAGCTTTCCGTAAGCTTTGGGCCTTAAACTACAAGGATTAAACCTCGAAGATTAAATCGCCATATGATGGCATTGGCCACATCTCTTTGTCGACAATCATCTCAAGCTCATCAACCGGAGTACGAAGAGCATCCATAGCAGTCTTTACAACATCTCTATAGTAAACAGCCTGCTCTCTGCCCTCTTCCATAGCACCGGCCTTTGCTGTCTCATCCTTAAGCTTTGCAAGTGCAACCTGTGCATCTGAGAGAAGAGCTGAGCTCTCTGTAAGAAGCTCTGACTGAACAGATACATCTGCATCAGCAACTGCACTCTTAACTGAGTTAACTGACTGTGCAAGTGATGTAACATACTTGATAACTGCAGGAATAATCTGCTTTCCGGCAATATCAATCATAGCCTTTGCTTCTATATTAATAGTCTTTGCATATGTCTCATACTCGATCTCGGCACGGCTCTCAAGCTCTGTCTTTGTAAATACACCGAACTTCTCGAATGCTGCAACTGACTCAGGAGCAACGTATGCAGGAATTGCATCTACCATAGACTTGATGTTTGGAAGTCCACGTCTCTCTGCCTCAGCTACCCACTCATCTGAGTATCCGTTTCCGTTGAATACGATTCTCTGGTGCTCTACTGCGTAATCCTTGATGAGATCATGTACAGCGAGGTCAAAGTTGTCTGCCTTCTCAAGTATATCACAAGCGTCTGAGAATGCCTCAGCAACGATTGTGTTAAGCACGATGTTGGCCTGTGCAACAGAATCCTGTGAACCAACCATACGGAACTCGAACTTATTTCCTGTGAATGCGAATGGTGATGTACGGTTACGGTCTGTAGCATCCTTCATGAAATCAGGAATTGTCTTAACACCTGTCTCAAGCTTCTCTCCCTTTAAGCTGTGTGTAGCTGTACCTGTTGCGATAAGCTGGTTCAATACGTCTCCAAGCTGGTCTCCAAGGTAGATAGAAAGGATTGCAGGTGGTGCCTCGTTAGCTCCAAGTCTGTGATCATTTCCTACATCTGCTGCTGCCGCACGAAGAAGTGCTGCATGCTCGTCGATTGCCTTTAACATACATGTGAGTACAAGTAAGAACTGTACATTGTCATGTGGTGTCTTGCCAGGCTCAAGCATGTTGATACCATCATCTGTTGTGATTGACCAGTTGTCATGCTTTCCTGAACCGTTAACTCCTGCGAATGGCTTCTCATGAAGTAAGCACTGGAGTCCGTGACGGCCTGCCACCTTCTTGAGTGTCTCCATGATGAGCTGGTTGTGGTCAACAGCTACGTTGCACTCAGCATAGATAGGTGCAAGCTCGTGCTGTGCAGGTGCTACCTCGTTGTGCTGTGTCTTGGCTGAAACACCAAGCTTCCAGAGCTCCTTGTTTACATCTCTCATGTAAGCTGCGATTCTCTCACGGATAGCTCCGAAATAATGATCATCCATCTCCTGTCCCTTTGGAGGCATAGCTCCGAAAAGTGTACGTCCTGTGAAGATGAGATCCTTTCTCTGTAAATACTTCTCACGGTCTACAATGAAGTACTCCTGCTCAGGTCCGACTGAAGGAGTAACCTTCTTTGATGTTGTATTTCCGAATAATCTAAGAAGTCTCAGTGCCTGATCGTTGATTGCTTCCATTGATCTAAGAAGAGGTGTCTTCTGATCAAGAGCCTCGCCTGTGTATGAACAGAAGGCTGTTGGAATGCAAAGTGTTGCGCCTGCTGCATCCTGTCTGACAAATGCAGGTGATGTACAATCCCAGGCTGTATATCCTCTTGCCTCAAATGTAGCACGAAGACCACCTGATGGGAAAGATGAAGCATCCGGCTCACCCTTTATTAACTCTTTTCCTGAAAAGCTCATAAGTACTTTTCCGTTTGGCATTGGAGAAGTAATAAATGAATCATGCTTCTCAGCAGTAACGCCTGTAAGTGGCTGGAACCAATGTGTATAGTGTGTTGCACCCTTCTCAATGGCCCATTCCTTCATCTCGTGTGCGATAACATCAGCAGTCTCGAGATCAAGCTCCTTTCCTTCGTCCATAACCTCATGGAGCTTCTTGTAAACCTTCTTTGGAAGACGCTCCTGCATAACTGCATCGTTAAATACGTTCTCTCCAAAGATGTCTGCTACGTTGAAATATTCCTGTTCGCTCATATCTTACATCCTTTCTGTTCATCAATCCCCTTGAGTGAATTGTTATTTTCAAATAATGTTTAAACAGCTGCACAACATATAAACTCGAATATTCTTGTTTTATGCCGGACTTCTTAGTTTATTAAAAAAGAGGGCACTCCATCTATGGTGGAACGCCCTCGTTCATTTCGCTTAACATTATTTCTGAAATTAAGATACTCCTTTGAGTATCAAAAATCAAGTGTTTATGTTAAAAAAGTTAAGTTTTATAAAATTTTACTACAAGATATAAATATTTTGTAAAGTAGTATGTGCAAAAATACTAAATTGCAATAATATTATTCAGCCTTTCCAACTGATCCGAAAAGCTCCATCTTCTCCTTAACTGTTGCCTTGATTGCCTCAGCACCTGGAGCAAGAAGCTTACGAGGGTCAAATCCCTTGCCCTCAAGATCCTTTCCGGCCTCGATGTATTTACGTGTTGCATCTGCGAATGAAAGCTGGCACTCTGTGTTAACGTTGATCTTAGATACTCCAAGGTCGATTGCTTTCTTGATCATATCAGCTGGGATTCCTGTACCACCGTGAAGTACTAATGGCATAACACCAGTCTTCTGCTGGATAGCGTCAAGAGTCTCAAAGCTGAGTCCCTGCCAGTTTGCAGGATATTTTCCGTGGATGTTTCCGATTCCTGCTGCAAGCATATCTACACCAAGATCAGCAACTCTCTTGCACTCATCTGGATCTGCGCACTCGCCCATTCCAACAACTCCGTCTTCCTCGCCACCGATTGAACCAACTTCAGCCTCGATAGACATGCCCATTGCATGAGCAACTGCTACTAACTCTTTTGTCTTTGCAACGTTCTCATCGATTGGATAATGAGATCCGTCGAACATGATTGATGTGAAGCCGGCCTTGATGCACTTGTAGCATCCTTCGTATGTGCCGTGATCAAGGTGAAGTGCTACAGGTACTGTGATACCGAGCTCGTCATGCATAGCCTTAACCATTGCTGCTACTGTACCGAAGCCTGTCATGTACTTTCCGGCACCCTCAGATACACCAAGGATTACAGGGCTCTTAAGCTCCTCTGCTGTTAAAAGTACTGATTTTGTCCACTCAAGGTTGTTGATGTTGAACTGACCTACTGCGTAATGTCCTTCTTTTGCTTTCTTAAGCATTTCTGTTGCAGATACTAACATATTTTTTCCTCCTGTTAATTAAAAGCTAATGTTATTATATTACATAACCTTATAAAAATAAAGTTAAATTTTTAACACAATCAGACAAAAAATTGTGTACTATTACTATTTTATGTCCGATTTTGTATTTATCAGCACATAATGGTAATCTGTTTGTTCAGATTAGTGATGGTCAGATCCGTGTGGCTGCCACCAAACTCTCCGTCGAGTGTCCACGGTACCTCCTCCTCACTCTCCACATGCAGCTCACTGGTCTTGAAGGAGTAGATGAGCTCATTGTCATTTTCACGGTTTGCCAGTCCCGCAAGTATCTTGTTGAGCTCGATTGGGTTTTTTGGATTCTTGATGAGTGTCACCTCAAAAAGGCCGTCATCAAGCAGTACGTCAGGACCTGATATGCCCTTGAAGCCTCCTACCGAAAGGGAGTTGGTCACCATTCCATATATAAACTCATCCTCTATTATCTCACCGTCATGGCTCACCTTCATCCTGTACGAGGTGATATCCATCAGGTGCTTTGCACCCTCTAAAATATATGCGGCATGTCCCAGTATATTTTTCATCTGCTGCGAGGTCTGGTAGGATACCTCTGTAAAAAGGCCAAAGGCTGCGACATATACGAAGGTATCTCCGTTGAAGCCTCCCACATCACACGGGAATGGAGTACCGTTTACGGCAACTCTTGCGGCCTCCTCCATATTTTTTGGTATGCCGAGAGAGTTTGCAAAGTCATTGGTGCTGCCCGCAGGGATGTATCCTATCGGTACATTTACCTCGCTTTGCTCCATGCCGGTCACTACCTCGTCGAGTGTGCCGTCTCCGCCGCTGCACACTACAAGGTCATACTTCTCAGCATTTTTCCTGACCTTTTTTATGGCATCTCCCTGACACTGTGTAGGATAAATGGTGATTTTGTATCCGGCCTTTGTCATGATGTCCACGATATTTACCAGATGCTCCTTTATGAGCCCCTTGCCTGATTTGGGATTAAATATAAATAAAAGCTTTTTCTTCATCTATCTCAGTTCCTCCGCAATCGCCGATAATTTTCTAAGCCTGTGGTTGACTCCCGATTTACCCATTGGCGGATCCAGATATCCTCCGAGCTCCTTTAGCGGTGCATCCGGATATTCAAGCCGAAGCAGCGCCATCTCCCGAAGCTGCGCCGGTAAATCATCGAGTCCTCTCATTTTCTGTATCAGTCTGATATCCTCTATCTGCTTTACTGCCGCATTCACAGTCTTGCTGATGTTTGCGGTTTCGCAGTTTACTTTACGGTTTACACTGTTGCGCATTTCCTTTAATATGCGCACATTTTCCAGCTTCATGAGTGACACATACGCCTCCATGATGTTGAGACTGTCCACGATGTGGGCGCCCTCCTTTATGTACACTACATAGTGCCCCTTGCGCTCTACTATCTTGGCATCCGTATCAAAGCCGCACAAGAGCTCCTGAAGCTGCCTTGCCTGCTCTTTCGTATGACACACTATCTCAAAATGGTACGCTTTGTTGGGGTCGCTTATCGAGCCCGCTGCCATGAAAGCTCCCCTGATAAAGGCTCTCTTGCAGCATGTCTGCATAAGAAGCAGTCCGTCTGCGGTCTGTCTGTTGACAGGCTGTGCCGTGATTTTAAGCGCTGCAAGTATTTTTCCGGTATCCTGCTCATCCAGCGCCTTTGTGGTATCTGTGCCAAAGGCACGCTTCATAAGTGTGGCATATTTATTTAAAAGCAGCAGGTTTTCGGTGTCGAGCTCAAGTCCCTTTGTTTTTTCATTGATACGGCCCGAAAGCTCTATGATGCCTGCAAGCTCAGCGAGCTGACAGTGCCTGCTCTTTGATACCTGCTTTGCCAGCTCTTCCTTTACATCACTGGAAAACGACATGTTATTTACCTCTCAATGCATCCTTTCCTATGTCGCGATGCTCTATCTTAAGTCCATAGTCATTACAGCCGCTAAGCCTCTTGTACAGCTCGTTTGCAAGCGTTACCGAGCGGTGCTTGCCTCCGGTGCAGCCTATAGATATAACAAGCTGGTTCTTGCCCTCAGAGATATAGTTTGGAATGAGAAACTTTATCATATCATCAAGCTTGTCGATAAACTCATTTGCCTCCGGAAACTGCATGACATAGTCCTGTATCTCCTTATCATTGCCGGTTTTCGCGCGCAGTCCGTCCACATAGTAGGGATTTGGCAAAAACCTCACATCCATAACTATATCAGAGTCTGACGGTATGCCATACTTGAAGCCGAAGGACAGTATCGTGATAAACAGATTCTTGTAATCCTCATTCTGCACAAATATCTTTTCCAGCTCAATTTTAAGCTCCCTTGTGAGAAGCTGGCTTGTGTCTATGATATAGTCAGCATTGTCCTTTAAATACTGCAGCTTTTCCCTCTCAAGCACGATGCCCTTATTGATGCGCTCACTTCCTGCGAGAGGGTGATTACGCCTCGTCTCCTTGTATCGCTTTACAAGCACCTCATCCTCAGCATCGAGGAAAAGTATCTCATACGGAAAATTTTTCTGCCTTAGCTGCTCGAGTGTCTGTGGAATCGCATCAATTCCTGAGCCGTTTCGCACATCTATGCCGACTGCCACCTTGGACACATCACTGTGAAAGGTGTTTGAAAAGTCTATGAGCTTATCTAATAGCTGTATAGGCAGATTGTCTATACAGAAATATCCCATATCCTCCATCATTTTCATTGCTGTGCTTTTTCCGGCACCTGACATGCCCGTCACTATTACAAATTTCACTAGAATTCTCCAATCATCTTAACTTCCGGTTCGAGCTTTACTCCAAACTGCTTTAAAACTGTTTCCTGCACGTCTTTTATGAGTGTCAGGACATCCGCTGCAGTGGCTTCGCCCTTATTGACTACAAAGCCACAGTGCTTTTGAGACACCTGTGCATCTCCCACGCTGTAACCTCGAAGGCCTGCATCCATGATAAGCTTCCCTGCAAAATAGCCCTCCGGTCTCTTAAAGGTACTGCCTGCACTTGGGTACTCAAGCGGCTGCTTCTCCACTCTCTTTGCGCGAAGCTCTGCCATATATGACTTTATCTCATCCTTAGGCTTTGGTGTGAGTCTGAATCTGGCTGACAGCACTATATAGCCCTTTTCCGGGACTATGCTGTGCCTGTAGGATAAGTCAAGCTCATCCCTTGTGACAGTCTTTAGCTCGCCCTCTGCTGTGAGCACTGTGGCATCGATTAGGACATCCTTTATCTCTCCGCCGTAGGCTCCTGCGTTCATGACTACCGCGCCTCCAACACTTCCCGGGATGCCCGATGCAAACTCAAGACCTGAAAGCGATACCTCCGCTGCCTTTGCCGCCACTGCTGCAAGGATAGCCCCGGCGCCCGCTGTGATGATATGACCGTTGTCTTGTGCTGTGAGGTCCTGCGCTGTGCTTTGCTGCGCCACAGCTTCTGTCACCTCGATTTCGGACAGGCCTTTTCCAATACCAATTACAAGGCCTCTGATGCCCTTATCTCCTACCAGCAGATTGCTTCCGTTTCCTATCACTGTAACCGGCATATCACATGCCTTAGCCATCTCTATAAGCTTTGAAATCCGGCTCATATCAGGCTCTGCATAGTAATCTGCCGGGCCTCCTATGCGGAAGGTCGTGTGTTTTTTCATCGGCTCATCCTGCAGGAGACCAAGCTGCGGCAATTGTTCTGTTACACTTTTTACAAATGTCTGATTCATCTTATATTCCTTTAGCCTATGCTTCCTTCAAAAATGCAATGTAGCCTCTGAATGCCTCATATAAATCGACCTTGCTGATGATTTCCCATGGCGCATGCATGTTGAGCACCGGCACACCGCTGTCAATAACATTCATGTCATAGTTTGCGAGGATATATGCGATTGTTCCGCCGCCTCCCTCGTCTACCTTTCCAAGCTCCGCTGTCTGGAATGAAACATCTGCTGTATCCATGATATTTCTAAGCCTTGCAACATACTCTGCGTTGGCATCGTTTGAGCCTGATTTGCCTCTGGCGCCTGTATATTTGTTGAACACAAGACCCTTTCCGAAGTATGCCGAGTTCTTCTTTTCCATAACCGATGGATAGTTCGGGTCAAAGGCTGCTGATACGTCTGATGAGAGTACCTTTGAGTTTTTCAGTGCACGTCTGACTGCAAGCTCGCTATAGTCTCCTGCCAGGTTCATCACCTCTGCCACACAGTTTTCGAAAAAGCGTGACTGCATGCCGCTGGCTCCCACTGAACCGATTTCCTCTTTGTCCACAAGCAGGCATACACTTGTATATTCCGGTGTGCCCTCTATCTCAAGCATAGCTCTGTATGAAGGATATGCGCACACTCTGTCGTCGTGGCCGTAACCCATGATCATACTTCTGTCAAGTCCGTAGTCTCTTGCCTCTCCGGCAGGTACCACCTCTATCTCTGCTGAAAGGAAATCATCCTCGTCCACACCGTACTCCTGTGAAAGTATTGTGAGGATATTGGCCTTTACTCTCTCCTTAATATCCTTGTCGTCATCGTCCTTTTCTGGTCCCGGTATGCTTCCAATGAGCACATCAAGGCTCTCGCCCTTTATGACCTCTGAAGCCTTCTTGCCCATCTGCTCGCCTGACAGATGAATAAGCAGATCGCTCACACCCACTACAGGATCATTTGGCTTGTCTCCGATATTGACTGTCACTGTGCTGCCATCCTTTTTGCAGATGACTCCGTGAAGTGCAAGCGGCAGTGTAACCCACTGATATTTCTTGATGCCGCCATAGTAATGTGTATCGAAAAGTGCCATGTCTGTGTCCTCGTATAAAGGCACCTGCTTTAAGTCCATTCTAGGTGAATCAATATGAGCTCCAAGGATATTCATACCCTTCTCAAGAGGCTTACTGCCCACGATAAACAGCGCCAGTCCCTTTCCCATATTGTTTGCTATTATCTTATCTCCTGCCTTTACGCTCTTTCCTGTCTCTATGAGCTCATCAAGGTCCACAAAGCCGTGTCCTGTGGCGTCAGCATAAACTGCTGCCGTGCACTCGCGCTCTGTCTTGCAGCCGGATATAAACCTTCTGTAATCCTCTGCAAATGCAAATAATTTTTCTCTTTCAGGTCCCTGGGGATATTTCTCCCAGGCGTTTTTCTTTTCTATTGCCATGATTTATTATACCTCCGAATTTTTTGTAAGATTTTCCTGGACGCGGCGATACAGCTCCTGAGCTGCATTGTAGCCCATCTTCTTTTGTCTGTGATTGACTGCTGCTGTCTCTACGATGACCGCCAGATTACGTCCCGGTCTGATTGGCAGTGAATGACACACTACCTTGTTGCCGAGATACTCGGCATATTCTTCCTCGAGGCCGAGTCTGTCGTAATCTGCCTCCTTTTTCCAGTCCTCGAGCTTGATTACGAGATCTATCTGCTGTTTTTCCTTTACACACTCTACTCCGTAAAGTGTCTTGACATCGATGATTCCGATGCCTCGAAGCTCTATAAAGTGTCTGGTTATCTCAGGCGATGTGCCCATGAGCGTATGCTCGTTGATCTTTCTGATTTCCACCACATCATCCGTCACAAGACGATGACCTCGTCTGATGAGCTCGAGTGCGGCCTCACTCTTTCCTATACCGCTCTCACCTGTGATCATAACTCCCTCACCGTATACATCTACCAGCACGCCGTGCACTGTGATGCATGGTGCGAGCTGCTCACCAAGACAATAGATGAGCTCAGCCATAAAGCTTGATGTGGAACGGCCTGTTGACAGCACCGGAATACCGTGCTCTCTGGCCTCTTCCATAAATATCTCATCCGGCTGTAAATCTCTGCAGAAGATGATACATGGTATATCAAACTCCATGAAGCGGCTATAGCGCTCTTTTTTCTCGCTGTCGCTCATCTTCTCTATATAAGTATACTCTACATTTCCGATAATCTGTATTCGTCTCTCCTCAAAATGCTCAAAATATCCTGAGAGCTGAAGCGCCGGTCTGTTTACGTCCGAGCACTCTATCGTCCTCTCCTTTAGATTCATCTCTTTTGTGAGATTGTTGAGATCGAGCAATTCTGCTACCTTTGCAACTGATACTGAGTGTAATGCATTCATTCGCGGTCCCCCTTGATGTATATTTGTTTTTTAGTATATCACAGATTAGCTTCAAAATCTACGTGGCAGAGTGGAAAAATGCATACACTGCCTGTGCTGCTTTCTCGTTCATGGTCTCTGTCTGCATAAGGTCTTCGACATCTGCTTCCTTTATCTTCTCTAGCGACTGGTAGCGGCGCATAAGCGCCTTTCTGCGCGCCGGCCCTATGCCTTCAATATCATCAAGCACCGAATGTACCTGACTTTTTGAGCGTAGTGACCTATGAAACTCTATTGCAAAGCGGTGTGCCTCATCCTGTATTCTCGTGATGAGCTTGAAGCCTTCGCCGTGGCGGTCGATAGGTATCTCCACATTGTTGTAATAAAGACCTCTTGTGCGGTGGAAATCATCCTTCACCATGCCACACACAGGTATGTCGAGTCCCAGCTCGGAAAGCACCTGAAGACATATATTTACCTGACCTCTTCCACCATCCATCATTATGATATCCGGAAAACGGTTGAAGCTGCCTATTTCCTGTGGAGAGCCATCTTTTTCAAGCTGCTTCTGTTCTTCCATACCATGTGTAAAGCGGCGTGTGAGCACCTCGTGCATTGACGCATAATCATCAGGTCCTGTAACTGTGCGAAGCTTAAACTTTCTGTAATCGCTCTTTTTAGGCTTGCCCTTCTCATACACTATCATGGAGCCGACGGTCTCAAAGCCGTTGATATTGGAAATATCATAGGCCTCCATACGGTTTAAGCCGTGTAAGCCCAAAAGTCCCTCGATTTCCTTTACAGCTCCTATTGTGCGCCCCTCTTCTCTCTTTATCCGTTCCTTATCCTGGCTGAGCACTAAGAGTGCGTTCTTGTAGGCAAGCTCAACAAGCTTTTCCTTCATGCCCTTCTGCGGCACTTTTATATTCACCCGCCTGCCTCGCTTTTCGCTGAGCCACTGCTCCAAAACAGCCATATCCTCTATCTCGCTCTGCAGCATGACCTCGCGCGGTATAAAAGGTGTTCCGGAATAAAACTGCTTCACAAAGTTATTTAGCACATCATCCGCTGCCTCATCGCTTCCGACCCTCACATGGAAATGGTCTCTGCCTATCAGCTTTCCGTTTCTTATGAAAAATACCTGCACCACTGCATCAGTATCGTCATTTGCAAGTGCTATGATATCCTTATCCTCGCCGTCGGCATTTGTTATCTTCTGCTTCTGCGCTACCTGTTTCACACTGTTTATCAGATCCCTGTATTCAGCCGCCTTCTCAAACTCCATGCTCTCTGAGGCCTTTAGCATTTTATCGCTAAGAGCCTTTATTGTCTGCTCATAGTCGCCGTTTAAGAAATCTATCGCGCCCTTTACAGATATGGCATACTCTTCCTTCGTCACATACCCCTGACATGGTGCACTGCACTGGTGTATATGATAGTTGAGGCACGGCCGATCTGCTCCTATATCACGCGGCAGCCTGCGGTTGCAGGTGCGAAGCTTATAGATTTTGTTTATCAGATCTATTGAGCTTTTCACCGCAGAGGCACTCGTATACGGACCAAAGTAACGGGATTTGTCCTTTTTCATCTGACGCGAAAACAGCACCCTCGGATAGTCCTCTCCCAGTGTCACCTTGATGTACGGATATGTCTTGTCATCACGAAGCATAGTATTGTACTTTGGTGTATGCTCCTTTATCAGATTGCACTCCAAAACAAGGGCCTCAAGTTCAGAGTCGGTAACTATATACTCAAAATGATCTATATGCTCTACCATCTGTTTTTTCTTGATGCCCTCATTGTGGCTCGCCTGAAAGTACTGATGTACTCGCTTCGTCAGGCTTTTGGCTTTGCCAATATATATGATTACATCATCCTTGTCATGCATAATATAAACTCCCGGGGCATCCGGGAGTTTTTTTAATTCTTCTTTGATATCAAATGTTTTTTCCATATTCGCTCTTTGGGTTGTTGTGGAGTTTCGCACCTTCAGGTTGTGTGGTTGCCGGCATGGCACACAGTGTATTCCTCAGGAAAATATGAAGTCAGCCGCGGGGTTTCTCTCCGTTTGGTTTTCTTTGTTTGCAAGGCTTTTTCGTCCCTTTTCTTGCCCGGAAGCCCGCGGCAGTTCATATTTTCCTTCTGAACACACTGTGTACCCTCCGGCTTTTTCAGTTTATGTGTGCGAAACTCTTTTCTACTGCGCTTTTTTGTACGAAATTCTTTTTTCGCTCTTTCGCTACGCGAAAATTGCTTGGTTGCTCGTTGTGTTCGAAAATTGACCTATAAGGTACTAGTTATTCAATGTATTATCATCCGGCGCTGTATATTCGGAAGATTCATTTGTATCTGCAGGTTGGTCTGTGTCGTTACGAATGAGTGGATCTGCTGCTAATGTCGTATCTTTCTGTGCATCGTTCTGTGCAGCTTCCTGCTCTTCGTTATTTTCACCATCTTTTTCCTCGTCCGGATCTGGGAGTCCCTTCATATCGCGGAACATCTTCATGAATTCCTTACCTGTGATTGTTTCCTTCTCGTAGAGATAATCTGATATACTGTCGAGGATTTCTCTGTTTTCATCGAGGAGCTTCATGGCCTCTGCGTAGCTGCTGTTTATGATTGAGAGTACCTCATCATCTATCTGCGATGCTGTATTCTCTCCGCAGATTAATCCTGCTCCGCCCTCTAAGTACTGGTTTTGTACTGTTGCAAGGCACATCATGCCGAATTTATCTGACATTCCGTACATAGTTACCATGGCACGGGCTATCTTTGTGGCATTTTCTATATCATTTGCGGCTCCGCTTGTGACTGAGTTAAATACCAGCACCTCTGCTGCACGACCTGCCATATATGTTGTGATTTTGGCGAGAAGTTCATCCTTTGTCTCAAGGTATTTCTCCTCTTCAGGTGTCTGGAGTGTATATCCGAGTGCGCCCATGGTACGTGGTACGATTGTGATTTTCTGTACAGGCTCTGTATTTTTCTGCAGGGCTGATACAAGTGCATGTCCAACCTCATGGTATGAGACGATTTTTCTCTCTTTATCGCTCATGACACGGTCCTTCTTTTCCTTGCCGCCGACTGCTACAAGCTCGAAGGCCTCAAAGAGATCTGACTGGTTTACAAGCTGTCTGCCGTTTTTGACTGCATTGATGGCAGCCTCATTAATCATGTTGGCAAGATCTGAGCCAACAAGTCCTGCTGTTGCAAGTGCCAGTGCATCGAGGTCTACCGACTCATCCATCTTGACATCCTTTGAGTGTACCTTTAAGGTCTCCAGACGCCCCTTTAAGTCAGGCTTGTCAACAATGATTCTTCTGTCAAAACGTCCCGGACGAAGAAGCGCCTTATCAAGCACCTCAGGGCGGTTAGTTGCTGCTAATATAAGTAATCCCTTTGATGTATCAAAGCCATCCATCTCTGCAAGGAGCTGGTTTAGTGTCTGCTCACGCTCGTCATTGCCACCGCCGTATCTGCTGTCACGGCTCTTTCCTATTGCATCTATCTCATCGATAAAGATAATACATGGTGCCATCTTTTGTGCTTCCTTGAACAAATCACGCACTCTCGAAGCTCCGACTCCGACAAACATCTCCACAAAGTCTGAACCTGCAAGTGAGAAAAACGGTACTCCTGCCTCTCCTGCTACTGCCTTGGCAAGGAGTGTCTTACCTGTTCCCGGAGGTCCCACGAGAAGCGCTCCCTTAGGAAGCTTGGCTCCGATATCTGTATATCTCTTAGGATTGTGAAGGAAATCAACAACCTCCTGGAGAGATTCCTTGGCTTCATCCTGTCCCGCAACATCCTTGAAGTTGACGCCTGTGGACTTCTCCACATATACCTTGGCAGTCGATTTGCCGACTCCCATCCCCATGCTGCCGCCCATCTTCTTTGAAACAAATGCCAAAAGCACCCACAGTAAAATAAGCGGAACTATAAAGCTTAATATATTAAAAATCCATGTAGATGTATTATCAGGTATCGCTGCCTTTATCTCAATAGACTTGCCCTCTGAGGTCTTTGCTTTTTTGAGTGTCGGCACAAGCTCATCATCAGCCACACGGCCTGTGTAATATGTGATGTCATAATCCTTGTGTCCGTCATCCACAAGCTTGTAGTCTATCTCGTAGGAATCAAACTCCACGCTCTTGACATTACCCTTGTCGAGCTGTTTTATGAAATCGCTGTATGACTTTTCCTGTGTGCTGGCATGCGATATGCTGTTTGATATAAGCGCATACACAAACAATGCCACGAGTGTCAGCAGGATAAATGCCATGATACCCTGTCCGCCACGGTTGTTTCTGCCACCGTTTCCACCAGGTCTGTTACCACCGTTATTTCCGTTTCCACCGGACCCATTATTGCCCGGGCCATTGTTGTAATTATAGTTATTAGGTCCCTGATTATCCATATTTTCTCCGTTCTTTTCTTATTTATTACAAGCTTCAAGGCAATTTTGACCTGTAATTTTTATAGTCATTCCCATGAAACCCTATCCCCGAAAAATATCATTACAGACTTCTTATTTTCCAAGGAATATATTGTATATGAAACCGTCTCCTCACAATATATAAAGTGTGAAGCTTCACTTTATTATAAGAAAAAGTGCGGTCAAAATCAACCGCACTTTCTAAATATTGTATTAAATATAACGAAAAATTATCTGTTCACCTTGTTTGCCGCCTCTATGAAGCCATGGAAAAGCGGATGTGGACGATTCGGACGTGACTTAAGCTCAGGATGTGCCTGTGTGGCAATAAACCACGGATGCTCCGGAATCTCAATCATCTCCACGATTCTGCCATCCGGTGATGTACCGCAAAGCTTCATGCCATGCTCTGTGAGAGCTGTTCTGTAGTCATTGTTAACCTCATAACGATGACGATGACGCTCGCTTATATTCTCTGTACCATATACCTGGTATGCCTTTGATGTCTTGTCGAGTACACATGGATAAGAGCCAAGTCTAAGTGTACCTCCGATATCCTCTATTCCGTTCTGGTCAGGCATAAGTGCGATAACCGGATGAGTAGTGTTTGGATCAAGCTCTATACTGTGTGCATCATGGAACATACATACGTGGCGCGCATACTCGATGATTGCCACCTGCATTCCAAGGCAGAGTCCCAGATATGGGATATTGTTTTCCCTGGCATACTTAGCTGCTGCAATCATGCCCTCAACACCACGGTCTCCAAAGCCTCCCGGAACGATAATTCCCTGAATGCCCTTGAATACCTCTGCTGCATTGTCATCATTAAGCTCCTCTGAGTCAACCCACTTTATATCAACTGTGGTATGCTCAGGAATACCGCCATGCTTCAGTGCCTCAACAACTGAAATGTATGCATCGTGAAGTGCTGTATATTTTCCGACAAGTGCGATCTTGACCTCTTTATCAGGATGACGGAGATCCTCAACCATCTGCTTCCAGTCTGCAAGATCCGGCTCAGGACAGTCGAGATTCAAGCACTCGCATGCAACCTTTGCAAGATTCTCCTGCTCCATGGCAAGTGGTGCCTCATAGAGATACTCCACATCAAGGTTCTGTAATACGTGTGAATTCGGTACATTACAAAACAGCGCAATCTTATCCTTAAGCTTCTGATCAAGCTCATGCTCTGAGCGGCATACAATGATATCCGGCTGGATTCCCATGCCCTGAAGCTCCTTTACGCTGGCCTGTGTAGGCTTTGTCTTGAGCTCTCCTGACGCCTTGATGTATGGAATCAGTGTCACATGGCACAGGATGGCATTGTCGTGTCCCACCTCATGCTGGAACTGTCTGATTGCCTCGAGGAACGGCTGACTCTCGATATCACCGACTGTACCGCCCACCTCGATGATTGCGATTGTGGTATCCTCAGATGTGAAATCCCTGTAGAATCTGCTCTTTATCTCATTGGTGATATGAGGGATAACCTGTACTGTTCCTCCACCGTAGTCACCACGACGTTCCTTCTGTAATACTGACCAGTATACCTTTCCTGTGGTGACGTTTGAGTTCTTTGTCAGGCTCTCATCAATAAAACGCTCATAGTGTCCCAGATCAAGATCTGTCTCAGCTCCATCGTCTGTTACAAACACCTCTCCGTGCTGAATAGGGTTCATGGTACCCGGATCAATATTAATGTATGGATCGAACTTCTGCATTGTCACCTTGTATCCACGAGCTTTTAAAAGACGTCCAAGAGACGCTGCGGTAATTCCTTTTCCAAGACCGGAAACAACTCCACCGGTGACGAACACGTATTTTACAGGCATAATTTTCCTCCTTATCAATATGCTTTGTATATTTGTAAATTCTTATTTTTAAAATAACCAACTTATTATACAGCCTTAAATTGATTAATGCAATTTATTTTTTAATTATATTTATTATATTTTGTTATAATGCTTCACATCTGGTGACGGACAACCCTGTATTCATCGCCTGAGCGGTAAAACGGACAGCGCTTATAGCTGCTCTGGACAAATCTCGCCATATCATCCTCGTCCATATTTACCGAGCAATAATACTCCTCATCATCCTCATCATATTCATTGTATGCACAAAAATCGCAGCATGTCTCCATTATCTTATCCTTCCATCACTTTTAATATGTATGCTGAAAATCTACTTAAACTGATTGACAGTCTCGTCATATTTGTAATCAATCTGTGCAAGCTTGTCGCAAAGCTCTTTCTCATCAATATCATATGCTGCCGCAAGCTCCTTCAATCCTGAATAATTGTCCCGAAGCTGTGTGTTTACAAAGCTAAGCAGCATAACCGGATCCTTTGGTAATGCCATAATCTGCTCCTTATAATTCTATGTAATCTTATAATTCTATGTTATCTTATTATCATAATCATAGCAATTAACTTTCAAATACCTGCTTTATGCTGTCATAGTGCAGGAACACTCCCTGCGCAGCAAGCTCTTTTATTTCATCGAGTGTGGCAATTTTAAACCCAAGTGCCTCCTCTGTCTGAATCTGTACGTCAGACTCCTTGAAATCAAGCTCAAAGCGGTAAACATCCACGAAATAGTTGTCACCCTCGCCCGGATTCTCTCTGTGATAGGTATAGGCAAGCCCTCCCGGACACTGTGATACATCAAGGCCCACCTCTTCTTTCACCTCTCTGCAGACTGCGGTAAATGAGCTCTCACCTGCCTGTGCGGCTCCTCCTGAAACCTCCCACCAGCCCGGTGCCCATGCCTTTGTCATGACACGCTGTGTGATAAGAAATCTGCCATCTGGTCTATGAATCACGCCAAGCACTGAAAGATGATACTCTCCATCCTTAAGTATCCAGTCGTTTTTTTTCATTGTACGGCCTGTCGGCTTTTTATCCTTATCGTATATATCCCAAAATTCCATTTAAAGCTTCCTTTCCCTAAGTGAGTCTTTAATAATATCATATCATATCCTGCGCAGAAAAGCCAGCAAGTTGTTTACGCAGCTTTTTGCTTTCCGGCAGATAATATTCCATCAGCGACCAGAACCTGGCATTATGACTTGGTTCAAGCAGATGTGTAAGCTCGTGAACCACCACATACTCTGCGCACTCCGACGGCACCTTAGCCAGCAGAAGGTTGAAATTCAGATGATGTGACTTCACGTTGCATGATCCCCACCTTGTCTTCATCTTCTTTATCGTAAAGCCGGCTGACTTAACTCCCATAACAGGCTCCCATTTGTCGATAAGCCTCTGCAGCTGCATTTTAAGCTCCCTGCGCAGCTCTCTCTCCATGAATGGCGCCAAAACCGGTTCCTGTTCCTTAAGCTGTCTTGCGACAAGCATTTCCTGCATGGTTTGCTCAATCCAGTCTGATTTGCTCTCCACAAATTTCCTGATTTCTGTATCACTCATGCCATAAGGAGCACTCACTGATAGTGTGCCATCCGTGTCCTTCACACGAAGATACATGTTTTTTATTCTTTTCCTAGTCACTTCTATTGCATATCTGTTGTTTATATATATGTTATTTGTACATTTTTTATTTGCATATGCGTTATTCATATTTTCCAGTTTCATACTGCTCCTATCACGTAATCCGTTTCGCATAATTACATTTTACAATCTCTGTGCATTTTTGTATACTATAAAATAAAGTAACTATTCAGAACCACTGAGAACAAGAAAAGCTGATGCGTCATGCTTGCATGTAAGCAGCAGGTTTTATTGTTCTCTAGGTGGCTCGAATAGAGCCACCCCACACATATGAGCAAAATTAGCTGCACAGCAGCGGCGCTAAACGTCCGGTGGACGTTTGTTCAGCGCGGACCGAAACGGAGTGTAGACAAAGCACGAGTATCGTGCGGTTTTGCGAATATGCGTGGGGGGTTCTGAATAGTTATGAAATAAAGAATAAGGAGGCTCCTATGACAAAAGAAAAATTAGCCATTGAAGTAATAAAAAGACTAAAAACCGCATATCCTCGCACCGATTGCACTCTTGAGTACGACGAGGCCTGGAAGCTCCTCGTATCAGTCAGGCTCGCAGCCCAGTGCACTGATGCCCGCGTAAATGTAGTCGTGGTGGATTTGTTCAAAAAATATCCTTCCATCGAGGCTCTCGCCGATGCTGATGTTTCCGACATAGAAGAAATTGTACGTCCATGCGGCCTGGGAAAGAGTAAGGCACGTGATATAAGTGCCTGCATGAGAATGCTTCGCGATGATTTTGGCGGTCTTGTGCCTGACAATATGACCGATCTGCTGAAGCTGCCGGGAGTCGGCAGAAAGAGTGCCAACCTGATTATGGGTGATGTGTACGGCAAGCCTGCCATCGTCACCGACACACACTGCATACGCCTTTGCAACCGTATAGGACTTGTAGATGGAATAAAGGATCCGAAAAAAGTGGAGATGGAGCTTTGGAAAATCATCCCACCCGAGGAGAGCAATGACTTCTGCCACAGGCTGGTTGATCATGGACGCGCCGTATGCACTGCCCGAACCACACCGCACTGTGACATGTGTGTGCTGAACGATATATGTGGAAGCGTTGTGCATAACTAAAACAGTAAGGCTGCGGCTCCGCAGCCTGCATGCAAAACGTGAGAAAGGACCGCGATGTTACACGCGGTAACAACGCGATCCTTTCTCGAGGAGTTTAGTTATGAAAATGTTTATTAATAAAAAGGGAATAATGTAAAAGGTTTTGTTCCTCTTACAGATATAAGTATATGTGGTAATTATGTCCTAACAATGTACATTTTAGAAATATTTTATTAAAAAGGTCGTGATTATTTTATATTTTTTTTAGATTTGTAATATTTTGTAAATAACAACTAAATTTTTTTGTCAAAAAGTGCCTTACAGAGCTGTATTTTATCCTCATGGCTCTGTCCGGTCAGGCTGTTTTGAAAATCCACAATACCTGCAGCGGTGCTGTCTGTCAGCAGACCTTTTTCTGCGAGACGTCTTTTCATCTCACGCGCTGTACCGTTTCCTCCATCGAACACACGCACCCTATCTCCAAGCACCTCCTGTATCATTTTTCTGACAAACGGATAATGTGTGCATCCCAGCACAACCGCATCTATCTCACCATGCGAATATGAATACAAAAGTTCCTCGAGATACTGTCTCACATCATCACCGTACAAGTCACCTCTCTCAACGAAATTCATAAGTCCCGGACAAGGCAATGGAATAATCTCACCCAAGTGTCTGTATCTGTCCATAAGCTTTTTAAGTTTTTCCTCCCTGATAGTCATAGGTGTAGCCATCACAAGCACTCTCGGATTTTCCATAAAAAGCATCGCAGGCTTGACTGCAGGCTCTATCCCTACGATAGGAACATCGGGATATTGTTCTCTTAATATACGCACTGCCGCGCTGGTGGCTGTATTGCACGCGACAACAAGCCCCTTTGCATGCTGATTTAAAATCAGCTCCTTTGCATGCTCACAGGTCAAAGCTCGCACCTGCTCAAGTGTTTTGGTACCATAAGGCGCATTTGCTGAATCACCATAATATATAAAATCTTCGTTAGGCATCACTTTAACCAGGCTCTTTAAGACGCTTATTCCGCCGACTCCTGAATCGAAAACTGCAATTGACATTATAAAAGTCCCTACTTTCTTTATAAAATCTGTTATGATATAGTGAATAAAACAAGCTTAAGACGGCACCCATGGATAATCCTAAAAGTCTTTTTAACACCAACACAAAAGTATGTGAAAACTGTAAAAGTCCTCTGCCATATGACTATAAAGAGAATCTCTGCCCACGATGTAGGCAAAACAAAATCCAAAATGTACCATTTGGAAGGAGAGGAGTAATTACTCCTCTCTTCTTTTAACCTTTGATCTGTATTTTTTCTCCATCTCTGTGAGGAACTTGTCATCAAGCTCCGCCTTTATAAGCACATTCTCTTCAGGCGATTTGATGACGATATCATAATAAGGTACATCCTTCTGACCTGAGGTATAGTCTATTTCCTTGAGCTCATTTCCATTCTCGTAATTGTATACGCTTCTGTCTCCTGCCGGTGCGATTGCTGCTACAGACTCCATGCTGTATATTCCAAGACGCTTTCTGCGGCTCTTGTTTTTAATTTTGGCAAAACGCAGCTCTCCGTCAAAATATGAATATTCAAACTCGGTGTTCTGTGCCATTATCATAAGATATGCAATAAGTCCAAATACTACTGCAAATAAAATACCCGGTGCAAAGCCGATGCAGATAGTCAGAAGACTTATCGCAGCAAGAGCCACAAGCAGGTACGAAACAAATACCAGCGCCACATTTTTTTTACGTGCAATCAATGTAAATACTTCCATTATAATTCTCCTTTGCATATTGAAAATATATATCTTTATAATGATAACAGATTTTTGCCGTTTCGTATAGATTTTTTCACAGTTATATGTTAAAATATTATAAAATTTTAGTGAAATTTCGGGGGATTACGATGCAATTTAACATAAAAGTACAAAACGATTTCAAAAACAACATAAGAAGGGAGTGGGCTTTAACCAACGGCCTTGGCGGATATGCCGGCGGTTCAGTCACCGGTGCGATAAACCGTACGCATCAGGGCTATCTGATTGCAAGCCTTCATGCTCCTGTGCAAAGATACGTCTGCTTCTCAAAGACAAACGAAAAAATAGTCACAGACAGCCACACCTATGATCTCTCAAGTGACCAGTTCAAGGGCGGATGCCACACAGACGGCATCCAATATATAAGAGAGTTCACATACGACGGAACCATATGCTTTACATATGAGGCCGGTGATATCACCATAAAAAAACACATCGCACTGGCACAGGGAAAAAATCTCGCTGCCGTGGCATATGAGGTTCAAAACAAAGGCGAAGCGGCTAAGCTTTTGATCACGCCTCTTATGAACTTCCGTGAGCACTCTGAAAGTTCCACCGTCGATTCATTAAAATTCGGGGTTCAAAAGCAGGAGCATGGCTTTACCCTCATTCCAAAAGCTCAGGATGACCACTGTATCCGCATTGTTTTTTCAGGCGGAGAGCTTATTGAAAGAGACGACAAATATATCTGTGACCTTGAGGCTCAGACCGAGGTGGACAATGAAGTGCCTGGCCTCGACTGTGCATTTTGCCCATATGACGTGAGCGTGGATATTCCTGCCGGTGCATCAATGCATTTTTCTGTAATGTGCGATATCGTACCGCTTGAAGCCTGTAATAACAACTCAGGCACAGCCTTCGCTAAACACCTCGTTTCTGATAACGAAAGTGCTTTTGAAATACTACGTGCGCAGCTTGACTACACCGATGAGCTGATTAAAAGAAGCGGCTTCACTGATGACTTTGCCGTGAAGCTTACTGTGGCTGCAAACCAGTTCATCGCACACAGACAGTCAACAGGCTATGACACTGTGCTCGCCGGACTTCCTTGGTTTACAGACTGGGGCCGTGACACTATGATTTCATACACTGGCCTGACACTTTGCACCGGCCGTTTTGAAAAAGCCCACGATATACTACTGACCTTTGCCAAGTACTGTAAGGACGGGCTTATCCCGAATATGTTCCCGGACAGCGGACTTGAACCTCTCTACAATACTGTAGATGCATCACTGTGGTATTTTTATGCTGTCTACAAATATCTTGAATATGTGGCCACTCCCGATGCCTATGAATTTATAAAGAAGGATATTTATCCATGCTTAAAGGATATCATATCTACTTATAAAAAAGGCACTGATTTTTCCATATATATGGACACTGACGGGCTCATTCATGCCGGAAGCGGACTCGACCAGGTAACATGGATGGATGTGCGTGTCGGTGACTGGGTTGCTACGCCTCGTCACGGCAAGCCTGTCGAGATAAATGCACTTTGGTACAACGCACTGTGCACCATGGATATGCTTCAGGCTAAGTTTGGCGATAACGATGACAGCTACAGACAGCTTGCTTCTCTCGTAAAGGCTTCCTTCAACAAGCGCTTCTGGAATGAAAACACAGGCTGCCTGTATGATGTGGTTGACGAGGATGACGATACAATCCGTCCAAACCAGATTTATGCCGTAAGCCTGCCATTTACCATGCTTGACAAGGAGCGTGAAAAAGCAATTGTGGATACGGTAATGGATAAGCTGTATGTGGGCTGCGGACTGCGTTCTCTTGATCCTGACCACAAGGATTACCATCCGATTTACATCGGCTCTCTCTCAAAGCGCGACCACGCCTATCATCAGGGAACAGCCTGGGGCTTTCTGCTCGGTGGTTTTATCAGTGCCTATGTAAAGGTAAACGGCCGCACGAAGGCGACCGCTTTATGCGCTGACAAGCTGCTTGACCCTGTAAGGGAGCATCTGCTCAACAACTGTATCGGCTCAATATGCGAGATATTTGACGGCGATGCCCCTCACAACGGCCGTGGCTGCTATGCGCAGGCATGGAGTGTAGGTGAAGTGCTTCGCTGCTACTGTGAGGATGTACTGCCTATGCTCCCACAAGCTCACCCATAAGCTCGTGGACCGTAGTCATCCGGTTTATGCGGCCCACATTGGCACCGCAGAATACCAGACCGTTTTGCATATCTCCTTTAACCGCTGCAATCAGTGCCTTCGTAATACAGTATGGCACTGTTGCAGGGTTACATTTCTCAAGACAATTGTAGCACTTTGTGATAGGCTGCTTTTCCTTTTCCAATCCCCTGATAAAACCATTTCTGACAGCTCGCCCCGGCATTCCGACCGGGCTTTGTATAATCTGCACATCAGACTCATTCGCGTTCAGATAAGCATGCTTATAGGCATCAGATGCGTCACACTCCTCTGTCGCCACAAAACGGCTCGCCACCTGCACTCCGTCGGCTCCAAGCTCCATGCAGTGCATGACATCCTCATGTGTAAACACTCCGCCTGCTACAATTACCGGAATGTGCTTTTTAAACTTCTCCTCATATGTCTTTGTACAGCTGATAATCTCCTTAATCTCGCTGTCATAATCCATATGCTTGATATCTGCAAGCTGCTCATTTGAAAATCCCAGATGTCCTCCGGCCTTTGGTCCCTCGATAACAATAAAGTCCGCTGTGCGGTTGTATCTGTGTTCCCACATTTTAAGTATAAGATTTGCTGCTCTCTTTGAAGAAACAATAGGTGCAATCTTTGTATGCGATTTCTCATCAACAAGCTCAGGCAGCTCCATCGGAAGTCCTGCCCCGCTTATAATAACATCAGCTCCTGCTTCAACCGCAGCCAGAACATGCTCCTTGTAATGCTTTAAAGCCACCATGATATTGACACCTACCATTCCATGTCCACAGGCAAGCTCCTTTGCTTTCTTAATATGCTTCTTGATAGCTATCAGATTAGCCTTTGCCTGGTCCTTTTCAAACTCCGGCTCCTCAAAGCCAATCTGCGCGGTGGAAATCACTCCTACACCACCCTCCTTAGCAACAGCTCCGGCCAGTCTGCTAAGACTCACTCCAACTCCCATGCCTCCCTGAATGATAGGAAGCTTTGCAACCATATCTCCGATTCTCAGTTCTCTCAACATAATATGTACCTCCGAACATGTATAAATTCCGTTTTTCTGTTTGATATTCAAATTATTTGATAATCAAACATATACATATAGTAATCCTTTATGGTATTCATGTCAAGGTAAAATTATATCATTTTCTATTTTATATAGTTTTTAATACTACATTTCTTGTTTATTGTAACTATCCAATTTTTCTCAATTTTAATATTGACATCAACAGACAAATCGTGTAGAATAATTTTTGTTGTGAGACAAGCCCAGTTAGCTCAGTTGGTAGAGCAACGGACTGAAAATCCGTGTGTCTCTGGTTCGATTCCGGAACTGGGCATTATACAACAAATTAAATATTCCTATGCGGGTGTAGTTCAATGGTAGAACACCAGCCTTCCAAGCTGGATACGTGGGTTCGATTCCCATCACCCGCTTTTTTGTTACCCTTTTTTGTTTGTCCACTAAGTATTTCATAATGCATTTAAACTGTCATACAGCTACTTTTACACATACCTATACATAAAACAAAAGCCGATACACCGTGTCTCCACGAAATGTATCGGCTTTTATTATGCGCTAGATAAAATATGTATTCCCTAATAATGTCTGATTAGAATAAATCTACACGACCTGAAAACTTATCATTTATAACATAGTATGCAGAATACTCCTCCGGCTTGATGTAGATGTTAAGCTTTCTGATGAAGCCTGCCTTGTGTCCCTCAGCAACGAACTGAGCCTTAACACGCTCCTCGACAGCTGCTGTATCAACCTCGCTGTTCTGGTACTGAACAATAATCTCCGGCTTTACCGGCTCCTTCTTTGCAGGTTTTGCCTCTTTAGCTGTCTTTGCAGCTTTTGCTGCCTTTGCTGTTGTCTTCTTAACAGTGTCCTTTACATCAGCCTTAACCTCAGCGGCCTTCTCAGCAGCCTTCTCAGTTGTCTTTTCAACAGCCTTCTCAGCAACCTTCTCGGTTGTCTTCTCTACGGCTTTTTCTACCTCAGCCTTTACATCGGCTTTTGCATCAGCCTTAGGCTCTGAAACCGGCTGTGCCACTGTTTCCTCTTTTTTTACTTCAACCGGCTTTACTGCCTGCTTAACTGTCTTTGAGTTATTCTTTTTACGCATACTATTTTCCTCCTCATGCTCATTATTCACATACTAAAAAATTTTCAATTGCAACTAAAGCTTCCTGCTCATCATCACCCTTTGTAACAATATCAACAGTCATTCCATCTGAAGGATTAAATGCCATAATACCCATGATGCTTTTTGCATTGATTTTGCGATTGTCACTCTCCAATGTAATCTCACTATCGAACTTGCATGCCACTTGAACAAGCTCTGCGATTGGATTGTCATGACCTTCACATACTTTTGTAACGACAATACTCTTCTTACTCATACGTTCTCCTTAAACAAAAAGTATTAAACCTATTTCATACTTATTTAATATATCCCAATTGTAACCGCTTTTCAATCCTTAGGAAAATTTCTGTTAAACTTTACCTAAGGAGCTTACATTTAATGTCACAAAATCAGCATTATTACAACATTATTCTGTTTATTTTGTCATGTACGTGATAAAATGCAAGCCACCATTATAAAACATTCTGTCAGCATCCTCATAGCTCATCGATGTTGTTGCGCCATTATCCGGATTATAAATATATAAAGCTCCATTTGAAGAGTATCCTGTCACAAGCACTGCCGACGTATTTCCCGTCATCGCAAATACCGGATTGCCCTGGCTGATATAAAAGATAATATCCTCAGAAGACACTCCCTGTAAATCCAGGATTTCCTTGTCCGGCAGGTTGTTTTTGAGTACATCAACAGCACTGCTGCCTGCTCCAATCAGCTCAGACACACTTACCGTAACATCATTGTAAGTAAGCATTGCACTTACTGACTTCACGACACTGTCAGCATCCTTATCGGTTTCATTACATGCAATATTCGCAAATGCATTTACTGCATTTTTTCTTGCCCTCATCCATACATACTGCTGGTTTGAGTCAATTACCACTCCCATGCTGTCATTTGCCTGTTTTATGGCATCCGAGATGTCATCAGATGCAAAAATCACATCCCCCTTTGCATAAACATAGAAATGGACTGTATTGTCATCAAACTTTAAATCAACAGCAGTATCATGCGAATTTATAGTCATCTGTGCTGTCAGTTGCTTCAGCTTATCCGGCTTTTTACCACCCGCTATACTAATAGCGCTGACCGTCAGCTTTGTATCGGACTGGCTCGTATCAAGAGCTATCTTCTGCTTCGAATCAGCCTCCCGGTTCATAATGGTATCCTGACCGATTTCTGCATACACACCATTGTTTTGTGCAATCAGATCTATCGTTACCGTATATCCATCCACAGAAATTTTCTCGACATAGCCGCCCGAAGGAGTATATGTCTTAAGCTCCGACTGGTCAGATGTATCAAGAATAATAAGGCCATTCATCGGAAATGTTGTGTTTCCGGCTGCATCAGAGACCACATCAGCAGCATTCGCCTGTCCATATATGAAATCCTCACCTATGAAGCCAAGCGGACGCAGATACTGGTCGTCGCCCTTTTTGACCTCAAAGGTCTTGCCACTCTTTAAATCCATTACTTTTATGGTATTTGATGAGTACTGATTTGCAGAATCCACCCATGCAAAGTATCTGTTACTCTCCGATGCGCAGTAAGAGCCTGTAGACAAGCCCTCAACCACCTTCTTTACTGACATCGAGCCTAAATTAATCCTATAGAGACTGTCATCCATCATGAGATAGAATTCATTCTTCTCATTGAGATAAAGCATCTTGCCCATCTCAGCCTTTAGCACCTCATATGATGTCTTAGAAGGAATAAACGCTTCCTCATCTATAGTATGTGCCAGACCGTCATAATGGTACACACCGGCTCCCACCTCTCCCTCGTGGATGCCTCTGTTCATATATCCGTATACCACAAAATCAATACTGCCCGCTTCGTCTACACTGACAATCTTTATATCGTGATGATTCCAGTTCTCACGCTCATCAATGCCCTCAGCGTCCCTGAAGCTGAATACCTTGATTATCATTCCATTGTTGATATCATAGGAGTATAAATCTCCCTCCTGGACAAAGCATATCACACTGCCTGCTTCATTGGCCCTGTACTCTGCCTCACTGCTTCTGATGCCAAGTATTACGCTGCCCGAATCCGAAATAAAGCTGTTTTCACTGTTAAAAATCTGATTCGCTGTTCTCTCATAGTTGAGCACGTACATACGGCTTTCCGTCTGGCGCAGCCTGAAATATTCTCTTACATTGTAATACTCAGTCTCACCCTTACCGTCCACACAGCTCATCACATAGTCTATTGTGACCACATCATAAGAATCGTTTATTTCCTTTAGGGCTATGACAGGATTCGTATACTGTGCAGCGGCCATTGAGCCCCAGGTAATCTGACTCACCGTAGATGTCAGATCCACATGTGCAAGCGTATTTCTGTCACCGGTTGTTGTCTCCATATATGTTGTAAAGAAGGATTTGTCATCCTTTATAAACGTCTCATCATGAAACTTCTTTGCAAACTCAACAACCTTTGCAGCTGCCTTTCCATCGGTCTGCATAATCCTGCTGTAATAATATACATTATCCTGACCGCTTGTGATGGTAAACACCAAAAGATACTCAGTATTTTCATCCATAACATTCGGCATGCTTATGTCCGCCTGAATAGTATTATCCTTATTAGAAAAAGAAGATATCTCGTCATCGGCCACCAGCCTCTTACCATCCATGCTTCTGATCTTGTATGATATCCTGTCAACAGCCATGCCATATGTTGAAATGGATAATGAGAGCTTCCTGTCATCCGAAATTGGAATAACGCAATCGCGCATCTTTGTCGGATCCATCTCAGTAGTATATCCATGGAGGGTGTTTATCTTTATTTTATCCAGATTAAATGACATAACCGGCAGCGTTGCATCCGCCTGCTTCGTGGTCATATCCTTATTTCCCTTGTTTGTAATTATGCAAAATGTAATTAATGCTGCAATAAATACTACTATAAGTACTATCGGCTTTATCACTTTCTTACTCATAAAATCATATCCTTATATCTACCAGAATCTTTGGTACCTTCTGTATCTGCATCTGCGTCTGCAGAGTTCACAGTTAAAAAGTATGCCCGCTATTGTACAGATAAAGCACCTGCTGCTTTGCTCTGAGATAAATCTGCCGGCAATCCTGTCTGCCTCATCGAAAAGACGCTGCCTGTCAGGCACCTCATCATAGATAAAACTGCCCTCATACTCCAGCTCATCCATGCGCTGCTCTACTGCGGACTGTATCATCGCCGTATCAAGCGGATACATATCCTTTATCATCCTCAGGTCCTTTGCAAATGCCTCCTCATTTTTATAGTAATCCATAAACGGAAATGTTATATAAAAAGGTAACATCAAAAAACCTCTTTTTAATCATTATATGCTATATTCAGCTATTAGTTGCATGCTATAACAAACAATGCTGCAATAAAAATGCATGCGCCCAGGAATTTCTTTCCCGATATCTTCTCCTTCAGTATCACGCTGGAGCATATCATCATCACAATAATCGTCAAATTAAAAATATACCCTGCATAGCTGCCGGGCATTGAAACTGCCCTGCCATAAAAATCATATGCTAACGGGTATGCAATGCCTGCAAGAATCAGGCATATACCATCAACAAATGACATGGATCCGATTTTCTTCATGCCTCCTGTTGCAATAGTAAATATAATAAGCACCAGCGTTCCTATAAATACACACCAGAACGCAATAAAGCCCTTATCCAGCTGTATCCCGCCAAGTGACACTAGAATATGCGCTGCCGATGCACAAACTGCAGCAAGAAGCGCAAATAAAATACCTGTTCCATCCAAATTTAAAATAACCGTTCCAACAATCATGAGTGCAATCGCTATATAATCAAAAGTGTCAGGGGTGTTATGAAACAGAAAAAATCCCGCTGCAAGCGTGATTATATAGCTGCATTTAACTATAGCTGTAACCTGAAATGTGTAGCCATCATATATGGATTTAAAAAAACAGATGCCAAAAAGCCCTGTTGCAAGCCCTGCCAGAAGTATAAATATAACGCTCCTTTGGCCGAGTGCAATCAGGCTGCTTCCCATTATATTATCTTTCCTGTAAAAAAATATAGACGCACATAAAACAATCCCGGCAATGCTTCCCGCCAGCGCCGGGTCTGTCTTTTTAGTTCCAACCTTGGCCAAAATAGGCACACATGCTGCAATAAACGTTGCAGCACATGCCCATATAATTCCTGTCATATACATTACCTCACCATGTATCTATTACTGTGACTGTGCAGCACTATCTGCATCTCCTGATGTGCCGCTGTCTGTAGTGCTGTCTGCCATATCTGACTTGACGTAGTCAGAGCTGACATAGCCTGTCTGGCCCTGGAAGATAACCTGTGTCCAGCCATTGTCCTCTGATACAAACTCAATCTTCACATCCGGTCCTATAACATTAATTATATTTGCGTTTTTATCAGGCTTCTCTCTCATGTTTACACTGCTTGTAGTGGTGACGTAAGTTTTTTCGGTACCCTCTGTAGTCTGCTGTGGCAGATATATGGCGCCTATCTCTGTATCACTATCGCCGGCACTGTCAGTTTCACTTTCGCTAACTGCATTCTGTTGTACCTTGTCCTGCTCCTTTTTTTTGCCGCCCTTTGAGGTAACGGTAATCACTATTGTAGCAATCAGGGCAATAAGAAAAAGACATATTGCTGCAAAAATCAGTCTGGCGATTATAACATCTTTTCTGTGGCTTGCTTTCATATTATTCTCCTTTTGTATTATCTATGTTTTGGCTCATTATAGCATAATAATCTAAAAAGAAAAAGGCAGTTAATAGAATGTTTATTGGTAAATTTCTATAAATTACCTTATAATATTCTTAAACTACAGCACATCATATCAGAAGGAGATAAAATCATGGAACAAAAGACACCTTTTAAAGAGCTGACATTCAGTCAGAAAATACAATATATATGGGACTATTACAAAATACCGATATTTCTTGTCATTATCGGAATCATAGCAGTCACATCCTTTATTCACGGCCGGCTTGCGCAGAAAAATACTGTTTTGAGCGTATTATGCGTAAATGCAGAAAACAGCACCACAGAGGACAGCGGCGCCGATATTTTCAATGACTTTCTCACAGATAACGGCTATGATTTGTCAGAGGATGAAATTGTCTTAAATAAAAATATCCGTGTCAATGTAGACAAAAATGGCTTAGACTATCAGAACATGGCAGCCCTCACAGCATACTTTGCTTCTAACGAATACGATATATGCTTTATGGATGATAAGACCTTTGATTATTACGCCAAAAATGTCTGCTTTGAAGATATAAGCAAATATCTGGATAAAACCATCATTGAAAAATATAAGGACAGGCTTGTATATATGACAATAGATGGTAAGGAATATCCTTGTGGTATCAGGCTTTCAGCAGATGACAATGAATTTGTCAAAGCCTCCGGCTTATACTCTTCATGTACTGTCGGAGTGTGCTGTGACTCCTCCCACGATGCTATGGTCAAAAAATTATGCGGCTACATATTACAGTAGCCGCATTTCTATTTCTTCTGCTTTTATCTTATGAATTTCTCCTGTTTTTAAGCTTCAGGATTCCACCTATTGCAAGAAGTACTACACTCAGGCATGCCACAATAAATAAATCAGGAACATAGTCCTTTATTACCCAGTATGGTATACCTCCGACAATAGGCGCAATAACTATGCCCACCGGCAAAAACAGATGCAGAAAAATATTCGCTATCAGGTTTCCGCTATTGTCTGTTCTCCATTTGTGCGACTTGATAATCTCCATCAGCGCAACCGATATAAATGCCGCAAAAACAAGGTCATAGAACAGGTGCGCATCGACATAATCCTTGGGGTCAAGCTCGTCTGTTGCGTATCCCATAAGTGTCATCACAACCTTTGAGGTTACCTTGTTCATCAGATGGTTTGTAACCATATAGTCATTGGTATTAGCGAGGAATACAACGCCCACACCGCTCTCCGGAAGCAGATACATGTCTGCGATATAGTTCTCAGTGAGACCTGTGTGATTGTACACTGTCTCGACATATTTATCCGAACGTACCCAGCCCATACCATAGCCTGTCTCACCGGACTCATCCATAGGAACTGTTACCCGAAACATTGTGCTAAGGCTCTTGTCAGAGAGTATTCCATAGCCGCCACGCAGATACATCTGCAGATATTTTCCCATATCATTTGCGCTGGATGCAATATAGCCCGCCGGTACAGTGGACCATGAATCGCTGAGCGGATACTTCACATCGCTTTCCACCGAAAAACCGAAATAATTGTTGTGGCCTGTAATCAGACCATCCTCCTTCGCTTTTGCATAGGCTGCGCTGCTGTGAGTCATGCCAAGTGGTGTAAAAAATGTCGCTGTCAGATAATCGCTGTAACTAACACCTGATACTTTTTCCACTATAAGACCAAGTATGTCATAATTTACATTCGCATATGTATATTCTCCATTTTTGCCAACAATCTTTGCATTTCCCACATGCTGGTACACGCCAAGTCCGCTGGTGTGATTGAGCAGCTGTCTTATCGTAATCTTAGTCGCATCCTTTGGATTTTTGAATACCTCAGCTGCATCCAGATAAGAATTTACCGGACTGTCAATATTCAGATATCCTCCCTCATACAGCTTCATGATGCATGCCGCAGTAAACGACTTGCTGAGTGAACCGGTGATAAACGGTGTGTCAAGACTCTTGCAATCCCCATATGTACCTGAGAAAAGCACGCCCTCTGCATCTACCACCTCAACAGCCATGCCCGGAATCCTGTAATTGTCGCAGGCCGCCTGTAATGTATCCTCTATCTCTGTATATTTCGGCGAATAATTACTGTTGTCAAGTCTGGGTATCACGTCTATCACAAGCCCAACTATGATTGCAACAACTATCCCCATCAAAGCTCTCTGTGGTATCAGCCCGATATAATGTGCATAATTGGTATATGTCTTTTTCGCCATATCCTCGGTACCCTTTATCCACACTTTCGGTGTATGTGCATACCAGCCACAGTATACTACCAGTTCAAGAAACAATAGGACTGCCATCCATATCAAAAGCGCAAACACAAAACCCGTTGAAAAGCTTGTTGCCCCTGCTATTGATGTCAGTATGACAAGCGCTATCGTCCAGAATATAAGTGCCGGAAGCTTCTTTACAAACTTCTCCCAGTCTGTCATGATACGGATATTCCGATTTCTGTAGCCACGCATATGCATGACCTTTTTCTGCAGTTTCTCGGGCATATTACTTATCTTATATGCCGGATCCCGCTTTATCCGTATTACTCTGTATATGCCAAATATTAAGCAGCAGACTATTATCTCAACTGCCAGTACCATTCTATCAACCACCTTATGTCTTATTTACAGTCATTTGAGACTGTACTTTACATAAAAATTTAGCACATTTTTTGTGCTATGTAAACACAAAATAATATGAATACTACAAGCCGTAAGCCTCACAAAGCGGTTTCACACACGGACTCACATGAGAGCTGCGCTTTGCTGTTAAGTGGCTGTACGAATTATGCTTCACACGCAAAAATGCCCCGCCATGAACGGCGGGGCAAGGCGTTATGCGCCACGGAAACCGGCACTTAGGCCACGTATAACAGCTACAAATCAGTTCTGTCCATAGTATGCGTTAGCCCCATGCTTACGGTAGAAATGCTTCTCCTTTATGTTGTCCGGGGCTGGCTTCACGTCAGGATTTACTGACTCTGTGAGTCTGGCCATCTTTGCCACTTCCTCAAGGACAACGGCGTTGTGCACAGCCTCAGCTGCATCCTTTCCCCAAGCAAACGGTCCGTGATTCTGACAGAGCACAGCCGGTGTGTATACAGGATTGATTTTTCTGTTCTCAAAGGTCTCTATGATGACAAGGCCTGTATTTTTCTCGTAGGCTTCGTTGATTTCCTCTGTGGTAAGATTTCTCGCACATGGAATTGAGCCTAGGAAATAGTCTGCGTGAGTGGTGCCGTAGAGCGGAATATCCCTGCCGGCCTGTGCCCATGCAACTGCCTCAGGTGAGTGAGTATGTACAATTCCTCCGATATCCGGATACTTTTTGTAGAGCTCTAAGTGTGTTGCAGTGTCTGACGAAGGCTTGTATTTTCCTTCTATCTTATTTCCTTCAAGATCCATGACTACCATATCATCAGGGGTGAGCACATCATAATCCACTCCACTTGGCTTGATGACAAAATAGCCTGTTTCCCTGTCAATTCCACTGACATTGCCCCATGTATATGTGATGAGCCCTCTTCTTGGGAGCTCCATGTTTGCTTCGTAAACCTGTTTCTTTAATTCTTCAAGCATTTTCTGTTCCTCTCTTATTATTTTTTTCTGCTATTACAGCGGAAGAGCCTTTACCATTGCACGCTCTGCCTCAATTGCTGCCTTATATGTATTTATGTACTCATCAAAGCCCTTTACATCATCAGGGTCCGGCTGCATTACTATGCCCTTTTCGCCATTAAATACCCTGTCTGAAAGATATTTTTCCAAAGGCTCTCCATCTGCTTTATTCACCATATAAGCTGCGAGCACTGCCATGCCCCACGGGCCGCCCTCTCCGGCCGTCTCCATGACCGCAACCGGTGCATCCATAGCCGCTGCAAGTATGCTCTGGCCCACACCCTTTGTCTTGAACAGACCACCATGACCGTAAAGTGTGTCTACCTTTACTTTTTCCTCTTTAAAGAGAATATCACAGCCAATTTTTAGTGTTGCAAGACTTGCATAGAGATGTGTGCGCATAAAGTTTGCAAGATTCATCCTTGCATCCGGCTTTCTGGCAAACATAGGTCTGCCCTCGTTGAGTCCGATGACAGGCTCTCCCGAGAAAAGATTAAAGGCTACAAGGCCGCCACAGTCCTTATCGGCTGTAAGTGCATTGTTGTAGAGCTTTCCATATATGTCATTCATATCTATATCCATGCCAAACAGCTCTGAAAATTCCTTGAATAATCCCACCCATGCATTTAAGTCTGACGTACAGTTGTTGCAGTGCACCATAGCTACCGCATCTCCCGATGGTGTGGTGACCATATCAAGCTCCTCATGAACTGCCTTAAGTGCCTTTTCAAGCACAACCATAGCAAATACAGATGTGCCCGCTGATACATTTCCGGTACGCACTGCAACAGAATTGGTTGCGACCATTCCAGTGCCTGCGTCTCCCTCCGGCGGTGCAAGCAATATACCGCTCTCCAGATTGCCGCTTACATCAAGCCTTTTAGCTCCTTCCTCTGTCAGCGTACCTGCCTTTTCTCCAGCCGTAAGCACCTTTGGCAGAATGTCTCTTATATCCCACGGATATTCTTTTACCTTATTTAATGCTGCAAATTTATCAAGCATTGCCGCATCATAATCCCTGGTCTTCGAATCGATAGGAAACATGCCTGATGCCTCGCCGACACCTATGACCTTTTCACCTGTGAGCTGCCAGTGAATATAGCCTGCTAATGTTGTGAAATATGCTATCTTTGATACATGCTCTTCTTTATTTAATATAGCCTGATACAGATGCGCTATGCTCCACCTCTGCGGAATATTAAAGCCAAGCACCTCAGTAAGCTCTGCTGCAGCCTCACCTGTGATGGTATTTCTCCATGTCCGAAATGGCACAAGCAGATTATCCTCCTTGTCAAAAGGCAGATAACCGTGCATCATGCCGGAAATACCGATTGCCGCAAGCTTTTTGATGGTAACTCCATACTTTTCCTTTGCATCCTGCGCCATTTTGCTGTAGCAGTCTGAAATGCCCTCCCAAATCATATCCAGGCTGTATGTCCAGATGCCGTCCACAAGCATGTTTTCCCAATCATGGGCACCTGTGGCTATAGGAGCATGGTCATCCCCGATAAGCACCGCCTTTATTCTGGTAGAACCGAACTCTATTCCGAGCACAGCCTTGCCGCTTTCAATAACACTTTTTACGTCTGACATAATATACCTCCACCTTGTAATGTAAATTTCTGAATAATTACCTAAAATTATTATACTGTAATTGTACAACGTTTTTCTTCAAAAGTAAACAAAAGAAAACATAAATATACATAAATTTTAAAGTGTTTTCAAAAGTGTTCAAAAGTGAATATCACTTTTTTTATTAAAATTTCAGATTATATTGATAGAATGTAAAAATTATGTTATGTTATATGTGTTTTGTGTAAACTAAATATGTATAACTGGAGCAAATAGTAAAACAAATTATTTTTACAAACGGAGGTAAACATGAACATTTACTCTATATTGCAGTTATGCGGCGGACTTGCCTTTTTCCTTTTCGGAATGCATGTTATGTCAGGCAGTCTTGAGAAGCTCGCAGGAGGCAATCTCCAAAAGATACTTAAGGAGGTAACCTCAAACCCTATCAAGAGCTTGTTTTTTGGAGCAATAGTCACTATTGCAATCCAATCCTCATCCGCACTTACTGTTATGCTTGTCGGACTCGTAAACTCCGGCATCATGGAGCTTGCCCAGACTGTTGGTGTCATCATGGGTTCCAACATCGGAACCACTCTCACCGCATGGATTCTTAGTCTTTCAGGTATCGAAAGTGACAATCTGTTCATCTCGATGTTAAAGCCTGAGAACTTCTCCCCTGTCATCGCGCTTATCGGTGTGATTATGATTATGGGAAGCAAGAAGGAAAAGCACAAGGACGTTGGAATCATCATGGCAGGTTTTGCCGTACTCATGTATGGTATGCAGCTCATGAGCGGCGCTGTATCACCGCTCGCAGATATGCCTGAATTTACCGGACTGCTCACCACATTTAACAATCCATTCCTCGGAGTGCTTGTAGGTGCTGTATTTACCGGAGTCATCCAGTCATCTGCCGCATCAGTTGGCGTGCTGCAGGCTTTAGCCATGACAGGCGCTATCTCATATAGCATGGCTATCCCGATCATCATGGGTCAGAACATCGGTACATGCGTGACTGCACTGCTTTCGTCAATCGGCGTAAACAAAAACGCCAAGAGAGTATCCATCATCCACATCAGCTTCAATCTGTTTGGTACAGCAATTGGACTTGTAGTATACTGTATCGCACGTTATGCTGTTGATCTGGCATTATTTAATGACAGCATCTCTCCTGTAATGATTGCGGTATTCCACTCAATCTTCAATATTGCTACCACTATTATCCTTCTGCCATTTAGCAATACTCTTGTAAAGATTGCTAAGAAGCTTGTCACAACTGACAACGCAGACGGACAGGTTGTACTCGACGAGAGACTTTTACTCTCACCTGGACTTGCTGTCAAAGAATGTCTTGAGAAGACAAACGAGATGGCTGAGCTTGCAAGAGACAGCTTCAAGAATGCTTTAGACCTCTTTGACAATTACTCAGATTCAAAGTTTGATGATATTGAAGTCATGGAGGAGCGCCTTGATTACTTAGAGGATCAGCTTGACACCTTCCTCATTCACTTATCCGGAAAGGATGTTTCTGAGGACGGCAACAACGAGATTTCAAAGATGCTTCATGCAATCAATGACTTCGAGAGAATCGGAGATCATGCGATAAATATGGCAAAGCTTGCCAAGCAGATTGATGACAACAGTCTTGAGTTTTCAAAGAACGCAAGAAAAGAGCTCACGGTGCTCAATAATGCTCTGCGCGAGATTCTCACTCTCACTGTAGAGGCATTTAGCAAAAACGATTTGACAGAAGCAGTCAAGGTTGAGCCTCTTGAGCAGGTTATTGACGATCTCACAAAGGAGATTAGAAATCATCATATCGAGCGTCTTCAGAAGGGCAAATGTGACAGCAGACTCGGCGTATTCCTCACAGATTACATCACAAACTGTGAGAGAGCTTCGGATCACTGCTCAAACATTGCTGTATGCCTGATCCAGACACACAACTCATCATTCGAGACACATGATTATCTCAATGAGCTTAAGGCCGGACAGGAGCCTGCATTTGTAGGTCAGTTCACCATGTATCAGGACAAATATCATCTTGATGAGGATTATAAAAAAGCAAAGAGTAAAAAATCATCTAAATAATATAACGTAATTAAAAAGCAGGATTTCTGATTAATTTCAGAATCCTGCTTTTTTATCACCGTCTGGATATGAAATGCTTCACAATCGTATAAAGCACTATGATGCATGCAAACACATATCCCATCACACCAAGCGCCGGTATGCCAAGTATCTTAGGTGTCATATCTGTGGTACACACTATGCTTGAGCTGATTAGAAGTGCCATAACCCATAAGCCCATGACGATATTTCTCACCAGCCTGTGTAAAAGCCTCGCAAGCTCATCAGAAGCATGCATGTCAAGATTTATGCGTGTCTGCCCTCTTTGATATTCCTCGAGTATCTGCGCCATTCTCTCCGGCAGCTCCACCATGCGATGAGCTGATTTGTATGCTGTCTTCCCGGCTTTTTTAAGCTCGCCCTTCAAATCAAAATTCTTAAGCATCTCCTGTTTAATCCTTGCAGAAGCAATCCCAACCATGTTGATGCCAGGTGCAATATCCGCAAGCACGCCCTCTATCTGAGTGATGCCCCTCGCAAGCATTGTAAAACCGTGCGGCATAACAATGCGGTTGTTCTTCATTACCTCCAAAAGTTCCTGAATAAACTCTGCGACATCTACCTGTCCCATATCCAGACTGCCATATTTATTTATGATTATTTTGATATCCTTGTACAGCTTTGCCCTGTCAGGCTCACCCTTAAAGTCACCAATTGCAAGCACCGCATCCTCTATCATGCCGATATCGTTCATGGCGATGCCGTAAACAGCATTGCTCAGTTCCTTTTTGTCATGCTCAGAAAGCCTTCCCATCATGCCCATATCAATCCAGACAATTTTGCCATCCCTTATCTTTACATTGCCCGGATGCGGGTCCGCATGGAAGAAGCCATCCTCTATCACCTGCCTGATATAGTTGTCAATCAGCTTACTGCCTATCTCCTCAAGGTCATAGCCATCCTTTAAAAGCCCCTCCTTGTCATCGATATTAAAGCCCTTTATATACTCCATGACAAGTACATGTGATGTGGTATACTTGCGGTAAAGCTTTGGTGTGGCTACAAATGCAACATCCCTGTTATTGCTGGCAAACTCCTCAATATTGGATGCCTCAAGCAGGAAATTCATCTCCTCCTGTGCCACCACCCACATCTCATCAAGCACCATATCAAAATCCACAATGCCCTTTATAGAGATGGGCGGCACAAGCTTAACCGCCTTGTGAAGCAGCGCCATGTCCTTTGACATCACCTCGTGAATGCCCTTCCTTTGTACCTTCACAACCACCTGCTCACCGGTTTTAAGTGTGGCCCTGTGCACCTGCGCTATAGAAGCTGCCCCAAGAGGCTTTTTATCTATTGAATCAAAAACATCCTTCCATGAATAGCCAAATGAAGCATCTATGACAGCCTCCACCTGCTCAAACGGCATAGGCTCCACATCTGAGCATAGCTTCATAAGCTCCTCACAATATTCCTTTGGCAGAATATCCGAATGAAGCGACATTATCTGTCCAAGCTTAATATAGGTAGGTCCCAGCTCCTGCAATATAAGTCTGAATTTTTCGGGTGTAAGTCCATGCGTGAGCTTGTACTTCTTAAGTACCGCTGTCATCTCCTTCAGGCGGCTATCCATACTAGTTCACGCTTTCCTCTTTATCGTCCTCAGCTTCTATTTTTATATCCACTGTCTGTGATTCTCCACCGGAAGCACTTTTTCCATCAGCTGAAGTATCTGTTACAATGTCCTCATCCTCGAAAACGCTTTCATCAGCTTCTTGATCCACGTCAGCCTCATCCATCTGTGCAAGCTTGCTCTTTAAAGCCTGTATCTGTTCAGGTGTCATCTTGTCCAAAAGCTCCTCGAGCTCCTCCGGTGACTGTGGCTTAACAGATACATTTACATTTTTCTTTACTGTGTCCTTGATATTATGCTTAAGCTCCTGATTGAGCACCTTGCCCTGCTCGACAGTCAGCTCACCTCTCTTGACCATTTCATCAAGCACTTCCTTTGATTTCTCAGCGGTCACTGCCACTGTTCCTATTCCTGCAAGTAAAATCTTCTTTAATCCGTCTGTAAGTCTTTCCATGGTAAAATCCTCCGTTTCCTGTTATTTAAAATTGATTGCTCTGAATAAGCTCCTTATAAAGAACATCAAAAATATTCGCTACTCATATCGATGATACCTTTTGACCCTTTAATCATCATAATAGAGAAGCAATCCTTGGCACAAAAATGATAAGTCCAACTATCGCGGCCATTATTGCTGCCACAAGCACAGCTCCTGCTGCCGTGTCCTTAGCTGCCTTGGCAAGCGGCTTTCGCTCTGTCGTTACCAAATCTACAACTGACTCAATCGCAGTGTTGACCAGCTCCAGGGCTATCACCAATCCAAACAGCGTCAGGCAGATGCACCACTCAGTCGGTGTTATCCCAAGTACCGCTCCTGCTATCACTACAAGTATCGCGACAGTACAGTGTATCTTGATATTGCGCTCATTTCTGATGCATGTAAATATGCCCTCGAAGGCATAGCCGAAGCTTTTGTACAGAGGTGGTTTCTTTGCTTTTTTCATGTTGATACCTCTCGTGATTTAATTTTGGAATTAGTTTTGATGCCTTTTACTATGGTACTATTGTACAACTTTTTGGTTCAAAATAAAAGAGGATTGTGCAATATTGTTCAAAAAAACAGAAGTTACTGACATTTTAAATAATTTTATTACAAACACTTTGCCAGCACTTTAAATATTCCTTATTGACATTACGAATTTATCGTACTAACCTAAACACGTAAAATATATAAGGTATACATCGAATTGCATGCAAGCATGCATCGATGATACCTTTTGACCCTTTAATCATATAGTTATAAAGGAAATCAGATATGACAAATTTACATTCAGATAAAATAAAAACAGCAAACCTGCATACTACAACCAATCATATTTATACAAATACTAAACTTCGAAAGCTTTTGGTTCCGATTATAATAGAGCAGCTATTGGCCTCTCTTATGGGAACTGTGGATACAATGATGGTCAGCAATGTAGGTTCTGCCGCTATCTCAGCTGTCTCGCTTGTAGACTCAATCAATATCCTTGTCATACAGGCACTTTCAGCGCTTGCCGCCGGTGGTGCGATTCTCTGTTCGCAGTATCTGGGAAGTCACAATACAAAAGGTGCCCGCCATGCTGCAAGACAGGTATTTTTTGTCATGGCATTTCTGTCTGTACTTTTATCTGCTTTTTGTCTGATAACAAGAAAATCGCTGCTTCGTGCCATATTTGGCGCTGTTGAAGCTGATGTAATGAGGAACTCACAAGTTTATTTCTTTTTTACATTGCTGTCATTTCCTTTTATAGGTCTCTATGATGCCGGCGCGTCCATTATGCGCGCACAGAATAACAGTCGCAATCCTATGGTCATATCTGTTATTTCAAACTTTATGAATATCGGCGGCAACGCTATTTTGATTTTCGGCTTCGGTATGGGTGTTGAGGGAGCTGCTATTTCCACTCTCGTATCCCGAATATTCTGCGCGATTGTCGTTATCATACAGCTTCGAAGGGAAAATGAACCGATTTTCATAAAGAACTATATGTCTATACGCCCTGAATGGGGCCTGATTAAAAAAATCCTGCTCATCGGTATCCCATCAGGAATCGAAAACAGCATGTTCCAGTTTGGAAAGCTGGCTATCCAGTCTACTGTATCCACTCTTGGAACCGTGGCCATCGCTGCCCAGGCCATGACCAATATCCTCGAAAACTTAAATGGTATTGCCGCTATCGGAATAGGAATAGGTCTTATGACTGTTGTAGGACAGTGTCTGGGTGCCGGCAGAAAGGATGAAGCTGTCTACTATATCAAAAAACTGTCACTGGTGTCTGAGGTCGTAATCATTGCCAGCTGTCTGATTATTTTCATACTCACAAAGCCCATTACAATGCTTGCCGGAATGGAACCTGCCAGTGCACGGCTCTGCTTTGAGATGATTATCTTTATCACAATTGTCAAACCAATCTGCTGGGTACCATCCTTCATCCCGCCATATGGACTGCGTGCCGCAGGCGATGTGAAATTCTCCATGATTGTATCCTGCTGCACAATGTGGCTTTGCCGTGTAAGCCTGTGCATATACCTCTGCCGTGTATGGGGCTTTGGTCCGATTGCAGTGTGGATTGGCATGGCTTGTGACTGGATGCTTCGTTCTATTATATTTACTGCCAGATTCCACTCAAGAAAATGGCTGAATCATCATGTGATTGATTGATAATAACAAGCTATACTATGCTCTATTCACAAATCTGTATAATATAAGTAAAGGAAAAACATGAAAAACTATCAACCGGACTATTACAACAATTTCAAATGTATTGCTGACAAATGCAGTATCACATGCTGTCAGGAGTGGAAAATTGCAGTAGATGACGCTACAAACCGCAAATGGAAGAATCTTTCTCCTCCGGATACTTTATCTATAGCCCCTTTTTCTGCTGATAAAGTGTCTGGAAAAAGTGACAATCTAAGCTCATACACATGCCATAAGGATGGCAGTCTGGTTATTAAACTGGACGAAAAACACCGGTGTCCGTTTCTTTCAAAGGATAAGCTATGTCATCTTGTAATGACATACTCAGATGAAGTGCTTTCAGAGACATGTGCACTGTTTCCCAGAGAAATCCACCGGTTTTCAACACATGAGGAACGAACACTCATGCCGTGCTGTCCGGCAGTTATCGACCTGTGGTGCGAAAAACCTGTCACATTTCCTGTAATATCCGAGACCCGGAATAATTTATCTACGGCATTTTTAATCCGTGATAATCTGATTAAACTGATATCTGACCAAGGACTTTCAGTGGAGCAGGCTTTGCTTGACGGACTTTACATTTTATTGGAATTATATAAAAACCAGCCAATCACCAATGCACATATACAGGAATATTTTTCCGACCAGACGCTTAATGAACTGAATACCGCCATGGAAGATATCCATATCCCGGACGAAGATACATTTATCGAATGCAATGAGCTGCTTCAGGATTTATCAGTAAATTATCGTAAAGAGGGTTTATACACAGCCTTTCTTCAGCCTGTACTGACCGAGGCTTGTAGATACTCCAATATTTATTCACAGTCAGACAATAATTCCATGAGCCGCACCTTGCAAACACCGCAGAAACAATTTTGCTCAATGCTCACAGATTATGACATTGTTTTTCGCAATTATCTGGCAAACGAGCTGTTTTCCGACCTGATATCGCCTGAAGCAGCATCCACTAAAAAGATTATTGAACACATGATTATCAAAATGCAGTGGATTATGATTGAATACACTGCTATACGTCAAAGTCTTTTCTTGTGGTACAGTCACAATGCCAATAGTCCGTTGACATATGAAACCATCAGAGAGCATATTGTCACCATCTCACGCATGACAGGATATGATGATGATGACATACGCGAATATCTTGAAAACAGCTTTGCAAAGCTCATATGGGATTGGGGCTACGCCGCACTCATTATGGGAATTAGAAAATAATTACAAAGGAGATTTTTACTATGAAAGAAACAATTTTAGGCAATAACATACGAAAGGTTCCTTCAGTTGCAGTTGGATGCATGCGCCTTTCTGAAAAATCAAAGGATGAGATGAATCATTTTATTCATGCAGCTCTGGAACAGGGCGCATATTTCTTTGATCACGCAGATATCTACGGTGGCGGTATGAGCGAGAGCGTATTCGGCGAAGCAATTGCAGACGATCCATCCATAAAGCGTGAAGATATTTACCTGCAGTCAAAATGTGGCATCCGCCAAGGCTTCTATGATTTCTCAAAGGAACATATTCTGAAATCTGTCGATGGTATTTTAAAAAGGCTTCATACAGATTATCTTGATCTTCTGCTGCTTCATCGTCCGGATGCACTCGTAGAACCGGAAGAGGTTGCCGCTGCATTTGATGTTCTTTTTGAAAGCGGAAAGGTTCGCCATTTTGGTGTTTCAAACCATAAGCCGATGCAGATTGAACTGCTACAGAAATATGTCCGCCAACCACTCGTTGTCAATCAGGTTCAGTTCAGCATTCCTGTTTCCAATCTCGTTGCAAATGGCATGGAAGTCAATATGGAAACACCCGGTTCAATTGATCACGACGGAAGTCTGCTCGACTACTGCCGCCTCCACAACATTACTCTCCAGGCATGGTCTCCGTTTCAGATGCCGGCATGGAAAGGCTGTTTTCTCGGAAGCGACGAATACCCGGAACTGAATAAAAAACTTCATGTGATAGCCGAAAAATACAATGTCAGCGATACTACTATTGCGGCTGCATGGATTTTACGCCATCCGGCAAATATGCAGATTGTTACCGGAACTTCAAGCGAAAGCCGCCTGAAGGAAATTATCGCGGCATGCGATATTACTCTGACTCGCGAGGAATGGTATGAGCTGTACCTGGCTGCAGGTCATATGCTTCCGTAGAAATTATCAGCACTATTTTTCAAAGTGCTGATAATCCTTGGAATGCGTCCAATCGCCTCCCCACTCAAAGCCATGCTCCGTAAACAGCTTATAGCATAAATCATCATGGTCAATCTTGTGTGAAAAATCCTTGCTCCGGTCAACATAATCTGCGGCATTTGCAGGCTCAATCGAAAGCTCCCCATCGACTGTTTTGACATAAGGATTGTATAGAGTGTTGATATCCACCGCCATTCCCATTCCATGCTTCGATATCTTTGTAGTGTGGGAGATAAATCTGAAATTGAAGGCCGATGAATTATTGTCGCTCATAGATGCCTCATCATCTGCATCGTATTCATCAACAAGTCTGACTTTTTCTATTTGATATCCGGACTCATAGAGCTCCTTAAATATTTCAAGTACATCATCTGCGATATCTTTATTTACAACCAGCTCACCTTCATGCACCTGATTGTCAAAGCCTACGTGTAGTACATGTATATATCGCAGATTTTCTCTGGGGAGTGTACAATCTGCCTTGTAGGATTTGCCCTGCATTTTTTCAAAAATATCATCCGAAATTTCGGATATATAAAATTGCTCTTTATTATTCTCATAGGTCGTATCCAGAATATCTGCTTCAGATGTACTCGTGTCAGGTGTATTCGTATCAGCTACACACGTATCAGATATACTTGTGTCAGATATACTTGTGTCAGATATACTTGTGTCAGGTATATCTTCACATGTATTTTCTGATACATTCGTAGACGATTTATCATTAGACTCTTTCTTATGATTTTTAATGAATTCTCTGCCCGCAAGTGTGACGATAAGCAACGATGCCACGGCTGTGATTATTATGTTTGTGTGTCTTTTCATATTGGTTTTATGCCTTTCAAAAGAACCATTCGCCTTAACCCATTTTCAACACCAAGGCTTTTAAAGGAAAAATCAGATTGACTCACATATTGCCAAAAGTGATTTTTGAGTTGAATTTTCAGTCAATACGTGTAATATTGATTATACAAAAAGAGTGCCACCGATATACGGTTGACCCGAAATTGTTTAGCTAAGAATAGCCGCTCAACTTACCCGGTCTGGGCGGCTATCGTTATGGTGGCACCCAATGAAATTTTATCATAGCTCCATAGCATTTTCAATGTAATATCACTCTAAACAAATTTGCCACCAAAACGATATGATAGAGAGTCGTTGCTATTAGAAGCAGCGCAAAAGAAAAGTCTCGGAATCCGCTTGTTTAGCGGGTTCCGAGACTTGTGGCTTCTACTCAAATTCAATATCAACAACTATATATTTGTATCTGATTGTTCGAATTTGTTGAATATATGGTGTGGATTTTCCATATATTCTAGTCATTCTAGAGTTCTACACGCGTTTTAGTAGACGAAATAGAGACATTATTCTATTATTCTATTATTCTACTATTCTAAAATGATATTTCTTTGCTCTCATTTCAAACGCAATCTGTGTTCCCTCCATAACATCACAAATCTCTTTTCTTATGTTTCCATCATCCATTGTACCTTGATATTTTGTTTTGATAAGATCAGTATCCGAATCCATTGAGATAATGTATTCTGCATCATCATTTACTGGAATATTTGCATTGTGAGTTACGACAATAATCTGTCTTTTCGATTTGGTTTTCTTTAATCTAGTCAATATCAAATCATATACAAGCTTGTCTTACAAATTTAGGATACTCTTCTTCTGTCACAAATGTTCCATCCGGTCCGAGAAAAGTTTTCTCTTGAATGTGTGTTTCCAAGTAAGCAATTGTCGCATCAGGAACCATCTTATCTTCAAAGTATCTCTCTCCATTGTCGTAAGAAAGTTGCAAACGTTCCTCAAATTTTAAAAGTTTCGACTTATCTCCCACTCTTAGATACGCTTCATCCGCCTGGTTTGCATGTACATCTGGATTTGCCTCAATATGCATCAGTAAAACATGATTATCCCTTCCCTTACTATCTACGCAAGGTACTCTCTCAATCTCCACTTTCACTGTAGGATTACAATAATTAAATGGAACACGTAATAGCTCATTTAACTTTTCAGTCTCAAAATCTACGCCTTCAATTGTTCTAGTCTTATCCGTAATGCCAATCGCTATGGTTCCACCATATGCATTTGCAAAAGCCACAAGAGGAATTGCTAATGCCTTAGGATCTATCTGAATACTCTTTCTGTCAAGTATTTGTTTTTAATCTTTTTCTTTGACTTCCTCTATTGTCAAGATTTCACCTCCCTATTCATATAAAGAATAGTAATATACTTTGTATGGCTTATAGCTATTTATCATTTTCTTCGCTCAGCTTGTCCCTGTATATTTCTATCATATTTCCCTTTGAATCTCGCCATTCACGCCATCCATCATTTGCTGCATAAACTACAATAGCTCCTGCAAAACTAGGTGAACATTCTCCTAGTTCTGTATCTTCTAATAGAATTCCATTTTTATCCAATGCAAGTTCTAATCTTTTAGCCACAGCTTTAGATGATACTCCAACTCCTGGATTAAGTGCTAAATTACTACCTTTAAGAAGTGTCCAGTTGCCATTCACAATTCGAGCTTTTGCAGAAACAACTTTGCCTTCCTTTTTACTATTTCTCGAATAAACATAAATTCCATCTGGAATAATTTTACTGCGCCCATTATCTGTAGCTTCATCAAATATTTCTTCCTTTGATTCTGTTTTAGGGAAAATAACTTCACCATCAAAGGAAGATAACAGTTGAATTGCTAAATTCACATCTAAAGCAAACATTTCTGTGTCTCCCACTCTACTCTTCTGAAAAATAGAGTGAAGCATAGTTTCTTTTTCATTATAGTCCTCAACTTCTATCGCAAATGAACGCTTTAGACCTGTAATATTACAATAACCATTATGTTCAAGATGATACATTCTGCTTTCAAATCCATCTGAATTTGTCTTTCCAATCTTTATAAGTCCTGGCACCACAGATGTCATAATATATATAATACCTTTTGCCAAATTCTTTTCCTCCCATTGCGGTTTAAAATCGTAGATTATATATAAATTGCAATCGGAATAATCATTACAACAGGAGCTTCTATCGTGGTTGTAATGCCACCTTCTCCAACAAGCTGGCTAAGAGATGGGTCATTAAATAAATCCTTGAATTCTTTCATCTTATCTAATTGCAATTTAGAAAAAACAGTATTTCTCAATAAGCTTATCTCCCCTGAATCCTTACAAATTTGCACTATTTTACCTAAAATCTTATAGTTACCATCTGTAATTTCAGTCATACTATTATTTAAGAAATAGTTTTCATCTGTAGGCAGAATAACTTTTAAATCAGGCGTTTCACAAATAATATCTTTTTTGCCGTCTGCTTGTAAGCCATTAATCAATCCTTCTATTTGAGAATTGAACTTAGCATCAGACATTAATTTGTCCTTTTTGCTCTGATTCCCCTTGGGTTTATCAGAAAACAGATTAGCTAGTATCATCATCTCTTTCAATGCAGCCAACATATCAATTAACGGATTTGTTTTCAAATTCCCTTGAATTTCTACAAAGTCACCAATCTCGTACTTATTAACATCCCTTTTAATCAATTTTGCATCCTCAAGGTCTGATTTAAGTTTTTGAAACAAAGATACTGTTGTATGCGTCTTTTCTTCGGTAATCGTTTCTCCACTGTTATTACCAGATTTCAGCTTTCCCTTAATTCCGACATTAAACAAAGCAAAGTGATTTCCTGTACCAATATTGGCTTCTGCATCCTCTTCCCTGTTCTTATTTCTAGATGTCTGAATATTTTTTACTTCCGAAAATCCATCTTCAATGGTTGCTAGCATATCAAAAACAATTTTCGTGTTAAGATATATTGGTATCGTTAATTTGTTTTTATCAATTTTTTCTCCCAACTCTATCCCGCCTCGCAAAGTTTGGTTTGATTCTGGTTATTTTAACGCAATTGTCTATACCTTCTTGTATTGATAACCAGCATCTTTTCCACTCATTAATCTTCGTTTCACATATTTTTAGTACCAATCCAGTACCATTGCTATATTGTCATTATTGTGTGTAGTTCCGGTGGCTTGCAGGTTTGTTTACTATTCAGAGAATAATCATCTGATAGTTTGCAAGTCCACCTATGGAAATTATAATCTCCGGACGATGTTTCTACAACTAGATATTTTGAGGTACTAATGGATAGCATCATTCTTTTCCATATCATTCATCAATTTATCAAAGTCACTTTCATATAGTGAATCCTGTATAACTCTGTATTTCTCAAACTCACTTTCTGCAAATTCCTTTGCAATAGCTGCTGTTACTTTTCCTTTATCCTGAAGTACATCAGCATCATTAAATCTAAGAAATGCGTCAAGCTTTGTTTTCCAATCTTCCATAGTCATAGGAATATGTCTTCGTGCCTGTCTTGTTGCATAATCAAGATACATTGTCACAATCTCATTTAATTCTGCAAGTTCTTCTTTTTCCAAATAGTTTTTTGCAATTGACACATCTGTTTTTACTATTTTACCATCAGGCGCATTTTTCCATGATTTAAGTCCCATATGTTCCTTATTATGATCAGCTCTTGCCACTATCACTTCTGCCGCTGTATTACCATGAACTGCATAATGCATCTTATTCTGAACTGTTGCATAAAACTCTCTTGTCACCAGTGAATTCTTATCATAATCAACTGCTGTTGCATATATGTCTGTAATTTTCTGGTAAAATCTTCTCTCACTTGCTCTGATTTCCTGAATCTCAGCAATAAGATGCTCAAAATAATCTTCGTCGAAAATCTGTCCATTAATCAATCTGCTTTTATCAAGAACATAACCCTGCTTTGTAAATGTATCCAATACCTTTGTTGCCCATATTCTAAACTGCATTGCCCTCTCTGAATTAATGCGATAGCCCACAGCAATAATTGCAGCTAATGAATAAAATTTGTAGTTGTATGTTTTTCCATCATCCGCAGTTTGTGCAAATTTTGCACAAACTGAATTTTCATCTAATTCTCCCTCTTTAAAAATATTGCTCAGATGTTTTGTAATCACACTTCTATCTACATCAAAAAGCTGCGAAATTGCCTTCTGCGTAAGCCATACATCGCCATTCTGAACCCTGACTTCTATTCCGTCTTCTCCTGCATCTCGAGTAAAAACTAGAAAATCCACAGTGCTATTTCTTATCTGTAATTCTTTGCTCATAAAAGCATTCCTTTCTCTAGATTCTATCAATACATCTCTATAAAACATTTCCCCCTGTTTCTTTCAAATATCAAGAAGGGAATTTCTGCTTTTGCCAGCATACTATTATTAACTGAAACATATTCATAATTTTCAATATCTGGTATACACTTTATGGCTCTCTTTTTATCTATACCATATAGATTATTTTCACTGCTGTTCCATAAAGCCTTAATCTTCAAAACAACACATTTTATTTGAACCATCACCTTATATTTTTCAAGCCTGCTTTTTTCTATCTCCTTTGATTTATCACCATAAGAAATAGTAATATATCTGGAATTGGATTTTATAATGCGAACATCTCCATTCCTTACTACCTCTTTAGGGAATCCCAAATCTTCAAAAAAACTATCATAATCTGTAATGCATTCTGGGAGTTCCATTTTGACTGCATAACTGCTATTTATAATATTCTGTATATCCTTATCATCAACCCTGAACATATAAATATTCCATCCCGTGCTATCGCCATCATCATCTAATATTGGAATAGAACCATAAGGATTAAACATATGTAAATTAGACAAATCATCTTTTGTTGGCTTTTTAAATTTGACTATTTCAAATGTTATGCTCATAAATGTTCTCCTTTTCCGTCGCTTTTTTCGTCACTTTTTTAGCGACGAATTATTTTATACATTTTGCTTTTCGTCATTGCAAACTAACTTCTTATGCCCAAACAATTGCTTTAATAATTCTTTTGTGTTAATGGTTAGTACTGCGATTAGTATCTATGTATTTTGTAAAATCGATTATCTTTGCTGGCTTTCTCTTAGTAACAATCCCTAATCGTTCCATGATCTATTTCAAATTCAGTTTTTTTTATCAAATCAATTGAAGCTCTACAATATGCAAATTTCCCATTATATGCTTTAATAAATTCCAACTTAAATTTCTGAGAATTATCACTAATATATCTATGCATATCTTTTGCATTAGGGTGCTCTATTTCAACTAATTTTTCTAAGGTTAGTAATCGAGTTTTGCCATAAAACTTAACTCAATTATATCCGCACCTTCTCTGCAGTCCTGCATAACAATCCATTTCAATTGAGTGAAAATTGAGTTTTCTGAAACAAAACTCAATTTTCACCTTATTATTTCCATCGATATTTATTCTATGCCTATTATTTTTTTACGACATATTAATTTGCCATCAATTTTATCATTTTGATACCATAAATCTGCTTCATCATCTAAAATCAGCTGCTCTAACAACATTCACTTTGCGCTTGATTCTGCATTTTTTCATAAAATATCCTATGATTCTCTTTCCTTTAGTGTTACCAATAATCTTATAATATTTCCAGTTTGATACATTATATATTCAAGTACTTTTTTACTGGTCTTATCATGATGTTTGGCATATCCATTCATAAAGTTAGTATAAGCCTGGTGAAGTGTTTCTAAATTATTACTAATCTCTGATGGTACACCTATTGTTTTCAAATATTTGCCATACTCAGATTTAAGATTTTCAAGCGACTGAGTTTTATTGAAAAATTCCTGAAAAAATCTTTCTAACGCTTTTCTAAACTTATCAGCCACATCACTTGCACTTTCATCTGTAGCATCCGAATAAGCTCGCAATGCTTCTACCCACTCTTTTTTTGCTTGTGGATATTCATTTAACCATTCCAATGGTTGTGATACCAACGCATCATCAAGTTCCTTGGCACCCTTGGGAAACACGAAATAATTATTGTTATCTTTTAATAAGACATAGTTTAACCTGCTTTCATCAAAAGCATTATCCAATAATTCAAGAAGTTCGCTTTGTTTTATGCCTTCTTTTCTATTTGACAAGCAGTTAATGAATGCAACATAATAAGTCAAAAACTTCTTAAACGATAATTTATTTGCCTTTAACACATTATAAATTTTCGATTCCCATGTATCCAGAATATCTTCATATTCTGTACCAGTAGTTGAGCAAAACAACTTATATTCATTTTCAGACACCGCATCAAAATCCATGATAAAATTAAAATCTAGTCTTTCTTTTCGGCTTTCTGATAAATCATCAAGTTTATTTAATATAAGAGCTGTGCAAAACGCTCCCTTTTCTTCATCCTCAAAATCAATTCCTAATCTCTTTCTATAATCTAACCAGTGCATTTTATCTCTCCTAACATAAAATCACAATATGTATAGTCCATCTAAGAAAAGTTGATTAACCAATTTCCAGAAATGAAGTCCAGCACCAGTATCTTCTGTCCACAAATACTTCATATCACAACTCCTCTTCCAGTGTTATCTTATTATTATCAAACTTCATAACCTTAAAACTCTTATCTGATACATTCAATCCATCGCAATTTCGTAAGAAAAGCATATATTGATTCGATAATTCAAAATTAATAAATTTTCTAACTTCATCATTTATCAGATTATCCGCATTATCTACCACAATAAAACTATCTCTGCATTGCTTTATTGTATCCTGAAAATCATCTGACCGGTAATTAAATAATCTGATAGCCTTATATTCATCTGTAAGTCTTATATCTTCCAGCATTTCATACAGTACTGTTTTTCCAACACCACTGTCTCCACCAACAAGCGTTATTCTGTCATCGAATTTTAAGTCGTATGAAAATGGATCTGCCTTAAATATAATATTCTTATAAATCATCTGCCTCTCTCCTTTCATACTCCTTACTCCACCAGGCATTGTATCCCTTTCTACCTACTACTACATCCGAATCGTTAAATCTTATTTCTGCATCATCTGGTATGTCAAACAAGGTCGGTCTTGACATATATATCTTTATATTATCCATCGTAAAAATGATTTTAAGTACATTGGGACCACATTCCTCTACATTTACCACCTTATCAGAATGCTTAACAATATTGAGTAATGTCTTGCAGCCTGATGACAGGTTACGGATTGTGCCTATACCATATTTTGTTTCTATGTGCTTATCTGGTTTCAGTTTTGCACCATCTATCTGCCGGATTAAATCGACTTCCTTTTGAGACATTTCTTCGTTAGATGTATTTAGGTTAAAATACAAGTCATTCTGAAGTATCCAATCCTTAGAATCAATTTTTTCTGTATATATATCAATCATTCGACGTAACTCCTTTCCTATATCACTTTTCACCATTCTCTAGTTCTTTTAAGATAAGTCCAACTAAATTTTATCAACGCATCTTTATAATTACAATTATAATCTTAAAAGCAAATAATCATTTATATAGGGTATTTCGATAGCTTTTTTACTGAATTAAATAACTTGTCTTTAGCTGACACACCAGTTGTCTTTAAAATAAGCATATATACCATTGCTCTTAACAATTCTGCATCCCAATACATTTGTCTTTCAAACTTATATTCAACATTTCCATGGTCTAACGCATTTCGACTATTTTTTATACGCTCTGGCATATTTACATAATCTTCTTCGAAATCGCATTTTATGTTTAAATCTCCATAGATTTGTACAAACTCTTGAAGTACTATATCTATACGCTTTTTTAATATTTCCTTAACGTTTTTTATACCAACAAGTATTTCATCAAAATGTATCTTTTCCGAATCAGAAAACTGTGTTTCTCTACTATCCTCTATGATTTTTATAATTTTCTTTTTTACTTTTTCTTGCTCTTTATATTTATAATTTTGTTTTACACTTATATCAAACTGTAATTCAAATGCCGCACATATGTTCATAATGTCTGCATATGTTATTTCATTCGAACTACATGGAAATAATGATCTAAAACAAATTTCATTGTTACATATCATAGTCAACAATTTTGCCAAACCACTTTCAGTATCGTCATATTTTAAGCATCTATTTGAATTAATATGTTCCACTTTATCCGGTTTTATATATAGCATAGTTGTATAATTGTTGATATCATCACCGCATCCAATCATAACTGGATTAATTATATCTACTCTAGAATTCACTTATATAAATTTAAAAAATGTTTTTGCCATATGAATTGCATTATGTAACAATTTCTGATCTGATGTCTTTTTCACTCCAAAAACCATCACATTTCTTACATCATATGGAAATGGCTTATCACTGCCTTGAATCATTGTTTTAAATTCAATTATAATTTTTTGATTAAATGCATCTATTTCATAAGTATTCCGATTAATCCTGTCCTCATTAATTTCTTTACCATTCCAACAGTCAATAAGATTGGATATATCACTTTTGTATTTAGCATCATCTCTAAAATAGTAATCTAAACAATCTGATTTGATCCATATGTGATCAAATTCTAATGTATGTTTTTTCCATTTTCTATGCCAGTCAATCACATAAAATTGCAAATTGCACTTATATTCATACAAATTTAAAAATTCTACATCCTCAATATATGCATATATAACATTCTCTGAAAAATCTTCCAATTTAATCCATCCGTCATTAATAATGGCTTTTATATCATTCCAGCTGGTCCATTGTCCTTCTGAATTTGAAATTATTAATTCATAATCATCAAGTCTAAACATCATCGTATTATCGCTTAACTTAATTTTACCCACAAACATATTTTTACCTTCAATATAAAATAATTGTAAATCAACCTCTTACTTGTCACTACTAATTTTATTCATTAGTCGTATATTTATTTTCTCTTTTATACCACAAGCATGTAAAATATGTAAGATTATACAATCTATCTTAGACTACTAAACATTATTGCCGCCTTAATATATCCATCAGCAATAGTCATCTTACCTACTTTCCAAAACTATATATTCAAATTTCTGAAATGATTAAAATCTATAAAATATCAACCAAATACCGTCCACCAACTAATGAAAATAACACTTTTGATGGAAATAATCTTTCGCCCATGTTGGCAGCCCCTACGACAGTAATAGTCCAATCACTGTACTCATTCGGCAACCTATAACATATAGGCTTATCATTTTCAGAGATTGTTACTAATGGAGTTCCATTCTGTGAAAATCCAACAGAAAGAACATAAAACTCATTTTGTCCACTATGTAATGGCAACACGGGTTGCTTATTAATATTCTTATAAACCATTGCACCTCTTTGATTATAAAAATAATTTTTGTCATCTTCTACTATAGGATCAATCGGTAATTTGTTTCTCATTATTTTATAACGTTCGTTCAAGTTCTCGCAGACAAAAGCATTATAATATTCTGGTTGCATTTCTATCTTACTATTACGAATCTCATCTGCATCTGAAAAATGATTCATAAATTGAAGAAGTGCTACAAAAGCCACTAAATCATCCGAATAAATTCCAGAAAAAGATTTGTACCAATAGTCATTAATCTCACAAATTACCCGATATAATTTTTTATACAAATCAAGCTGTCTTTGATTCAATGCAAACCAGCCCGAATCTAAAAGTGTCTTCTTCATTTTCCCATCTTTATAATCTCCAGTCAACGACATCTTCAATGATTGCATCAATCGAGATATCAATCCAGCAAGCATATCAGCCATTCTGATTCCAATATAATCCTTAGAATCTTCTTCGATGACATTTTTAAGTCCTACATTCTTTGCAGAATTCAATGTATGCGATTCTTTTCCTTCTCGGTCAATCATCAACTGATATTCATTAACATTCATCTCTGTCAACAATTTCTTAAATCCATCAAAAGGTGCAAAATAGGACCAATCTAATGTTTCGGGTACCTCTGTGTCCTCAAGCAGTAAAAGTATTTCCTGAAATGCTTGATTCTCATGCTCTTTCAAAGCAGTATTCGCTTGATTTTTAATAATCCTATCTTCTAAAAAAGACCGTAGTTCTTTAACAAATATTTGTGGCTCTTTATAAATTGCTTCTATCACATTTTGTGGTCGATATACATTGATAGCCTTAATTATTGAGTATTTCATGTAATCAACATCAACAAACATAGAATTATGATAATTTACAAACAGCTGGCTAATAACATACTCTATTTTGCTAAACACAGAGAAATAAATAATTATTTTCTCGTCAAATAGTGATACAAGGTCTTCATATAACTCAATCGTATGATTATTAAGAGAAGCAAACCCAAGCCTAAAATCTTTTACTTTCATAGTCTGACTCTTTAATTCTCCGTCTTTTTTTCTATAATCATACTTCGATTCAAAAGCAAGGTATCTGTCAGAAATACATTCATCATCTTCTGCTTTCCACCCTACAATTCCTGTTATGAAATTATCATAGTAATTATTCGCAGTAACAGTTTCATAATTAATCTTTCTACTATGCTCTGTTTCATCATAGAAAAAAATGTACTTCATCTTCAGTGCCTCCCCTACTGATTATTTTTTGAATCACCATAATGTGCCGAATCTTCCGCCACCTTCATCACATTATACTCTGGCTCATATTGATAAATCTTTGCAGACTTAGCTGCTTCATTTCCTATATCTTCTGTTACGGAATACTCTTCAAAATTCTCCACCTGTTCCATAACTTTGTTGAATACTTCCGGACTATACTGTGGTGGATAACCATTCTTTACCAGGTAAATCTTTATATCGAGTTTTAATTGATTACGAATATTCTGGTTATTGAGCCAATCAGCAAATGAAGATTTTGTATCAATAATATCTTTTATTTCCTTTGCTAATGCTTTACATTTATCATTGACTATAACACCATCCACTTCTTTATCTGTTCCATACTCAAAGTTATATTGGTCACGCAGAGAAATCAAAATATCATAGAATGCTTTTTCCTCAAATGTTAAGCCAATTTTTCGAAAACTCTCCCTATTTTCGTTCATCTGACGAAGAATAGCTAAAGCCTGTTCCGTTGCAATCTTAATGATATCCTCTGATGCCTTTTCCTGTGTCTCACCGGCTTCTTCAGCAGTAAGATGTTTACGTCTTTCATGATATTCTGCAATCGTCTTTTCCAACATTTCCTGAAATGATTTTGCAGCTAACTGATTAACTTTTCCATATTCCTTAATTTGTTTACGGAGCATTTTCACAAGAAGTTCCAATTTAGTTGCCGGCATTTTGACATCAGATAATTTTTCAAAATATTCCGGAGAAAAAATATCTTCTTCCTCTCCGCTTTCAAGAACACTTTCCACCTGATTATATTTTAATGCTTCTTCAACCATCTTTGAAACTGCACGATTCATCGTATCAGTGTCTACTTCACTTGTTCCGCTCATCTTACGAACAAAACCTGCTATAGCCATAAAGCATTGTGCAAGTGCAGATTCTTCTTCCCCAAGATAACCGGAAGGCTGACAAATATCAAAAGCTGCCCTCATTCGTTTTACTGTCTTTAAAAAGTAGGTTTTGAAAGATACTTTCTGAACACCTTTATTTCCTTCCGACTGTAATTCTTCTGTTGATACAAATACATATTCCGCTGCTTTTGCAAGGAGTCTGTATCGTTCTATAGAATCACATTCTGGATTTAAAAATGGTGATAAATCATAACCTGTGAACATGTTTTTCAACACTTCTAGTTCTTCTCTAAACACTGATGTAGCCTGCTCGACATCATCGGATGTCGGTGCAACAGATGTATCTCCTCCATATACCTTCATAGCTTCACGCATATTGTCGCGAATACCAATATAGTCGATAACCATACCATATTCTTTCCCCGGATATTTTCTGTTTACACGGCTTATTGTCTGTATCAGCAAATGCTTTTTGAGAGGTTTATCATTATATAAATATGTAAGGCAAGGAACATCAAAGCCCGTAATCCACATATCTACAACAATGACAATACTGAAATTTGATTTTTCCTGTTTAAAAGCAGCATCCAATTCTTCTGAACGCTTATCATTTTTAACTCCGCCAAGATAATCATACATATCTTTTTCATCGTTACTGCCAACACTGGATACCATTGCCATAAATGGCATTGGTTTCAATTCTTTCAGTTCCTCTTCCGTTACAGAAATCCCATCTGGTGATTTCTTTTCCTCAAACCATTCTGGGTATTTATCCTTAAACTTCTGTAATAATGCATAAGCAATCTTTCTATTAGAACATACAACCATTGCTTTTTGTATTCTATCCGGATCACCTGCGCAAGACGCAACATAATGGTCGTGGATATCTGTAGCAAGACGCTCAAGTCTGGAAGGCTCACCAAGAATTATTTCCATGGAGCTCATTGCCTTCTTACTTGCTTCGATATCCTCATATGTTGCACCATCATCAGCACATTTTTTATAATAATTCTCAATTTCTTTTACTTTTTTATTATCAAGCAATACCTTTGCAATACGCGGATGATACTTAATGGAAACAGTAAGTCCATCTGCAACGGCCTGATCCATTGTATATCGGTCAATTTCATCACCAAAGGTCTGATATGTTTCCGCAATAGGTGTTCCGGTAAAACCGACGAAAGTAGCATGTGGAAATGCTTCCTTCAATACTTTTGCATATGGTTTTGAAACCATAGCTTTCATATTTTCATCGGCATCTTTACTAAACTGAATTTTCTTAGAATGTTCAAGCTGAGTTCTGTGAGCCTCGTCTGAAAAACATATAATATTCTGCCTATCATTGATAAGTCCGATTTTGTCATCTTCCCTATCGCAGAATTTCTGAATGGTACAAATATAAAAACCACCACTTTGTCTTGCACCAAGTTCCTGCCTTAATTGTGTTCTGTTTTTTACAACAGATACTTCTCCCAGATTAAGAAACTCTTTACTCTTTGTAAAAAGATTTGAACCTTGTTTTTGCAGTTCATCTCTGTCAACAATTAATATAATTGTTGGTGAACCGATTTCCGGAATATCAGTACAACGAAGTGCAAGCTGACGTGCAAGAAAAGCCATCGTATATGTTTTTCCACATCCAGTTGCTCCAAAATATGTACCACCTTTACCACTCCTCGTAACAACAGAATTTACAATACTTTGTTTTAAAAGTTTTGCTGCAAAGAACTGAGGATATCGGCATACGATTTCTACTTCATCACTGTCGTAAATACTATCTTGGAAATAGATATAGTCCCTAAAAATCTCCACGAACCGCTCTGGCGTATAAACACCCTTTATCATAGTTTCTGTTTCTGCAAAAGGAAGAGTGGATACAACATCTCCTTCGTTTACTCTACGCCAAGCATAAAAATGCTCGTAAGGTGTACGTACTGTACCTAATCTTGTTTTCACACCATCTGAAATGCAAGCCAAAGGGCAATAGTGTAAAAGGTGTGGAATATCTCTCCAGTATCGAATATTAATTTGTTCCCAAGCATCATAAATAGTCGCATTGGCATCAACGGGATTTTTAAGTTCAACGACACACAAGGGCATACCATTTACAAACAGAAGCACATCTGGTCTGCGATTTTCTTTTTGACCATTATTTGTATATTCTACTGTAAACTGATTCACTACACGGAAGATATTCTTATCCCAATTATCAAAATCAATAAGTGATATCATTCTTGGCAATCCATCCTGCGACGTAAACTGAACACCATTTACCATCCAGCCATATACTTTGTGCAAAGTAGCAAAATTACTTTCCGCACCTACAAGACGGACATTATCGTAAATCTGTTTCACCTCGTCTTCTGTCAAATCCGGGTTAGTGTCTGCAATAAACTTCTTGAAATCATCAGCAATCAGGACATCTCTTTTTGTGACACGATGGATATTATTGCCAGAAGAATACTTCCAACCTTCCGCTTCTAAAAATCCAATGAAGGCATATTCATATTCTGATTCACAATAATGACCATTGTATTCTTTTAATCTTGCCATAGGCTATGCCTCCTTTGCTTTTCTCGCCTCTTCTATAGACCCTTTGATAAGAATAGGACAGATATCTTTTATCTGTGCTTTGAGCTTTTCGTTAATATCTCTACGAGTATTATAAGCCTCAAAAATATTTACAATATCCTGTTGAATTTCAATGTTTGGAATCGGAATTAAAACATTTTTCATTTCTTCCCAATCAAAAGTTTCCCTCGCACTTCCCCATGAATTAAATCGAGAATATCTATTAAACTCACTTCTTTCAAACAGCATAGATAAATATGCAGGCAATAACGTATTTGTGTCATCTACTTTGAACACAATATACGACGAGGAACATATATATGCCTCATCACTATTGTTTCTAGCAAGTGATATTTTCTCTCCATTTCTTGAAGTGACGGTAACATATGCAAATTCATCTGGCTTTACAACTGCGTATGGTTTCAGATATACTCCTTCCATGTTTGCCTTTGTGTATATGAATCTTTTTTCAATGGATATACCGCGTACCGCATATAAACCATACTCTAAATCATCATTTTTCTCGTCACAAAGAGAGATATAATTTTTTAACTTCTTATGTGGTAGCTCTTTTCTAAGTTCTTCAATATACGCATCACAAACAAGTTTTAAATCATCCAAGCCACTCTCATAACTTTTCTGATTTTCAAGCATAGCATTATAAACATCTACATGTTTTTGTTGAATTTCGATATTAGGTAATTCAATATCTATGTCGCACATATCTTCCCAATTAAATGTTTCTCTTGCAGACCCCCAAGAATTAAATCGAGAAAAACGATCAAATTCAGGCCTGTTAAAATACATGAATAGATAGTCTGACAAAAGCAACTCTATTCTTTTAACCTTAAAAACTACATATGATGAAGAAACAATATACGTACTGTCACTAATGTTGTGAGCAAGCGTAATCTTTTCTCCATTTCTTGATGTTACGGTCACATAAACAAAATCATCTGGTTGAACGAGATAATAAGGCTTTAAAGATACACCTTCCATATTAGCTTTTGTTTCTATGAATTCTTTTTGGATAGAGATACCTTTTACATCTTTAACTCCATATTTTAAATTATCATTCCTTGTTTCGCATAACTCAATTAATTCACCAAGTTTATATTTAGTCAATCCCATAACCAATCCCCCTAAATGCCGCTTCCAGCATCTGCTGGGATTTCTTTTCCTGCTTTAATATATCTTTCATCTCAGATTGAATACGAACCATTTCCTTTTCATAATCAATATCTAAATCATGGTCAATAAACTCAATATATTTGCTTGGTGTGAGAGCCCAGCCTTTATTTTCTATTTCATTAATGCACACACTACGGTAAAGTTCTGGCATCTCATAGTCTGCTCCATCAGTTCCCTCACATTGCCATGTGTGATAAATATCTGCTGCCTTCTCAATTTGTTCTGTATCCAACCGAACTTTCTTTTTGCTCTCACCCTTAACAGCATTTTCTGTCCATTGGCGTAAATCCATAAAGAGCATCTCATGCTCACGGTTTCGGAGATTTCTTCCATGATATTTTCCGCCTTTTTTATTCTGATTTAGAATCCACAGAGTAACACTGATATCTGTTGTAATAAACAATTCTCTTGGTAGAACAACGATAGCCTCAATTTTATCATTCTGAATCAGTTCCTTACGTATTTCCAATGTATCACTATCATTCAACGCACCATTCGCAAGAAGGAATCCTGCTACTCCATCAGCTTTCTTCAAATGTGAAAGTATATGCAAAATCCAAGCATAATTTGCGTTGCTTTCAGGTGGCGTTTGATAGTCAGACCAACGACCGTCATTTTTCAAATTGTCATTATACCAGCCTTTCAGATTAAAAGGTGGATTTGCCATAATATAGTTAAAGTGCAACCCCTTGTGTAAATCATGTGTAAATGATGAATCTGCTTCTTCTCCTAAATTATGGCTAATTCCACGCAAAGCCAAATTCATTTTCGCAAGGCGATACGTAGCCGGTTCTTTTTCCTGACCATATACATTGATACCATTTAAGTTTCCCTGCTTTGACTTTACAAGTTCAGCACTCTGAATAAACATTCCTCCCGAACCACAGCAAGGATCATATAAGGTGCCATCATAAGGCTCAATCATCGTTGCAATAAGTTGAACTACATCATGAGGTGTATAGAATTCTCCTTCCTCCTTTGTAGCATTTACTGCGAACTCCTTAAGAAAGTATTCGTATACACGACCAATAAGGTCTTTTTCCTCTCCAAATGTCTTATGACTGATTTTGTTCACTTCATCAACAATTTTCTTTATATCATTAGCTGCTAAATTGCGTGCTGTAAATGTTCCTTTAACAAAACAGCCTTTCAACTGTGGATCTTCTTCCTCAAGCCTTTGCAAAGCTGTATCAAGTGCAACATTAAGCTGTGGTGCCGGTGTATTGATAATAGTCGACCATCTTGCTTCTGGTGGTAAGTTATATGTACCATCTGTAAAAGTAGCATCATCAAAGAATGCTGCTCTAATGTTCTCATCTTCCGGATCTAATCCCTGCTCTTTAAGTGTCTGTTTTAGATTTTCAATTCCATCCTCATACTTTTCGCCGATAAACCTCAAGAACACTAGCGTAAGCATCATATCTCTTTTTTCAAAGAATGAGCCGGAATTACGTGCCGCACGCAAATAATCTCTACAATTAAATAAAATATTATCTATGTTCAATGCCTTTTCAGTTGTTTTCTTCTTAGCCATATTACTTTTCGTCCCTTTCCTCGTCTGGAACAAATTCCATGATATCCTGTATCTCACAATGCAATACTTTACATACTTTTTCCAAAACTTGTGTACTTACATGTTCATTCTTTCCTAGTTTAGCCAGTGCATTTGTTGTAATTCCTGCCTGATCTCTAAGGTCAACTTTCATCATATTTTCATCTATTAATTTCTTCCATAATTTGTTGTATCTGATTGCCATTATTATCCCTTTCGTATCATTACAACTATTTATCATTTCTTTTTCATTATATCATCGAATTCGTTTTATTTCAATTTGAAATTGATTTTTTCAATCTGTTATACATCTGTCTATATCTAACCCATATTTATAGAATAAACAGAGGAATCATCTTCCTCTGCCCCTATTCCACATCTTGTCTTATACTTTTTCATTATTAGTATCTCTACCAACACTCTCATCATAAATCCTCTGAAACTCCTCATAAAGCCCATCTCCATCCAGCTTTATCTCCAACCGTTTCATTACGTCCGAAAACAGTCTTATACTTCCACTCACATCTGCAATATCAAATCCAAATACATCAGCCTTAACAGAATCACTGACATTCTCATAACCACCAAGCTCTGATATTCTCCTAACAATCCAGCCAGCTTTATCCACAGGTTCATTTTCTCTAATTTCCACAAATTCATTTTTATCTGTTACATCAGTTATACTTTCGCCCACTCCTGCCACATTCACATCAGACGAATTATGAATCTCTGGTATTCCTATGCCATCTAAATCAGTCTGTTGTTTTCTCGCACTATCAGATTGCTCTTTCAGTCTGCTTATTTCATTCTGATTATTGTTAGGATTCATCACCTCAACATTCGTCCACGGCTCAGCAGCCACATCTTTCTCAAACACAGCTTCATCTTCCATCCCTGGTATCTCAATCTCCCTGTCTGCAACAATCTCTTCTTTCTCAGACACTGCATAATAAGCCGTATACAAATCTTCTTTTATAATGCCATCAGCAAGCTGTATCTGTCTCTTAATATCCTTTTTCTCCTGCTTCAGCTCGTCCAGTTCTTCCTGCACTCCCACATGCCATATCTGATACTCACGATACTGCTCTTCATTCTTTATACTGCGTTTCCGGCTAGAGCTTTCTCTGTATATCTCCTTCTGTCTGTCCTCAATCTGCTGGATTTTTTTCCTGCTCACCTATAAAATCCACAAGATCCACAACACTTTTGATGTCATTATTTACAATCTGCAGATATTCGTCCTGTAACTGATGAAACCGCTTCAAATCCTCTGTATACTTTGCTCCACCAACTGCAAAACGCTTCTGCTCTACAATCCTTAATCTGTATAGCTTTGCATAAAACTTCTTCTGGAATGATGACAGCTTAGCCCTGTGCAATCCCCTGATATCCGACGAATAAAAGTAAGGCTTTGCCATCCAAGGCATATCCACATGATGCCTTAACGTCTCCTCTGAAAACATCTCGTCCATCTTTGCAAGCTTATGATAATACCGAAATCCCGGTGCCTGCACTTCCATCCACGCATCTTTCTTGAATACATATCCAAGTCTTTTCATCAGATATTTAAAATGCTCCACATTCCCGGCAGCATATGCACACATCTTGGCATCCCTGAGAATTATCTCTTTCATGGGCATTTCTCTTTCCCACTTGTCACTGCTGATATTCTTTTGATTCCTGCTGTACTCTGCCGGCATTCTCCAAATGAATATTTGGAGTGGAAAATAATATGGCCTCAGGCGTAAATGAAACTATTCCTGCACAGCTCACTTTAGTACCAAAATAGTACCACAAGACAAAAAAAGCTCGCGAATGCCCATTTTACTAAGCTTTGCGAGCTCTTGTAATGTCCAAGGGCACTCCCCTTTATTCCCTCAGGAGGCAAACTCTTCTATCCTCTTATAGATAAAGGTGACTGCCCTCAAACAATCAAAAGCAATATATGCTGCTCTTGCTTAAATTCTTTCTCAAAATTCATAAAACATTGATTCTACAAGGTTTTCGGCTACTATGAAATAAAAATAAAAGAGACCGTAAGATGAGGAATACTTGGACTCATCTTATGGTCTCTGATACTTTTTATTTTATTGTTGACGATACAGTTTTTTCCCCTAAAGACGATAAACTATATTGCCCTTTAACATGTAAATTATTCAAACTCGGCGTGTCCTTTGCTGTTCTTAACTGTATTTATTTAAGTTTTGTGCAAATACACCCCTGTTTTTACTTCAAATACATCAATTATTCTGGCTTACTGATTTTCTGTTGCCAAAATGTTGCCAATACGTTACTTATTACACTTCATAAAAGTTCTAACCACATCCCATCTTATTTTCTCAAAAAATTTATCAATTGATGCATAATTTATCAACTCATTTGCAAATTTATCTATCCAACCATAATATTGCTCTTTGTTCATAAAAAAAGCAAGTGGTGAAAACTTCAAATCTATTCCAATCATTATTTTATAACACGAAATATTTGAAAGATTCTCTATTTGCATATATCTCTTCTCGAAATCACGTGGCAAAACCGTTCCAAATCCGGTAAAAGTTGGTGTGATTTTAAGTTTAAAATACGGGTGCTTCAAAGTAATAGTATTAGATTTTTCTTTAACAAACCGACATTTCACTGGTACATAAAGTTCGAATTTATCATATATTGCACCATTTTTACCAATACTATATACAACATCTCTTTCGAAATCTTTATTATCAAACGCTGCCCTTTCATATGGCTGCTTTGAAAATAAATTCACAAAAATATTAGAAGCAACAAAATCATTAATTTCTTCTCTTTGTATTCTTGTTATCTTATCTTTATTGTATTTTGGGTTATTAAAATAATCTGTTGTTAATGTGGACAATTTCTCCAAAACTATGTATTCTAAAAGTTGATTTAACAACGCACCTGAACGCGAAACACCGATAAAAGTTTTATCTGATTCGACTTCATTAAAAATATGAGTCATTGCAAGTCTATCCTTCATCCACATTGCTTCTATATTTTTATCTTCTGACAACGCCGCATTTAAGTATTTGCATACATCATATGAAAATGCATAACCATCAATATCTAGTATTTCTCTATTTGTATTATCATACTCCAATGCTGCCTCTATTATCACATTTCTATTCGATTGTTTAAATTTCTGAAAAGAAATAATGAGTAAAGATAATATAATCAAGATACTACCTATTATAATTAGCATCAAATTATTATTAAAATCTAACTCCTTACTTATCCCTAACACTACAAAATTTATTCCTATAGAAATAATCACAGTTGTAATTACGATTTCAGAAATTGTTTGCTTACTTCTTCTAATGTTTTCAATAGAATTCTCCATAATTTAACAATTCCTCTTCTGATTTTCATTGGCAACAACATAAAGTCCAAATATGATAAATACTTATATGACAGGCAATCCTATAGACCACCTGCCATATAAAATAATCCATGTACTCTTGTACTATTCAAACTCCTTTGCGGACTGCATTTCATGACACGCAAAGGCTGTTATTAGAGGCTTATAGTTCGAACATATGTTCTGATTCTGTGCTTTTCGCACCGCTTATGAAGAAATAAACTCCAAAATAACTCCATTTTACTCTTTATTATTTTGTTGTTCTTCTCTTGCGTACAGGAGATCCAATGCCTGACATACAACACCACTCATGCTCTGATAGTGTCTTTCTGCATACTCAACAAGTCTCTGTTTTTGCTCTGGAGTCACCCGTACTCGTATGTTTTCTTCTTTGCCATCTTTTGGTGTTTTTCTAGCCAAACATATCACTTCCCTTCCACAAGTACAGTTTACTACTAATTACTACAAAATGTCAATCTATTTTTGTTATTTATCTATATATTCTCTTGGACTAATCTTAGACTAATTTACTTCTCACTCCTGTAGATCTTTATCAACAATCTCCCAGTAACCATTCTTTGGAGATCCATGTCTTATAAGAATACCATACTCTTTTAACTTCTTAATATTGTTCTCAATATTTCGACTGGCAACCCCGATTTTTTCAGCTAACTTAACCGCTGATAATTGATGATCTTCTGAAAGCAACTTTATAATCTTTTGCTGTGTATCGTTGAGATCTGTTCTCCACTCTGCCTCCGATGCTTCTCCGATGCTTCTCCGATGCTTCTCCGATGCTTCTCCGATGCTTTCTTTTTCATTTGTCATCGGAAATGAATTACGGAACACCTCTACCCGAAACATATTATCAAATTCCTGAAATCTCGGTCTCGGAAGTCCATACTCTTCTGCAGCATTCAGGATTCTTTTTATTCCGCTTCCCCATGCTTCTACGAGTCCCATCTGACTGAATATATTGGCAATACCTTTATTCCGGATCTTAGAATGACCATTCATGACTTCCTCATAAGTCAATCCGTTATATAATCCGCCTGGAGAAGTCACTTCCAGTCTGTCATCATAAACTGCGACCTGAATACAGGATTCATCCAACAGGTTACGGTGACAATGGGCGTTAATGATCATTTCCCTGATTGCTTCCGGTGGTAGCTCATACTTCTCTTTTCGCACCAATCCATCAATCGTTGCTCCGAGTCGAATATTTCTCAATACAAAGTCTACAGCTTCTTCGATTTGTGTATAGATTGGTCCTGTAAATTCTCTCTTATCCAGAAACACTGCACGATCTGTTCCCTTGAATACCGCACATTGTGTTTTGGCGAATGAAAAATAATCTGATGTCAGCAATGCATAGGCATTCGTTGCCAGAAGCTGTCCCTCGCTCTGCTTCAAGATTTTCCAGTTTATCAGCTGCTCTTTCTTTACAGAATGCTCTGCCATTCCTGCCTTCTTCCGGAACTTTTCGATATCCTGACAAAGTTTCTCTGTTGCTTCCTCTGAAACAGGATAACCCACACAAGTAAGCTCATCCCATGAGATTCTGGCTCCTTCCATTTCCAGCTCTTTTATCTTCTCCGGAAATGCCTGCCTTGATGTACCTGCAACACGGATATAAGTACCATTATCTTTTCCCTTTGATTTCAGATAATACGGTCTGTTCTTTCCAGCTTCTACTGATACAACAATGACCGTTTTCCCGTCTACTGTCTGCGGCTCAATATCAGGAATAATCTGTGGCACACAGGAATCAGAAACTGCATTGGCAATTCCGTCCATCAGCTGAAACAACACATCATTTTCCACACCAACAATCTGGTGTGTTTTATCATCTACTCCAACAATCAGCTTGCCGCCTTGTGTATTGGCAAAAGCTACAATCGTCTTCATGTATTTTTCACTTTTATCGGGTAAGGATACCTTGTACTCAATATTTTTCGACTCCCCGGAAAACATAGTTTCTTCTACCATTCTTTCACTCCTAATCTATACTCGCACCACCGGTACAAGTAATTCTATTTCCAGAGTAAATATCTCTGGATCATTAACACTATTATACGTTCTATTCTTCTTTTCTAGCAAGCAAGAAAACAAAACAGTTCATTTTTTCTTACCATTTTCTTCTGTTCTTTTTTTATTCCAGATAAAGTCTCGTTATCTCATCCATGAAAATAGTTTTGTCCTCATTGGTCATAGTTCCACTGGCAAATAAAGCAGCTGCCTGTTCAAGAATCTGCCTTGCCTGTTTAGCACCAGAATATTCACTTGGCTCATCATTACCCAAGCACACGGTTTCATTATCATTCATAAGATAAGAAACCTGACACTGAAATGCATCTGCCAGTTTTTGATATAAACTACTCTGCTTTGGATATCGTCCATCAATTTCCCAAGCTCGAATTGTTCTATAAGAAACGCCGACCATAGCACCCAGCTTTTGTTGAGTCATTTTTTTCTCTTTTCGCAACTTTCTAATTTTATCACCAAATGTTGTCATAAGTATACATCTTTCTCCTATGAGTTTTGTACGTGCTTTTTTAATCACAATAAAAGTATATCATTATGCAAACGAAAAGAGAACCCGACATCTCAAGCAAATTTGATGATGCAGGTTCCCTCTTTATAGATCAATACCTTTTATTTTTTCATCTTATGATCTGATGGCAGTCTCACTTCTTAATGACAACTGTGGCTTCCACATCCATGCTCGCCACATGTATGTCCTTCCCCGTGGTTGTGCTCGTGATGAGAACATTTCACATCCGGATTATACTCAAGTGTTTCATTGATAAAAGCTTCTACTGCTTCATCCGCATATCCGGAAACTCCGCCAAAAAGCTTAATGCCTGCTGCCGCTAATGCGGTCTGGGCACCTCCTCCGATTCCGCCGCAGATCAAGACATCGGCATTTAAGGCATTAAGAACTCCTGCCAACGCACCATGTCCGCTTCCATTCGTATCTACTACTTCTGAATGTACTACTTTTCCTTCCTCTACATCGTAAATCTTAAATGTCTCTGTGTGTCCAAAGTGCTGGAAAATCTGTCCATTTTCATATGTTACTGCTATTCTCATGATACCTTCTCCTTTTTCTGCTGCATATTTTTTGTAAATTTCCTGTTTGTAACATCCTCCAAAGCTGCAGTCGCTACTCTGACCGTCACAAATTCTGAAATCCCCGCCCTCGATTCTAAGCGGATGCCCATCAATGAGTGCATCTGCTATTTTCTTCCTAGCAATCTCGTAAATCCGTTGAACTGTTGTTCTTGCAATCTGCATAGATACTGCACACTGCTCCTGACTATAACCTTTCTTGTCCAAAAGACGGATTGTCTCGTACTCATCTACCGTCAGAACAATGGGCATTTTTTTCTCAGTATCATCTGCCGGAAGAAATTCTAAAACATTGGGGAAATGACAGACTTTTCTGCATTTTACTGGTCTCGGCATAAACTGCTCCTTTCTCGCTTTTCTTATATAATAGTCCTATAAAAGGCATATGTCAATAATGTTTTTGACATATGCCTTTTATAAATCGCCTTATAGTATTACTTCTTTTCATTATTTTTTAATTTACAGATACCCTGCGTCATTGTTCCCATTGGACAAAATGTACACCAGGTTCGTGGCTTATATAACACCATTACGATCAACCCTAACAACAAAGATGTAAGCATCAAACTATAAAGTCCAAAACTAAACTGTGCCACCCAATCAGCTACTGTTCCGGCAGTGTATGTCCATCCCCACGGAACACGGAAGGTCCAGAATAATTTGATGATTTCACGCAAGGATGATGCTCCGGCACCAACTAAATATGTCTGAAATACCATATTTCCAAACATTGTAAGGAAAAATATCAAAAAGCCGTATCGGAACCATTTTGAACTCATCCATCGCGGGGTTGGTTTATTTCTTGAGCATTTTAAATCTCCACCAAGCTTACTAAAAAGCTGGCCACGTCCACACAAATGATTACAGAAAAATTTATTTCCACCGAATATTGCTATTCCTAACGGCAACAGGAAATCAATCATCCCAAACCAAGCGAACAAAATACTAAAAAAACCGAGAGCAAAATAAAGGATTGCCCATATCCATAAATAATCATACCAATGTTTCTTTTTCTTCACATCGCTGTCCTCTCTTTCATTTCAATACAACCTGCCGGACAGGACTTTGCACATTTTCCACATCCTACACACACTGTTTCTTCTACCACAGCATAACATCCATGGTAAACCTTGGCCGCTGCCAGCGGACAAGTATTTTCACATACTCCGCAGGCAACACATCTTTTTTTATCGACACTTGCCACTCTTTTTGCCAATGCTTTGTTCCCCTTTCAAATTTTGTATCTCTATTGTACCTGAAAAAGGTAAATCCTTCTGTGATATTATTACATAAGAATTTACCTTGAACGCTAATCATTACAATGACATATTTTTATTATACATTACCTTTATATTTATATATGATGTTTAGAATTTCCTCAGTTGTTCGAATAATTTCTTTTTGTTTTTCTTTCATTGTTATAGATTTGCTTTCTTCTTCAGCTAACGAAGAGTAAAGGTGAATGGTATTAGCATGATGCCATATCTCATCGCAAATTTTCTCGATTTCATCAGCACTCCGAAATGCCTGGTCTGTTTGCATTTGCAAGTGTTCTCGTTGCTCTTCCAGATGATTCATCCGTTCTTGTAACTGATCCCTTTCTTTCTGCAATCGATCATGTTGTGCTTGCAGTTGATCTATTTGTATTTTAATTTCACTCATCTTTTCTTTCTGTCTCCGCATAAGCATCATCAAATATACAATTACAAATAATAGTATTATGTACAGCATAAACTTCTCCTCACGACACATATATTTCGACGGTTTTCCGCAAATCAACTATTGATAATGGCATAGAAAGAACAGTTAGTTTTCCTGAATTCTTTTTAATTTCAACAGCATCAGGATTGCCTGTGATTAAAATTACAGGTGTTGTCCTGTCCGCACGCCATGGCTGATTCGGTTGGCTCGTCATATCTTCGGTAACAATCCAAAGATCCGGCTTATGTCTGTCTAATTTTGTTTTAGCGCTTTCCGGTGTATAAAACAGCATGATCTGCTCTGAAATAAACTGCAATGCTTCTTTTAATCCTTTTGCATAACGTTCACTGCCACAGACCAGCGCAATAATAGAAGCAGCTTTCTTTTTTTGTGTTACCTGAATAAAATCCAAAACTGGTGTATTATAGAGACTAAAGTCTTTTTCCAAATGAACTTTATCATAATAACTCTTTGCTGCCTTGCACATCCTCAGACAAAACTGTTCTATGTCTATACGAATATCGTTTCCGTTCTCCTGTATGTTCATACTGTCCAACTGACAAACTGACATTCCACAGTTTAGTCCAAGATGAAAGCGTATATTATTTTCATCATTCAAAAATCCTTTATTTTGATGAAGATATTCACATCGAAGCTGCCAACAGCGTTCTCCGCAAATATATGGCTTTTCATCGAATTGAGATAGTTTAAAGTAGTCCCCTGCATATTCATCAAACCAGCGAATATACTGGGTTCCCACATCACGGGTCGGATTCTTTTTCCGATCCAGCATAACCCGGCCATCTCGATAATGTTTAACAATTTCCGGGAAAGCAATACCTCCGCAAATATCTGGCAAAGTCAATGCCAATGCCAGTGCAGACTGCCATCGTCTATCTACAATATTCAGTTCTACTTCTTCGATTCGGTCCAAAAATGTAAAACTGACATCTCCCTGCATTATTTATCCCTCCCTCATATTCACAACAGTCATGTACTATAGTCAGTATATTTTTATTTATGGCATATGTCAATTATGTAATTGACGCATCTTAAAAAAGTAAGTATACTATGTTCGTAAAGGAGATAACTGTTATGAGCTTCGAAAATTATTTTCCACTATGGAATGACTTAAATACAGTACAGAAAAAAGTAATTTCAGACAATTTGATTACACGGGATGTAAAAAAAGGAACGATCATTCACAACGGAAACCTGGATTGTACTGGATTATTACTGGTTAAATCCGGGCAGCTTCGAACTTACATACTTTCAGATGAAGGACGGGAAATTACACTTTACCGTTTGTTCGATATGGATATGTGTCTTTTATCCGCCTCATGTATCATGCAGTCCATTCAATTTGAAGTAACCATTGAAGCAGAAAAAGATACTGATCTTTGGATCA
>OLRL01000038.1_pt1 | contig 118761 bp, 113 predicted proteins | sample 1643201 | NCBI WGS metagenome assembly OLRL01 (sample SAMEA3136649, study PRJEB25190) | human gut metagenome | biome: human gut; feature: human-associated habitat; material: faeces | place: Austria | collected 2013
ACAGTAACTATGTGGCTTTCAGCCACATTCGTGGCAAAGTCGTGAATAATTCAGGATAAAGAATACCGTTTCTGTGTAGACAATATTGAAAAAATTCAAAAAAAGCAAATAAGATATATAACATGGTGCTTACCAACCGAAAGCAGATATTGACTGATAATAGCTGTGATTTTCATATTTTAGAAGAGGGGTATAGAGAATATTTAAAAAAGAAACAATAGTTGTAAAATACATATATACAAAGGAGTAAACATGGAAACTCAGGTTCAGGAAATCAGTGCAGAGATTAATAAGTTCCAGCAATATATAGAAGACAAGCTTCCGGCTGTCACGAGTTTCTGTCTTCGCATTGTCATAGCCCTTATTGTCTTCTGGCTGGGCGGCAAAGCCATACGATGGCTTTTAAAGGTAATGCGCCGTTCTCTTGGAAGAGCCAATATTGACGAAGGAGTGGTGCAGTTTGCCTGCTCTCTTTCAAAAGTAGTGCTGTACGTGATTCTTATTTTTAATATTGCCACGTATTTTGGCGTGAAGGAATCCTCAGTTGCGGCACTTCTCGGAACAGCGGGTGTGACGATTGGTCTTGCCCTGCAGGGAGGGCTTGCAAATATAGCAGGCGGAATGATGATTCTTCTGTTTAAGCCTTTTCAGGTGGGAGATTATATTGTGCAGAGCGGACAGGTGGGCTGTGAAGGAACTGTTATAAAAATTGAAATCTGTTACACTACGTTGCTTTCCATTGATAATAAGCACGTAGTCATTCCAAACGGAACCCTTTCTAACAGTATTATCACAAATGTGACGGCGAGAGATCAGAGAAAGCTTGAGATAAAGGTGGGAATTTCCTATCAGTCGGATATGCACAAGGCAAAGGAGATTCTGGAACGGCTCTTAAAGGAAGATCCGGATACAAAGGAAGACGAGGGTATGGTAGTATTTGTGGACAGTCTCGGAGAAAGTTCCGTTCTTATGGGATTTCGTGTGTGGGTTCCCACAGACAGCTACTGGCCTGCGAGATGGCGGCTTAATGAAAGAATAAAAGAAGAATTTGATGCAAATGGAATTGAGATCCCATATAATCAGCTTGACGTCCATGTATATCAGAAAGAAAACGAGAGATAAAGAAGTCCCCCGGAAAGGTGGCGCGAATCGGCGTATCTTTTCCGGGGGATAATTTTATGCTGCTGCTGGCTTCGTTCGCAGCAGCATTTTTATTCTTCTTCTTTTTTCTCCACTACAATAGAATCCGGCTCTTCTGCTTTGAAAACATATCCGCAGGGACATTTGGCGTCTTCCATAATCCGACCTCTTACTGTGAAAACCTCTACAATTTTTCCACATTTCGGGCAGGTTCTCTCTTCCGGAACCGGTGTCCTGTATTTTGATTCGCAACCGTCTAATACTGCCATATATTTTACCTCCTGTAATTTGTGCACAGAAATCTCTGTGAAACGAAAAGTTATATCTTTATTATATCCTTACAAACAGGGAATGGCAAGCCGGAATTTCAATGGACGAACTTCTGGCTGTGTGATAACATAGAAGTAAGAAAAGACATAGCAGGAAAGGAGTGTGAACCATATGAAAGACATGAGTGTACCTATAGGTAATTCTGATTTTAGGTCGATAAGAGAAGAGGGATATTACTATATAGATAAAACGGGATTGATTGGAGAACTGTTGCAGACAGAGGGAACGAAGGTAACTCTGATTACCCGCCCGAGACGTTTTGGAAAATCACTGGGAATGAGTATGCTGGCGCATTTCTTTGATATTCGTGAGGACAGCAGGAAACTGTTTGAGGGACTGAAAGTATCTGAGAATAAAGAACTGTGTGAAAAGTGGCAGAACCGGTATCCGGTGTTGTTTTTGTCATTTAAGGATATTGCAGGACTTGATTTTGACGGGGCAAAAGATATGCTTCGAAGCAGAATTTTTGAATTGTGTATGGAACACAGTTATCTGGAGAAAAGCGAAAAAGTCAGCCAATATGCCCGTACATTTTTCTCACAGATGTCAGACATAGTAAACGGAAAAATGACAGATGCCCAGTTAAAAACAAGTATTTCGCTGATTATGCAGATGATGCAGGCGCATTATGGAAAACAGGTAATACTGCTGATCGATGAATATGATGTTCCTGTGGCGAAAGCGAATATAAACGGTTATTATGAACAGATGATCGATCTGATAAGAGGAATTCTGAGTACTGTGCTGAAAGATAATACAGCGCTTAAACTTGCAGTATTGACCGGCTGTTTAAAAATTACAAAAGAAAGTATTTTTACAGGAACAAATAATTTTATAACCGATACTATTTCCGACAGACGTTATAATGAATATTTTGGATTTACGCAGAAAGAAGTAGAAAAACTTTTGCGAGATGCAGAAATGGAAAATAAACTGGAACTGGTGCAGCAATGGTATGACGGATACCATTTTGGAGATCTGGATATTTACTGTCCCTGGGACGTGCTGAATTATGTAAAGAAAGTTTTGGAGCAGGGAGTGGAAAAACCGGAAAACTTCTGGGAGCATACAAGTGATAACGCCGTGGTTGAGCAGTTTCTGGAAAAGACAGATTTTGATGTGACAGAAAAATTTGAGACGCTTTTATCTGGTAATTATATTAAAGAAACAATCAGCGAAAACCTGACTTATAATTTTCTTACATCATCAGAGGAAAACCTGTGGAGTCTGTTGTATATGACAGGCTATCTGACAAAAGTAAAACCGGAAGACATGGAAACAGGCGATGAGCTGGAAGAGGGACAGACAGCCCTTCGAATCCCCAATGCAGAGGTTACAGACATCTTCCGAAAAAGTGTTGTGGAATGGTTTCATAAAAAAGTTGTGGGAAGCGACAGACGGGAACTTTTTTCTGCTTTATGGAACGGAGATGCAGAGAGGCTTACAGAACTTCTGTCTGATTTGCTGTTTGATACCATCAGCTTTCATGATTACGCAGAAAGCTTTTACCATGCTTTCGTGACGGGACTTGTTGCGAGTGCAGGTTATATTGTGGAATCCAATTATGAAAATGGTCTTGGAAGGTCGGATATTGTGATCAAAGACCGCCGGAACAGAAGAGCTGCAGTAATTGAAGCGAAGATTGCAGCAAATGAGAATGAAATGGAAAAGGAGTGCGGAGCCGCTCTTTCGCAGATAGAAGAAAAACAGTATGCCAGAAAACTTGAGAGAAGCGGATTTCGAAAAGTAATCCGATATGGGATTGCATTTTATAAAAAAGAGTGCCTGGTGAGATGTTAGAGAGATATTTTTTAGTAGAAGAATATTGCTTGAAAGAACTAAGGCAGAAAAATCCGCAACCCCATTGAAACCTTCATTTATATGTGATATAATTTCACATATAAAAAGAAAATTTCTTCGGGGTTGGGTGACAGCATCGGCTGAATTCCCTACCGGCGGTATAGTCCGCGACCCGCGCAAGCGGCTGATTTGGTGAAATTCCAAAACCGACAGTAAAGTCTGGATGAGAGAAGAACGCAATTTCATGAAAAATCTCAGTGCCCCCGGAGTCAGATTTCCGGGGGTTTTCCTGTATACAGAAATACGGGGCATAAGGAATTTTCTTTTTAATGGCTGTATCAGCCGGAAGAATAATTCTAAAGGAGAGATGAAAGATGAGTGAACAGGTATTAAGAGGCGGAAATGCTATGGACAGGACGCGGACAAGAACCATTGCGCAGGTGGCAATGCTGGGAGCAGTAGCGGGAGTTTTGATGAATTTTGAATTTCCGCTTCCGTTTCTGGCGCCGGCATTTTACCAGCTTGATTTTTCTGAAATCCCGGTTCTTGTGGGAACTTTCGCAATGGGACCGGTAGCAGGAATGCTGATCGAGCTTGTAAAAATTCTGGTGCATCTTGTGACAAAGGGAACGATCACTGCGGGAGTGGGAGATATTGCGAACTTCCTTATGGGATGCGCTTTTATTGTTCCGGCAGGGCTGATCTACAGACTGCATTATGTAAAGAGCAGGAAGCACGCAGTTATGGGAATGGCTGTGGGAACAGTCGTTACAACGATCCTTGCCTGTGTGCTGAACGCGTATGTTCTGCTTCCGGCATACGGGAAAGCATTCGGCGTTCCCATTGAGTCCTTTATTGAGATGGGAAGCGCAGTAAACAGCGGAGTCAACGGTCTTATGGGCTTTGTTATGCTGATTATCGTACCGTTTAATCTTGTAAAATATACACTGACTTCAGTGATCGTGTTCTTTATCTATAAGAAGCTTCGCGTAATTCTGAAGGCAGATTAAAATAAGGAGATATTATGGGGAAAATAAATAAAGTAGAAAAACTTACAGACTGTAAACATTTGAATCTGTACGCAGTGGACGCAACAAGCGTTCATAATACGCCGGTATCTTATTACGTGGCGTCAAGAGCGGAGGAGACAGAAGATTTAAAGCTTCGCACAAAGAAAAATACACCGGACGGCGTGATCATCTACAGCCTTTACGGGGAAAAGAAAGATAAGGTTGTTCTTGTGCGCCAGTACAGATATGCCATTGACGACTATATTTATGAGTTTCCGGCAGGTCTTGTGGAAAAGGGGGAAGACTTCCGTGAGGCGGCAAAGAGGGAGCTTTATGAAGAGACAGGTCTTACCCTCCACCCTGTTTCCGTGCCGGAGATGTATGAGAAGCCGTATTTTACTACAGTGGGTATGACAGATGAATCCTGCGCGACTGTTTACGGATATGCAGATGGAGAAATCAGCAAGGACTGTCAGGAGGATTCTGAGGAAATCGAGATCGTGCTTGCCGATAAAGAAGAGGTAAGACGGATTTTAAGAGAAGAAAAGGCTGCTATTATGTGTGCGTATATGCTGATGCACTTTTTAAATGAGGAAGAGCCGTTTGGTTTTTTGAAGGACGAAAAAATATGATTGTTACACTGACTTTAAATCCATGTACAGACAGAACCGTTACTGTGGATTCTTTTTACCCTGGGGAGACAAACAGGGCGCAGAAAGTACAGACAGATATATGCGGAAAAGGCATTAATGTGAGCGCTGTTCTTAAAAATCTGGAACAGGAAACCATGTGCTTTGGATTCTGCCCGAAAGAGGATAAGGAGAAGCTGACGGGATTTTTAAATCATCTTTCGATTCCCTGTGAATTTGTGGAAACAGAGGGCGGACTTCGCGTAAATCTCAAGATTTTTGACGCTTCCAAAGGAGTGCTCACAGAAGTAAATGAAAAAGGAACGCCGGTTTCTGAGGCTGCTGTCTCTCTTCTCCTGGAAAAGGCGGAGAAAGTTTTCGAGAAGGCGTCTGTTCTCGTACTAAGCGGAAGCGTGCCGCCGGGAGTGCCGTCAGATATTTACAGAAGGCTTACAGAAAAGGCGGCGAAAAAGGGAATCCGGGTCATTCTTGATGCCTCCGGAGATCTTTTAAAAGAAGGGATTAAGGGAAAACCGTATCTTATTAAGCCGAATATGGAGGAACTGGAAGAGCTGTTCGGAAGAAAATTTAATGATGAGCAGGAGATTTTAAAGGCTGCAGAGTCTCTTGTGAAAGCCGGGGTATCGTACGTCTGTATTTCTATGGGAAAAAGAGGCGCTTTTCTTGTAGGAGAAGAGGGGGCTTTGTTTTCCCCTGCGCTTTCTGTGCCTGTAAGAGGGATTCAGGGGGCGGGCGATTCTCTTGTGGCGGGAATGTGTATGGCAATCCAGCAGGAGGGGGACATGGAAACCATGCTTCGATCTGCTGTGGCTGCAGCAGGCGGTTCTCTTTTAAGAGAGGGGACAAAACTCTGCAGGAAGAAAGATTTTCAGGAACTTTTACAGAAGGTAAAAATTGTTTCTGCAATTTATTGACAAAGCTCTTTTTACAAATTATAATGAAAAAAGTGAGTGAAACAGAGTATGTTTTGCAAAGCGAATTATTGATTGAGTTAAAAGCTCAAATTTTATAAGTTGATTACTTTATAATCAGTGCGTAAGCATGTCATCTTGTGAAACGGTCAATAAGAGTAGCTGGTAGTTTACAGACGATACTCTGGAAATATTCATAGAAAACAAAATTTCTAATGACGTTATGAAAGCAGGTGGGTGGTTCCGCTTGCTTTTTTTAATATGCGGAGGGAGAAACAGTGAACTTTGAAAAACAGAAATCAGCGCCTGTGTATGAGGCGCTGGAGCGTTTTCGCAAAAAGAGGGTCGTGCCGTTTGACGTACCCGGACATAAAAGAGGCAGAGGAAATCCGGAGCTTGTGAATCTTCTGGGAGAAAAATGTGTGGGACTTGACGTAAATTCCATGAAGCCCCTTGATAATCTGGGACACCCGGTATCCGTTATCCGTGAGGCGGAGGAGCTGACAGCGGAAGCCTTCGGCGCAGCGCACGCTTTCCTTATGGTAAACGGAACGACAAGCTCTGTGCAGAGCATGATCCTCTCTGTCTGCAAGGCGGGAGACAAGATCATTCTTCCGAGAAATGTGCATAAAAGCGTGATCAATGCGCTTGTGCTCTGCGGCGGGATCCCTGTGTATGTGGAGGCAAAGGTAAACCCGAAAATCGGGATTGCTATGGGTGTTGAAGTGGAGGAAATGCGCCGTGTGATGGACGAAAATCCGGACGCAGTGGCAGTTTTTGTAAACAATCCGACTTATTACGGAATTTGCTCCAATATTAAAAAAATAGCGGAGATGGCGCATGAGAGAAATATGAAGGTGCTGGCAGACGAGGCGCACGGAACCCATCTTTATTTCGGGGAAGGACTTCCCGTCTCAGGAATCGCGGCAGGCGCGGATATGGCTGCTGTTTCCATGCACAAGTCCGGAGGAAGCCTGACACAAAGCTCTATTCTTCTCTGCGGAGAAAATATGGACGCGGAGTATGTACGCCAGATTATTAATCTCACCCAGACAACAAGCGCGTCGTATCTTCTTCTTTCCAGTCTTGATATTTCAAGAAGAAACCTTGCTCTTCGAGGAAGGGAATCCTTTGGAAAGGTAACGCGCATGGCAGAGTACGCCAGAGGAGAGATCAATGCCATCGGCGGGTATTATGCTTACGGAAAAGAGCTGATTGACGGAGACAGCGTATTTGATTACGATGTGACGAAGCTCTCCGTTTATACCCAGGGAATCGGACTTACCGGAATCGAGGTGTACGACCTTTTAAGAGACGAGTACGACATTCAGATCGAGTTTGGCGATATAGGAAATATCCTGGCTTATATTTCCATCGGGGACAGGATTCAGGATATAGAGCGTCTTGTGGGGGCTCTTGAAGATATTCGCCATATTTACCAGAAGGATTCAAAAGATCTGTACTGCGGAGATTTTATTAAGCCGGAGTGCGTCATGTCTCCGCAGAGAGCATTTTATGCGGAGAAAAAACAGCTTCCTTTAAAGGAGACGGCAGGCTGTATCTGCGGGGAGCTTGTCATGTGTTATCCGCCCGGCATTCCCATTCTCACACCGGGAGAGCGGATCACGGAAGAGATTATCCAGTACATTTCCTACGCGAAGGAAAAGGGCTGTTCTCTTCAGGGAACAAAGGACCCGGAGGTGGAATTTTTAAGCGTAATGGTATAAGGAGGGGAAGAAATGGATATTTGGTTTTCCCAGATGGACACTGAAAATGTAAAGACAAGTATAAGAGTGGATAAGCAGCTTTTCAGTGCCACAAGCGAATATCAGAGAATTGATGTTTTCCAGTCAAAAGAGTTTGGAAAGATGATCGTTCTCGACGGAGAAATTATTTTTTCCGAGGCAGATGAATTTATATATAACGAGATGGTGGTACATGTGCCTATGGCGGTGCATCCCCATGTGAAAAATGTGCTGATCATTGGCGGAGGGGACGGCGGAGTTGCCAGAACCTGTATTGAATATCCGGAGATCGAAACCATTGACGTGGTGGAGCCGGACGAAATGTTTGTAAAGGTAAGCCGTAAATTTTTTCCGGAAACAGCGAAAGGCTTCGATGATGAGAGAGTAAAGATCACAAATCTTGACGGGCTTCGTTTTTTAAGACGGTGTGAAAATCAGTATGATCTGATCATCAATGATTCTACAGACCCGTTTGGACATACGGAAGGGCTTTTTACAAGAGAGTTTTACGGAAAATGCTATCGCGCTCTCCGGGAAGACGGGATTATGGTTTATCAGCATGGAAGCCCTTTTTACGACGAGGACGAGGCGGCTTTCCGCGCCATGCACAGGAAGGTTTATAAAAGCTTTCCCATAAGCCGTGTTTATCAGGCAAGTATCCCTACATGTCCTGCAGGTTACTGGATGTTTGGCTTTGCTTCCAAGAAATACCACCCTCTTCGTGATTTTAATCCGGAGAGATGGAAAAAGCGGGGAATTAAAACATGGTATTATACGCCTAATCTTCACAGAGGAGCATTTATGCTTCCAAAATACATAGAAGATTTATTAAAAGAGGAGGAAAATATATAATGAGCAGATTAATGATCATCGGCTGCGGCGGAGTTGCTTCTGTAGCCGTACACAAATGCTGTCAGAACAGCGAGGTTTTTGAGGAGATTATGATTGCGAGCCGCACCGTTTCCAAGTGCGATGCCTTAAAGGAGAAGCTTGCGCCCACTACAAAAACAAAGATTACGACTGCGCAGGTAGACGCGGACAATGTAGAGGAGCTGACTGCTTTAATTAAGTCTTACAATCCGGACGCCGTATTAAACGTAGCCCTTCCATATCAGGATCTTACCATCATGGACGCCTGTCTTGCAGCAGGAGTTCACTATATTGACACTGCAAACTACGAGGCGGAAGATACAGAGGATCCGGAGTGGAGAGCCGTTTACGAAGAGAGATGCAAACGCCTTGGCTTTACTGCATATTTCGATTATTCCTGGCAGTGGGCATATAAAGAGCGCTTCGAAAAAGCAGGTCTTACCGCGCTTCTCGGAACTGGCTTTGACCCGGGTGTAACAAGCGTATTTACTTCATACGCGCTGAAACATTATTTTGATGAAATCCACACCATTGATATTCTGGACTGCAACGGCGGCGATCACGGCTATCCGTTTGCCACAAACTTTAATCCGGAAATCAATTTAAGAGAAGTATCTGCTCCGGGCTCCTACTGGGAGAATGGAAAATGGGTGGAAATCCCTGCCATGAGCATTAAGAGAGAGTATAATTTCGAGGGCGTTGGAGAAAAAGATATGTATCTTCTTCATCATGAGGAAATCGAGGCTCTTGCAAAAAATATTCCTGGGGTAAAGAGAATCCGTTTCTTTATGACATTTGGACAGAGCTACTTAACACATATGAAATGCCTGGAAAACGTGGGAATGCTTTCCACCACACCGGTTGAATTTAATGGACAGCAGATCGTGCCGATCCAGTTCTTAAAAGAGCTTCTTCCGGATCCGGCTTCCTTAGGACCGAGAACCGTTGGAAAGACAAATATCGGCTGTATCTTTACAGGAGTGAAGGACGGAAAAGAAAAGAGCATTTATATTTATAATATCTGCGACCATCAGGAATGCTATAAAGAAGTGGAATCTCAGGCGATTTCCTATACAACAGGAGTTCCGGCAATGATCGGTTCCATGCTTGTAGTATCCGGTCTCTGGAATAAACCGGGCGTATTTACAACAGACGAATTTGATCCGGATCCATACATGGAGGCTCTGAATCGTTGGGGACTTCCGTGGGTTGTGGAAGAAAATCCGGTTCTTGTGCCATGAGAATAAATGAACTTCCCACTCCGGCATATGTGCTGGACGAAAAAAAGCTGAAAGAAAATCTGGAAATTCTCCGTATGGTGGAGGAAAAAGCAGGGTGCAGCATTCTTCTTGCACAGAAGGCGTTTTCCATGTTCTGTGAATATCCGCTGATCGGAGAGTATCTTTCCGGAACGACAGCCAGCGGTCTTTATGAGGCGAGACTGGGAAAAGAGGAAATGGGAAAAGAAAACCATGTGTTTTCTCCTGCGTACAGAGAAGAGGAAATTGACGAAATTGCAGAAATCTGCGACCATGTGATTTTCAATTCTTTTTCCCAGCTTCGGAAATATAAGGAGAGATGTAAGGGGAAAACAAGCATAGGTCTTCGCATCAATCCGGAATGTTCCACACAGGAAGACCATGCCATTTATGATCCCTGCGCTTCCGGCTCCAGACTTGGAATCACGCTTTCGAACTTTTTAAAAGAGGTAGAGGAGGATTCTTCTGCTCTTGAAGGAGTGGAGGGACTTCACTTCCACACGCTCTGCGAGCAGAATGCAGATGCGTTGGAAATCACTCTGAAGGCTGTGGAGGAAAAATTCGGTCCTTATCTGAAAAAAATGAAGTGGCTGAATATGGGCGGAGGTCATCATATTACAAGGGAAGATTACGATGTGGACTGTCTGATCCGGTGCGTCTGCCATATGAGGGAAGCTTACGGCGTAAAGGTATATCTTGAGCCGGGAGAGGCAGTTGCCTTAAACGCAGGCTATCTTGTGACAGAGGTCATGGACGTAGTGGAAAACGGAATGAAAATTCTGATACTGGACGCTTCTGCAGCCTGCCATATGCCGGATGTTCTGGAGATGCCGTACCGTCCGCCCCTTTATGGAAGCGGACTTGCAGGGGAGAAAGCCCATACTTACCGTCTTTCTTCCTGCACCTGCCTTGCAGGGGACGTAATCGGAGATTACTCCTTTGACAGAGAAATCCTTCCGGGGGACAAGCTGTATTTTCAGGATATGGCGATCTATTCTATGGTAAAAAATAATACCTTTAACGGAATCGGTCTTCCGGCCCTGGCTGTGATGGACGAAAAAGAAGACTGCAGGATTGTGAAGCAGTTCGGCTACAAAGATTTTAAAGAAAGGCTGTCATAAAATGGAGAAATACAAAACCTTTCCGGCAGAGGACGGCTATCGTATGCCCGGAGAATACGAGGCGCACAGAGGCTGTGTGATGATCTGGCCGGTGCGTCCCGGTTCCTGGCCTCACGGAGCAGAAGAGGCGCAGAAAACCTTCTCTGAGATTGCAGAAGGAATCGCGGAGAGCGAGACAGTGTGGCTTCTTTCAGGAAAAGAAACTCTGGAAGAAGTGCGCGGCATTTTTAAGGAAAACAAAAATATTCAGGTGCTGGAGATTGAGACAGACGATGCCTGGGCTCGTGACGTAGGACCTACCTGCGTTATAAATGATAAAGGCAGTGTGCGCGGCATTGACTGGCAGTTTAACGCCTGGGGCGGAGAGTATGACGGTCTGTATGCGCACTGGGAAAAAGATAATGCGGCGGCAGAAAAAATCTGCAGTGCGCTTCAGATGGACTGTTATGATGCGCAGCATTTTGTTCTGGAAGGCGGTTCCATTCATGCAGACGGAGAGGGAACGATTCTTGTGACAGAAGCCTGCCTTTTAAGTCCGGGCAGAAATCCTCAGCTTACAAAAGAAGAAATCGAAGATACCCTGAAAAAGTATCTTGGAGCAGAAAAAATAATCTGGCTGCCTCATGGGATTTTCCAGGACGAGACAAACGAACATATTGATAATGTGTGTGCCTTTGTTCGTCCGGGGGAGGTAGTTCTCGCATGGACAGACGACAGAGAAGACCCGCAGTGGGCGTTCAGCCAGGCTGCCCTTGAAGTCCTGGAAAAAGAGAGAGACGCAAGAGGAAGAAAAATAAGGGTTCATAAGCTTCCCATTCCTAAAATCCCTGTGTGTATCACAGAGGAGGAGCTTTCGGGCTTTTCCTTTGAGGAAGGGGAGGATATGCGGGAGGCAGGAGAGCGCCTTGCCGCAAGCTATGTGAATTTTTATATTTCAAACGAAGGTATACTGATCCCTCAGTTTGGGGACGAGCATGATAAAACAGCAGTGGAAATTCTCGGGAAACTTTTTCCGGAGAGAAAGATGATTCCTGTCTATGCCCGTCCTGTGATCGCAGGCGGAGGAAATATCCACTGCATCACGCAGCAGATTCCTCTTGGAAAAAGCTTGGATAGAGCAGGTGAAGAAAAATGAGAAATGTAGTAATTGGTACTGTGCAGATGCAGTGCAGCAAAAGTGTGCGGGAAAATATAGAAAAGGCAGATTTTATGGTGCGTAAGGCAGCAGAGCAGGGAGCGAATGTCATTCTCCTGCCGGAGCTTTTTGAAAGACCGTATTTTTGCCAGGAAAGAAGATATTCTTACTATTCTTATGCAAAGCCGCTTCTGGAAAACGATGCAGTTTGCCATTTTAAAAATGTGGCAAAGGAGCTCGGGGTAGTTCTGCCCGTAAGCTTTTATGAAAAAGACGGAAACGTGCTTTACAACAGCGCGGCAATGATTGACGCAGATGGAGAAATCCTTGGAGTTTACAGAAAAACGCATATTCCGGACGACCATTATTATCAGGAGAAATTTTATTTTACTCCGGGAAATACAGGATTTACAGTGTGGGATACACACTTTGGAAAAGTGGGCGTTGGAATCTGCTGGGATCAGTGGTTTCCGGAAACAGCAAGGTGTCTTGCTTTAAATGGTGCGGAAATGATCCTTTATCCCACAGCTATCGGAAGCGAGCCGATTTTAAACTGTGACAGTATGCCGCACTGGAGGCGGTGTATGCAGGGACATGCAGGAAGCAATCTTCTTTCGGTTGCCGCCGCAAACAGAATCGGTCTGGAAAGCGTAGAGCCGGATACAGAAAACGGCGGACAGAGTTCCTCCCTTCTTTTTTACGGTTCTTCCTTTATTACAGACGAGACAGGAGAGCTGAAAGCGTCTGCTTCAAGAGATAAAGAAGAAGTGCTGACTGCTTCCTTTGACCTGGACGAGGTGGCGGAAAACAGAATGAGCTGGGGACTTTTCCGAGACAGAAGACCTCATTGTTATCATAACATAGCAGAATAAGGTTATGGCATACGGGAAAATCCCTGAATCATAGTTTAAGCGTTTTTTAATAAAATTTCAGTGAAAATATAAGATTCAAAACATGAAATCTAAAATCTGTAATAAGGTTTATTAACAGGAAAAAAAGAGGTTCTTATGCCGGAACAGAAAATAGATAATTTATTGAATCTTGCAATGGACGCCACGCCACGTGAACGTGAAAAATCCAGAAACTTAAACGTGGGCTATCAGAAGGAGACACGCCTCTGGGAAGTCATTGTAAAATACAGCGGACCAGAGGAGGGGCTTTCGGGAGAAGGGATTTCTGTCGTGCCCCTCCTTGGCGGTTATGCAGTTGTGACGATTCCGGAAAGAGAGATTGACGCTTTTTCCAGAAGAATCCAGGTGGAATTTGTGGAAAAGCCGAAAAGACTTTATTTTGCCACAGCCCAGGGAAAACGGGCAAGCTGTATCACCTCTGTGCAGATTGGAAGAGAGGGATTAAGCGGCGAAGGAATCCTTGTGGGAGCCGCAGATTCAGGAATTGACTATTTTCACCCGGATTTTCGAAACGAGGACGGGACAACAAGGATTTTGAAATTGTGGGATCAGACTGTTCCGGGAAATCCCCCGAGGGGATACGTAACAGGAAGTGAATATACAGAAGAGGAAATTAACGAGGCGCTGTCTCTTTCGGAAACGGAAGGGCGGCGCCTTGTTCCCGTCAGGGACATAAGCGGGCATGGCACAGCCGTTCTCGGGATTGCAGCAGGAAACGGAAGGGCATCTTCCGGAGAAAACAGAGGCGTAGCTTATAAAAGCGGCATCATTGCAGTAAAGCTTGGTGTTCCCAGAGAAGACTCTTTTCCGAGAACGACCGAGCTTATCCAGGCAGTAGATTATCTTGTGCGACAGTCCCTTGAGCTGGGAATGCCTATGGCGATCAATTTAAGTTTTGGAAATAATTACGGTTCGCACAGGGGAGATTCCCTTCTGGAAACGTATCTTAACAGCGTTTCCAATATGGGGCGGCTCTGCATCTGCACAGGAACAGGAAATAACGGAAATCAGGCGCTTCACACCGGCGGGAATATCCGCACCGGAGAAATCCAGGAAATAGAGCTGGGAGTAAGCCCTTACGAGGCGGCTTTAAACGTACAGCTCTGGAAGCATTATGAAGACGTGATGGAAATTTATCTGGAAAATCCGGCAGGTGAGAGAATCGGACCTCTTTATGAAAATCTGGGGCCTCAGAGATACCGGGCAGGAGATACGGAGCTTTTGATTTATTATGGAAAGCCGGGACCGTATTTTGTGACCCAGGAGATTTACATTGATTTTATTCCGACAGGGATTTATGTGGACAGCGGCGTGTGGAAAATCATTTTGCGTGGAAAAGATATAAAAGACGGGGAGTATTTTTTATGGCTGCCCGGCGGCAATGTGTTAAATCCCCTGACTTCCTTTTATCTTCCCAGAGCAGAGGGAACGCTTACCATTCCTTCCACTGCCCTCCGTCTGATTTCCGTGGGCGCTTACGATTCCAGAAGCGATGTGTACGCAGATTTTTCCGGCAGGGGAAGCAGATTTCTGCCTTACGGAAAGCCTGATTTTGCAGCGCCGGGAGTGGACATCACAGCGCCCCGCCCCGGCGGCTCATACGGTTCTTTTACAGGAACCTCTTTTGCCGCGCCATTTGCCACAGGCTCCTGTGCCCTTTTGATGGAGTGGGGGATTGTGAAGGGCAACGATCCGTTTCTGTATGGGGAGAAGGTAAAGGCGTATCTGAGAAGAGGCGCGAGACGCCTGCCGGGGTATGAGGAGTTTCCCAATGAGACGGTGGGGTGGGGGGCGCTGTGTGTGAAGGGAAGTATACCGGAATAGGTGTTTTTTGACAGAAGCTGCAAAGTAACGAAAAGACATGTTGTAATGAGCATGAAGAATGATTTAATGAGTATAAAAATTTCCTTGACAAAGAGAACCATATAAGATACATTAAAAGTATCATATATGATTCTTTTTGGAAAGGGGGATTTTTAATGAATGAAACATTAGAAGTATATTTGAATCTGGATATGGAAAACGAACAGGAAAATGAAGAATTGATAAGAAAGATTGATGAACTTCTTTTGTCGGCTGGAATGAAGTATTCAGGCATCGCAAACATGTATCTTCCTGTGGATCGGAAAAATCGTGATACGGCAGTTTTCTGTGCGGAAAAATTATTAAAAAATACGGACTGGCTGAAAAATATTTTATCACATACTGCAGTCGGAACACTTATAGATGCCTGCTCGATGGCGGAGATTAGAACAGATATGATGTCGAATCCTTCGCAGGAGAAGATATGGTATTATGAGCAATATTATCAGAAAACGAAGAAACTGCCTCATGCGATTGTGGTAGATGAAGAGAGACAGCTCAGAGATGGCTATATATCATACCTTTTGGCGAAAAAGTATAATGTGCATGCAGATATTTGTGAAATGGTATCCGGACAGCCGCTGCGAAAGATTGTCAAAGGAATGCACGTAAAGTTTTCTGATGGAAAATGGAGAAAAAAGGGCAGGAAACAATATATTTGGTCTTATACGCTGAAAGTACCGGTTGTTCCGGGAGATATTTTAATGGTAAATACAAAAGCTGGAAAAGCTTTTGTATGTGTGGATAAAATAGAGTATGTTGCTGGGAAATTTTGCTCGAAATACAGGAAAGTAAGGAAACATTTGAATATACATATGGAGGAAGAGAACACAAATTATGAGAAATAGTATGGATTATATTTATACATCTGGTGAACAGAAAATTGTAATAGAAGTAGAGCAGAAAAGTGTGAGACAATCTGTCGCTGAGCAGTATGTGCGCAGTCGCAAAATGCAGGGGCTCACACAGGCAGAACTTGCAAAGAGGGCAGGCGTTCCACGGAGTAATATTACAAGATTTGAAAGCGGCAGTTACAATCCGTCTTTGGAGATGATGGTACGGATAGCGGAAGCATTGGGAATGACATTACAGGTGCAGTTGACGGCGAAGGAATAAGCGGCTGTATATGGAGAACAGATATTACTAAAGCAAAAGCAGAGTCTGCCGGAGACGCAGATATAGTCTAAAATGGCAGAGAAATCGTGGAGTATTAGATGGTTTATTGACATTTCGAAATAATTATGATTCTCACAGGGGAGCACTGTGTGTGAATAAAAGAAAAGGGAGGAGCCGTCCTGTTTTTGATTTGTCAATGCTGTTTAAGCATAAATGGAACGGCTCCTTGTTTGGAGATAAATAATATTTATCTATATTTCAATCCACAGTCGTATGACTGAACTTCTATAGTTTAATAAAAAAAATGATATATGTCAAATACACTTTGCATGTAATTGCAGAATTTTTAAAAGTGTATAGTTTTGTAAAAGAATATGGCGAAGGCGTTGACCGTATGTACAAAGAATTGGAAGCTGTTGGTATGCAGGCTCCGGAATATAGATTAAACGCATTTATGTTACAAGTGACTGTTTGGAACAAAAAAGCAACGTTTGGGAAAGAAAAAGATGGTTTGTCTGTTGAAAAAACAACGTTTGAGAAAGAAAGTCAGGTTTTGTCTGATGAAAAAGCTATTGAGGAATATAAAAACTTATTGGTAAAAATTATTGAAAATGCTGTTAAAAGTAAGATACTAACACCAAGAACTTCGGAAAATATAAAGAAAGTTGTTGGAAATTTTCAATTTAGACAAATTTTTGGACGTAAAGAAATTAAAGAGGAATTGGGCTATGGGGATTCCAAAGCCGGAAAGATGATTGGATTGATGCAGTCATTAGATATAATCGTACCTGTAGAGGGCAAAGGAAAAGGAAAATATATTTTAAAAGAGTTTGACCACCTAATAGCAAAGGACTGAGCGGCATATATTCACCCAGTCCTTTACAGGCTATAACGGTTCATATAAGATGAGGGCAGGCGAGCGTCCCTACCCAATTAAGATCACAACCTTAAACCATTCCTTATCATAGGAAATATCAAGTGTTCCATCGTATTTATCCACAATTTCCTTCACAGAGGAAATGCCGATTCCGTGGGCGTTTTTATCTTCTTTATCGGAGAGAAAACGTCCTTTTTTCTCGGTGATTTCGTTTATTTTGCTGTTGGTAAGCTCAAAGCTGAAGTAGCCGTTTTCTGTGTACCGGCATTTCAGTTCCAGCTTCCGTCCGGAAGCATCGTCTATTTTCCGGCAGGCTTCAATAGCATTATCCAGAGTGTTGGTAAAAATAGTACAGAGACTTACATCGTCGATAAAAAGCATTTTATCAATGTCGATATTGAGAAACGCATCGATGGAAGCGCTTGTCATCATCTGATATTTTGCGTTTATTACGGCGTTTACTATGCTGTTCTGGCAGAAACGCCTGTTGGCAGTCTGCATATAGCCGGAAATACTGCGGAAGTATTCTTTTGCTTCTGTAAGATTTCCTTTGTCCAGAAGATTTCCCACAACAGAAAGATGATTGTTCATGTCGTGGCGGAATTTGCGGATCTGATTCTGGTTGTGTTCCAGTTCTTCGTAATAATTTTGAAGCTGAAGGTTTTTTCGTTCCAGGTCTGCGTAAAGCCCGTCTGCAAGGTAGGCGGCAAGACGCACGCTTCCGATGTTTGTGATCAGGCAGGCAAGAATACAGGGCCAGATAAAGTATGTTTTATGATCAGGCGCAAGATAAATACAGCTAAACAGTGCGGAAAAAGAGGCAAGGCTTATGATGTCTACAATGGTCCATGCTTTGTCTGTAAATATATTCTGGATTTTTTTCAGAGAAGAGTGAAAAAAACGGTAAAAAATAACCCAGAAAACAGGAATAACGATAAAACCTACAAAGGACATGATGGAGTTTGCCATCAGATCTTTATCAGTAAAAAACTGCATGAAAATATGTCCTCCGATGTCTACGTGAAGGAGATTGACGGAGGCTGCAATGGGCAGAAAAATAAGGATCATAGAAAGTTTTACAAGCCATTTTCCCTTATAAAGTGTAAAGTTTGCCAGGGCAAATAAAAGCAGGGCAAACGAAATATTTGTCATATCTTTTGGAAAGACAACAAGGGTGGAAACGATGGTATAGAGAAGCAGTCCCAGAAGAAAGGGAAGCTTCCCTTTTCGCCTTTTCATAGTACAGTCCATACATTTCATAAAGAAATATCCGGTAATAAATTCCAGTACATTTGCCAGTCTGTAAAATATAAAAATAAGAACAGATGAACTCATAATGATACCCCTCAGTTTAACATTGTTTTAGCAAAGGCTACTGCAAGCGTCTGTTTGTAGGCGCGGCTTACGGGAAGTTCTTCACCGCTGCAGACGCAGGAAGAGCTTTCTACTTTGGAAATACAATTCATATTTACAAGGTAACGATTGTGAATGCGCTGGAAAAAGTCAGGAAGCTTTGATTCTACCTCGTCCAGTTTTTCGTAAAAAGAGACTTGCTCCCCGTTTTTCCGTACGGCGCAGACATTTCGTTTATCGCTTTTGAAATAAGAAATTTCCCGGATACTGAGCCGGAGAGTTCCGGATTTTTGCTGTACAATATAGAACTGTTCTTCCTGTGAAGCAAGTTCTTTTACAGCGCTTTCCAGCACTTCTTTTAATTTATTTTTTTCGTATGGTTTTAAAATATAATGAAAGGCATGTACCTCATATCCCTGGAAAACATAGTCCGGGTATGAGTAATAAAGATGATCAGCATCTTTTTTTCAAGATTCCGGAGGGTTCTTGCAGTATCCATTCCTCCCATTCCCGGCATTTCAATATCAAGAAAGAGAATGTCCGGTTCTTTTTTATCGATGCGTTCAAGAAGAGAAATTCCTGATTCATATTCCTCTATTTCATATGTAAGTGCCAAAAGATCAAGCTGGACTTCGATTAAATGACGCAGGTCCTTACGAAGCTTTTTGTCGTCGTCACAGATTGCTATTTTTATGATAAAACTCCCTGGTAGATTTCTGTATTAAGATGTGAGGCAAAAGATGCCTGACGAATTGTTCCGCACTTCGTGCTCCCACAATTCTGGTATCATAATAATACCATACAAACTTTACAAAATCCATGTCAAAAATAACATTTTCATATGAGAAAAACCTCCCTGTTTTTCCTATAATAGCCTTAACAGATGACAAGGGAGGACGCAGCATGTTAAAGGTAGAAAAGCTGAACAAAAGTTATACAAACGGTGTGAATACATATCCGGTATTAAAAGACGTATCACTCCACGTAAAAAAAGGAGAATTTGTAGGTGTTATGGGGCCGTCTGGTTCCGGAAAAACAACACTTTTAAACTGTATTTCCTGTTTTATTCCTCATGACAGTGGAAAAATCCGACTGGGAGATATGGATATTTCCAGCTTAGATGAGCGAAGGCTTGCTCATGTGAGAAATGAAAAACTGGGCTTTGTATTTCAGGATTTTATGCTTCTTGACGGTCTTACTGTCCGGGAAAATATATGCCTTCCGCAGATTATTGCAAACAAACCGATCGCGCAGATGGAAGCAAAATCAGAGAAATTGTGCAGCCTTTTCGGGATTAAAAAGATTATGGATAAGTATCCGGCAGAGATTTCCGGTGGTGGAAAACAGAGAACAGCCGTTGCAAGAGCGCTTATGAATAATCCGTATGTGATTCTGGCAGATGAGCCTACAGGCAACCTTGACAGTAAATCCTGCAAGGCGGTAATCGACGCGTTTCTGCAGGCAAAAGAGCAGATAGGGGCTACTATTTTTATGGTAACACACGACAGTTTTGCAGCTTCTTTCTGTGACAGAGTTATTATTTTAAAAGACGGAACGATTCATCAGGAAGTGAAAAGAACAGGGACGAGACGTGAATTTATGGATCAGCTTCTTGACATTTTAAGAGAGCTTGGAGGAGATGAGGATAATGAATAAGATTTATAAAAAGCTTCGAAAAAACACAAAAGGACAGTATTATTTATTAAGTTTCTGCGTGTTTTTATCTGTCCTTCTTGTGACTTCTTTTTCCCTTATGTATTTCGGACCGACTGTACAGGAATTTCTTCCTGAAGGAGGAGATACAAGGAAAATGGCGCCTCTCCTTCTCGGCGTAACTGCAGTGGGCTGCTTCGTATTCACTGTGTACGCTTCCGGACTCTTCTTCCGGTTTAAGGCGAGAGAGTACGGGATTTTAATGGCTCTTGGAACAGAGAAAAGACAGTTGAAAAAACTTCTTTTTAAGGAACTTTCCGTTGTCACAGCACTTGCTTCTCTTTTAGGACTGCTGATTTCTGTTCCGGCATCTTTTTTAATCTGGAAGCTGTTTGAATTGTTTATCATTTCAAACGAGCAGATGACTTACCGGTTCGGAGCAGTGGGATTTTTGCCGGGGATTCTTTTTGTCTGTATTCTTGCCTGTGTTCTTGGCGCTGCAGGAAGAAGATTTATTAACCGTTCCGATATTATGGAGATTCTCCGTACACAGCAGAAAACTGAGATGGTAAAAGAGGTAAAAGGCTGGACGTTTCCTGTCGGCGTAGTTTTCACGGTTCTTGGAATTTTGCTGGGAGCCGGTCTTCCGCAGATTGCAGCAAGAGTATGGGGAATTGGTCTTCCAGAAATTGTAAATCTTTTTTATCTTCTGTCTCTTGTGGGAATTTATTTTATGCTTTTGTCTGCAGTGTCACAGAGCAGAACAAAGAAAAACAGGAAAAAATATTATGGAAATCTTGTTTCTATCAGCCTTATGCGCTTTACTGCAAAAGCGACAACAAAGAATATGTGTGTTATGACGCTTCTTATTTTTGTGTCCGGCTTTTCCGCTTTTTACGGAATGCAGTATATACTTTCAGGCGGCGCGACAGAGACGGAGAACAGCAAGGATTTTTCTCTTTACTATCCGGTTGCTGAAAATCAGATTGGAAAAGAGGAGATTTATAATACGGCATCTTCTTATGGGATTGAAGTGACAGATTTTACGGAAAATGCAGCGACAAATCTTGTGGTTTCTTACAATGCCAAAGATTTTGACGAGGAGACAAGCAGATATATTGAAGTTTACAGAGACAGAGAATCCGCTTCCCTTTTTGTTTCGGAAAGTGATTTTGAGAAGCTGTCCGGACAGGAAATCAAGGTAGAACCGGGTACATATCAGACGGTTACCACAACGGATTATGTGTGGTTTTTTGATTACGAGGACGGACTGAAAGAGGTAATGAATCCGGATACAGGAAAAGCATATGCTCTTACTTATGGAGGAAGCGTGGAAAGCGATGTGCTGGCACCCTTCAGCGCTCCGTTTGCGTACGTTGTGTGCGACGAAGAGTATCAGATCATGACAGAAGGCGTGCAGGATATATATAAAGAAAACGTCATTTCTTTTAATGCTGCCAATGTAGAAGAGTCCTATGATTTTGCAAAAGATCTGCTCGCACAGTATGTGGAACGGGCTACCGACCTTTCCAATCACATGGATTACTGGGATATATGGACACAGAAAATAGCAGATGAGACAGGAGAGGAGTATGGTTACGGAGACAGGATCAATATGACGATGGATAACAACATGCTTCTCGGTGACTGGAAATATGCGCCTCAGTTTAACATTATTACCATGCAGGACAGAATGCAGCTTATCAGTGTTTATGTCATGTTAAGCCTCTATATATTTATCATATCTCTGGCAGCTGTGAGCGTCATGGCATATGTGAGAAGTATTTCTGTGGCAACAGATAATAAAGGACTTTTTGAAAGCCTGACAAAGCTTGGAGCTGATGCAGCTTATAAGAGAAGGGTCCTGAAAAAACAGATTGCCCGCATTGTACAGTATCCGGGAATCATCGGCTGTGTTCTTGGATTTGCCTTTGCTCTTGCCATGAACTTTATGAATGACGGAAGGCTTGTTGCACTGGAAATAAAATCGCTGGCCATTCTGGCAGTTATGCTGCTAGGAATCGGGATTATCTTATATGCGGTTTATAAATATGCAATGAATAAGGCAGAGAAGATTGTAATGTAAAAAATCCTGTGGTACAATTAAATACAGAAAGACCGGGAGCCGCTGTCCTTGGACAGGGGCTCCTGTAATATTACAGGAAGGAGTTTTCAGAAGAATGAAAAACAGAAAAATACAGCTTACTCTCCGTTTTTTTAAAGGCGCGAAGAGATACTTTATAGTGGCTGTCATCGCTTCTTTTATTACGACTGTTTTTAATTCTCTTACGCCGCAGATATTTCGTTTTACTATTGATTCTGTTCTGGACGGAGATAAGTATCCGTATCTGGCAGAGCATCTTTGGGTGATAGCGGGCGTTCTTGTGGGAGTTGCGATGCTGTCGGGAGCAGCCATGTTTTTCAGCCGCTTTTTCACAGCGAGAGCAGGCGAAAATTTTGCAGAAAATATGAGAAATGCTCTGTATGCCCACGTGCAGAGACTGCCTTCTGCATGGCATGATAAAAACCAGACAGGAGATATTATCCAGAGGTGTACTTCTGATGTAGAGGTCATTAGAAACTTTGTCGTTACCCAGCTTTTGGAAGTGTTTCGTACCGTGTTTTTAATTGGTGTTTCCTTTGCCATGATGTGGTCTATGAACAGAAAATTATCCGGTATTGTACTTCTATTTGTTCCTGTTATTGTAGTATATTCGGCAGTGTTTTACCGTCTGATTGCAAGAAGATTTACAGACGCGGACGAGGCGGAGGGGGAATTGTCTACTGTAGTTCAGGAAAATGCAACGGGAGTGCGCGTTGTCCGGGCATTTGGAAGAGAACAGTATGAGATGGAGCGTTTTCGGAAAAAGAACGACGCCTTTGCAAAGCTCTGGATACGTCTTGGAACCTTGTCCGGTTTTTACTGGGGAATGGGCGATCTGATCACAGGTCTTCAGGTTATTACAGTGATCGTAGCAGGCGCTCTGGAAGCGGTAAACGGAAATATTTCCGTGGGAGAATTTATTGCTTTTGCATCGTATAATACAGCGCTCGTGTGGCCGGTGCGAGGTCTTGGACGTATTCTTTCCGATATGAGCAAGGCAGGGGTTTCCTTTGAACGTGTGGATCATATTATAAAGGCAGAGGAGGAAGCATACGGCAGGAAAGAAGAAGCGCCGCTTTCCGATTTTGATATTTCATTTTCACATGTAAGCTTTGCTTATGAGGAGGGACAGAAGGTTTTATCAGACGTGAGCTTCCATATTCCCCAGGGAAAGATATTCGGTATTTTAGGCGGAACAGGAAGCGGAAAATCCACAGTTACGCAGCTTCTGGCGCGGTTTTACGAGCTGAAAGAAGGAGAGGGAAGCATTTCACTTGGAGGGCAGGATATTCGTGAAATTCCTCTTGAAATTCTTCGAAGGAATGTGGCGATGGTGCTGCAGGAGCCGTTTCTTTATTCAAGAACTATAAAGGAAAATATAGCGGCTTCAAACCCGGATGCAACCTTTGAGGAGATAAGAAATGCGGCGAAAATTGCATGTGTAGACGATGCGATTATGAGCTTTCCGGACGGATATGATACGCTTGTAGGAGAGAGGGGTGTGACCCTTTCCGGAGGACAGAGACAGAGGGTTGCAATAGCGAGAATGCTCCTTCAGAAAGCCCCGGTGCTTATTTTTGACGATTCCTTATCTGCTGTAGATGCAGAGACAGACTCGCTTATACGAAAAGCTCTTTCTGTACATATGAAAGGCTCTACTGTGATCCTGATTTCCCATAGAATTACTACATTGATGGCGGCAGACGAGATTATGGTGCTGAAACAGGGAAGAGCAGAAGAGATGGGAACACACAGCGAACTGATCGCGAAAAACGGGATTTACAGAAAAATATACGAGATTCAGATGAGTCACGACGACAGAAACGAGGTGAGAGAAAAACATGGCAGCTTATGAAGAGCAGGAGTATAATAAGCCGTTTCAGTTTCGAACATGGGCGAAGATGCTTCCCTTTTTCAAACCGTATAAAAAATACTTTTTGATCACACTGGGACTGAACATTCTGCTTGCAGGAGTGGATATTCTTGTTCCTCTTTTCCAGAGTTACGCGATCGATAACTTTATTGTGCCTGACACAAAAGACGGAATCGGTGTGTTTACTCTGGTGTATGTGGGAATGATCGTTCTTCAGGCGCTCAGCGTATACATTTCCGTACATGCGGCAACCGTAATCGAAATGAATGTGGGAAAAGATTTGAAGTGGGCGCAGTTTGAGCATCTTCAGACGCTTTCTTTTTCCTATTATAATACAACGCCGGTGGGGTATATTCACGCAAGAGTTATGAGCGATACTTTGAAAATTGCGAGTATGATCGCATGGGGACTTGTCGATATGTTCTGGGCATTTATTTATGTGGCAGGCGTATTTGTGATCATGTTTTTCCTCAATGTGAAGCTTGCTTTTTTCCTTCTTCTGACTGTGCCGTGTATTGCAGTTCTGACTGTGTTTTTTCAGAATAAAATTCTGAAATGGAACAGGAAAGTAAGGAAAATCAATTCTCAGATCACAAACGGCTATAATGAGGGAATTACAGGAGTAAAAACATCGAAAAGTATGGTGATCGAGAAGAATAACGAGAAGGAATTTTTTAAGATCACAGGAAGCATGAACCATGCGGGAAGCAGGGCTGCAAAGCTCAATGCGATCTACATTCCCCTGATTCTTTTCTGCAGTTCCGTTGCCTCTGCCTTCGTGCTTTCAAAGGGCGGATATATGGTGGAAAACGAGATTATGCAGCTTGGTGTCCTTTCCGTATTTATCTCTTATGCAGTCGTTATTTTTGAGCCGATCCAGCAGCTTGCAAGACTGCTTGCAGACCTGATTTCCTGTCAGGCAAATATAGAGCGGATCACGGATTTACTGGCGCAGAAACCAGATGTGACAGACAGAGAAGAAGTCATGGAAAAGTACGGAGATAATTTCCATCCGAAGAAAGAAAACTGGGAAAAAATAAAGGGAGATATTACATTTGAAGACGTTTCATTCCGCTATCCTGACGGAAAAGAATACGTTCTGGAGCATTTTAACCTTCACATTCCAGCAGGCACAAACGTAGCCATTGTAGGGGAGACTGGAGCAGGAAAGTCAACGCTTGTAAACCTGGTCGGAAGATTTTTTGAGCCTACAAAGGGAAGGATTTTAATAGACGGGGTAGATTACAGGGAGCGTTCTCAGCTCTGGCTTCACAGTCAGATGGGATATGTGCTTCAAAATCCCCACCTGTTTTCCGGTACAGTAAGAGAAAATATCCGCTACGGAAGACTGGACGCGACAGAAGAAGAAATCCGGCTGGCAGCAGAGCGTGTATCTGCAGATGAGGTTGTGAAAAAGATGGAAAAAGGATACGACAGTGATGTGGGAGAAAACGGCGGAAGACTTTCCACAGGAGAGAAACAGCTGATTTCTTTTGCCAGAGCAATCCTTGCAGACCCGTCTATTTTCGTGCTTGATGAGGCGACCTCCTCCATTGATACGGTGACGGAACAGTTGATACAAAATGCAACGGAGACACTTTTAAAAGGTCATACCTCCTTTGTGATCGCACACAGGCTTTCTACAATTAAAAATGCAGATCTGATCCTTGTGGTAAAAGACGGAAAGATCATAGAAAGAGGAACACATAAGGAGCTGCTTGCGCAGGAAGGATATTATCAGACGCTTTATTACAAGCAGTTTGAGGAAGAATCGGTGTTATTTTAATGTAAGAAAAAGACTTTTTCAGTGAGAAAAATACCCGGAATATGTTTACAGTTCAAGGGAAGCTGTAAAATATTCCGGGTATTTTAATGCTTATAGTTTGTATTATTTATCGTGGATTTCGCTGTGAAGCTCCTGGAGAGATTTCAGTTCTTCCGCTCCGTGTTTATTCACATAGCGGATACCTTTTGCAGTTGCTTTTGCTGCTGCGATGGTAGTCATGTAAGGAACTTTTGCCTTGATCGCTGCCTTACGGAGGTAGCTGTCGTCATGGATACTGTCTTTTCCAACAGGAGAGTTCACGATCAGATCTACCTTGCCGTTTGTAATTAAATCAAGGACATTCGGACGTCCCTCAGAAAGCTTTTTCACTTTTTCAGCAGGAATTCCAGCCTGATCGATCAGGTCGTAGGTATTTCCTGTTGCCAGGATCTTAAAGCCGTCTTCGTGGAATAGTTTTGCCACTTCTACAACTTCTTCTTTGTCCTTGCGGTTTACGGAAATCAGGACAGTTCCCTCAAGAGGAAGTTTTGCCTGTGTTGCTTCCTGTGCTTTGTAGAAGGCTTCACCGTAGGACGGAGCAAGTCCGAGAACTTCTCCTGTGGAGCGCATTTCCGGTCCGAGGATCGGGTCAACCTCCTGGAACATGTTGAACGGGAAGACTGCTTCTTTTACTCCGAAGTATGGAATTTCCTGCTCTTTTAATGATGCAACAGGAGAAGGACGTCCCGTAATTTCAGAAGTAATAATATCAGTTGCAAGAGGAACCATACGAATGTTGCATACCTTTGATACAAGCGGAACGGTTCTTGAAGCTCTCGGGTTTGCCTCCAGAACGTAAACCTTGCCGTTTTCAATGGCATACTGCATATTCATAAGACCTTTTACGTGCATTTCTTCCGCGATTCTGCGTGTATATTCCTTGATGGTCGCTACATTTTCCTCGGAAATATGAGCGGAAGGAATAATACATGCAGAGTCTCCGGAGTGAACGCCTGCAAGCTCAATATGCTCCATAACAGCCGGTACGAAAGCGTGTGTTCCGTCGCTGATCGCGTCTGCCTCGCACTCCATTGCGTGATTTAAGAAACGGTCAATAAGGATTGGACGGTCCGGTGTAACGCCGACTGCGGCTTTCATGTAGTTTGTCATACTTTCATCATCGTATACGACTTCCATACCGCGTCCGCCAAGTACATAAGAAGGACGAACCATAACCGGATAACCGATTTTTGCCGCGATTTCGATCGCTTCCTCAACGGTTGTTGCCATTCCGGATTCCGGCATAGGGATTTCCAGTTTTTCCATCATCTCACGGAACAGGTCGCGGTCTTCTGCAAGGTCAATAACAGAAGGAGAAGTTCCAAGGATTTTTACGCCGTTTTTCTCAAGCTCTGCAGCAAGATTTAACGGTGTCTGTCCGCCGAACTGAGCAATCACGCCAACCGGTTTTTCTTTTCTGTAGATGCTTAATACATCTTCCAGAGTCAGAGGCTCAAAGTACAGTTTATCGGAGGTATCGTAGTCTGTAGATACAGTCTCCGGGTTACAGTTTACGATAATTGTCTCAAATCCAAGTTTTTTAAGAGCAAGAGAAGCATGTACGCAGCAGTAGTCAAACTCGATACCCTGACCAATTCTGTTTGGACCGCCGCCGAGGATCATGATCTTCGGTTTTTCTTTGGAAACCGGATTTTTGTCTTCGCCGTTATAGGTGGAGTAGTAGTATGCTCTGTCTTCTGTTCCGCTTACATGAACGCCCTCCCAAACTTCTTCCACGCCGATAGATGCGCGGTGATTGCGAATGTCTTCCTCCGGGATTTCCAGGATCTGGCTTAAATATTTGTCGGAGAAGCCGTCTTTTTTTGCAGAAGTCAGGAGTTCATCAGAAGGAAGGCTTCCTTTATTTGCAAGAAGGGCATTTTCTTCCTCCACAAGTTCTTTCATCTGCTCGATAAAGTATGGCTTGATTTTTGTGAGCTCATGAAGCTCTTCGATAGCAGCGCCTTTTCTGAGCGCCTCGTACATAACAAAGTGGCGCTCGCTGGACGGAGTTGCGAGAATGTGAAGAAGCTCTTCTTTTGTCATGCTGTCGAAGTTTCTTGCGTGACCAAGACCGTAGCGTCCTGTTTCCAGGCTTCGGATTGCTTTCTGGAAAGCTTCTTTATAAGTTTTTCCGATGCTCATAACTTCGCCTACAGCGCGCATCTGTGTGCCGAGCTTGTCTTCTACGCCTTTGAATTTTTCAAATGCCCAGCGTGCAAATTTAATTACTACGTAATCCCCGTCCGGAACGTATTTATCAAGAGTTCCGTATTTTCCGCAGGGAATATCCTTGAGTGTAAGACCTGCTGCAAGCATTGCGGACACAAGAGCGATCGGGAAGCCGGTTGCCTTGGAAGCAAGGGCAGAGGAGCGGGAAGTACGCGGGTTGATTTCAATGACAATGATACGGTCTGTTACCGGGTCATGGGCAAACTGTACGTTTGTACCGCCGATTACCTGTACAGATTCTACAATTTTATATGCCTGCTCCTGAAGACGTTTCTGGCATTCCTCAGAGATAGTAAGCATTGGTGCGGAACAGAAGGAGTCTCCTGTATGTACACCGAGAGGGTCGATATTTTCGATAAAGCAGACAGTGATCATGTTGTTGTCTGCGTCACGGACAATTTCCAGCTCAAGCTCTTCCCAGCCGAGAATAGATTCTTCTACAAGAACCTGTCCTACAAGACTTGCCTGAAGACCTCTGGCACATACGGTTTTCAGTTCTTCTCTGTTGTATACAAGACCGCCGCCTGCACCGCCCATAGTATATGCTGGACGAAGAACAACCGGGTATCCCAGTTCATCTGCGATTTTTAAGGCTTCTTCTACAGAATAGGCAACTTCGCTTCTTGCCATTTCAATGCCAAGTGCGTCCATTGCTTTTTTAAATTCCACGCGGTCTTCTCCGCGCTCGATGGCATCAACCTGTACACCGATAACTTCTACATTGTATTTCTCAAGAATACCGGCTTTGTTTAATTCTGAACACAGGTTAAGACCGGACTGTCCTCCAAGGTTTGGAAGCAGTGCATCCGGACGTTCCTTTGCGATGATCTGTTCCAGACGTTCTACATTAAGAGGCTCTATGTATGTAACATCTGCTGTTTCCGGGTCAGTCATGATAGTTGCCGGGTTGGAATTTACCAGTACAATTTCATATCCCAGTTTACGAAGTGCTTTACAAGCCTGTGTTCCGGAATAATCAAATTCGCACGCCTGTCCGATAATAATAGGACCGGAGCCAATAATCAGTACTTTATGTATGTCTGTTCTTTTAGGCATATTATTTTCCTCCTTCGTTACTACTACTTATTATATGGAAAATTTGAAAAAGCTCAAGTTTTTTTGCGTTTTCTTACTAATTTGTTGGTGCGTACAAAAAAAATAAGGTTGAATTGTATTACAATTACCATATCAAAATGTTTTTGTTGGAAATTAAAAAGATTTTTAGCTCATTGCATAAAAAGCATCAACATAGTTTATGTCCGTTTGCAACCAGCTTGAATTTACATCCAAGAACTTCAGAAGCACGTTTGCACATCAGCATTCGCTGAAGAAAAATTTCAAAATAATCCATAACGCTGCAAATGCTGTCATCTAATTCAAGATTCATCTGAATAACTTTTTTATCTTTCATAAGTTCCAAAGAAGAAGAAAGAGCCGCATAATTTACCCTGTCATGAATATCGAAGTTTGCAGGTGTAGGATTTTGTACCCGGTTTCTTCTTACATCTGTTTTGTCAGCGAGAATTAATGCAGCAGATACCGGGTCTACGGCGCTGCCTGTTTTTTCATCATGATTTCCGATTGCAGTAATTACTGTAAGGATATCGGAAAGAGGCATATTTAATTTATTTAAAATCTGATAAGAAAGCAGTGCGCCGCTGTGAGCATGGTCATGGCGGTTAATGCTGTTTCCGATGTCATGCATATATCCGGCAGTTTTAGCAAGCTCTGCTTTATGCTTAGAGTAGCCCAATTTTAAAAGGATAGTGCCAGCGGTTTCGGCTACTTTTGCAGCATGCTTTCTGGAGTGTTCTGTGAAACCGAGTGTTTTCAGCACCTCATTGCCGTGTTCAATTAATGTATTGATTTCATGTGATTTGCGAATTTCTTTATATGAAAATATTTCTCCCATAATGTATCTCCTGTCGCTGGAATTTCCTGTTTTTGTGATGAAATATAGTATAAAAGTAAGTTTGGCAGGATTCTATCCCTGAAGAATAAAATTTCTGTAAAGGGAGTGTAAATCTTGACAAACATTTTAAAGAAGGTATAATCTGTTAATATAGTTCTATAAAGAACAGTTCAAAAACAAACAATTAAAGAGAGGAGGAGCTCATGTGTCTACCACAGATTATCTCATGAATATTCGGCAAATTACGAAACTTCATGAAAATATGCTGAAGAAAATATGCGTGAAATATGACTTGTCTCTGATAGAAGCGAATATTATAAGCTTTCTTTACAATAATCCGGGAAAGAATACAGCAGGAGATATAGTTGAACTCCGGATGCTATCCAAGGGAAATGTTTCCCAGGGAGTGGAGCTGCTTGCCGGAAAAGGATTTCTTTTAAGAAATCAGGATAAAGAAGACAGAAGAAAAGTCCATCTCAGGCTTTCAGACGCTGTCCAGCCTGTTACAGAAGAGCTTAAACTGGAAAAACAGAAGTTTCAGGAAGCGCTTTTTGATGGTTTTACAGAAGAGGACAAAAAGATGCTGGAAGAATTAAACAGGCGGGTTATGGAAAATACAAAAAAGGCGTTGAAAAGGAGTGAAACAAATGAAAGAAGATAAGGATTTTCTGGCAAAAGAGCCGATAGGAAAGCTTCTTTTAAAGCTGGCGCTGCCTACAGTAGCGGCACAGATTATCAATATGCTTTACAATATTGTAGACAGGATTTACATAGGGCATATTAAAGGGGTAGGAGCGCTGGCGCTTACGGGTGTTGGTGTATGTATGCCTATTATTATGATTGTAACAGCATTCGCCGCACTTGTAGGAAACGGAGGTGCGCCGAGAGCCTCTATTTTTATGGGAAAAGGGGAAAATGACACAGCGGAAAAAACTCTCGGAAACTGTTTTACTTTACAGATTATTATTTCTGTTGTACTGACGGCAGTTCTTCTTATCTGGAACAGAGACCTGCTTATGGCGTTTGGCGCAAGCGAAAATACCATTGAGTATGCAGTGTCTTATATGAACATTTATGCTATTGGAACAATCTTTGTTCAGCTTACACTGGGAATGAACGCCTTTATTACGGCACAGGGCTTTGCAAAAACAGGAATGCTTTCTGTTTTGATCGGCGCAGTTGCAAACATTATTCTCGACCCGATTTTTATTTTTGGATTTGGACTTGGCGTAAGAGGCGCTGCTCTTGCAACCATTATTTCTCAGGCAGCTTCCTGCGCATGGGTTCTGATCTTCCTGTTCGGAAAAAAGACGGTCCTGAAAATCCGTGTGAAAAACCTGGGACTTCAGAGCAGGATCATTCTTCCGAGTATTGCTCTCGGACTTGCTACTTTTATTATGCAGGCAAGTGAAAGCGTCATTTCCGTATGCTTTAACTCTTCTCTGTTAAAATACGGCGGAGATATTGCAGTCGGCGCAATGACGATTCTTACAAGCGTTATGCAGTTTGCCATGCTGCCGCTCCAGGGACTTGGACAGGGGGCGCAGCCGATCATCAGTTATAATTACGGCGCAAAAAATGTAGGGCGTGTGAAGAAAGCGTTCTGGCTGCTTTTGAAAGTCAGCTTAAGCTATGCAGTTCTTCTGTGGGCGTTTATTATGATCTTCCCGCAGGGATTTGCAGGAATGTTTACTTCTGATCCGGAACTTTTGGTTTTCACAAAGACAGCCCTTCGTATTTACACAGCCTGCCTGTTCCTGTTCGGAATCCAGATGGCGTGTCAGATGACATTTACTTCTCTTGGAAAAGCAGGTTCCTCCATTATCGTAGCTGTTATGCGTAAATTTATCTTGCTGATTCCGCTGATTTACATTATGCCTGCAATTTTACGCGAAAACAAGGCGGTTGCCGTTTATATGGCAGAGCCGATCGCCGATTTCCTTGCAGTGACATTTACAGCAATTCTGTTCTTCTTCCAGTTCAGGAAGTGTCTGAGACAGATTGAGCAAAAAACGTTTTAAATAAAAATCCTCTTTCATATGTAATTTTTCATATGAAAGAGGATTTTTATACTTTTTATTTTTCCAAAAACATTATTTTTGAAATATGATTAGAAGAATTAAAATGAAATTCCACGTTTTCAGGATCGTATAGCTGCCTGGAAACATAAAGAGGAGTTTGAAATTCATCTGTTTGCATATCTTCAAAAATGAATAAAGGGCTGTTCTTTTTTATATTCAGGAGAGATGATTCTTCCGGGGTTGCGTAACGAAATTTTAAAACACGGGAAAAATTACATACCTGGATATTATACTTGTTTTTCAATAATTCAAAAAGTGAACTTTCTAAATTTTCATTTATAAGAAAATTGAGACTGGGGCTGTAGTAATTAATTTCCAGTTGTTTTGGTTCGTTATCTACAAAACGTAAACGTGTAGAACGAACTATTTTGGTATCTTCTGAAATATTTAAAAATTTCAAGTATTTAGAAGGGGCATAGACCTTTTCAATGCTCAGAACCTCGGAGGATGCCTTTTTACCTGCCATACGACAGGATTCTGTAAAACCTATGCTGTCATTTGCGTCAAAGGAATCTTTTTGTGGCAGAGCGACAAAGGTACCTTTTCCCTGTGAGCGTGTAAGCAGACCTTCTTCTACCATTTCTGTAATAGCAGAACGAATGGTAATTCTACTGACACCTAAAGTGCTTACAAGTTCCGCCTCAGAAGGGATCTTGTCTCCTGGCTGTAATTTTTTTCGGGCAATCAGGTCATTTATGAATTGTATTGCCTGCTTGTACATGGGAATGGAACTGTTCGGGTTAATTAATGTACTCATTGTAAAACTCACTCCTGCGTTTTCATAGCGATGGTATAATTTGGTAATACGGTTAAAGTATACTATTTTTATCATATCAGAATTATTGAAATATGTCCATTGTAGATTGTTTTTGTTATTTTACAATTTAAGATTTACATATGACGAAACATAATGTAATATAATGTATTATAACATATGGAGGAGAAAAAATGAAGTACAAAATTATAGCAATAGATTTGGACGGAACATTGGTAGATTCTAAAAAGAATATAAGTGATTATACTTGCAGAATTATCAGAAAATACATGGAGAAAGGAGGAATCGTTGTATTAGCCTCTGGAAGACCAACATATGGGATTTTGCCCATTGCAGAGAAATTGAAGCTGGAACAGGGAAGGGGATATATTTTATCTTACAACGGAGGCGAGCTTTTTGAATGTTCCTCCAAAAAGGTTATATTCCAGCAGACGATGCCAGAGGATGCGCCTGGAAAATTGAGTGATTTTGCCAAAGAAAATAGATTATCTATTTTAACGTATACGGGAACAGATATTATCACGGAAACACCAGACGAAAAATATACTCAGGAAGAAAACTACATTACGAAAATGAGAATTGTCCCAGTGGAGAATTTTACAAAAGCTGTAAATTTTCCTGTTGTAAAATGCTTGATAACAGGAGCACCTGAGTATATGAAAGAAAGAGAGGATATGTTAAAAGAGCTTTACGGAGAAAAATATACGATTTCCCGTTCAGCTCCATATTTTCTCGAAGTACAGTCTAAAGGAATAGATAAAGGAAAAACTTTGCAAAAACTGGCGGAAATGCTTGATATAGATATGGAAAATGTCGCTGCTTTTGGGGACAGCTATAACGATCTTTCCATGTTGAATTGCGCAGGGATTGCCGTTGCAATGGAAAATGCCGCTCAGACAGTAAAATTAAGTGCAGATGTTGTTGCGCCTTCAAATGATGACGATGGAGTTGCGATTGTTGTAGAGAGAATGATGACAAGAAAGCTTGTTGTTTTTGATCTTGACGGAACATTGAATAAAACAGAATGCTTTGCTTTCCCGGCTATAAAAAAAGCTCTGGAAGATTATGAGGCTTCAGATATACCGGATCAATGGATATATGAAAGTTTTGGTGCGAAGGATGAAGATACTTTGAAGCTTTTTTTCGGTAATCGGGCAGAAGAGATAGGAGAAGCATTTTGGGAGCGTGTTGATATGTACATAAAGGAAATGTTTTATCAAAACATGGAAGCATACAAAGGAGCAGAGGATTTATTATGCCGGCTAAGACAAAGAGGATATATGCTTGCAATCTGTTCAAATGCAGAGAGGGAGTATATAGAAATGGTATTAAAAAATTTAAAAATAAGGCATCTGCTTGATGAAATTGAGCCAGCAGCGAAAGGAGAGCATAAGGAAGAGACATTAGGAAGATTGATGAAGCGCGTGCATCCATATAAAGCGGTTATGGTAGGAGACCGCTTTTATGACAGTGAAGCGGCTAAAGCAAATAATATTTCTTTTATCGGATGTCTTTATGGATATGGAAAAGCGGAGATGATGAAAGAAATTTATAAGGTTGATAAACCGGAAGAGCTATATAAGTATATAATCCATATTCTTCAATAGATGAAAAGACCCGGATAGTATTTTACTAAGAGATACTATCCAGGTCTTTTTTGAATTGTGAAAAACATACAAAATCAAAGTGTAAAAATTGTGAAAACTAGACGTAATTTTGAAAAAATGAATAAAGCTATTTACAAAACAGGAAGGATGTAATAATATAATACTACAAGTTGTAGTAATACATTATATTACAATATGAGATAATGTATTACAGTATGCGGAAAGGAGGAAGTTATGATTCGTGTTATAGGATTAGGCGATAATGTAGTCGATTGTAATTATACTACAAAAGTAATTTACCCGGGAGGGAACAGTTATAATTTTGCAGTCATGGCAAAACGTCTTGGTTATGATTCAGCATATGCAGGAGTTATTGGAAATGACTGGCAGGCAGATGAAATTGTAGCATTATTGGAGAGAGAGAATGTAGACATTTCTCATTGTCACTATGAAAGTGGAGAAACGGGCGTTTGTGGGATTCATCTTACGAATGGTGACAGAACAATTGTAGAGGAAAATGATGCAGGGGTAGTAAAAGCAAAACCGTATCAAGTGACAGAAAAAGAGATTGAGTATTTAAGACAGTTCGATTTAGTGCATTCCAGTTGCTATAGTCATATAGAAAATCAATTAAAAAAAGTAAAAGATGCAGGGATTTCTGTTTTATATGATTTTTCAGATGAATGGACAGAAGAAACGTTATCGGAAATTTGTGCCAATATTACAATTGCATTTTTTTCAGGAAAAGATTTAGCAATAGAAGATTTGGAAAAATTAGTAAAGAAATGTGTGAATGAATATGGCTGCGAACTGGCAATTACAACTTTTGGAGAGCGGGGAGCAATGGTTTATAACGGAAGAAAATTATATAAAAAGCAGCCTTACAACTACGAAGCTCCAATTGTTGATACTACAGGAGCAGGAGACTCATGGATAACCGCATTTATTACCAGTTATTTTTCAGGAATGAAAATTTTTGCTCATCTTCATTCACATAAGTTTGAAAATTTTAGCCGTAAAATAGATCAGGACGATTATGTGGATCATTTAATTGAGTTTTCTATGTGCTCTGGAAATCTTTTTGCAAGGCATAACTGTCTTATAGAAGGCTCATTGGGATACGGGATAAAATTTGAGGAAGGGAGGTAGTTCTCAGGTATGGATGATGTAATTTTAAAAATGCAGCACATTTCTAAAACATACGGAGGAATTAAAGCTCTTGATAACGTGGAACTGGAAGTACAGCGAGGAGAGATTTTGTGCCTGTTAGGAGAAAATGGTGCAGGTAAATCTACTCTGATGAAAATATTGTCCGGTGTTGTAGTTCCAAACCAGGGGGCAGAGATTGTTTTAGATGGACAAAAGGTTGATATTAAAAATCCTAATTCAGCACACGAATTGGGAATAAGTATTGTTCATCAGGAATTAATACAGTTTCCGGATATGAACATTATGGAAAATATTTATGTGGGAAGGTATCCTCGAAAGAATGGATTAATTGATTATGGGGAGTTGGAAAAGAGAACCAGAACACTGATGGAAGAGTTGGGAATCTATTTTGATCCAAAAGAATATATCAGGAATTTAAGTGTTGCACAAAGGCAGCTTGTAGAAATTATGAAAGCACTCTCTTTTCAGGCGAAAATTATTATTTTTGACGAACCAACCTCCTCTCTTACCTCAGAAGAGACAACAATTCTTTTTAGTATTATACAGAATTTAAAAGAAAAGGGAATTTCACAGATTTACATATCACATCGTTTGGAGGATATTTTTGCTATTGGAGATAGAATCACAGTACTTCGTGACGGGCAAAATTCCGGAGGTGGTATGGTAAAAGATTTAAACAGCGACCAGGTTGTTTCGCTTATGGTTGGAAGAAATATTGAAAATCAGTTTCCTAAGGAGAAGACCGAGATAGGAGAAGAAATATTAAGAGTAGAGCATATTCAAAATGATAAGGTTAAAGATGTTTCTTTTACCCTGAGAAGAGGGGAAGTTCTTGGATTTGGGGGCTTGGTAGGAGCCGGGCGTACAGAATTAATGAGAGCTGTTATGGGTCTTGATAAATGTACAGGAAGTATTTACAAAAATGGAAAAGAGTTAAAAAATGCAAATCCGATGGATGCAATTCAAAATGGTTTTGCTATGGTTCCGGAAGACAGAAAAGACCAGGGTCTTGTTCTTCTTCTTTCTATATTAAATAACATTGAGATGAGTTCTTTAAAAACATTAAGTCATGCCGGGTTTATGAACGCATCGGCGGAGAATGCCTGCGTAGATAAATATGCAGAGCAGCTTCACATCAAAATGGCAAACAAACGCTTGCCGGCAAGCTCTTTAAGCGGAGGCAATCAACAGAAAGTGGTTATTGCAAAATGCCTGGCAACAGAACCGGAAATTCTGATTCTTGATGAACCGACACGAGGTATTGATGTGGGCTCAAAGGCAGAAATTTATCAGATAATTAATGACCTTGCAAAAAAAGGTGTTGCTGTTATTATCGTATCTTCAGAGCTTCCGGAATTGTTGAATATAAGTGATCGCATTATCGTTATGAGAGAAGGATTTGTAACAGGAGAGATTAGGGCAAATGAAGCTGATGAAGAATCTGTTATGAAATTAGCGACTAAGGGGGTTGAAACAAAATGAAAACAAAGTCTGATTCTAAACTTTCTAAGATTTTAAAAAATTCAGAATTTAGTTCCTACTCAGGAATTATTCTTGTAATCGTTGTGGTTTGTATTTTTATGACATTCCGCAGTTCAAATTTCATGACAACAAATAATATTCTCAATATTTTGAGACAGATTTCAGTATACGGAATATTAGCCTGTGGTATGGCATTTTCTATGATGACAGGCGGAATTGATTTGACAGTAGGGGCTACTGCCGGTGTTGCAGGTGCTATTTCCGCACTTATGATTACAAACGGAACAAATATGATTCTCGCAATTGTAGTGAGTTTGCTTTCCGGCGCTGTTATGGGATGGCTGGCAGGTATTACAATTGCGCATACGGGGATTCCGCCATTTATTATGACTCTTGGACTTCAAATTACATTCAGAGGAGTTTGTTATCTGGTATGTGAGGGAAAACCCATCGGAAATCTTCCTGAGGGATTTACATTCCTTGGTCTTGGAAACCTGTTTGGGATACCGGTACCAATTTATTTTATGATTCTGGCATTTATTATTGTAGGCATTATCCTTTCAAAAACATCATTTGGACGTTCTGTATATGCAGTTGGCGGAAATTATCAGGCTGCATATCATTCTGGTATTAATGCAAAAAGAGTTTTGACATTCGCTTATATAATAAGTGGAATCTGCGCAGCTCTCGCTGGTGTTATTTTAACAGCAAGAAATGCGTCTGCGCAGCCTACAGCAGGAAATACATTTGAAACAGAAGCAATTGCAGCGTGCGCTATGGGCGGTGTCTCTTTTAGTGGAGGAAAGGGAGCTGTACCTGGTATTTTCTTTGGCGCATTGCTTATGGGAATCATCAATAATGCAATGAACTTGATGTATATCAGTTCTTATTGGCAGCAGGTTGTAAAAGGAATCATCATCATTGCGTCAGTTTTGTATTCCATTTATAACAGTCGTACAAAATAAAGAGAACTTAACCTTTCAGGGTTAAAATAAAAATTATTTAAAACAGGAGGTTTCAAGGATGAAAAGAAGACTGGTAAGTATTTTAGTGTGTGCGGCAGTAGTAACGGGCTTGCTGACAGGGGCAACAACTGTTCATGCAGAGGAGAAGCGGACAATTGCAGTTGTAACTTATTCCCTTGCAGAAGAATTTGGTGTTGACGTTATCAAAGGTGCGGAAGCAAAAGCAGAGGAATTGGGAAATATTGAAATCGTATATCCTGATGCTGCAGGTGATATGCAGAAAAGTATTGCAATTGTAGAGGATATGACAACACAGGGAGTAGATGCAATTTGTATTTCTCCTGTAGATGCCAGCGCCACCATTCCTTATATTGAAAAAGCAAGAGAAGCAGGAATTGCTGTTGTAAACTGGGATATTGAAATGGATACAGAAGTTGATGCGAAAGTTTTAACTGATAACTTTGAGGGCGGAGCGCTTGGTGCTGATTATCTTGTTGAAAGAATGGGAGATAAAGGTACTGTTTTAATTGTGGATGATTTAGAGTCAGTTACTTCTACATATGAGCGTAATAAAGGATTTGAAGACAGATTAAAAGAGATTGCACCGGATGTAAAAGTTATTCGACAGCTTTCAAGCGGAACAAGAGATACGCACAGAAGTACAGTTGAAAATATGCTTCAGGCATATCCGGAAATCACAGGTATTTTCTGTCCTGATGGAGACCGTACACTTGGCGCTTATGTTGCATGTGAAGCAAACGACAGAAAAGACGTTTTGATTGCAGGATATGACGCAACACCTGAACAGTTGGAAATTATGCTTAAGGATGGTCCCGATTGTAATATGATTTGTGCAACAGCACTGCATCCGGACAGATTAGGTTCTTTATCTGTAGAAATAGCAAATAAAATTCTTGATGGAGAAGAGGTAGAAGAGGTTACTTATTCAGAAGTTGATCTTATGAAGGCGACAGAGGCCGAAAATTGGGTTACTGAAGAGTAAATCAATAAATGAACGGCATCTGTAAAAGGCAGATGCCGTTCGTGTTTTATATGCAGGAGGTGGAGAAATATGAAATTTGCTTTTTTATCCTATCAATTTTCAAGATACCCATTGGAATACTGCTTTCAAATGGCGAAAGAGTACGGATTTCAGGGAGTAGAAGTATGGGGAGCAAGACCTCATGCGTATGCTTATGATATGGACAACCAGAGAATCCGGCAAATTCTTGATTGGAAAAAAGAATATGGGGTAGAAGTTTCTATGTTTACCCCGGAAATTCTTGCTTATCCATATAATCTTGTGTCAGCCGATGCAAAAGAAAGAGAAGAAACGGTTGCCTATCTGGAAAGAAGTCTTGAGGTAGCCCGTGGGATAGGAACGGATAAGATGCAGATTACGATTAAACATCCCGGATACGGACGCTCAAGAAAAGAAATTTGGAACGTAATGGAAGATTGTCTGAACAGACTTTGCCGTAAAGCAGAAAAAGAGGGTGTAGATATTATTCTGGAATCGCTTTCTCCTTCAGAGGGAAATGTGATTACCTGTGCAGATGATATTGTGCAAATACAGGAACGGGTACAGTCAAAAGCCTTATGTTCAATGATTGATGTCGTTCCGCCATTTATTGCAAATGAACCTTATTCAGAGTATTTTGATAAGCTTGGAGCAACTATGAAGTATGTACATATTTGTAATAGTGACGGGAAAACGGAATTTCATATGCAGTTGAATAATTCAGCAGGACAGATTCCGCTGGTTGATTTTTTCAGCATATTAAAAAGAAATGAATATGACGGATGGTGTTCTACAGAACTTCTTGCTCCGTACTTTAGAGATCCGGAATTATATTTATCGGAATCTATGAGAGCAATTAAGGATATTTGTATGAAGGCAGGAATTTGAGAATAAAATTTAGATTTTTAAGGAGGAAAAGAAGATGGGAAAACTTACAGCAGAAATATTTGGACATATGGTTGATGGAGCTTGTATAAGTGCGAATATGTCTTTTTCGTCACAGAGAGACTTGGCAGAAGCTGCGAAATTGTATGGCTTTAAACAGGTATATGGTTTTGCATCTTATTATGATTATCTGCTGAAGGAGCTGAAAGGTACAGTTACAGGGGTAGGCGGCGGAGTCGGCTCATCACTGGGAGCAGGTACAGAGAGGACGGAAGTAAAGGTTTTCGAGGCAAAGACATATATGGATTTGGGCTGTGATGAAATTGATATGTGGATGAACATCGCCGCATTAAAAAACAGTGAATTTGAATATGTTCGGAAAGATATTGAGGCAGTTCGCGCAGTTGTTCCTAAAGGTCATAATTTAAAAGTAATTATCGAGCCGGCAATTCTTACAGAAGAGCAAATTGAAACAGCAACAAAACTTGTAATTGACGGAGGTGCAGATTTTGTAAAGGCAGGAACCGGATTTCTGGGAGCTTGTACACTGAATCATGCCAGACTAATGCTCAGAGCGGCAAATGGACAGATTAAAGTAAAATGCTCTGGTGGAATCAGAGAACTTGCAGTTGTAAAAGAAATGTATGATATGGGCGTGGCACGTTTTGGAATGGGAGTAGGTTCTGCCCAAAATATAATTCGTTTGTTAAAAGAAGAAGAATAAGGAGTGATGTATATGCCCCATTATATTCTTGCACATGATTTGGGGACTTCTGGTAATAAGGCATCATTGTTTAGTGAAGGCGGGAAAATAATTGTCAGCATAACTCAAAATTATCCTACCTTTTATCCCAAGCATGGATGGGCAGAACAGAATCCGGCTCAATGGTGGAATGCTGTTTGCAGTACAACGCAGGAAATAGTAAAAATAATCGACAGAAAATCCATAGCTGCAGTTGCCGTAACCGGACAGATGATGGGCAACGTTCCTATTGGATATAATGGAGAGCTGTTGGGAAACAGTATTATTTGGTCAGATACCCGTGCTGTACAAGAGTGTAAAGAACTCGAGGAAAAGCTTGGAAAACAACATTATTATCATATTACGGGACAGCCTCCAAGCGCTTCCTATACATTGCCTAAATTAATGTGGCAGAAAAAATATCAGCCAGATATTTACAAAAATACGGATAAGTATATACAGTCTAAGGACTACATTAATTATTGCCTTACAGGAAGACTTGCAACAGATTATACAGACGCTGCATATACAATCGCTTATGATATACGCCAAAAGAAATGGTCAGAGGAAATTTTGGAAGCTTCCGGGATTTCTATTAATAAAATGCCGGAAGTTTTGGAAAGCGACAGCATTTTGGGATATGTTACAGAAGAAGCGGCAAAGGCATGTGGGTTAATTGCGGGCATTCCTGTTGTGACAGGAGCAGGAGATGGTTCGGCAGCGCATCTTGGAGGGGCATGTACAGATGCAGGGGATGCGTATCTATGTTTGGGAAGCTCCACATGGTTGGCAGCGCAGACAAAGAATTTGATTTTTGATAAAAAAGAAATGATGCAGTCCGAACCCCATGTGATACCAGGGAAATATTGTTTTTTAGGAACAATGCAGACGGGAGGGCTTGCTCATGCGTGGGGAAGGATGAATCTTTCGAAAGAACCATTAAATTATGAGGAAATTGAAAAGCTGGTTTTATCTTCACCACCGGGAGCAAATGGTCTTTTATTTTTACCATATTTAATGGGAGAACGTTCTCCTTGGTACAATCTTGATTTACAGGCTTCTTTTTTGGGCGCTACTATTCAGACGGTTTATGGAGATTTTTACAGAGCCATTATGGAAGGGGTTGCCATGAACTTAAATATTCTTTTAAATGCCATTCGCCGTGAGGAATCGGTGGATAATATAGTGCTTATTGGCGGAGGTGGAAGAAGCAAAGCATGGCAGCAGATTCTTGCAGATGTATTTAATTTAACATTGAAAATACCGGAGAATATGGAAGCAGGTACAAGTATCGGAGGGGCTATTATTGCCGGAGTTGGATGTGGTTTATTTCAGGACTATTCTGTAGCGAAAGATTTTTTAAAGATTAAGGATATAGTATATCCGAATATGGAAAATACTATGCTTTACAAGGAGAAACAGAACATATTTGAAGAGGCTTGTCATGTTTTAAAAAAATTTTACAAAAATCCCTTTACAAAACTTGTATTATAATGTATTATGACATTACAAGATAATACAAGTTAAATATAAAACAGGAGGTCAAAAAAATGTTTAATTTTAATGAACCAAGATACGAAAAAGTAGTCAACGATGCAATTGCTCTCAGACCGCAGATTGAGGCAGCAGTTGATAAAATCTGTGAGGAAGGATACAGCAATATTTTCTTTATTGGCTGTGGCGGAACATACGCACATTCCCTTCCAATGAAATATTGGCTGGAAACAACGACAGACAAAATTGAAACACATAGTGTGATTGCGGCAGAGTTTATGGCAGCCGGACATAAGAGATTTACAAAAGACAGTGTATGCGTATTTTCTACCAGAAGCGGAAATACAAAAGAAATTGTAGCGGCGGCTAAGTTCTGTAAAGAAGCAGGTGCAAGAACAGTCGTATATGTATCTAATGATAACACACCGGTTTGTGAGTTCGCAGATTATAAATTATTTAGTTTTGCAGAAGACGATTGTTTATGCGAAGCAATTTATACATATATGATTACACTGCTTGCAAGATTTCTTAAAAACGCAGGTGAGTTTGACAAGTATGATAAATTTGTAGAAGAGTATGCAAAGATTGTGCCATATCTTATCAAGGCAAAGGAACAGTATGAAGACAGATGCGCTAAAATGGCAGCAGAACACAAAGATACAGACTATCATATGGTAATTGGTTCCGGTATGATGTGGGGAGAAGCATACGATTATGCAATGTGTATTCTGGAAGAAATGCAGTGGATTAGAACAAAATCAATTCACGCAGCAGAGTATTTCCACGGTACATTAGAGCTCGTGGAAGAAGATACAAGTTTGATTTTGTTTTATGGAGAAGATGAAACAAGACCACTTATGGACAGAGTAATGGATTTTTCAAAGAAGATTACAAAAGTTATCAATGTATTTGATACCAAAGAAATTGAACTTCCATTTACAGATCCGGAATTTAGAAAAATTGTTTCCCCGATGATTATGTACGTTATAACAGAAAGATTAAGCTGCCATTTGGAAAAAGAAAGAAATCATCCTTTAACAACCAGAAGATATTATCGCCAGATGGAATACTAATTTGAAGAATTAAAAGATACTGATTGACGGAAGAGGAGTAACCTTATTTGATAAGGCCTCCTCTTTTTGTATTGATCAATACTTGTAATTTGTGTTTATATTTAATATGATAATAATGCAAAGTTCGCGAAAAGTGAAACCTGCAAATACATAAATAAAAAATCCAACGGAGGGGAAAAGATGATCAGACATGCGAAACCGGAGGATTTGCCTCGGGTTTTAGAGATATATGAGTATGCAAGAACCTTTATGGCAGAAAACGGGAATCCGTCACAGTGGGGGAAAAATTATCCCCCGGAAGAAACCGTGATCCGCGATATAGAAGATCAGAATTTATATCTGATTGAAGAAGAGGAGATTGTGGGTGTGTTTTTCTTTCATATAGGAGAGGATTCCACGTACTCTAAAATTTATGATGGAAAATGGATTTCAGATGAGGAATACGGAACCATTCACCGCATTGCGGGAAATGGAAAGGGAAAAGGGATTCTGAAAAAAGCCGTTTCCTATTGCGAAGAGAGAATCCCGCATCTGCGGATCGATACCCATGAGGACAATAAGATCATGCAGACAGCCATTGAAAAAAATGGATTTACAAAATGCGGGACTATTTTGACAGAAGAAGGAAGCCCGAGGATTGCATATGAAAAACTTAAATAAATATATGGATTTTATAAAGGTCGCGGAGGGTCTGAAATCTGTGACGCGTACAGCCTGGACTTCTACAGGACGAAGAGAAAGTACGGCGGAGCATTCCTGGAGGCTGGTTCTTCTGGCGTCCGTTCTTCTGGAAGAATTTCCGGAATTGGATAAACAGAGGGTTCTTCTCATGGCGCTTATTCATGATATGGGAGAAGTGTATACTGGCGATATATCTGCAAATTCTGAGTTTTCTTCCAGTGAAAAGGAGCGGACAGAACGGCACGATATACGGGAAGTGTTCGGGAAGCTTCCGGAAAAGCAGGAAGATTTTTACATTTCTTTATGGGAAGAATATTCCAAAGGAGAAACGCCGGAAGCCCGGTTTGTGAAGGCTCTCGATAAGGGGGAAACAATTCTCCAGCATGCGCAGGGAAAAAATCCGGAAACCTTTGATTATGAATTTAATCTTTCTTATGGGAAAAAGTATTTTGAAGGGGACAAAAGACTGGAGAAAATCCGGGAATTTCTGGATACAGAGACAAAAGAAAAAATGAAAAGAGGGAAAAATCTTGATGGAAAGTAAGAAAATCATCGAATTTCGCAATATTGTGAAAAATTTTGATGGTCAGATTGTTTTAAAGGGAGTCAATCTGGATATTTACGAAAATGAGTTTGTTACGCTGCTTGGTCCGAGCGGCTGCGGAAAGACAACGCTTCTCAGGATTCTGGGTGGATTTCTTGATCCGGACGAAGGGCAGGTGATTTTTGACGGGGAGGAAATCAGCAAAAAGCCGCCTTATGAGAGGGAACTAAACACAGTGTTTCAGAAATATGCGCTGTTTCCTCATTTGAATGTATATGAAAATATTGCTTTTGGATTAAAGCTAAAAAAAGTCAGCAAAGACATCATAGACCAGAAGGTGATGAAAATGCTGAAACTGATCGGGCTGGAAGGGTACGAGAAAAAGAATACCACTCTGCTTTCCGGCGGGCAGCAGCAGAGGGTTGCGATTGCAAGAGCCCTTGTAAATGAGCCGAAGGTACTTCTTCTTGACGAGCCTCTTGCTGCTCTGGATTTGAAAATGCGTAAGGAAATGCAGTATGAGCTGAAGCGGATTCAGCAGGAGGTAGGAATCACATTTATTTTTGTTACCCATGACCAGGAAGAAGCCCTGACTATGTCGGACAAGATTGTTGTTATGAATAATGGAGAAATTCAGCAGGTGGGTTCGCCGGAGGATATTTATAATGAGCCGGCAAACCGTTTTGTGGCAAATTTCATCGGGGAAAGCAACCTGATACCGGGTGTGATGCTTGAGGATTATAAGGTTCGTTTTGACGATGTGGTGTTTGACTGCGTAGATTTTGGATTTAAGGAAAACGAACCTGTTGACGTGGTAATCCGCCCGGAGGATATAGATATTGTGGCTTTGGAAGATGGAAAACTTACCGGGGAAGTGCTGAGTGTTTTATTTAAAGGCGTTCACTATGAAATCATTGTTGAGACGGTTCCGGGAACAAGTGTGACAGTAGATATGCGGGTGATCCGAAATCAGGACGTGACAAGTGGGGATGGAAAAGAGAAGATCAGCGCCAATAATTTCTATGTGGACGTGGATGACGTGGAGGAGCTGGACGACAAAGAAGTGATTGCTCTTTCTAATGCTCAGGCATGGACAGTTGCGGACGAAGAGTATGTTTCTATTGCAAAAGTAGAGTATGAGGTTTCAAAAGAAGAGGGTCATTATCCTGTTGTATTTACTACAGTAAATGGAACAAGAATCGAGCGTACCATTTACGTGGTAGACCAGCCGTTTGTGAAAAATGAGAAGGCAAACGAGGCAGTTATGGCGTTTAATTTCCAGAAAACAGTGGATGAAATCCAGGAATCTCAGGCGCTTGATACAGATTTGAAAACATGGGCAAATGCACAGGGCTGGAAGTTAAGTGACGAAAATCAGAGTGTGGATTTAAGCGTGGATTACGATTTTGAGCCAGAAAATGTCACAGAAGGAATTTATAAAATTACGTTCTGGACAACAGGACGGGAAATGAAAATCCACACAACCGATTACTTTAAGGAAGGTCAGGAGGTCGGTCTGACATTCTTCCCGGAAGATATTCATGTGATGTCAAAGGTGGGATACTGATGAAAAAATTTTCACAGCTTGCTTTTCCATATATTGTATGGGCTGTTCTGATGCTGCTTCTTCCGATGGGGCTCATTGCAGTTTATTCTTTTATGGATTCAGGCAACAGCATTATTCCATTTAGTTTTACGCTGGAGCATTATGTCACTTTTTTTACCGACCATGACTTTTTATTAATTCTCTGGCGTTCCATTTTAATAGCAGTAAAGACAACGCTTATCTGTCTTTTGCTCGGATACCCTGTGGCTTATTTTATCGCGAAAAGCAATGAAAAAGCCCAGAATATTTTGATTTTATGTATCACGATTCCCATGTGGATCAATATGCTTGTAAGAACTTATGCGTGGATTGGGCTTTTAAGCGAAGGAGGACTGGTGCAGAAGCTTCTGGGACTGTTTGGGTTTGGAGATATGGAGCTCTTATACACAGAGGGAGCCGTGCTTCTTGGCATGGTTTATAACTTTCTGCCTTTTATGATCCTGCAGATCCATACGTCTCTCTGCAAGATGGATCAGGCTCTTTTACAGGCAAGCGCAGACCTTGGGGCGAGACCGGTACAGACGTTTTGTCGTGTTACTCTTCCCCTTTCCATGCCGGGCGTGATTAACGGAATTACCCTTGTATTTTTACCGGCGATCAGCTCATTTTTTATTCCGAAATTATTGGGAGGAGGACAGTATTTCCTTATTGGAAATATGATAGAAAACCAGTTTATTACAGTTGGCGAATGGAATTTCGGAAGCGCCATTTCCATGATCATGGCAATTATTATGATGCTTCTCATGATGGCTGTTCGAAAAGTAGAAGTGCGGAATCAGGGCGGAAAGGAGGAGTAAGAGAATGAAAAAAAACAACCGTTTATTCGGGAAGATGCTTATGGCGTTGATGATCATATTCTTTTATCTTCCCATTGTGTACATGATTGTGTTTTCCTTTAATGAAGGGAAATCTCTTACTAGCTTCAGCGGTTTTTCGCTCAGATGGTACAAACATATGTTGGAATCCGGCGACATGATGGAGGCTTTGTATACGACCTTCGGAGTGGCTTTGATTGCAACATTTGTGTCTACTGTTGTGGGAACGATTTCTGCTATCGGCCTCAGTAAATCAAAGAAAATTGTGCGCCAGCTTGTGGAACAGGTAAATAATCTTCCCATGATGAATCCGGAAATCGTAACTGCGATCGGATTAATGCTTCTATTTATTACCTTCCGCATTGAAAAAGGATATATGACAATGCTGCTGGCTCATATTGCTTTTTGTACGCCGTATGTCATATTATCCGTTATGCCGAAAATCCGCTCCCTTGACCCAAATCTCGCAGATGCGGCAATGGATCTGGGGGCGACTCCGTGGAAAGCATTGACGAAAGTAATCGTACCGCAGATTACGCCGGGTATTGTATCTGGAGCTTTGATCGCGTTTACCATGTCGGTCGATGATTTTATTATTTCTTATTTTGTAACGGGCAGGGGAGTAAAGAATCTAAGTATCATGGTTTATACGATGAGCAAGAGAATGAATCCGAGTATTAATGCGGTTTCTACTCTTGTTGTAGTGATCATTACCATTGTATTGATTCTTATTAATGTGGTTCCTCTGATCGCTGCAAAGAGGGAAAAAAGAGAGACTCCGGGAAAACGATATTTTCTTCCTGCAGCCGCGGCTGTGACAGTTATTGCCCTTGTTTCTGTCTCTGTGTTTCAGTTTGGAAAGGGAAACGCAGCGCGTCCCTTTGAAGGACAGACGCTGCATCTTTATAACTGGGGAGAATATACAGGCGAAAATATCATTAGAAACTTTGAGGAGGAGACAGGTGCAACTGTCGTTATGGAAAATTTTGACTCCAACGAGCAGATGTATATCAAGGTAGTTAACGGAGAGTCTTATGATATTCTTGTTCCAAGTGATTATATGATTCAGAGATTGATTCAGGAAGATCTTCTCCAGAAGCTGGATCATTCAAAACTGGACTGTATGGATCTTTTGACAGAGGATGTGAAAGGACTTCCATATGATCCGAAAAATGAATATTCGGTTCCATACTTCTGGGGAACAGCCGGAATTGTATATGATAAGACAAAGGTGGACATAAAAGATCTGGAAGAGCAGGGATACAATATTTTCCTGAATGAGAAATATAAGGGTGATATTTATCTTTACGATTCAGAAAGAGATTCTTTTATGATGGCGCTGAAGGCTCTAGGATATTCTATGAATACAGAAAATGAGAAGGAAATTAATGAAGCGTATGAGTGGCTTGTAAAATGTGTGCAGACAATGGAACCGGAAATAGTGACAGATGAAATTATTGATAATATGGCGCAGGGAAGAAAAGCTCTGGGACTGATTTATTCAGGTGATGCAACATATGTCATATCAGAGAATGAAAATATGGGATATTATCTGCCGGAGACAGGAACAAATCTCTGGTCTGATGCGATGGTCATTCCGAAAAATGCAAAAAATCCGGAACTGGCACATGCCTATATTAATTATGCGACAAACTATGAAGGAGCTTATGATAACTCCAGTTATGTGGGATATACATCTTCAAATCAGGAAGTAATGGATACGCTGTCAGGAGAGGGCGGAGATTATGAGGGTATCGATTCCTATATTCCGCGTTCCGGAAATAAGATGGACGAGGTTTTTGTCTATAACGAAAAAACAAAGCAGATCATCAGTAATCTGTGGAGCAGAGTAAAAATAGCCGCAAGTAATGCGTAGATAATGAATGCCGGAGGGAAGATAAAAGATAAAATTTCTTTTATCCACCCTCCGGTATTTGATAGAAGATATTCAAAAGATAGAGGCGGTGATATACGCAATGGCAGACAAATTTTTAGATTTTGCGGATATGGAAGATGTAAAGGAGGCGGTTCGCATGACAAGACTGGGACAACTATTACTGGAAGAGGGAATAAAGACAGGAGAACAGGAGGCGAAACTTAATAATGCCAGAAATCTTCTTGGTATTTTGGATGAGAAGATGATTGCAGAAAGAATAGGGCTTCCCCTGGAAACGGTAAGAAAGCTTAAAAAAGAAAAAGACAGATAAGATATGAGCACCGGGAAAGTTTTATTCTCCGTAGTTTCCTGCGGCTCCGTTGTGAAGAATCCGGGGAGATGGTATTATAAATATACCAAAGGCCGATGGAAAAACAACGGGAGGTTTCGATGATGGAAATTGGAGCAGTAATAAGAAAATACAGAAAAGAAAAGGAAATGACACAGGAGGAAATGGCAGGCTGTCTCGGAGTTACCGCTTCTGCTGTCAACAAGTGGGAAAATGGAAATACACTTCCGGATGTGGCTCTTCTTGCGCCGGTTGCAAGGCTTCTTGGAATTACAACAGATACGCTTTTATCCTACAGAGAAAAGCTTACAGAGCGGGAAATTTCGGAAATAGGAGAAGAGCTTCGCCAGTGCGTGAAAGAGAAGGGGCTGGAAGCAGCTTTTGTATTTTCTGCGGAGAAAATCCGGGAATATCCAAACTGCGGGCAGCTAATTCTTATTTGTGCCCAGATATTAAATGGCTGCTGTGTGCTCTACGGTCTGGAAAAAAGCAGAGAACAGGAAGAAAAGATTTTTCTTCTCTATGAAAAAGCACTTAAAGATGAGCAGGAAGAAATAAGAGAATCTGCTGCAATGGCTCTTATGATTCTGCTTATGGAAAAGAAAGAATACCAGAAGGCGCAGGATTGTCTTGATAAAATTAGAGAGAGAAAAATCAACAAAAAGCAGCTTCAGGGCAATTTATATGCAGCCCAGGAAAAAAGAGAAGAGGCATATGCTGCTTATGAAAAAATTCTTTTTTCCTGTTTTTATGATATGAACGGCGCTTTTAACGGGATTTTAAGCCTTGCCTTAAAAGAAGAAGATATGGACAAGGCAGAAAAAATTGCAGATAAGCAGAAACATCTTGCTTCTCTTATGGAAATGGGAAAATATATGGAAATCTCTCCTGAACTTATTATGGCAGTTCATGACAAAGATAAACATCGTTTTCTGAAAGCTTTTTCCTGCTTTGAAAACAAAGATATGGACATTTACAAATTTACAGAATCAGAGCTTTATTCCCATATGGACTTTTATAAAGAAGGGGCAAGGGATTTGTTGGAGATGTTTAAAAGAGCAATGGATAAAGATGAAGAGCTTGATTTTGTGCGTCAGGAACCGGAGTTTCAGAAAATATGTGAAAAATTAAAAAATAAGATTTCCTAAGAATAAAGCAGGCAGAGGGCGGTAAGCTCTCTGCCTGAAATTTTATTATTTACGCTTCTTCCTTATCATTTGTCAGATTAAATCTGTCAAGTACATGGAAGAGAAGGCTTAAAATCATTGCCACAATGCAGGCAAGAACCATTCCTGTAAGCTCTACATTTCCGAATTTCACGGAGATACCGGAAAGTCCTGTGACAAATACTACAGAGGTAAGTGTAAGGTTACGGGAACGACCGTAATCCACCTTGGAATCTACAAGAATACGGATACCGGATGCTCCGATCATACCGTATAAAAGGAAAGAAATACCGCCGATTACAGGACCGGGAACTGTCTGAATCAGCATGGAAAGCTTTCCTACGAAGGAGCAGATGATGGATAAAACGGCAGCTCCTGCAATGACACGAACACTGTATACTTTTGTCACTGCCATGACGCCGATGTTTTCGCCATATGTAGTTGTAGGAACAGAACCAATCAGACCGGAGAGCATAGTGGACAGGTTATCTCCAAGTAAAGAACGGTGAAGTCCCGGGTCTTTTAAAAGGTCTTTTCCTACGATTTTACTTGTCACTACCTGATGTCCGATGTGTTCAGAAGTGATGACAAGAATAACCGGAAGAATAATAAGAATAGCGTCCATATCAAATTTTGGAAGCTGGAAGTTTGGAAGTGCAAATAAAGGCGCTTTGGCAACTTCTGTAAAATCCACAACTCCGCAGCAAAGAGCTGCAATATATCCGGCGATCACGGCAATTAAAATCGGGATAACAGATAAAAAGCCGCGGAACAGGATATTTCCAAAAACAGCAACTCCAAGTGTGACAAGAAATACAATGATATTTTTCGGATCAATCACTTCGTCCAGTAATCCGGCGTTGCCTGCGGCGCTTCCGGAAAGTTCAAGCCCGATCAGAGCTACAACAGGTCCCATAGCAGCCGGGGGCAGTACCACATCAATCCAGGAAGAACCGAATTTATAAATGATGAATGCGAGGATACAGCCGCAGAAACCAACAGCTACGAATCCGCCAAGCGCATATTCATATCCCATCTGGCTGATGACGATTCCGGCGGGAGCCAGGAATGCGAAACTGGAGCCTAAATAAGCGGGAGCTTTTCCCTTTGTAAGGACGATGAATAAAAGTGTGCCCACACCGTTCATAAACAGAACGACTGCAGGATTGATTCCAAAAATAAAAGGAACCAGGACAGTGGCGCCGAACATGGCAAACATATGCTGAATGCTTAAAGGGATCAGAAGCTTTGCCGGCACTTTGTCTTCTACTTGAATAATTTTTCGTTGTTCCATTTTTCCTCCTCAAAAAGTAATCATAAATTTGGATTTCGGCTTATTTTATCATATTCCCAGGTGCTATGGAAGAAAAAATTTAGGATTCTTTTATAAAAAAAGCAAGAATTCTAAAATGGAGGACAAGATATAGATGGAAAAAACGGGAGGCGTCATAGTATAATGAGAGCATTAAGATATGTGTAAAATCAGAACGGAGGAAAACAAAATGGAGAAAAAAAGAGGACGCGTAACCATTCCTACAGATTTGAATGTGATTCCTCAGACACTTGAGATTCTGGAGAAATGGGGAGCAGATGCAGTACGTGACTGTGACGGAACAGAGTTTCCGGCAGAGCTTAAGGAAGTGGATGCGAAGGTTTATGCGACTTACTACACAACAAGAAAAGATAATGAGTGGGCAAAGGCACACCCGGAAGAAATCCAGCAGATGTATATTATGACAGATTTCTACAGCGCAGTGTCCGACAAGCTTTCCATTCACTTAATGGATCATATTTATCCTGCCATGTTAAAAGTAAATACGCGCGATGATAAAAAGCGCTGGTGGGAAGTTATGGACCGTACAACAGGCGAGCCTGTTCCAACAGACAAATGGAGCTATGACGAGGAAAGCGGAAATGTGATCATTAATGCGATTCCTTTCCATGATTATACAGTAAGCTTCCTTGCTTACATTATGTGGGATCCGGTTCATATGTACAACGCAGTTGTAAATGACTGGAAAGATGTAGAGCCGCAGATGACTTTTGATGTGCGTCAGCCGCTTACAAGAGAGTTTTCTCTGAAAAGACTGCGCCGTTTCCTGGAAACTCATCCATATGTAGATGTAGTGCGTTTTACTACATTCTTCCATCAGTTCACACTGATCTTTGATGAGCTTGCAAGAGAAAAATATGTAGACTGGTATGGATATTCCGCATCTGTAAGCCCATATATTCTGGAACAGTTTGAAAAAGAAGTGGGTTATAAATTCCGTCCGGAGTTTATTATCGACCAGGGATATATGAATAATACGTACCGTATTCCTTCTAAGGAATTCCGTGATTTCCAGGCGTTCCAGAGAAGAGAAGTTGCAAAACTTGCCAAAGAGATGGTAGACATTGTACATGAGTTTGGAAAAGAAGCCATGATGTTCCTTGGTGACCACTGGATCGGAATGGAACCGTTTATGGACGAGTTTGCATCTATCGGAATTGACGCGGTAGTAGGAAGCGTTGGAAACGGTGCAACGCTTCGTCTCATCAGCGATATTAAAAACGTAAATTATACAGAGGGTCGTTTCCTTCCATACTTCTTCCCGGATACCTTCCATGAGGGCGGAGACCCTGTAAAGGAAGCAAAAGTAAACTGGGTAACAGCAAGAAGAGCAATCCTTCGAAGCCCGATCCAGAGAATCGGATACGGCGGATACTTAAAGCTTGCTCTTGATTTCCCGGAATTTGTGGAATACATCGAGAGCGTATGCGACGAGTTCCGTACACTTTATGATAATATTACAGGAACTACTCCTTACTGCGTAGAGCGTGTGGCAGTATTAAACTGCTGGGGCAAAATGCGTGCATGGGGAAATCATATGGTACACCATGCAATTTATTACAAACAGAATTATTCCTATGCAGGAATTATTGAAGCATTAAGCGGCGCTCCTTTTGATGTAAAATTCATAAGCTTTGAAGATATTCTGGAAAATCCGGACATCTTAAAGGATATTGACGTTATCATCAATGTAGGAGATGCAGACACAGCTTATGGCGGCGGAGAATACTGGACAAACGAAAAGATTGTTACAGCAGTAAAGGAATTTGTTTACAATGGCGGTGGATTTATCGGTGTAGGCGAGCCGACAGCACATCAGTGGCAGGGACGCTTCTTCCAGCTTTCCGATATTCTTGGTGTGGAAGAAGAACATGGATTTAACCTGAACAGAGATAAATACAACTGGGAAGAGCACAAAGATCACTTTATTCTTTCTGACTGCACAAAGGATGTAGATTTCGGAGAAGGAAAGAAAAATATCTTTGCGCTTCCGGAGACAGAAATCCTCATTCAGAGAGAGCAGGAAGTACAGATGGCAGTAAAAGAGTTCGGAAAAGGCCGCGGCGTTTATATCAGCGGTCTGCCATACAGCTTTGAAAACAGCCGTATTCTTTACCGTGCGATCCTCTGGTCTGCAGGAGATGATGAAAAGCTGAACCAGTGGTTCTCCACAAACTTCAACGTGGAAGTTCACGCATATGTGAAAAACGGAAAATACTGTGTTGTAAATAATACTTACGAACCACAGGATACAACGGTTTACCGCGGAGATGGAAGCAGTTTCGACCTTCATATGGAAGCAAATGAAATCAAGTGGTATGAAATCTAAAAATTAAATATTTTATAGGGAATCCCTCCGGAAATGTTGTATAATGTTTCAGGGGGGATTTTGGGTTCTATCGGCGGCTGCGTCGATTGACGACAACGATGTAATCGGACAACCATGCAGGCGAATAGGGCAGTTAATATATATTTGTTGTACTGGGAAAGCAGTACGCTCTGTGTGGGATTTATCTGGAAAAATAGAACGCTCTGCGAGAATATGTTTAGAGATTGTGTATTTTAAAGGAAAAATGATGTTATATAAACAATTATGAAGAGAGTTTGTGTTTTTTCGATGGAAAATAGCATTATATAAACAATTTTCGAAGGGAGTTGTTTTTTTCGAGGCGGAAATGGCATTATATAAACAATTTTAAAGAGGAATTGTTTTTTTTGAGGTGGAAATGGTATTATATAAACAATTTTAAAGAGGAATTGTTTTTTTCGAGGCGGAAGTGGAGTTATATAAACAATTTTAAAGTAAAATTGTGTTTTCAAGAGGAGAGAAGGCTTACATGATTATTTTAATTACAGGGGCTTCCCATGCAGGGAAGACAGTTCTGGCGCAGAGGTTTCTTGAAAAATATAAGTATCCGTATCTGTCTGTTGATCATCTGAAAATGGGCTTGATACGAAGCGGAAATACTTCGCTGACCCCGGAAGATGATGAAGAATTGACAGCTTATTTATGGTCTGTTGTGCAGGAAATATCAGTGTGATCATATTCTTATCGAAAAAGAATATGAGGCAGAAATAAAAGAAAAGATAAAAGAAAATCAGAAAGACGAGGCAGAAAATGAATAAGAAAAATGTAAATAATTCCCTCTATTTTCTAGTAGGAATTTTACTTCTGTTCAGCGGAATGATGGGACAGAATGCCACATTTTATGTGCTGGCATTTGTGTTTATTATTCTTGGATTTGTGAAGAGAAAGAAGTAAAGAGAAAGCAGGGGAAATATGGAAATATTAAAATTAAGGGAACATGAAGAATTAACAGAAAAGGCAGCAGAATGGTTTTACCGGAAATGGGAAGTGCCGGTTTGAGAAGTATATTTAAAACAAAGTGAGGAATTGAATGAAATCAAAAACAATGCGCGCCATTTTACACGCGCTTTCATACAGCAATCTTGAGGTAGAATCTGCAAGGCGTCTGGCAGATTTAAAACGCCTTGATCCTATGCGGATATTTTGCAGGAAATTAGACGTAAAAATATATAATGAAGATTATGAAGTTCCGATTCGCCTGTATTTTCCAAACGAGCAGGCGATGAAAGAAGGAATGGAAAAAGGACATTCTTATGCAGTCCTGCTGTTTTTTCACGGCGGCGGCTGGGTGACGGACAGCGTGGAAAACTACGACCGTGTGTGCAGCCAGATGGCGCAGTCTACAGGACAGATCGTAGTATCTGTGGAATACCGTCTTGCACCTGAATACCCGTTCCCAACAGGGCTGATGGACTGTTATGCGGCTGCAAAAGCCCTGTATACGAATCGGTTTATTTTAAATACAGAACCGGAAAAAATTACTATTGTGGGAGACAGCGCAGGGGGAAATCTTGCAGCGGCAGTTTCTCTTATGGCGAGAGATAAGGGAGAGTTTATGCCTGACAGACAGATATTGATCTACCCTGCATTAAATAACTGTTATACAGAAGAATCGCCGTATCTTTCCGTAAAAGAAAACGGGGAGGATTACCTTCTTACAGCAGTAAAAATGGAAAACTATATATCCTTATATCAGCGCAGTCCGGAAGACAGAGAGAATCCGTATTTTTCACCGCTTCAGGAAAAAGACCTGGGAAATCTTCCGGATACTCTGATTTTGACAGCAGAGTTTGATCCATTAAGAGACGAGGGAGAAGAGTACGCAAGGCGCTTAAAGGAAGCGGGAAATTATGTGGAGCTTCACAGAATACCGGGAGCGCTTCACGGATTTTTCGCTCTTGGAATTAAGCTTTTTCATGTGAAAGAGAGCTTTGACATTATGAATAAATTTCTTGGAAGGGAGATGGGAACTTGTTAGAGTTTGGATATTCCCACTGGAGAAAACTTGACAATGCAGCCCTTGTTTTCCCGGCAGTAACCGGGAAAAATGACACAAGAGTATTTCGTGTTTACTGCCGTTTAAAAGAAACGGTAGAGCCGGAAATTTTACAGAGAGCGCTGGACGCTACAATGGAAAAATATCCCCTGTATCAGGCTGTGCTTCGAAAGGGGCTTTTCTGGTATTATCTGGAGAGGCGGGACATACGTCCGCTTGTAAAACCGGAGACGGAAACGCCCTGCAGCGACTTATATGTGCCGGACAAAAAATCTCTTTTATTTCAGGTGACTTACTATAAAGACAGGATCCAGTTTGAGGTTTTTCATGCGCTGACAGACGGAACGGGAGCAATGCACTTTATCCAGGAACTTGTAAAACAGTATCTTATGCTGGCGCACCCGGAAGCACACCTTCCGGACTTTGATACTGGTGAGGAAAGTACGGGAAAGGAGCAGGAGGAAGACAGTTTTTCTCAGTATTATCAGACAGAGCTTCCGAAAAATAAAGAGAAAAAAAGAGCGGCTGTACAGTTAAAAGGAGAGAAGCTTCCGCAAGATGAAATGCACATTATGGAGGTGATCCTTTCTGTAAAAGAGACTTTGAAAACAGCAAGAGCAAATGGTGTTACCATTACAGTTTTGCTGGCGTCCGCTCTTCTTTGGGCAATTCATGAGGAGATCCCGGCGAGCCGCCTGAAACGTCCGGTCACCCTTATGGTTCCTGTAAATCTCCGTAATTATTTTGATTCCAAATCAATGGCAAATTTTTTCGGCTGGATTGAGGTTGGATATGTTTTTAAAGAAAATACAACCTTCGATGAAGTGATGGCTCATGTAAAAAAGGAGTTTGAGAGGGAACTGATGAAAGAGAGGATTGCGGTACATATGAATGACTATGTAAGGCTGGAAAAGAATCCGCTGATCCGGGCAGTTCCTCTTGAAGTAAAGCGGTTTGGAATGATGGCAGGAGCAAAATACGGAACAAGGAGTATCACAGGTATTTATTCCAATGTAGGAATCTTTAAGTTCCCTGAGGAATACGGGGATTATATCCAGTATTTTGGTTTTCTGGCAAGCACATATTCCATGCAGCTCTGTTCCTGCTCCTATAAAGATAACCTTGTACTTGGGTTTACTTCAAAGGTTCCGGGGGACAGCATTCAGAGAAATTTTCTGAAGATTTTAAAAGAAAAAGGGCTTTCTTACGAAGAGGTGGAGAGTGATTTTCCGGGATATAAAAAAGAAAAAACAAATGTATCTGCAAAAGTATTTCAGACATTTACGTTTCTCTGCGTTGCCGCAGCCATTGTATCTGCAATGGCAAATTATATGATTTCCGGTAATTTTACATGGTGCTGGGCAGCAGCAGCGGCAAGTTTAAGCGCGTGGCTTCTCGTCTCTGTAGCGTACAGAAAACGGAGAAATATTTTGAAAAATGCCATGTGGCAGCTCCTTCTTGTGACGGTTCTGGGGATTTTGTGGGACGCGTTTACAGGCTGGCATAAGTGGTCTTTGAACTTTCTTTTCCCGGTGGCGTGTCTGACTGTTTTATGTTCTATGCCGGCAGTTGCAAAAATTCAGAAACTTGAGATGGCAGAATATTTATTTTATCTTATACAGGCGTGTGCTGTGGGGTGTATTCCTTTGGTTTTAACTGCATTTCACATTGTGACAGCGCCGTATCTGTCTGTTGTGTGTTCCGGTATCAGTATCCTGATCCTTCTGGGAATGTTTATTTTTCAGAGAAAGAATATGCTCCGGGAATTCCATAAAAAGTTCCGTATGTAGAAAAGAGTTCGACAGAAAAACAAATGTATTTCTTCTAGGGACATTTTGGGGAAATCTAAGATTTTTGTAGATAGATTTAAGAAAATTGTATGTACTTTGCCCAAAGCCGTTGCTATAATACATTCAGTTTTGTGGAAATTTGCAGTACGGAAGCGCCTTTCAGGCTCACGTGATTCCGGCAGATCCACAGAGGCGTAGCCGGACCGGGAAAGGAGGCAGGGGATTTGGTCAGGCAGATGATTGTACAGAGCCTGAGATGGAGGATTGAATGAAAAAGTTTTATAAAAAAGGGATAGGAGTTGCACTGGCAGTGACTATGGCATCATCAGGTGTCGTTGCCTATGCGGCAGAAGCAACAAAGGACGGTTCAGGAGCAGCAGGCGTTGCATCAGAAGCATCATCAGAAAATAAGGAAGTAGATGGAAGCCAGTTTGCAGGCGAGGAATGGTATGACCAGAGAGCTACATTTCAGGTAAACCGTGAAGATGCGCATACGAGTTTTGTATCTTTTGGAAATGTGGAAGATGCGAGAGTACGCGACAAGGAAAAGTCGCCTTCCTATCAGCTTTTAAACGGAGAATGGAAATTTGAGCTTGCAGATAATCCGGAAGGAAGAAACACAGAGTTTTATAAAAACGATTATGATGTAAGCGGCTGGGACGATATTACAGTTCCTTCCAACTGGCAGACAGAAGGATATGATCATCCAAAGTATACAGATACAAGACTTCCGTGGGAAGGAGTAGAGAAACCGGAGATTGGGGTTGCACCTGTAAAATACAACCCTGTAGGTTCCTACAGAAGAGACTTTACAACTCCTGCGGAATGGGACGGAAAAGAAGTATTTGTATCTTTCCAGGGTGTGGAATCTGCTTTTTATCTGTGGGTAAACGGAGAATATGTAGGATACAGTGAAGACAGTTATACAGCGTCAGAGTTTGACATCAGTCCGTATCTGAACGCTCCGGGAGAGCAGAATAATATTTCTGTACAGGTATATCGTTGGTCTGACGGCAGTTATCTGGAGGACCAGGATTTTATCCGCTTAAGCGGTATTTTCAGAGATGTATTTTTATTCTGCAAAGATAAAAATGCTTCTATCTTTGACTTTAACTATACGACCGATCTGGACGAAGAGTATAACAATGCAGTTCTGAATATGGAAACAACTCTTCGCCGTTATAATGAGGAAAATGCAGAAGGGTATACAGTAGACACCACGCTTTTTGATGCGGAAGGAAATGAAATGTTCACACAGCCGATGGAGGTAAAATTTGATGGCAATCAGGCTGTTGCCCAGGCTTCTGTGGATGTGGAAGCGCCGAAGAAATGGTCTGCGGAAGATCCGAACCTGTATCAGCTCGTATTTGCATTAAAAGATGCAGAAGGCAATATTGTGGAGACGGCAGGATGTAATGTTGGTTTCCGTGAAGTAGAAATTATCAACAAGGGAACAACAGAATCTCAGATTACCATTAACGGACAGCCGATCATGTTTAAGGGTGTAAACCGCCATGAAACATCAGGAGAAACAGGACGTCATATTACAGAAGAGAGCATGATCGAAGATATTAAACTGATGAAACAGAATAATATTAACGCAGTCCGTAACTCTCATTATCCAAACGAAGCAAGATGGTATGAACTTTGCGATGAATATGGTCTTTATATGATCGATGAGGCGAATATCGAATCTCACGGTGTAAATGATTACCTTCCGCAGAGTGATCCGGAATGGATTCTTGCATGTAAGGATCGTATGACAAGTACGATTGAGAGAAGTAAGGTACATCCTTCTATTCTCTTATGGTCGCTTGGAAACGAGTCTTATAATGGAGATACCTGGGCAGAACTTGGAAAACTCTGTAAGGAACTGGATCCAACAAGACTTGTTCATTACGAAGGTCACAGAGATATTCCGGAAGTTGACGTATGGTCCAGAATGTACCGCCGTGTCAATAAACTGGACGAGATGGATAAATATTCCAATCCTCTTGTATGGTGGGGAAATTACGGAACAAAACCGGCATTCCAGTGTGAGTATGCTCATGCAATGGGCAATGGTATCGGAAACCTGAAAGAATACTGGGACGTTTATGAGAAATATCCGAATCTCCAGGGCGGATTTATCTGGGATTGGGTAGATCAGACTGTTTATATGGACACACCAACTGACAAAATCCTTACCAATGATGGAAAAAATATAGAAGTCCGCCTGAAAGGTGAATTGTCTGAAGAGGGCAAGGACGGAAAAGCAATGGACGGATACGCACAGTGCTACAACGATAAGGCGCTGAATTTCAGAGGAAATAACGCGTTTACTCTGGAAGCATGGGTAAAACCGGAAGCAGCAGAAGAGACGTCTCCGATCATCACAAAGGGAAATGATGAGTGGATGTGTACAGAATCCTACGGCCTTCAGAGAAAAGTTGTATTCGATGAAGAGACAGAAGAAAAGACAGACGATTATATTGAGTGCTATATCTACAACCGGAACTGGGACGATGAAAACGGAGTTTATGAAAAAGTATCCGCATCTGTTCCAACACCGGAAAACTGGGCAGACAACTGGCATCATGTAGCCGGTACATATGACGGAACTACTCTGAAGCTTTATATTGACGACGAAGAGGTAGCTTCTGTAGAAGATACTACCGGTATTGCAGGCGGCGGAAACGCCGTGGGAATCGGTGCAGATGTCACATATGATGCACAGAATCCGAATGTTCCGGCAAACTTTAAAGGTCTGATCGATAATGTTCGTATTTACAAAACTGCACTTTCCGCTGAGGAATTAAAAAATGAGGAAAGAGAAGCAGATGACAATACAGTTGTATGGCTTGATTTTGAAGAAACGACAGATAAGACATACGCAAGAGAACAGTACAACAGCTTCGGCGGCGACTGGGAAGACATTCCGGAAGGAAATCCGAACAACAAAAACTTCTGTGCAAACGGACTTGTATCTGCTGACAGAACAGTACAGCCTGAGATGGTAGAAGTGAAAAAGCTGTATCAGAATATCGGAATGGAAAACGAAGACGTGCGAAATGGAAAAGTGAAGATTAAAAACAAATATCTTTTCACAAACCTGAACGCATTTAAAGGAACATGGGAGCTGATCGAAGATGGCAAACCGATCGAGAGCGGTGAATTTACAGATGAAGAGCTGAATATTGCGCCTCTTACAGAGGGTGTCCTTAATATTCCGTTTATACAGCCTGAATTAAAAGCAGGTTCCGAGTATTTTGTGAACATCAGCTTTACTCTGAAAGAGAATACTTCCTGGGCAGAAGCAGGTCATGAAGTAGCAAAAGAACAGCTTGCTCTTCTCTATGAAGTTCCGGCTGTTGAGCCTGTAGATGAAGCGTCTATTCCTGCTCTTTCTGTAGAAGACAGTGAAGAGACGTCTCTTGTAAAAGGTGATGGATTTGAACTGAGCTTTAACAAGAAAAAAGGCACGATCGATTCTTTCGTATACCAGGGAGTAGAACTTCTGAAAAACGGGCCGACTCCAAACTTCTGGAGAGCGCCTACAGACAGCGATCTTGGATATTATTCAGCAAATATACTGTCTGACTGGAGATATGCAGGATCAGGAAGAAAAGTCACAGAAGTGAATGTAGATACAGAAAGTGAAAACAAAGTTGTATTTACTGTAAACGCAAAACTTCCGACAAGCGTAAAATCTGACTGGCAGCAGGTTTACACTGTCTACGGTACAGGCGATGTGGAGATCACAAGTACGCTGAAACCGGGAAGCGCAGACCTTCCAATGATTCCTGAGGTTGGAAATATGCTTGTTCTTCCAAAAGAGTTCCACAACGTAACATGGTACGGAAGAGGACCGGAAGAAAACTACATTGACAGAAAAACAGGTTATAACATTGGCTTATATCAGAGTACAGTAGAAGACTTCTTTGTGGATTATATTAAACCGCAGGAAACAGGAAACCGTACAGATGTAAGATGGGTAAGTATGACAAATGATGACGGTATCGGACTTCTTGCAAAATCTTCCGAACCGATCGAATTTAACGCACTTGCTTATACACCGGAAGAACTGACAAATAATCTTCATTCTTATATGCTTCCGGAAAGCGACCGCGTGATCTGGAGACTGAACCACAAACAGATGGGTCTTGGAGGAGATAACTCCTGGGGAGCTATGCCTCTTGAGCCGTATCAGATTCCGGCAGGCGAAACATATGAGTATACTTACACACTGAAACCGATTTCCACAAGTGATGTAGATGCTTCTATGGCAGAATATAAAGTAGTAATGCCTGAATAAAATTTTATAAAATCAGAAACGGAGCCGCCCGGCGGACAGAAAAACTGTCTGCCGGGCGGCTTTTGTTGTGTTTATTAATACAAATATTGCTCTTGACAAATATTTTGAATATGGTATACTTTGAAAATCAAAATATTTTAAATCAAAAATAAAGGCGAGGATTATGATAGGAAGAATTTGCGGAACAGGTTCCTGTCTTCCGCGGACTGTGTGGACAAATGAGAAACTGGAAGAGCTTGTAGATACAAGCGGACAGTGGATTGAGGAGCGGACAGGAATCTGCGAGAGGCATATTGCAGAGGAAGAGGAAACGACGGCATACCTGGCTTCTGAGGCGGCGAAAGAGGCGGTTTTGGACAGCGGGTTGAAGGCACAGGACATAGATTTGATTCTTGTGGCAACCGTTTCGCCGGGAAGAGTGATGCCGGGAGTTGCCTGTGAGGTACAGAAAAATATCGGCGCAGAAAACGCCACCTGTTTTGATTTAAACGCGGCATGTACCGGTTTTCTGTTTGCGCTTAACACAGCGCAGGCGTATATTGCTCAGGGGATTTATAAAAATGCCCTTGTGATAGGAGCGGAGAATCTTTCCAATCTTACCAACTGGAAGGACAGAGGAACCTGCATTCTCTTTGGAGACGGAGCAGGAGCCGTGGTAGTAAAAGGCGAGGCAGAAGGGCTGTATGAGCAGGTGACGCACTCAATCGGGGAAAAAGGCGGCGTTCTCACTCTCACAGACAGAAACCAGAAGAAGTACGAAGCTTTCCCGGACGCGCCGGAAACGTATATGCAGATGGACGGCAGAGCCGTTTTTCAGTTTGCAGTAACGAAGGTTCCCGAGGCAGTGCGGGAGGTTCTGGAAAAAGCAAGGCTTAAAAAAGAAGATATTTCTTTTTATATTCTTCATCAGGCGAACGAGAGGATTATTCTTTCCGTGGCAAAACGACTGGAAGAAAGTATGGAAAAGTTTCCTGTAAACATGAAAAAATATGGCAACACCTCATCGGCAAGTATCCCGATCCTGCTGGATGAGTTAAATAAAAAAGGCGCTTTGAGACGGGGAGAGAATCTTGTTCTTTCCGGATTCGGAGCGGGACTTTCCTACGGGGCAAGTATAATAAAATGGTAAAAAGGAGAATGGATATGTTAGAAAGAATCAAAGAAATCGCAGCAGAGGCACTTGGAGCAGACGTAAATACAATGACAGCAGAGACATCTTTTAAAGAGGATTTAGGAGCAGATTCTCTTGATCTTTTTGAGATGGTAATGACTCTGGAAGAAGAATTTAATGTGGAAATCCCGTCAGAGGATCTGGAACAGATCCAGACGATCGGAGATGTGGAAATCTATATCCAGAAGCTTCAGTAACAGGAGGAAAACTCATGAAAACAGAAGTAACAGAATTACTTGGAATTGAATATCCCATTATCCAGGGAGGTATGGCATGGGTGGCGGAATACCATCTTGCAGCAGCCGTATCAGAGGCGGGAGGTCTTGGACTGATCGGCGCAGCCAGCGCTCCGGCAGAATGGGTAAGAGAGCAGATCCGGGAAGTAAAGAAAAGAACAGATAAGCCTTTTGGCGTAAATATTATGCTGATGAGCCCATATGCGGACGAGGTTGCGAAGGTTGTGGCAGAAGAGGGAGTAAAAGCTGTCACAACGGGAGCGGGAAATCCTGAAAAATACATGGAAATGTGGAAGGCAGCCGGAATAAAAGTGATTCCTGTTGTTGCTTCTGTAGCTCTTGCAAAGAGAATGGAGCGCTGCGGCGCAGACGCAGTTGTTGCGGAAGGGACAGAATCCGGCGGACATATCGGAGAAACAACAACGATGGTTCTTGTTCCTCAGGTGGCGGACGCCGTAAGTATTCCCGTCATTGCAGCAGGCGGAATCGCAGACGGAAGAGGCATGGCGGCAGCCTTCATGCTCGGTGCAAAAGGCGTGCAGCTGGGGACGAGATTTATTGCAACAGAGGAGTGCTGGGCACATGAAAACTATAAAAATCTTGTGTTAAAAGCACGGGATATTGATACAAAGGTAACTGGAAGAAGTACAGGACACCCTGTGCGCGCCCTTCGCAATCAGATGACAAAACAATATCTGGAAATGGAAGAAAAAGGCGCTTCTTTTGAGGAACTTGAGCTTCTCACTCTGGGCGGTTTACGAAAAGCTGTAGTAGACGGCGATGTAAAAACAGGAAGCGTTATGGCAGGTCAGAGTGCAGGACTTGTAAAAGAGAAATGTACCTGTAGAGAAGTGATAGAAAGTCTTGTAAAAGAGACAGAAAATCTTTTTAAAGGAGCTGCTTTTTATGAGTAAAACTGCATTTGTATTTCCGGGTCAGGGCGCGCAGAAACCAGGTATGGGAAAAGATTTTTACGATTCTTTTGACATTGCAGAACAGATATTTGAGGACGCGTCTAACTGGCTTTCTCTTGATATGAAAGCGCTTTGTTTTGAAGAAAATGAGAAGCTGGATCTGACGGAATACACACAGGCTGCCCTTGTAACTACAAGCCTTGCAATGGCGCATGTAGTAAGAGAAAAGGGACTTACGCCTGATGTGACAGCAGGGTTAAGCCTTGGAGAATACTGTGCCATAGAGATGGCAGGAGGTATGTCCTTAAAAAGCGCAGTCTGTACTGTGAGGGAGAGAGGAATCCTGATGGAACATGCAGTTCCGGCAGGGAAAGGCAGCATGGCTGCTGTTCTCGGAATGAAGGCGGAAGATATAGAAAACACCATTTCTTCTGTGGACGGAGTGGAGATTGCAAACTATAACTGTCCGGGACAGATAGTGATAACAGGAAAAAAAGAAGGAGTGGAGCGTGCGGCAGAGCTTTTGAAAGAGAACGGTGCAAAACGTGTGATTCCTTTAAATGTAAGCGGTCCCTTCCACAGCTCCATGTTAAAAAAAGCAGGACAGGAGCTTGAAAAAATCCTGGAAAATCAGGAGGTTTCTCCTTTAAAAATCCCATATGTGACAAACGTGACAGGAGATTTTGTCCATGAGGAAAGAGAGATAAAATCCCTTCTTTCCAGACAGATTTCCTCCCCTGTAAAGTGGCAGCAAAGCGTGGAAAATATGATTTTAAACGGAGTGGATACCTTTGTGGAGATTGGTCCGGGAAGAACGCTGAACGGATTTATCCGGAAGATTAACAGAGACGTTTCTGTCTACAGTATTCAGACGGTGGAAGATATGGAAAAGGTGATTCAGGCAGTAAAGGAGCAGAGTATATGACAGATAAAAAGGTTGCCGTGGTAACAGGCGCGTCAAGAGGAATCGGAAGAGCCGTTGCCATCGAACTTGGAAAGACAGGCGCATTTGTCGTAGTGAATTATAATGGTTCAGAGGATAAGGCAAACGAAGTAAAAAAAGAGATAGAAGCTCTTGGCGGAGAAGCCTGTATCTGGCAGTGTGATGTGTCTGATTTTGCGGCAGGAGAGACTTTTTTTAAGGAAATTATCAAGCAATACGGAAGAATCGATATTCTTGTAAATAATGCAGGAATCACAAGGGACGGTCTTCTTATGGGAATGAGCGAGGAAGATTTTTCTAAAGTAATTGATGTGAACTTAAAGGGCTGTTTTTATGGGATCCGCCACGTTGCAAGACAGATGATCCGCCAGAGAAGCGGACGGATCATTAATCTGGCGTCTGTTGTGGGAGTGAGAGGAAACGCAGGGCAGGCGAATTACGCAGCTTCAAAAGCAGGGGTCATCGGTCTTACAAAATCAGCGGCAAAAGAGCTGGCATCAAGAGGAATTACCGTAAATGCCATTGCACCGGGATTTATTAAAACAGATATGACGGACGCTCTTTCTGAGAAGGTAAAAAGCGGTATCAGGGAGGAAATCCCTATGAAAGAATTTGGAAATCCGGAAGATGTGGCAAAGGCAGTTTCTTTTCTTGCATCTGAGGGAGCCGGTTATATTACAGGTCAGGTTCTCTGCGTAGACGGCGGAATGGCAATGTGACAGGAGGAAATCAATGAAAAGAAGAGTTGTGGTAACTGGTCTTGGAGCAGTTACGCCGATTGGAAATAATGTAGAAGAATTCTGGGAAGGAATTAAGGCGGGAAAAGTGGGAATTGGGGAAATTACCCGGTTTGATACAACCGATTATAAGGTAAAGCTGGCAGCGGAGGTAAAAGATTTTTCTCCGAAAGAACACATGGATTTTAAGGCTGCCAGAAGAATGGAACTGTTTTCCCAGTATGCAGTTGCAGCGGCTCTTGAGGCAGTAAAAAATGCAGAGCTTGATATGGAAAAAGAGGACGTTTTCCGGGTGGGCGTGTCTGTCGGTTCCGGAATCGGAAGCCTTCAGACAGTGGAAACTGCTCTGGAAAAAATAAAAGAAAAAGGTCCGTCAAGGACAGATCCTCTCATGGTGCCGAAGATGATTTCCAATATGGCAGCAGGAAATGTTTCCATTGCCGTGGGAGCGAGAGGAAAGTGTACCAGTGTGGTAACAGCCTGTGCAACAGGAACTCACTGCATTGGAGATGCCTTTCGTGCCATACAGTACGGGGACGCAGATGTGATGATCGCCGGAGGAACAGAAGCGGCGATCTGTCCTGTGGCAGTAGCCGGATTTACAGGTCTTACCGCGCTTACCACAAGCACAGACCCTCTTCACGCTTCCATTCCTTTTGATAAAGAAAGAAGCGGTTTTGTCATGGGAGAGGGAGCCGGTATCGTAGTTCTGGAAGAACTGTCACACGCACAGAAAAGGGGAGCGAAGATTCTTGCGGAAGTGGCAGGATACGGAGCTTCTGCTGACGCGTTTCACATTACTTCTCCTGCGGAGGACGGAAGCGGAGCTGCAAGAGCCATGACAGACGCCATGAAAGAAGCCGGGGTAAAACCGGAGGAAGTGGATTATATTAACGCCCACGGAACCTCCACCCACCATAACGATTTATTTGAGACAAGAGCCATTAAACTGGCGCTTGGAGATGCGGCAGAAAATGTGAAAATAAATTCCACAAAATCCATGACAGGACATCTTCTGGGAGCAGCCGGAGGAGTGGAATTTATTGTATGCGTGAAGTCCATTCTCGACGGTTTTGTTCATCAGACAATGGGTACAGAGGAGTGTGAGGAGGAGATGGATTTAAACTATATGATCGGTTCTTCCGCGGCTGTTCCCGTAAATGTGGCAATGAGCAATTCTCTTGGATTTGGAGGCCATAACGGCACGCTTCTTATAAAAAGATTTCAGGATTAAGGAGGGGAAACATGGAACTTGACCATCTTTTAAAGCTGATCCGTGAGGTGTCAGATTCAAATTTATCCTCATTTCAGTATGAGGAAGGAAATATAAAAATCGCAATGGAGTGTGGAAAAGAGGTACAGGTTATCTCTTCTCCTGTGGAAAGAAAGGAAATGCCTGTACAGGAAAAAGAATCCGGCGGAAACATCATAAAAGCGCCTCTAGTGGGAACATTTTATGCTGCGCCGGGAGAGGAAGAAGAGCCTTTTGTACAGGTGGGAAGCAGAGTGGAAAGAGGGCAGATTCTTGCCATTGTAGAAGCCATGAAGCTGATGAATGAAATCGAGAGTGAGTTTTCCGGAGAAATCGCAGAAGTCTATGTAAAAAACGGAGAACCGGTAGAATATGGACAGCCTTTATTCCGTGTAATATAAGAAACAGGAAATGTGGAGGAACAAAAAATGAAGCATCTGAATATAAAAGAAATCGAAGAGATCATACCTCATCGCCACCCTTTTCTTCTCCTTGATTATATTGAAGATTATGAGCCGGGAGAGTTTGCAGCAGGGTACAAGTGCGTTACCTTCCGGGAGGATTTTTTTAAGGGCCATTTCCCTCAGGAGCCGGTGATGCCGGGCGTTCTTATCATAGAAGCTCTGGCGCAGACAGGCGCAGTTGCCATTCTTTCCAAAGAAGAAAACAGAGGGAAAGTGGCATATTTTGGAGGCATTGACAAGTGCCGTTTCAAACACAAAGTAGTTCCGGGAGACAAGCTTCGTCTGGAGACGAGAATTATCCGTCAGAAAGGTCCCGTAGGAGTGGGAGAGGCGATCGCAACAGTTGACGGAAAGGTAGCGGCAAAGGCAGAGCTTACATTTATGATTGGGTGAAAGGGTTCTTATGGTCAGAAAGTTATTAATTGCAAACAGGGGAGAAATTGCAGTGCGTATTATCCGCGCCTGCAGAGAAATGGGGATTGCTTCCGTTGCTGTTTATTCAGAAGCAGATAAAGAAAGCCTTCACGTACAGCTTGCGGACGAGGCGGTGTGTATCGGTCCTGCGCCTTCTTCCAAAAGCTATCTGAATATGGAGCGGATCATAAGCGCAGCCCTTGTGACAGGGGCGGATGCCATTCACCCGGGCTTTGGATTTCTTTCAGAAAACGCAGCCTTTGCAGAGTGCTGCGAAAAATGCGGCATTACGTTTGTAGGGCCTCCATCTTCGGTTATCCGAAGCATGGGAAATAAACAGGAAGCAAGAAACACTATGATAAAAGCGAATGTTCCTGTGATTCCAGGCACAGAAACTTCTGTTTATGACGGGGAAACAGGCAGGAAGCTTGCTGAGGAAATCGGGTATCCCGTTATGATAAAAGCGGCTCTCGGAGGCGGAGGAAAAGGAATGCGCACTGCTTTTTCTTCAGAGGAATTTCTGAGATCATTTCAGACGGCGCAGAAGGAAGCTGTTGCTTCTTTTGGGGATGGAACCATGTATATCGAACATTTTGTAGAGAATCCCCGCCATATTGAATTTCAGATTCTGGCAGACAAAGAAGGCAACGTAATCCACCTTGGAGAGAGGGACTGTTCGGTACAGAGAAACCATCAGAAAATGATAGAAGAATCTCCTTCTCCGGCTGTTCCGAAGGCGCTTCGGGAAAAAATGGGAGAAGCTGCAGTGAGGGCTGCAAAGGCGGCGCATTACGAAAATGCGGGAACCATCGAGTTTCTTCTGGAGAAAAACGGAAGCTTTTATTTCATGGAAATGAATACAAGGATCCAGGTAGAGCACCCGGTAACAGAGTGCGTGACAGGGTTTGATTTAATAAAAGAGCAGATAAAAATTGCTTCAGGACAAAGGCTTTCCGTAACGCAGGAGGATATAAAAATACAGGGGCATGCCATAGAGTGCAGGGTGAATGCAGAGAATCCAAAGATGGGATTCCGTCCTTCTCCGGGAACGATTTCAGAGCTTCATCTTCCGGGAGGACAGGGAGTCAGAGTAGACACCGATATTTATCCGGGCTGTACGGTTTCTCCCTATTATGATTCCATGCTTGCGAAGCTGATCGTTCATGGAAAAGACAGGCAGGAAGCCATTGCAAAGATGATAAGCGCCCTCGGCGAGGTATGGATCGAAGGCATTGATACAAATGTGGATTATCAGTTTGAAATCCTGCATCACCCGGATTATCAGAGCGGAGATTTTAACATTGAATTTCTCAATACCCATGTGATAGGGGGAGTAAATATAAATGAAATTTAAGCATATATTAAGGCGGAAATCAGGGGAAGAGACAGAAGAAAAACGACCGGAAGTTCCGGAAGGTCTTGTAAAAAAATGCAATGCCTGTAAGTCTGCCGTGTTTGTGGAAGAGGTAAAGAAAAACAGATATATTTGCCCGCACTGTGGAAATTATTTCCGTATCCATGCGTACCGAAGAGTGGAAATGCTTGTGGATCCCGGTACGTTCGAGGAGTGGGACACAGACATGGAATTCCAGAACCCTCTTCATTATAAAGGGTATGAAGACAAGATACGAAGCCTTCAGGAAAAGACAGGATTAAAAGAAGCAGTTGTGACGGGATACGGCGAAATTAAAGGGAATCCTTCTGTGATCGCAGTATGTGACGGCAGATTTTTAATGGCGAGTATGGGCGAGGCAGTGGGTGAAAAAATTACAAGAGCAGTGGAGAGGGCGACAAAAATGCGCCTTCCTGTGATTATTTTCGCCTGCTCGGGAGGAGCCAGAATGCAGGAGGGAATGGTATCCCTTATGCAGATGGCAAAAACTTCCGCAGCGCTGAAACGCCACAGCGACGCAGGGCTTTTATATATTTCCGTTCTTACAGACCCAACAACGGGAGGCGTGACAGCAAGCTTTGCCATGCTGGGAGACCTGATCCTGGCGGAACCCAACGCTCTGATCGGATTTGCAGGACCGAGGGTCATTGAACAGACAATCGGACAGAAGCTTCCAAAAGGTTTTCAGAGAGCGGAATTTCTTCTGGAACACGGATTTATCGATAAAATTGTGGAGCGGGAAAATCAGAAAGATTTTCTTGGAAAGGTTTTAAATCTCCACAGGGAAAATCCGGGAAAAATGTATTCTGGATCCGGAGATTTTCACTGGGAAGAAGCATATCAAAAAGCCTTTGAAGGGGAGGAAAATCTGGAGAAAAAAGATGCCTGGGAGCACGTTCTTCTTGCACGTGACAAGGCACGTCCCACAGGAAACGACTATATTGAAAATCTGTTTGAGGACTTTACAGAGCTTCACGGAGACCGGTATTTCAGAGACGATCCTTCTGTTGTGGGAGGGATTGCGTCCTTTCACGGAGTTCCGGTGACAGTTCTTGTACAGGAAAAAGGAAAAAATACAAAGGACAGCATTTCCAGAAACTTTGGCATGGTTTCTCCGGAAGGATACCGGAAATCTCTTCGTCTTATGAAGCAGGCGGAAAAGTTTCACCGTCCTGTTATCTGCCTTGTAGATACGCCGGGAGCCTTCTGCGGCCTGGAAGCGGAGGAGCGTGGCCAGGGAGAAGCCATCGCCAGAAATTTATATGAAATGTCGGGGCTTAAAGTTCCCGTTCTCTCTGTTGTGATCGGAGAGGGAGGAAGCGGAGGAGCGCTCGCTTTTGCTGTGGCAGACGAGGTCTGGATGATGGAAAATTCCGTGTATTCCGTTCTCTCGCCGGAAGGTTTTGCTTCTATTATATGGAAGGACAGCAAAAAGGCAAAAGAGGCTGCTTCTGTCATGAAACTGACTGCAAAAGACCTGAAAAAACTTGGGATTGTAGAGCATGTGATAAAAGAAGAGGAGCCGCTTACCCGGGAAAACATGGGATTTGTATGCGAAAAGCTTTGTGAGGGAATCAAAGGATTTTTATTAAAATATACGAAATGCGAAACAGAAATGCTTCTGGAAGGAAGATACAAACGATTCCGCAGCATATAAGACGGGAAACTGGGACTGGAAATCATGGGGCAGACGTGGTACAATGTGCACGAATGAAGGTTAATAAAAGCCGGTAAATCGGAAAGGACAGGAGTAAAACATGGATAATCGGGAAGTGATCAATGACGTACTGGTTCATTTGTTTAATGAAATCCTGCAGCTTGAGGAAGAAGCAATTATTACAAGTGAGTATAAAGATATTTCCAATAATGATATGCACATTATCGAGGCGATCGGTCTTGGAGGAGGAAATATGTCCTCCATTGCCGCGAAGCTCCATATCACAGTCGGTTCGCTTACAACGTCTATGAACGGGCTTGTAAAAAAAGGCTACGCAGAGCGCAGCCGCAGTGAAAAAGATAGAAGAGTAGTATATATACACCTTACGGGGAAAGGGCGCAGGGCATTTCACCACCACGCCGAATTTCACCATAAGATGACAGACGCAGTTCTTGATTCCCTCTCAGAAGAGGAGCTGTCCGTTCTTGTAAAAGCCCTTGACAGTCTCTCTGTTTTTTTCAGAAAATATGGGGAATAATTTACTCGTCCCAGCCGTCTCTGAGCCGTATGGTGACGGCGATATTTCGAACTACGTCGCCCTCTTCAAGAGCAATATCAGATTCATCAGAAATAGAGGGAAGATCCCAGTCTTCCTCCATAAGCTCTGCGGAAATCCAGTTGGAGGCAGCTTCATTTGCATTATCAACAGCCTCCTCCAGGGTATCTCCTTCTGCATAACAGCATTCTAAATCCGGAAAATGTGCTTTATATTTGCCGTCTTCTGTTTTGTGGAATACGGCAGGATAAATAAATCTCATACGAGTAACTCCTTTCTGTAACTTAACATTCAAACAAAAACAGTATATAATAATTTCATTCACACATCAAGGGGAGAGTTGAGGTTTACACATGATAACATTGGAACTGGAACATTTTGATCTGGAACAGATATGCGAATCGGGACAGTGCTTTCGCATGAAGTCCACAGGAGAAAACCGCTACAGCGTAGTGGCGGCAGACCAGTATCTTGAAATAGAACAACATGGAAAAATCGTAACCTTTTGCTGCAGCCAGGAGGTTTTTTTGTGTTTCTGGCTTTTTTATTTTGATCTGGACTGCGATTATCAGGAGTACATAGACAGGATCAATCCGAGAGACAAATACTTAAATGAAGCTGCGGAAAAAGGCAGCGGCATCAGGATCCTGCAGCAGGATTTATGGGAGATGATCGTTTCTTTTCTCATTTCCCAGCAGAATAATATTGTGCGTATCCGCAAGTGCATTGAAAATATATGTGAGAGATACGGGGAGAAAAAAGTTTCTTTTGAGGGAAAGGAATACTATGCGTTTCCGACGCCGGAAAGGCTTTCGATGGCGTCTGAGGAAGAGCTTCGGGAGTGCAATCTCGGCTATCGTGCAAAGTATGTTCTGGAGACGGCAAAAGCGGTATCAGAGGGAAGAGTTTCGCTGGAAAAGATAGAAGATATGACTTACAGGAAGGCGAAGGCTGCACTTCTTGAATTGTATGGAGTAGGAGAAAAGGTGGCGGACTGTATCTGTCTTTTTGCCCTTCATCACACGGACGCTTTTCCTGTAGATACCCACATAAAACAGGCGCTTGAAAAGCATTATAAAAGAGGTTTTCCAAACAGAAGATATAAGGGAATCAGGGGAATCCTGCAGCAGTATATCTTTTATTATGAGTTAAATGGAGCAGAATAATTGTGAGAATAAAAAATGAGGTCTGGATTCAGACCCCATTTTTTTTGCATATATCTTCCAGACAGCACTTATCGCAAAAAGGTTTTGTGCGGGCTGTACAGATTTCTCTTCCGTGGTATACAAGACGGTGGCAGAAGTCGCTTCCCTCTTCCGGGGGAACAAGCTTCCAGAGTGCCATTTCCACTTTTTTAGGCTCCTTGATATTGTCTACAAGACCGATGCGGTTTGTGAGACGGATACAGTGTGTATCTGTCACGATTGCCGGTTTTTTGAACACGTCTCCCATGATCAGGTTGGCGCTTTTTCTTCCCACGCCGGGAAGTTTTAAAAGTGAGTCAAAATCTTCCGGGATTTTTCCGCCGAAATCATCGCGGAGCATTTTCATGCAGGCGCTTATATCACGGGCTTTGCTTCTTCCAAGACCGCAGGGTTTTACGATGGCTTCGATTTCTTCGGGAGCGGCTTCTGCAAGAGCTTCCACGCTCGGGTATTTTGCAAAGAGATCCTGGACTACAACATTTACGCGGGCATCTGTACACTGGGCGGCAAGGCGGACGCTTACAAGAAGCTTCCATGCCTGGTCATAATCAAGGGTACAGTCTGCGTCAGGATATTCTTTTTTTAAACGGTCAATGACCTCTAAAGTACGCTGTTTTTTTGTCATAAGTGTTCCTTTCTGTCAGTCCTGAAAGCTGTGACTGATGCGATGAAACGTAAAGTAAAATACGATTCCTTTTGCAATAGAAGAAATGGTGAGTGCCCACCAGATTCCGTTCAGCCCCATGCCCATATAAGTAAGAAGAAGCGCAAGAGGAATGCGTGCGGCAGTCAGAACAATGGTAATAATACTGGCTGTTTTTGTTTTTCCCAGCCCGGAAATCGCACCTACTGTCATAAGCTCTACACACATAAAGGGTTCGCTTAAACCGATGATGATCAGATAATCTTTTGCAATATCAATAACTTCCGGTTCGTGGAAGAAAAGTCCCGCGATTGGTACGGGGAAAAGTACAAATACAATGGCAATGAGAAGACCCCATACAGAAATAACGCGAAAAGCGGTGGAGTAGCCTTTTCTGATCCGATCGTGTTTTTTTGCTCCGTAATTCTGTCCCACAAAGGCGTTTAAGGCGGCTGCAAAACCGTCCGCCGTGTTCCAGGAAAGGGATTCAATCTGTCCGCCCACACGCTGGGTAGCCACAGCAGCCGGGCCGAAGTCGGATACCATTCTTGTAAGAATCATGGAAATTCCGGAATAAATCATGCCCTGGCAGGCAGTAGGAAAACCAATGCGGAAAATAGAATGATAAAAATATCCCGGCGTTGTTTTAAAAATATTCATATGGCGCATAACATTACCGTTGCTCTTTTTGCGGAAAATCCCCAAAATCATAACAATCATAACAAGAAACTGCGCTGCAACAGTAGCAATGGCTGCGCCCGCCACCTCAAGTCTTGGAAATGGTCCGATTCCCAGGATCAGAAGGGGGTCAAGAACCATATTGAGGATAAGTCCTGCAAGGTTTGCTTTAAACGGCGTTTTGGAATCGCCTTGTGCAGTGTAAAGTCCTGTGAGAGTGAGAGTCATAAAGGAAAAAATAATCAGACCACAGGTGATTTTCATATACACAAGAGCGTCTGCATATGTTTCGGCATCGTTCAGATTAAAAAATGAAATAAGCGGCCGTGTAAAAATCAGGCACACAGCAGCAAAGAGAATGCCGAATAAAATTGTAATCTGAATGGAAGCGGAAGCGTAATTTTCAGCCTCCTTATGATTGCCCTTACCGCAGCTCTGGGCAACATTTACCTGTCCTCCCATTCGCGCGAGGGATACCAGTCCCTGGGAGAGCCAGACGTACATGCCCCCAACACCAACGCCAGCCACTGCTTTTGCACCAAGCATGCCAATCCACGCCATGTCTGTAAGATTGTAAGCTGTTCCAAGGAAAGAGGACGCCATAATAGGCAGGGCAAGTTCTGTTAAAGTCTTTAAAATAGGACCCGATGTCAGATCCGGATGTTTTTCTCTGCTCATAATAAAAATCCTTTGTCATGTAACATTACGGCTTAAAATACCGCTGAAACTATCTTAATATGCGGGAGAAGATTTGACAAGAGAGATTTTGAAAATAGGGGGTACTTTTTACGCAAGCCCTTGTATTTACACGCCCTCTATATTAAAATAAAGAACAGAACCAACGTGAAAGAGGAAAGATTGAAAATGAAAATACGTATGTATAACGTGGGATATGGGGACTGCTTTTGTCTCCGGGACCGGAAAGGAAGCCTTCTTGTAGATTTTGGCACAAGCAACAGCCGGATTGAGGGGCGTCCAAGAAAAGAAACTTTTGATGTAATTATTTCGGATCTTACCACCATCGAAAAGAAAAATCTCCTTCTTACCCATTTCCATCTTGACCATCTGTCCGGACTTTTATATATGATGAAACACAAAAGCAGTGCTTACGAGTTTGGGAAAATTTATCTTCCCGATGTGTTTTCGGAAAAGGAAATGAATCGGACACTGACTCTCCTTTTGCTTGCAGATCTGGAAAAAGATTCCTTTCTCCCAAGCCGCCAGGTAAGTCTGTTTGCATTGGTGGAGGCACTTTGCCAGAAGCCGCAGAAAGTGGAGCTTTTAAGCAGGGGAACTATGTTTGAAGGAAAGTACCAGGCGCTCTGGCCAGATAAAAACATAATCCGAGAAGAGACAGATGAGATGTATCAGATTCTGGAAAAAGAGCATGGAAAAGCCCTTGAGGCAATTGCAGGCTTTGCAGAAAAACTTCGGGAAATCCTTTGCTCTATGACGGAGGACAGGGAGCTTGCTGCAGAGGAAATGCCGGATACCAGGCGTATGGAAAGAGAGTTTCGAACACTTCGGGCAACAGAAGAATTTAAACAGCTTCTTCTTTTTATGGAGGAGAAAAAACTGTTTCTGCGCCGCTTTAAAAATAAGATAAGTATTGTATTTCAGAACAAAAATGACGGAGAATTAAATCTTCTTTTTACAGGGGATGCAGAGAAGGAACATCTGGAAATGATTGCATCAGATTATGACGGAAAGATTCCGCTTTTTGAGCATTACTGGTGTATTAAAGTGCCGCACCACGGAACCCAGGAACATTACTTTGATTTTGGTAAATATACGCCGGAGAACATGCTGATTTCCAATGGAATTCATTATGCCAACAGCAAAAAGCAGTCGAAGGAGCTTCGTACTTCGTCACAGTATGGAGGGATTTTTTATATTCCGGATGCCCATATGTACTGTTCCAACTGTGACTGCTGTGACGGATATGAAAATGGTTGTAGTTGTAAGGAAAGTGATGTGATTTCCCCGGCTTATTATAAAGATATATAAGGAGAATTTATTATGAAACGATTACTTGTAGTTGTAGATATGCAGAGGGATTTTATTGACGGAAGTCTGGGAACAAAGGAAGCGCAGGAAATTGTACCGAACGTGGCTGAAAAGATCAAAGAATACCAGAATGCGGGAGACCAGGTTGTATTTACCTTTGATACTCATTATGAAAATTACCTGGAAACCCAGGAGGGAAAACGTCTTCCTGTAAAACACTGTATCAAAGGAACAGAAGGCTGGGAGCTTGATAAAGCTCTTCAGGATTTTAAAGGGGAATATTTTGAAAAACCTTCTTTTGGAAGCCGGGAGCTTGCACAGTGGGCAGAAAAAGGAGACTTTTCTTCTATTGAGCTTGTAGGACTCTGTACAGACATCTGTGTGATTTCCAATGCCCTTCTTTTAAAGGCTTATCTTCCGGAAACACCTGTTTCTGTAGATGCTTCCTGCTGTGCGGGAGTAAGCCCTGAAAGCCACAATAATGCATTGGAAGCTATGAAAATGTGTCAGATTGATGTGCATTAGAAATGAGGCGGAGAAATGTCCTTTGATTTTATGAAGGCCCGCAGGGCATTTGAAGAATATCTGAATGAATACGACAGAGACGATGAAAAGATAAAGTTGAAAATTGTACATACGTATGGTGTAGTAGCGTGTGCGGAGGCAATCGGAAAGCGCATGGGACTTTCGGGAGAAGATATGGAGCTTGCAAAAATCATTGCACTTCTTCATGACATCGGAAGGTTTGAACAGATTCGAAAATATGACAGTTTTCAGCCGGACACCATGGACCATGCCGCTTATGGCGTGGAGATTTTATTTGGGGAAAAACAGCTTATCCGGCGTTTTACAGAAGAGGATACGTTCGATTCTGTTATAAAAGAAGCGATTGCAAAGCACAGTGATTTCAGGCTTGAGGGAATAGAAGATGAAAGAACTCTTCTCCATGCCAGATTGATTCGGGACGCAGATAAGCTGGATAACTGCAGAGTGAAAATTAAAGAGTCGCTGGACGTGCTTCTCGGAAGTCCAGGAGCGGAAGCGGGAAAAGAGAAAATCAGTCCTTCCGTATGGGAAGCCTGTGTAAGAAAAGATTCTGTTTTGTCAAAAGACAGGGTGACAAAAATGGATTACTGGGTATCCTATATGGCACAGTATTACGATTTGAATTTTCCGGAAACCTGCGCCATTGTCCTGGAGGAAAATTATATTCCAAGGATTGCGGAGCGAATTGTATATACAGAACCGGATACCGTGCAGAAGATGAAAATTCTCACAGAAGAAGTGGAGGAATATCTGAAAGGAAGAGCCGGGGGAAAATGACAAAGATTGCAGATTTGCACATACATTCCAGGTATTCTATGGCGACAAGCAAAGACGGAAATACGGAGACAATCGCTGCCTGGGCGGAGAAAAAAGGAATTTCTTTTGTGGGAACAGGGGATGTTACCCACCCGGGATGGCGTGAGGAATTAAGAGAAAAGCTGGTTATGAAAGAAGATGGGCTTTACTGTTTAAAGGATGCGCCGGTTCATGGGCGCACGCCCCGCTTTGTAGTAACGGGAGAGATAAGCTGTATTTATAAAAAGAACGGTAAAACGAGAAAAGTCCACAACCTGGTTCTTCTTCCTGGGCTTGAGGAGGCGGAGATTTTTTCGAAAAAGCTTGAAAAAATCGGAAATATTCATTCTGATGGCAGACCGATTTTGGGACTTGACAGCCGTGGTATTCTGGAGATGATACTGGACGTGACACCACGGGGGATTTTGATTCCCGCCCATATCTGGACACCACATTTTTCTGCTCTGGGAGCAAAATCAGGATTTGACAGCATAGAAGAATGTTACGGGGATCTGTCGCAGTATATTTATGCGCTTGAGACAGGACTGTCTTCTGACCCGCCCATGAACAGAAGCGTCCCCTGTCTGGATAAGTATTTTCTTATATCAAACTCGGACGCCCATTCGCCGTCAAAGCTTGGGAGAGAGGCGACGCTTTTTGATATTCCCTTTTCTTACGAAAAGCTTTATGAAGCCATTTGTACAGGAAAAGGGCTTGCGGGAACTCTGGAATTTTTTCCGGAAGAAGGAAAGTATCACTATGATGGGCATAGAAAATGCGGTGTAGTGTTAAATCCGAAAGAGGCAGAGGCGGCAGGAGGAATCTGTCCTGTCTGTAAAAAACCTCTTACAATGGGAGTTGCACACAGAGTACAGGAGCTTTCTGAAAAGGAGAAAAGTAATGGAAGCAGGGAGAAGACAGTTCGTCCTTATGAAAGCCTTGTTCCTCTGATAGAGATCGTTGCCGCCTGTATGGGATATTCCGTTGCAAGTAAGCGTGTGCAGGCTCAGTATGAGAAAATGTTGGAAACACTCGGAACAGAATTTGAAATCCTCAGGGAAGTTCCTGCTCAGGATATACGTGCTTCTTTTGGCAGTTTGCTAGGAGATGCCATTGAAGGACTTCGAAAGGGAGAAGTGAAATGTTCTCCTGGATATGACGGGGAATACGGGAAGATTTCGTTTTCTGTCTGAGAAAGCAGAAAGGAGTAATATGGCAAAAAGGATAGGGATTATTTCAGATACCCACGGTCTTTTAAGGCCGGAAATTCTGGAAATATTAGAGGACTGCGACTGTATTTTTCACGGAGGAGATATAAATAAGCCGGAGATTCTGGATACTCTCGGAAAAATGGGAAGTCTTTACGCAGTACGTGGAAATAATGATAAGGATTGGGCAGAAGGGCTCTCCACGACTTTAAAATTTAAGGTGGAAGATGTAAACTTTTTTATGGTTCATAACAAAAAGGATGTGTCATGGGAGCTTGGAGATACGGATATTGTGATTTTCGGACATACCCATAAGTATTTTGAAAAAGAGATAGATGGCCGTCTCTGGCTGAATCCGGGAAGCTGCGGTCCCAGACGCTTTGATCAGGAAATTACCATGATTCTCATGGAAGTAGACGGAAAAAAATACAGGTTTCAAAAGAAAGTGATCGCACAGTAAAAGAGGAAAAATATGAAGAAAAAAGAAAGAGACTGGAAAATGATAATCGGAATGACCATTCTCATTGTGGTATTCTGCATAATCGGATTCTTTTTCTGGAACACGGTTGCAAAGCAGGCAGAACTTGTAAAGGAAGAGGAGAAGAAGGCTGAGGAGGAAGCAATTGTCGCCATTTATATGGTAATGGGAGACATTCTGAAGCAGCCGGTGTTTGTTGATACAGATACAAAAACAATTTTTACCGCAGAAATTCCGGAAGAAGGAATTTATAATAAAAAAGGCGTTCTTGTAGAAGGGGATGTGCTGGAAATCGGAGATGTGGTAAAAATCTACGGGGATGGAAGAATGACATATTCCATGCCTGGACAGTATCCGGGAGTAACAAAAATGAAGCGTGTTCGAAGGGCATCGCTTGAAGAGGCAGAGAAATATAAAAAAATAATACAGGAGGCACTTCAGTGAAATATGTAAGACAGTTTGGGATTATTTTGTTGTTATCCACATTGGGAGAGGTACTTCATGCGCTTCTCCCTATTCCTGTGCCAGCAAGCGTTTATGGGCTTGTGCTTATGCTTGGCGCTTTAATATCTGGCATTTTAAAGTTGGAACAGGTAAAGGAAGCGGCGGAGTTTTTGATTGAGATTATGCCGGTTATGTTTATTCCGGCAGGCGTGGGGCTTCTGACTGCCTGGGGAGCGTTAAAGCCTGTATGGTTTCCGATTGCTGTTATTACAGTTGTCACAACTGTGATTGTAATGGTAGTAACCGGTCATGTGACGCAGTTTGTGATACGGAGAGGAAGGCGGGAGAAAAAATGATAGAATTTATTGAAAACTCTGTGTTTTTCGGGGCGTTTGTAAGCCTTGGCGCATACGAGATCGGTCTTCTCATGAAACGGAAATTTAAGCTTGCCATTTTTAATCCGCTTCTGATCTCTATTTTCTGTGTGATGGGCATTCTGATGGTTCTGGGCGTTGATTATGAGAGCTACGAAGAAGGAGGGAAATACATAAGCTACCTTCTCACTCCTGCGACCGTATGTCTTGCAGTGCCTCTTTATCAGCAGCTTCATCTTCTGAAAAAAAATATAAAAGCAATCGCTGCGGGAATTGTGTCCGGCGTTCTGGCAAGTCTTGTAAGCGTTCTTCTTTTAGCAAAGCTGTTCGGACTTTCCCATGAGGAGTATGTGACCCTTCTGCCAAAATCCATTACAACAGCAATCGGAATGGGCGTTTCCGAAGAGCTTGGAGGAATTGTGACCATTACCGTGGCTGTGATCATTATTACAGGCGTGCTTGGAAATGTGATCGCGGACGCAGTGTATAAAATCGCGAAAATAGAGGAGCCTGTGGCAAAAGGACTTGCGCTTGGAACCTCGGCTCATGCGATAGGAACAGCGAAGGCGATGGAGCTTGGCGAGGTGGAAGGCGCTATGAGCAGCCTTGCCATCGCAGTGGCAGGTCTTCTTACGGTGATCGCGGCTTCTGTATTTGCAGGTCTTGGCTGAGTGATTTCATGGATATAAAATTAAATAAAATATACAAAAAAGAGGCTTTTTAGCTTCTTTTTTTAGTGCGTTTCGATGAAAAACAAATAAATGTTCGGAAAATGCAAAAATGCTCTTCCATTTCGTAAAAATAGTGATATAATCATAAGCACAACAGAGAAAGAATATATGTTTGGAAAATAAGTTCGGAAAATACGTTTGGAGAAAGGGAGAGGGATATGTGGAAGTCGAAAAAAGAAGGAAAATTATCACCGTCTATGGCAATGATCATGGGAATCGCAGTAACAGTGGAAATTATGACAGCGGGAGGCATGATTTTGAATATTGACTTCAGGAGCGTAGATGTGATTGCTCTGCTTCTGGCTTTTGTGGTATTATATTTTGCAGTAGTAGCAATATTAACAGATAAATAACAGGAGACAGAAAAGTATGGGAGATGAATTCCGTCAGGAAATGAAATTTTTATATCTGGCGCAGATGCTCCGGAGAAAAACGGACGAAGAACACCCGGCAGGACTTGGTAGTATAGCTGCATATTTAAAAGAGCTGGGGATTACGGAAGATGAGGCAAATTTAAAAAAAGACCTGGAAATTCTTCGGGAATACGGTCTTGACATAACGGTTTCAGAAGAGGAGGAACCTCTGTACTGCCTGAGAAGCAGAGAGTTTTATCCGGAGGAAATAAGGGTTCTTATGGATATGGTACAGTCTTCCGGGATTATTACGAAAAGAAGAAGGGAAGCGCTCATTGAGAAAATCGGAAAGCTTACAAGCACCTATAAGGAGGAAGAGATAAAGCGCCAGGTAATGGCGTCAGATGCCAGGGGAAGAGACAGCCTTTATCAGAGTATGAATACAGTTTACCGCGCAATGGACGAGGACTACGAGATAAGTTTTCTCTATTATGAATGGATTTTGACAGAGGACAGGAAGCTGAAAAGAAAAGGGGAACGCCTTACGTTAAGTCCCTGGGGAATCCTCCACAGAGACAAATATTATTACCTGATCGCAATAGACGGAAAGAGCGGGGTTGTAAAAAACTACCGTTTTGACAAAATGCGAGATGTGATGATAGAGTCCGGGAAGAGGCGTTCGGGGCATGATTTTTTTTCAGATGTTGACGTGGCTGATTTTGCAGCGGCAGCGTTCGGGGGAGTTTTTTGCGGAAAGGAAGAAGAAATATATCTGGAATTTGAAAACCGTCTTCTTGGGAAAGCAGTAGATACCTTCGGGGAAGAGCTTGCCATTACGGAAACAGGAGAAAAATCCTTTACTGTATGTGTGAAGGCTCCGGCAGACCGAGAGTTTTTTGGCTGGCTTGCAGGTGCGGGAACAGGAGTAAAAATTGTGGGACCGGAAAATGTCCTTACAGAGTATAAAAAGTTTTTGAGGAAAGCGTTGGGAAATTATAACAGATGACGGTAAAATCAAGGATTTTGGAAATTTTGGAAAGAAAAAAGGGGCAGGTTCTTTCCGGAGAAGCGCTGGCGGAAGAGTTAGGCTGTACAAGAGCGGCCGTGTGGAAGGCAGTAAAATCTTTAAGAGAAGAAGGTTACCCTATTGAAGCCGGTTCGAACAGAGGATATACACTTTGCCCTGGATCTAATCTGCTTTCGCAGGAGGCAATCCGGCTGCATCTGAAAAATAAAACCGGTTCTGTCTGGGTTTGCCGGGAAGTGTCTTCCACCAATCAGGAGGCGAAAAGGGCAGCTCTGGAAGAGAATGCTCCTGCCGGCAGTCTTGTAGTTGCCAACAGCCAGAGTGCAGGAAGAGGAAGAAGAGGCAGGTATTTTTATTCTCCGGAAAAAAGCGGGCTTTATATGAGTGTAATCCTAAGGCCGGAGGGGAAGCTCTCAGACAGCTTAGTGCTCACAACCTCTGCAGCAGTGGCTGTGTACAGGGCAGTAGAAAAAATATGCGGGATTTCCCTTGAGATAAAATGGGTAAATGACCTTTATTTTCAGGGAAAAAAGGTGTGCGGTATTCTCACAGAAGCAGTGACGGATTTTGAGAGCGGAGATATTGAATTTGCAGTTGTGGGGATAGGTTTGAACCTTTATGTGGAAAAAGAAACGCTTCCGAAGGAACTTTTGGGGATAGTCGGAGGACTTTACTCCGGGAAGGAAGAAGCCGGGAAGGTGGACAAAAATCTTCTCATAGGAGAAATTGTAAATTGCCTTATGGAAGAGGCAGAGAGGAATGAGATTTCGGAAATTTATATTGAGCGGAATTTTATTCCGGGAAACAAAATTCTGATTTGTGAAGAAAATAAAATACGGGAAGCTTACGCTGAAAAAATATGTAGTGACGGAAGGCTTCTGATACAGGAAAAAAGCGGGGAAAAACGAGCACTTTCTTACGGGGAAGTCTCTCTTAAAATGCAAGAAAAATAAAGAAACCTATACAATATGCACAAAAACACAATGCTGTTTTTGTACATATTTGTTAAAACAAATATTGACTTTCTCGGTTCGCAGAGTAAAATAAAAAAAGCTAATTTAGGTGTTGCGCAAACAACTGTAAAGGCTATTTATGCGAAAGGAGGAAGACAAACGGGTAATTTATCGGAAACATTAATGGAAGAGCTTCAGTGCAAAACGGTTTTTACCATTCCACTTTTCGGAGGGATACCAGTTTCTGAGTCCGTGGTTGTTACATGGATTATCATGGCGGTTCTGGTGGTGATCTCCATTTTGCTTGTAAGAAATTTAAGTGTGGAGAATCCCGGTAAAAAACAGCTTCTCCTGGAAGCCGGTGTCGGTTTTCTCCAGGATTTTTTTGAAGACATTCTGGGAGAGGAAGGGAAGCGTTATATCCCTTACCTGATGTCTGTTGTAATTTACATAGGAGTTGCCAATATTGCAGGTGTATTTGGTTTTACACCTCCGACAAAGGATTTGAATGTGACCATTGCTCTGGCGCTTATGAGTATTGCACTCATTGAATATGCAGGATTTCATAAAAAAGGAGGAAAGGGCTTTTTAAAAAGCTTTGCAGAGCCTACGCCTGTTATGCTTCCTATTAATATTCTTGAGATTGCCATTCGGCCGACATCGCTCTGTATGCGTCTTTTTGGCAATGTTCTGGGCAGCTTCGTTGTTATGAAATTACTGGAATTCATATGCCCGGCATTCCTGCCGGTTCCGTTCAGCCTGTATTTTGATATTTTTGATGGATTTATACAGGCGTACGTATTTGTTTTTCTGACTTCCCTTTTTGTGAAGGAAGCCATAGAGTAAAATTACAGAAGATTTATTTTCAAAATTCATTTACAGATCAGGAGGATAAAGTTATGACAAGTTTAATCGCAATTGGAGCAGCTATTGCAGTTTTAACAGGTATTGGAGCAGGAATCGGTATTGGTATCGCAACATCAAAAGCAGTAGAAGCGATTGCAAGACAGCCGGAAGCAGAAGGAAAGATCAGCAAAACACTTCTTCTCGGATGTGCGCTTGCAGAGGCAACTGCTATTTACGGTTTCGTAATCGGCCTTTTGATTATCATTATGCTGGGATAAAAAGTACAAACAGAAGAAAGGCGGGTGGACCAGGTGATTGAAATAAATATTAACCTTGTCTTTGTAATTTTAAACCTGGTTGTTTTTTATCTCTTAATGAAAAAATTTCTCTTTGGTCCGATCCTCAATGTGATGGAACAGAGAAAAGCCATGATCGACCAGCAGTTTACAAGCGCCAGAGAAAAGGAAGAGGCAGCAGAGGCAATAAAGAATCAGTATGAAGCGTCTCTTAAATCTGCAAAAGAGGAATCTTTCCGTATTGTAGATGCGGCAAAAGGAGAGGCAAAGCTGCAGGCAGAGCAGATTGTGAAAAACGCCGGGAAAGAGGCAGATGCAATCCTTGAGAAGGCAAGAGCAGATATTCGGGCGGAGCAGGACAATGCCATGAGAGAGATGGAAGGCAGGGTAGCAGAGCTTGCTATGGACGCTGCTGCGAAAATCGTGGGAGAGAAAAGCGGAAGAGAGCAGGATTTGCTCCTGTATGACCAGTTTATAAAAGAAGCAGGTGAATCCCATGACAGAAACGACCAATAATTACGCAGAAGTATTGTACGGGCTTGATATTTCAAAAGAAGCAGTAAGAGATACGGAGGAAATTTTCAGAAGTGTCCCTGAGGTAAAAGAGATTCTTGAAAATCCGGTTGTTTCCTTTGTACAAAAGGAACGGATCATCAGCCGGATTTTCCCCGGAGAAATACAGAACTTTTTGAAAGTGGTGTGCAGGCATCACAAAATCGATAAAATAGAAGAAATCATAGAAGCTTATAAAAAGTACAGCCTGAAGAAGAAAAACATTCTGAAAGCGGAGCTGTATTATGTGACAGAGCCGGGAGAGGAACAAAAGGCGGGAATCCGAAAATTCCTCGCCGGAGAATTTTCCGTCGATGAGGTGCAGCTGATTCTCATAGAAAAGAAAGACCTTATTGGCGGTTTTGTTTTACGGGCAGGAGGCAGGGAGTTTGACTGGAGTCTCCTGGGAAGATACCGGAATCTGAAACAGAAATTAACCCGGAGGTGAAAAGTTTGAGTGCAGTAAATCCAGATGAGATTATTTCAATCTTAAAGGAAGAAATAGAGAATTACGATGAAATCAGCAAAGACCAGGAAGTGGGCACAGTTATCTCCGTGGGAGATGGGATCGCGACAGTATACGGCATTGACCATGCCATGTACGGAGAGGTTGTCACATTTGAAAACGGTCTGAAGGGAATGGTACAGGATATTCGTTCCAACAGCATGGGCTGTATTCTTTTCGGAAAAGATACAGGGATCCGTGAGGGAACAAAGGTATCAAGAACACAGAAGCAGGCGGGTGTTCCTGTGGGCGAGGCATTTATCGGAAGAATTGTAAATGCACTTGGCGCGCCTGTAGATGGAAAAGGAGAGATCAAAGCGGAGGAATACCGACCGGTGGAAAATCCGGCGCCTGGAATTATTGACAGAAAATCAGTCAGTGTTCCCCTTGAGACTGGTATCCTCTCCATTGATTCCATGTTTCCGATCGGAAGAGGACAGAGAGAGCTGATCATCGGTGACAGACAGACAGGTAAAACCTCAATCGCTATTGATACGATTTTAAATCAGAAGGGAAAAGATGTAATCTGTATTTATGTGGCAATCGGTCAGAAGGCATCTACCGTTGCAAAAATTGTTTCTACTCTGGAAAAAAGCGGCGCGCTGGAATACACAACCGTATTTACTTCAACAGCAAGTGATTGTGCGCCTTTACAGTATATTGTTCCATATGCGGGAACAGCTCTTGCAGAATACTTTATGTACAAAGGAAAAGATGTGCTGATCGTATATGATGATCTGAGCAAACATGCTGTGGCATATCGTGCCCTTTCCCTTCTTCTGGAGCGTTCACCGGGACGAGAGGCATACCCGGGAGATGTGTTCTACCTTCACTCCAGACTTCTGGAGCGTTCCAGTCGTTTAAGCGAAAAGGCGGGAGGCGGTTCCATTACAGCCCTTCCGATCATAGAGACGCAGGCGGGCGATGTATCTGCCTACATTCCTACAAATGTAATTTCCATTACAGATGGACAGATTTTCCTTGAGACAGACCTTTTCTGTTCCGGAATGCGTCCGGCGGTAAACGTAGGGCTTTCCGTATCGCGAGTAGGCGGCGCAGCTCAGACAAAGGCAATGAAAAAAGCGGCGGGAAGCATTCGAATCGATCTGGCGCAGTACAGAGAGATGGAAATTTTCACACAGTTCAGTTCTGATCTGGACGAGGCGACAACACAGCAGTTAAAATACGGAAGCTGTCTGATGGAGCTTTTAAAACAGCCGCTGTGCAGTCCGTTAAGTCTTCATGAGCAGGTGATCACGCTCTGTGCGGCTTCAAACAGAACCATGATGGACGTGGAGAAAAAGCAGCTTAAAAAATATCAGAGAGAGATGCTTGACTATTTCGACCATGTATATCCGGAAATCGGAAGAGAGATTGAGGAGAAAAAGATCCTCTCTGATGAACTCGCAGAAAAAATCGTAAAGGCGGCAGAAGAATTCAGAGATAAAAACAGGTAGGTGTGAATATGGCAAATACAAAAGAAATACAGAATCGTATGAAAAGTATCCAGGACACCATGAAGATAACAAACGCCATGTATATGATCTCTTCTTCCAAGATGAAAAAGGCAAAGAAGATTCTTGAGGAGACAGAGCCGTATTTTTATAATATGCAGGCTGCGATTTCCAGGATCCTCCGCCATGTTCCGGATATTGAGCATCCGTTTTTCAGTGTGCGCCATCTTGTTCCAAAGGAAGAGCGAAAAATCGGCTGTATTGTAGTTACAGGCGATAAGGGAATGGCAGGCGCTTACAATCACAATGTCCAGAAAATGACAGAAGCCATGATGAGCGGCGAGGGACATTATAAGCTGTATGTTCTTGGTGTTGTGGGACGCCAGTATTTCAGCAAAAAAAATGTGGATATGGACGGAAGCTTCCGCTATACCATACAGAAGCCTACCATGCACAGAGCAAGACTGATTTCAGATGAAATTGTCCGGGCATTTCTGGACAGGGAGCTGGACGAGGTACATATTATTTACACACAGATGCAGAATGCGGCAACGATGGAAGTGGAGGATATGCAGCTTCTTCCTCTGAAAAAAGCAAGCTTTCAGCCGCATCAGCTGTTTCCCGATATTTATCAGGAGGAAATCAAGCTGTCTCCTTCTGCGGAGGTTCTTCTTGATACGATGATACCAAATTATCTGACTGGCGTAATATACGGCTGTCTTGTAGAGGCGTATGCCAGCGAAAACAACGCGCGAATGATGGCGATGCAGTCCTCAACAGACAGTGCGAAGTCGATGCTCCGGGAGCTGTCCATTCAGTATAACAGAGCGCGTCAGGCTGCCATTACTCAGGAAATCACAGAGGTTATCAGCGGCGCAAAAGCCCAAAAAAGGAAGTGACAAAGATGAACAAAGGTAAAATTGTACAGGTCATGGGACCTGTTGTAGATGTTGTTTTTGAAAAAGGAGAGCTTCCTGATATTAAGGACGCCCTGGAAGTAGAAAACAATGGAAAAAGATGCGTGATGGAGGTTTCTCAGCATATGGGAAACAACATTGTACGCTGTATTATGTTAAATGCCAGCGAGGGACTGCAGCGAGACAGAGAAGTCATTGCAACAGGAAGCGGAATCAAAGTTCCTGTCGGCGAGAAAACGCTGGGACGCCTTTTTAATGTTCTCGGCGATACAGTCGATGAAGGTCCTTCTCTGGAAGGAGAGGAGCACTGGTGCATTCACAGAGATCCGCCGGATTTTGAACATCAGCGCCCGGCAGTGGAAATCCTTGAAACAGGAATCAAGGTGATCGACCTTCTTGCTCCGTATGCAAAAGGTGGAAAAATCGGTCTGTTCGGCGGCGCAGGTGTGGGAAAAACAGTTCTCATTCAGGAGCTGATCCAGAATATCGCGACAGAGCATGGCGGATACTCCATTTTTACAGGTGTTGGAGAGCGTTCCCGTGAAGGAAACGATCTTTGGTCTGAGATGAAGGAATCCGGTGTTCTGGAAAAAACAGCCCTGGTGTTCGGACAAATGAACGAGCCGCCGGGATCACGTATGCGCGTGGCTGAGACAGGTCTTACTATGGCGGAATACTTCCGTGACAGAGAGCACAGAGACGTACTTCTCTTTATTGATAATATTTTCCGTTTTGTACAGGCTGGTTCTGAGGTTTCTGCGCTTCTGGGACGTATGCCTTCTGCAGTTGGCTACCAGCCGACGCTTGCAACAGAGGTGGGCGAGCTTCAGGAGAGAATTGCTTCCACAAAAGAAGGTTCTGTAACTTCTGTGCAGGCAGTTTACGTCCCGGCAGACGATTTGACTGACCCGGCTCCTGCAACCACATTTGCGCATCTGGACGCAACCACTGTTCTTTCCCGTAAGATTGTGGAGCAGGGTATCTACCCGGCGGTTGATCCATTGGAATCTACTTCCCGTATTCTGGAGGCGGATATTGTGGGAGAAGAGCATTATGAAGTTGCCCGCAAGGTACAGGAGGTTCTTCAGAAATATAAAGAGCTTCAGGATATTATTGCGATCCTGGGAATGGAAGAGCTTTCCGATGAGGATAAAAATACAGTTTACCGTGCCCGTAAAGTGCAGAAATTCCTTTCTCAGCCGTTCCATGTAGCAGAGAACTTTACAGGAATCCAGGGTAAATATGTGCCGTTAAAAGAGACAATCCGCGGATTTAAGGCAATCGTGGAGGGCGAGATGGACGAGTATCCGGAAAATGCCTTCTTTAATGTGGGAACGATTGAAGATGTGATCGAAAAAGCAAGGACCATGAACGGAGAGCAGTAAGGAGGAAGCCTTATGTTGGATACATTCAGCCTTCAGGTCTATGCCAGCGACAAGCTGGCGTTTTCCGGGAGGGCAAAGAGCCTTACCATTCCGGCAGTTGACGGAGAACAGGCATTTCTGGCACAGCACGAAAATATGGTAGCTGCCATTGTTCCGGGAGAGCTTCGCTTTCAGGAGGATAATGGAACAGAGCATATTCTGGCTGTAAGCAACGGTTTTGTGGAGATGATCAATAACCGTGCCAGAATTTTCTGCCTCAGCGCGGAAAGACCTGATGAAATCGACGCTCACCGGGCACGAGAAGCGAAGGAAAGGGCAGAGGAGCAGCTTCGTCAGAAGCAGAGCATACAGGAATATCATGTAAATCAGATGGCTCTTGCCCGTGCAATGGCGCGTCTTCGGGTAAAGGAAAAATAAGATAAAATATAATAAACAGAACAGCTCCGCTGGCTGAGGTCTTTCAGCCGGCGGAGCTGTTCTGTTTTTGTCTGATATTCATTATTTGTCGGAAGACATATCCGGATAAGGAGGATATTCTTCTGTGGTTTCCGGAGCAGAAGCAGCGGACTCTTCCATAGGAGCAGCCGCAGGTGCCGGAGCTTCATGAGGAGCTGGCGGGACCGGTTTCGGCGTTTCCTGCTGAGCGTAAGTTTCAGCGGGCGCTGCCGGACAGGAAGGAGCCGGATTCGGCGTTCCCTGTTGCTGATATGGTCGGTAAGGCTCCCAATAATGCTCTTCCTGAGTATAAGAATCTTCGTATTGGTTGAAAGACTGTCTCTTATTATTCAGAAGATAAATGCCTGCAATAAGAATGAAGGCTCCAATGATAATCTGCGGAAGGCTGTAACCGAGATTGTTTATTATACCTGCAAGAGGTCCCGGAAGAAACCAGTAAAATATGTCGGAAATGCCTCTCCAGAGAATGCTGATTCCAAAAAGGATCAGAAGTCCTGCCGCAACTGTGTGATGTTTTTTGAGAAGTCCTGTGATGTCTCCTGTAAACTCGTCAAGATGAAGCACGTAATTGTCTTCGATGGAATAAAATTCTTCATCAGGAAGAGATTTCAGGTTGTGCACATTGTAAAAGCTGTAAAACCAGATGATGGGTGTGAACCAGATGATAAAGTCGAGCCCTGTAAACATACCGAGAGCGAACAGGGTGAAAAAGAGAAGCATAATGCTGATGCCCTGTTTTTTGAATCCCATATACATTTCCCCTGCTCCCGGAATCAGCGAGGAAATGAAAAGCAATAGTCCTTTTTTCTTTTTTTGCATAATAATTGCCTCCATTCTATTTTATAAGATTTTAGTTGAAAATATCGTTTAGATAATCGGTAACCTGTGTTGTGCCGTCTGACAGTCCTTTGTGTATCTTTCTGGAAAAATCGGAAAGAATGCTTCCGCGGCGTCCGGAAGGGGGCGCTTCTCTTGCTTCTGTGTGTATGTTCTGAGGCGGATTCAGAGATGCAAAATCTACTGATCCGAGAGTGAAGAGAAGGAAAAGAGCCACAATCACTCCGGTGGCGGCGCGGAGACCGCAGTAAAACATCTGCATACGGTACGAGGTGTGTTTTACAGCCTTCTGCGCCTGGATTTCAGGAGAAGCTGCTTTTTTTAAAATCTGTTCCTGCAGATAAGCAGGCGCAGATGCGGTGGGGCGCTGTTCTTCGTTTGATATAAGTTCATTCAGACAGAAGTCGCAGTTACTCAGATGCTCCAGAAGCATAATTGTTTCATCTGTTGTCATAGAGCCGTTTTGGAAATTTTCTTTTTCTTGTTCGGTTATGTGCATCTAATCACTCCTTTCCAGCATTTTTTTCAACATAGCCTTTGCCCGGTAAAGCTGCGTCTGAATGGTTTTGGGATTTTTCCCTTTTTGCCGTGCAATCTCTGCCACAGAAAGCTCATTGCAGAAATGAGCGGCTGCGACCTCCCGATAAGGGCTTTTCAGACTCATACAGAGATTTTCCACTTCTTTGTCAGATGCTGTAAGAAGACAGGTTTCTTCCGGGGAGGAACCGTTATCTGCAATCTGTGAAAAATATGTGTCTTCTGTTGGAATGGTACGCCGTCCGGCTGCTTTTAAATAGTCCAGACATTTCCGCACGGCTATCTTACTGAGCCATGCTTTTTCATACATACCATCAAAACGGGAAAGATTTTTGTAGGCGGACAGAAACACTTCCTGTGTCAAATCCTCAGCGTCAAAGGGGTTGCCGATTGATTTCAGACATATGGAATATATTAAGTTTTGATACTGCTCTATTAAATATGCCAGATATTCTTCCTGTGAAATGTGATCAGCCCCTTTCTCTACCCGTTCACTTACTATAACGCGGCAGTGGGCGGGAAGACTTCAGAATCAGTAAATTATTTTCATTAAAATATTCTGGGCATAATCTCCGAACTTTTCGCCAAAGAGATTTAAGCCTCCCACATAGTGCGCGTCTTCTTTTACTCCAAGCTTAAAAGAGATATACGGGTTATCCCGGAGAGAAAAATCAGACAGAGTAAGCGGGGAGAAAAATTCTCCGTCCAGAAAAGTTCCTTCTTCTGTAATAGAAAGAGACTTCAATACGCCGAACTGAGTCATGTTGTTATCCCACCACTGCGGCGTCTGTTTTCCCTTGCGTCCGCCGTAGTCTCCCGGAGAAGTGAAAAAGCCGATTTCTTTTCCGTTGATCCAGAAGGTGATGTCAGATTTCCAGGAATTGTTATATCCGGGGGCTTCAGAGCAGATTTCCATAGAAAATTCCAGAGATTTAATGTGTTTTAATTTCTGCATCTGAATATTTGGAAAACGATATTCCAGATACCCCTGGGTAAACCAGAGAATCTGCGCCGTATGTTTTTCCGGGCTGTAAAAGCCGTATACGCTGTCCTCAGAAGAGAGAAAAGTATTTTCTGAGGCGATTCCGCAGGGCGCCGTAATTTTGCAGTCAAAATAGTTGCCGATAGGCATGGTTTCCGTATAAATGTTATCTTTTGGAAAATTTTCCTGCTGATTGAGGAGAGTCATAGTAACCTGATTGATCTTCAGACCGCATACCCGCTGGGAGCCGCGAAGTCCGGGCATGGACTGTGTGATCACGATGCCGGAATCTTCCAGAACCCTTATATGCAGGGCGGTACTGGAAATGGGGATTCCCATTTTTTCGGAAATCTCGCTGATATTTAATGGTTTTTCTCTCAGAATATCCAGAATTTCAAGACGGACATTGGAAGAGAGGGCTTTTGCAACTTTTGAAATCTGCTCTTTTTCAGAAAAATCCAGTTCAATGTGTTCTTTCATGTACTTATCCTACCTTTTAAACGAAGTTTCGTTCCTTTGTTACAGGAAAAGTATACCATGAAAGGGAAAAACATTCAAGTTTTATGTAATAAAGTTTTTGTAACAATGTAACAAAAATGGAAGTTTATTACAGTGCAAATGTAACAAAAAGCGATTATATAGGGTGAAATACACAAAAATCATATTGACATTGCAAAAAAATAATGTATAATTGGAAAATAAGAAGAGAAAAATTACATAAAAAATGAAATTAATAACTCCGGAGAAAAAAAGAATAATAAAAACTTACAAATATCATGTAATTAATTAAAGGAGGATATTCACATGAAAACAAAAAAAACGATCAGTTCTCTTATGGCGGGAGCCGCAGCGTGTTCCATGCTTCTTACAGGAGTCGGCTCACAGGGCGTGACAGAAGTAAAAGCAGACGATAAGGTACAGATTCGCTTCCTGAATGGATTTACAGGCGGCGATGGAGAGTATATGAGAAAAATCACAGACGGTTTCAACGAATCTCAGGACAAATATGAAATTGTGGAGTCTCAGGAAAAAGATCATTACCTGAAATTCAAATCCGGAGAATACGATCTTGTAGTCATTCACGGAGACCGTCTGAAAACTTTTGCAGACGACGGAATGATTCAGGACGTTTCTTCTGTGTATGAAAAAGCAGGAATCGAGCTTACGGATTATCTGGAAGCTGCACAGGAGATTGTACAGGTAGACGGAACGACTTATGCGTTCCCTCTCGATATTCACCCTCTCGTTATGTTCTATAATAAACAGCTCTGCCCGGAAGCGCCTGAGACATATGAGGACATTAAGGCGTTAAACGAAGAGCTTCAGGCAAAAGATCCGAATACATATGCAATGGGGATTCCGGGACTTGGACTTGTTGAATATTATTACATGACCCTGGCGAATCAGAACGGAATCGAGCTTCAGGACGGAGAAGCCTTAAAATTCGATACAGAAGAATTTGCAGATGCACTTATGACTTATCATGATATGATTTTCACAGATAAGGTAAGTCCTTCCAAATTAGGTCTTGACGGAGAATTTAAGACTTTTGTACAGGACGAGGAAAGCGCAGGCGGAACGCAGACAGCAATCGCTCTTACAGGTCCGTGGTACTATCAGGCAGCAAAAGAAAAATACGGAGATGATCTTGGGATTGCACCTGTTCCAACACTTGGAAAAGAGAAAGCCGTATATGGAAACGCACATACGATCGCAGTTCCTTCCCGTGTAGAAGATGAGGAAGTCCTTGACGGTATTGCAGAGTTTATGAAATATCTCTACACACCGGAGAACCTGATCAACTGGGCAGATGCAGGACAGGCTCCTACACATATCGCAACAATGGAGGCTATTCAGAAAGAGGCAGATAAATATCCTCTGGCATGTGCGAACTACGAGCAGTTTGAAAACTGCAAAATCGCTCCTCAGGTGTACAACGTAGGAGAGCAGTTAAAATGCTTAAATGAAAATGTATTTAATATGGTAGTATCTACAGAAGACCTTACAAAAGAAGACCTTATGAAAGAACTGGAAAAAGCGACAAAGACAGCGCAGCAGGTAGCAGAAGGCTTCTGATAAAAGGAAAGGCGATGAGGGAGGGCTTTGTCCTCCCTTTTTAAAACTGCCTGCATTTTGAAAGGAATGATAACAATATGAAAGTAAGTAAATGGAAATCCACAATGTTTATTGCTCCCTTTCTTGTGTGCTTCGGGCTTTTCTGGCTGGCTCCTTTTGTATATGGAATTTATATGAGCCTTCATAAGCTGTCCCTCACAAGGGGGAATATGGGATTTATCGGACTTCAGAATTTCCTGGATCTGTTTAACAGAGATTCCATGTACTCGGAAGCGTTTTTTCTGGGATTAAAAAATACGGTGATCTTTGTTCTTGTAAGCGTACCTCTTCTTGTGCTTGTAAGCCTTATCCTTGCGCTTCTGGTTGATAATCTTCCGAAAAAAGTACAGGGATTTTTCAGAACCATTTTCTTTATGTCATACGCAGTTTCCGTTACTTCTGTATCTGCGATCTTTGTGTGGCTTTTCAGTGGAAACGGCGGCTTTATCAATAATATGCTTGTAAAAATGCACATCATCAGTCAGCCGGTGCCCTGGCTGGAAGCGCAGCCCTTTGCCCTGATCGTACTTGTAATCACCACGATCTGGTGGACCATCGGATTTAATATGATGCTTTTTATTAATGCCTTAAACGGAATCGATACTGCGCTTTACGAGGCGTCCGCCATTGACGGAGCTAATTTCTGGAATCAGTTTAAATCCATTATTTTTCCGGGAATTAAAAGTGTATTTGCCTTTGTAACACTAACAACTGTAATTGCATCTTTTAATGTATTCGGACAGCCGCAGTTAATTACAAAGGGCGGTCCCACACAGAGTACAAAATCTCTGATCATGGTGATCCAGCAGACAATTTTTGACGGAAATAATCTTGGAATGGGAACGGCAATGGCGCTTTTAATGGGAGTAGTTGTCATGATTTTTGCGCTTCTCCAGAATTTCCTTACAAGAGAGAAAAAAGAACTGAAGGGAGAGAAATCATTATGAAGCATTCCAGAAAAATTAATATTGTATTAGTTGCCATTGCGGCTGTCATTGCTTATTTCTGTTTGATTCCCCTGTTGTTCATGGTATTTACAAGTTTTAAGGGAATGTCGGAGTCCATATCTTCCTCAACTCTTCTTCCGAAGGTGTGGACAATGGAAAATTACACCAGTCTTCTGGCAGATGTGGCGACAGCGCCTGTATTTCGCTGGCTGGCTAATACGGCGATCATCACCTGCATCGGAACGCTCTGTGTTCTGGCTGTTGATATTCTGGCAGCGTATGCCCTTTCCAGACTTCACGTTCCCTTTGCGGGAAAAATTATAACAATGATCATCTGGGTAATGACCATTCCGGGAATTGTAACCCTGTTTCCTTCTTTTTATATGTTTAAAAATCTGGATCTGTTAAATACGTATGTTCCTCTGATACTTCCCTATACCTCAAATGCAATGGGCGTATTTCTGATCTATAATTTCCTGAAAGACTTCCCGGTTGCTCTTGAGGAGGCGGCGATCATTGACGGGGCTTCTCTGTTTACGGTTCTTAGAAAAGTAATTTTTCCGTCCATTAAACCGGTTGTCATGACACTTGGCTTTATCACATTCTTGAATATTTATAATGATTATCTCTGGCCGTCCATTGCTATTCAGAGCAATGAGATGAAGACAGTGACGGTAGGAATCGGTTCCCTTGTTCTGGGCGCAAACTTTGTTGATCCGGGCGTGATGATGGCTGCGACGGTATTTGCTGTTTTCCCTGCACTCGTGCTGTTTTTGATGGTAAATAAATATATCGTAAAGGGAGTTACAAATGTTGGAATTAAGTAAAGGGCTTGGTTTAAAAAGAGGAGTAAGAGAACCGGGAGTATATAAAGCCGGGGATATTTATATGAGAGACCCGTTTCTGTTTACAGATACAAAAAGAGGACTGTATTTTCTTTTCGGAACGAATATGGGAATCTGTGACGGCGCTGCCAATGTAGACCCGTATTTTGAAGTGTATGTGAGCAGGGACAGGAAAAATTTTGAAGGCCCGTTTGTGGCGTTTCAGCCGGAAAAAGGCTTCTGGGGAGTCCGCAATTACTGGGCGCCGGAGGTGCATGAATATAAGGGCAGTTATTATATGTTTGCCACTTTTAAAGGCGGGATCGGGGAGGACAGAGGGACAGCAGTTTTAAAGGCAGACTTGCCGGAAGGTCCTTACTATCCGCACAGCATAGGGCACGTTACTTTAAAAGGGCATGAATGTCTGGACGGAACGCTTTATGTGGAAGACGGGCAGCCTTGGATCGTATTCTGTCATGAGTGGACAGAAATGTATTTTGGAACGATAAAGGCGCTTCCTCTGACAGAAGATTTAAAAGAGGCAGTTTCTGCAGAACCTGTTGTGATCGTAGATACAGAGAAGGACGAGATTCCCTGGATCCGTCAGATGAAAGACCCGAGAGTATGTAAGACGGGGTATCTCACAGATGCGCCATTTTTCCATAAAATGAAAAACGGAACGCTGGTAATGCTCTGGTCCAGCTATTCTGTAAAGGGCTATCAGGGAAAGGGAAGCGGAGGCTATGTAGTGGCAGTATGCGAAAGTCCCTCCGGTTCCATAAAAGGTCCCTGGCATCATAGAAAAGAACTGCTTTTAGATGAAAATACAGGACATTCATCTCTTTTCAGAAGCCTGGAAGGAGAGCTGTATCTGATTTCGCACGGAAACGATACTCTTCATGGGCAGGAGTATCCTGTTATGTTTCAGGTAAAAGAGGGAGAACATCTGGAGATTATAAAAGAGTAGAGGAGAGATGACAATGTATCGCAGTGAATATCCAAGACCGGAATTTAAAAGAGAGGAATGGCTGTCTTTAAACGGACAATGGGATTTTTGCTTTCCGGGAGAAGAAATGCGCAAAATAGAAGTTCCTTTTGTATTTCAAAGTGAAATGAGCGGTATTCATGAAAACAGAATGTGTGATTCCGTTACTTATAAAAGAAGTTTCTGTGTTCCGGATAAATGGAAGGGAAAAAGAATCCGGATTCATTTCGGAGCGGTAGATTACGCCTGCAGTGTTTTTATCAATGAAAAAAAAGTGGGCAGCCATCAGGGCGGAAATACGCCGTTTTCTTTTGACATAACAGAAGAGCTTACGTGGAAGAAAGAAGAAATCTGCGTACAGGTGTGGGATCCGTGCAGAGACGAGACGATTCCCAGAGGAAAACAGTTCTGGAAAAAAGATCCGGATTCTATCTGGTACACAAGAAGTACGGGAATCTGGCAGAGCGTTTTTATAGAGCCTGTGTCAGAAGTACATTTTTCCTATATCCGTTTTACCCCGGATATTGACAGAGGAACAGTGGAGGTTAAATTTAAGGCAGCGGGATTAAAAGAAAAAATAGGCGGTTGTCATGCGGAATTTGCAATTATATTTAAAGAAAGAGAAGTGTTCCGGGGCGGTATGGAGCTTTTAGAGGATTACGGACGCATGGAAATTTCTCTTTTTGACCGCCATATTTTCCGCACTATGAATCATGACGGCGGCTGGTGCTGGTCACCGGAGTCCCCGAACCTTTTTGATGTGAGCGCAGCTCTTGTAAAAGAAGGGGAGACGATCGACCAGGTATGTACTTATTTCGGAATGCGTAAAATCGAACAGAAAAACGGAATGGTATACTTAAATAACAGACCGTATTACCAGAAATTGATTCTGGATCAGGGCTACTGGCCCGGCTCTCTTATGACGGCACAGGACGAACAGGATTTTGTAAAAGATATTGAGATGGCGAAGGCGATGGGATTTAACGGCTGCAGAAAGCACCAGAAAGCAGAGGATCCTGTGTTTTTATATTATGCAGACAGAATCGGCTTTCTTGTGTGGTCGGAAATCAGTGCCTGCGCTTCCTATTCGCTGGAAGCGTCTCAGAGAACTGTGACAGAGTGGGGCGAAGCTATTCAGAGAGATTATAACCACCCCTGTATTGTTGCCTGGGTCGTGTTAAATGAAAGCTGGGGCGTTCCGAATATCTGTTTTGATAAACGTCAGCAGGCACATTCCCTCGCTCTTTATTATAATGCAAAATCTATGGATACGACACGTCTTGTGATTTCCAATGACGGCTGGGAAATTACAAAAACAGATATTTGTGCAATACATAATTACGCGCATGGAGAGCAGAGCGAGCCTGTGAAACAGGAGATTTTCAGAAAAACTCTGTCCACAAAAGAGGATATATTAAAGGCGCAGCCGGCAGGACGTCAGATTTACGCAGACGGTTTTGGTCATCAGGGAGAGCCGGTTCTTCTGACAGAATTTGGAGGCCTGGCTTACGCAAAAGACAGGGAAAAAGGCTGGGGCTATACTACCATTGAAAACGAAGAGGAATTTCTGGAAGTGTACGGAAGAATTTTAAAAGATATAGCGGATTCGGAAATCCTTTTCGGTTTCTGCTATACCCAGCTCTGCGATGTGGAGCAGGAGGTAAACGGACTTCTCACTTACGACAGAAAGTATAAAGTGGCGCCGGAAAAAATCAAAGCAATCAACGATTCCGTACGGAAGGATTATTTATAAAGGAAGATAGCAGTTTGTCTTAGAGAAAATAGCGCTTAAGGCAGACTGCTATTTCTTTATGCAAAGAGGAACTACTTGCGAATCTTTTTTTCAGGGGATATACTGGTATTGTGATGCCGGGAGCGGAGAATACCCGGCGGATTGTATCACTATGAAGTAGATATTATATGGAAGGAATTTTTCAGAAAAGAGGTAAAATATGATGGGAACAAGACGTTTATATTATGAAAATGTATATATAAAGGAATTTGACGCAGAGGTTTTACAGTGCAGAGAAGGCAAAAACGGTTATGAGATTATTCTGGACGAGAGCGCTTTTTACCCGGAGGGAGGCGGTCAGCCCTGTGATACTGGAAGTCTTGGAGATGCAGAAGTGAAGGATGTACAGGAAAAAGACGGGGAGCTGATCCACTATACAGATAAGGCGCTGGAAGAAGGGGCTAAGGTTCATGGGGAAATCAACTGGGAGCGCCGTTTTGACCTGATGCAGCAGCACTCCGGTGAGCATATGGTAAGCGGTCTTGTACATGAGAAGTACGGATATAATAATGTAGGATTTCATATGGGAAGCGATGTGATCACCATTGATTTCAGCGGAGTTCTGGACGAGGAACAGCTACAGGAAATTGAGGACAGGGTAAATGAAAAAATCTGGGAAAATGCGCCGGTTCAGATTACATACCCTTCCGGGGAAGAACTGGAAAACATTCCTTACAGAAGTAAAAAAGAATTAACAGGTCAGGTACGTATTGTGGAATTTCCGGGAACAGACATCTGCGCCTGCTGCGGAACTCATGTGACGCATACAGGGGAAATCGGAGCCGTCAAGTTTCTGTCTGTTGTGAAATTCCGCCAGGGAGTGCGCGTGGAAATGATAAGTGGCAAACGCGTCATCGATTATTTTTCAAAGATAGCAAAGGAAAACAGTAAGGTATCGGTTCTTCTTTCCGCAAAACCGCAGGAGACCTCCAAAGCAGTGGAGCGCCTTCAGGAAGAAAATTTCCGCTTAAAAGGCAAAATCCTTGATATGGAAGAGGAGATTTTTAAGGCAGAGTCAGAAAAATGGGAAGGTGCCGGAAGCGTTCTGATTTTTAAGAAAAATATGGAGGCGGACAGTGTGAGAAAACTCACGGACGCCGTGATGCAGACCTGCTGCGGCTGCTGCGCCGTTTTTTCTGATAACGGAGACGGGACATATAAGTATGCGATGGGAGAAAAAGACGGAAATCTCCGTGAGTTTACAAAAGAAATGAACCAGGCGTTAAATGGAAGAGGCGGAGGAAAGCCATTCTTTGTCCAGGGATCTGTTTCTGCTTCTGAGGAAGAAATCCGAAAGTTTTTTGAGAGGTGATAAAAATGTTTGGAGAATGCCATGCGCATGTGATCATGAACGGAATGAATTATAAAGAGGCAGTCAGCCTTCATAAAAACGGAGTGCAGGACAGGATTATTCACCACTGTTTTCGGGAGTATCAAAAACGAGGAATTACATTTATCAGGGACGGCGGAGATGCGCTTGGAGTTTCTGGCAGGGCAAAGAAACTTGCCCCGGAATATGGAATTGACTATCGTTCTCCCATTTTTGCTATTCACAGAGAGGGACATTACGGAAGCATTGTGGGAAAATCCTACACCACCATGAAGGAGTATCACGCCCTTGTTCTCGAGGCAAAAAGAGAGGGCGCGGATTTTATCAAGATTATGACAACCGGACTTCTTGATTTTAACGATCAGGGGAAAATTACGGGAACTCCCCTTCCGGCAGATGAGGTAAAAGAGCTGGTACATATTGCACATGGAGAGGGACTGGCTGTCATGAGCCATACAAATGGAGTATATGGAGTCAGAGCTTCTATTGAAGCGGGAATGGACAGCATCGAACATGGAAATTATATCGACGAAGAAACCATAGAGATGCTCGCGCAGAGCGGGGCTGTGTGGACGCCTACTCTTGTGACTGTGAGAAATCTTTTAGGCTGCGGAAGATATGAGGATAAAGTTCTTCTTCCGATCATAGAAACGGGAGAGCAAAATTTAAGACTTGCTTTTGAAAAAAAGGTGAATGTGGCTCTCGGAAGCGACGCCGGAGCATACATGGTTTTTCATGGACAGGGAATTTATGATGAATATGTGACTTTCTGTGAAATCCTCGGGGAGACAGAGGAAATGAAGGAGTGGATACAGAGAGGAGAGGATATAATAAAAGAGAGATTTAAAACATAATAACATAATTTATTGAATAATAATATTTAAAATGTTATTATGAAAAAATAATGTTAGTAATAGGAGGAGGAATATGAAGCAGCAGTTAAGTAATATGTTGGGAATAAATGTCAAAAGTGAGAAAATTGAAAAATTACCGTCTCTTCCTGTTTATTTGGCTGTGAGAGAAATAGAATGGATAAGCGGAGATGATTTTCAATTTGTTCTGATTCATATTTCCGGGGACGATTCATTTCGTATTTCCGCATTAAAAAAACAATATGTGAAGTACAGGGAAGCGTTTCATTGTCAGGCAGCTTTTGATTTTCCGTGCATGACAAAACAGCAGCGAACTGCGTTAATCCGGGAAAAAATTCCGTTTATCTCTTTGCCGGAACAGATTTATCTTCCGTTTTTGGGAATTGTCCTGAGCGAGTCATTTCCAAAACCAAAGATAATTGATAAGGATAAAATGATGCCGGCAACACAGCAGTTGTTTCTGTACTTACTTTATCAGAAAAAAAATATCTCTGTATCTAAATCTGATGTGGCAGAGGCAATGGGGCTTACGAGGACTTCTATTACAAGAGCCTCGGAACAGTTACTTGCAATGGACTTGATTATTGAAGAAAAAAAGGGAAAGTCGATTCAAATGAAAAAAAAATTTGAAGGACGAGAATATTACGAGAAAGCAAGACCTTACCTCATCAATCCGGTTCAGAAAAAAATTACAGTGCGGGAGAAAGAGTTGAAGGAAAAATACTTATATGCAGGAGAGTCTGCGCTCAGTTTCTGTTCTATGTTAAATCCACCAAGAAAGCCGGTGAGGGCTGTTTATAAAGGAAACGATGAAATAAAAGAATTAAGAGAAGTTGATGAGCGGTGGGAAACAGAGACAGTAATTCAGTTAGAATTGTGGAAATATGATCCGTTTCTTTTTTCAGAGACAGATGTGGTAGACCCGGTTTCTTTAATCTGTTCTCTGATGGAAGAGGAAGATGAGCGAGTGGAAATGTGTCTGCAAGAATGTCTGGAGGGAATAAAATGGTAGCAGGAATTGAATCATTCAGAAAAAAGTTTCGTGATTTTTCAGATTGTTATACTGTGATTGGCGGAGCATCATGTGATATATTAATGGAAGAAGCAGATTTGGATTTTCGTGCAACAAAGGATATTGATCTGATTTTGATTTTGGAAGATAAATCGGAAGAATTTGTGCGGATATTTTGGGAATATATTAAAGAAGGCAAGTACAGATGTGGCTGGAGAAACAGCCAGAATGTGCATTTCTACCGTTTTACAGAACCAACAGAGGGTTATCCTGTGCAAATTGAGCTGTTTTCCAGAAATCCGGGTTATCATCTGGAGATTCCACAGGGGATTATTCCTGTTCATATTAGTGATGAGGTATCAAGTTTATCAGCTATCCTTTTGAATGACGAATATTATGAGTTTATGCAGCGGGGAAGAAGAAATATAGATGGAATTGCTGTTTTGGAAGCGGAATATCTGATACCGTTTAAAATGTTTGCATGGCTGGATCTTACAAGAAGAAAAGATTCAGGAGAACATGTAAATGAGCGCGATTTAAAGAAACATAAAAATGATGTTTTCAGACTTTTGCAGATTGTGGATACCAGTAAGAATGTACATACAGAAGGAAAGGTAAAAGAAAATATTATCCAGTTTATAAAAGAGATGGAACAGCAGGAAATCCGAACTGCTCAGTTCGGGCTGCCATATGGAAAAGAAGAAGCATTAGGATTTTTGAGGGAACTATATCAAATTGAAAATCATATAGAATATTGATAAAACTACAGACCGCCGAATTGGCGGTCTGTTTGTCTATCCTCTGTTCTGTGCCTCCACAAGATGGGCAGCGCCATAAATTTCACGAAGTTTCGGTTTTTCGATTTTTCCGGTTGGATTTCTCGGTACGTCTGCAAAGAAAATTTTTCTGGGGCGTTTATATCGCGGAAGCTGGCGGCAAAAGAGATTGATTTCTTCTTCTGTGCAGGTGCAGCCCGGTTTCAGGGAAATGATAGCTGCGGAAATTTCCCCGAGACGTTTATCGGGAAGTCCGATGACTGCCACATCATGGATATTTTCGTTTGTCCGCAGGAAATCCTCAATCTGAACGGGATAAATATTTTCCCCTCCGCTTATGATTACGTCCTTCTTTCTGTCTACCAGGAAGAGGAAGCCGTCCTCGTCCTCCATCGCCATGTCTCCTGTATAAAGCCAGCCGTCATGAAGCACTTCTTTCGTAGATTTCGGATCGTTATAGTAGCAGACCATAACGCCGGGACCTTTTACGGCAAGCTCGCCGGTTTCTCCCTGTTTTACGGGATTTCCGTTTTCATCAATTACTTTTGTCTCCCAGCCGTAGCCTGCTTTTCCGATGGCTCCGACTTTGTGGATATTTTCCACGCCGAGATGTACGCAGCCGGGACCTATGGACTCGCTTAAGCCGTAGTTGGTGTCGTACTGGTGATGTGGGAAATACTGTTTCCAGTGTTTAATAAGGCTTGGGGGAACAGGCTGTGCGCCGATGTGCATGAGCCGCCACTGCTCCAGCTGATACATTTCCAGCTTTAATTTTCCACTGTCAAGGGCGAGCAGAAGATCCTGCGCCCAGGGAACGAGAAGCCACACAATGGTACATTTTTCTTCAGATACAGCGCGGAGGATAAATTCCGGGTTTGCACCTTTTAAGAGAACGGCTTTTCCGCCTGTCAGAAGACTTCCAAACCAGTGCATCTTGGCTCCTGTGTGATAAAGGGGCGGAATGCAGAGAAAGACATCATCTTTTGTCTGGTGATGATGGTGCTGTTCTGTTTTTGCCGCGTGTAAAAGTGCCTGGTGTGTGTGAAGGATCGCCTTTGGAAAACCGGTTGTGCCGGAGGAAAAATAAATGGCTGCATAGTCTTCGTCGTCTACATCTACTTTCGGAGACTGGCTGGAGCAGTTGGCAGTGTGCATGGTGTAATCCTCGGCAAAGCCGGGGCAGCCGTCTCCCACGTAGTAAAGAAGGCGGTGTTTTCCGATTTCATCTGCGACTTCCTCCACACGTCCGATAAATTCCGGACCAAATACAAGAATGTCCACCTCTGCAAGATCAAGGCAGTACTGGATTTCTTCAGCGGAATACCGGAAGTTTAAAGGGACGGCAAGCGCCCCTGCTTTTAAAATGCCAAAATAAATGGGAAGCCATTCCAGGCAGTTCATAAGAAGAATTGCGACTTTATCTCCTTTTTTTACGCCCCGCTCAAGAAGGAGGTTGGCAAAGCGGTTTGCCTTTTCATTAAATACGTTCCAGGTAATCTCTCTTCTGTAATAAGGAGCGCGTACCGGCTCGATCAGTTCAAATTCTTTCCAGGTAACGCGTCTTGTTTCCGGCATTTCCGGGTTGATTTCTACAAGACAGACATCATCGCCGTAGAGACGGCAGTTTTTTTCTAATATATCAGTAAGCGGCATAATAAATCTTCCATTCCCTTTCTTATATATTTCCTGTGATACAACAGGAAATCAACGCTTTAACGCGACAAAGTTCTGATAATGTTCATCATACCGGATTTTCCGGGGAATGTCAACCAATTTCCGCCATTTCAGCAGAGAAATCTTTTGCAGGGAAAAAGTTATATCCCCAGAAGATAAGCGGCATTTTCCCAGAGAATCTGCTGCTTTTCTTTTTCAGAAAGTCCTGTAAGGCTTTTTAATTTTTCCACGCAGTCTTTCTGGTAAGTCCAGGGAGCATCTGTGCCGAAAAGAACCTTATCTGCGCCGTGGAGATGGATCATTCTTGTAAACTGTTCTTCTTCCATATGCATAATAGAGTAGGAAGTGTCGAAGTATACATTTTTTCCGCAGAGTTTTTCTTCTGCTTCCTTATAATTGCCGTTGCTTCCCATATGAGCCAGGATCAGTCTGGGAGGAGCGGTGTCCTCAAGAACATGGAGGATCATATCCGGGGAGCAGAATGCCTCGTCCGGTGTGTAAGGGTCGTCTCCCGCATGGGTGAGGACGGAAAGACCAAGTTCAGAGGCGGCATAAATGATCCGCATATATCGAATATCGTCAAAATATACGCCCTGATAGTTGGGGTGAAGCTTAATGCCCTGAAAACCTTCTCTTTTTATCAGTTTTAAAATGTCTTTATAATTGTCGCAGACAGGGTGAAGCCCTGCAAAAGAAATAAGACGGAGAGAAGTATTTTCTGCATATGTTTCATTGATTTCCGAGGCGAAACGGATAATAGAATCTGTCTGCTGCGGGTTTGTGACAACAGGCAGGATCACGCTTACGTCCACGCCGCTTTTTTCCATAGAATCGAGAAGCCCTGCGGCAGTTCCGTTCATGCTGGGTGTGTGGTTAATTACAGAGGCAAGCTTTGGCACTGCCTTTTCTGCAACCTTATCCGGGAAAATATGTGTATGAAAATCTATGATCATAATAAAAGCCTCCTGTTTTGTGTAGATTCTTTCGCGCTTTGCACTGATACCATTATAAAACAAAATTTTTTCAGTTTCAATCAGGGAAAAAGAATGGTAAAATAAAAATATGAGTAAACAGAGGCAGGAGGCGTAAACATATGTATCGTATATTAATAGTGGAGGACGATGAGACAATAGCAGGTCTTGTGCAGAAGCATCTTCAATCCTGGGGGTATCAGGTGGACTGTGTGAGTGATTTTTCCAATGTGCTTCGGGAATTTGTACAGAAAGACCCGCAGCTTGTTCTTCTTGACTTAAAGCTTCCTTTTTATAATGGATTTCACTGGTGCGAGGAAATCAGGCGGATTTCGCAGGTTCCTGTTTTATTCTTATCCTCTGCGGCAGACAACATGAATATGGTTATGGCAATGAGCCGGGGAGCAGACGATTTTATTGCAAAGCCTTTCGACCTTGACGTGCTTGCCGCGAAGGTGCAGGCAGTGTTAAGGCGGACATATGCTTTTGGGAAAAATTCAAATCTTCTGGAATGCGGGGGCGTGATCTTAAATCTTGGAAACGGAACCCTCCAATATAATGGAGAAAGCGTGGAGCTTACAAGAAACGAGCTGCGGATTCTCCAGATTTTAATGGAACACGCGGGAAAAATCGTATCGAGGGACGATATTATGACACATCTCTGGGAAAACGACAGCTTTGTGGACGACAATACCCTGACAGTCAATATGACCCGCCTTCGTAAGAAGCTGGAAGGTATGGGGCTTTCTGATTTTATTGTGACAAAAAAAGGAATGGGATACATGGCGCAGGGAGGAATTGCATGAAATATCTCAGAGAATATGCAGGAAGAATAAAAAAAACTGCTCTGGCATTTTTTCTCTGCTGTTTTACAGCAGGCTGTGTGGCGTTTCTCTATGACCTTCCGGCAGAACCGGTGATTTACGGCGGAATCTTATGCACGCTTATCATGCTTCTTTTTTTCTGGGACGGATACCGGAAATACGTAAGACGAAGAGAAACTCTTCAGCAGATTTTAGATAACAGTTTTCTGGAGGAAAAAATGTTTCCGGAGCCTCTTGACGAGACAGAGAAACTTTATCAGGAAATCGTGAAAAATTTTAACAGCCTTCGAATGAAAGCAGAAGGTGGAAAACTTCGTTTTTATGAGGAGCTGACGGATTATTATACCATGTGGGTGCATCAGATCAAAACGCCTATTTCCGCGCTCCGTCTTCTTTTGCAGGAAAATAAAGAAGAAAATAAGGCGGCGCTTTCCGAGCTTTTTAAAATTGAGCAGTATGTGGAAATGGTTCTCGGGTATCTGCGGACAGAAGACATATCAGCAGATATGAGCTTTCAGGAGTATGAGCTGGACGGGCTGATAAAAGAGCAGATACATAAGTATGCCAGAATCTTTGTGGGGAAAAAGCTGACGCTTCATTATGAAGGAGTGGAGGAACGCATTCTCACAGACGGAAAATGGCTTGGATTTGTGATCGGGCAGATTTTTTCCAATGCCTTAAAGTACACAAGGCAGGGAGGGATTTCCGTTTATATGAGCCCGGACAGAGCCCATACACTTGTCATTGAAGACACGGGGATCGGAATCCGTCAGGAAGACCTTCCGAGGGTGTTTGAAAAGGGATTTACCGGGCATAATGGCAGAGAGGATAACCGTTCCACAGGGATCGGACTTTACCTCTGCGTAAAAATCATGAAGAAATTAAATCATGAGATTACCATAGAATCCACCCCTGGAAAAGGTACGAAGGTCTATCTTTTCCTGGGAAGAAAAACGCTTGATATGTATTAACAGGAGGACTTATGAAAGAAGGGTATCAGTCAAATTATGAGAAGGTTCTGGAAATGTGGCGCCAGAATTTTCTGGAAATGGATCAGGAAGCGTTAATAAAAAAATTTCATCTGGAAGCAGACGGGGAGAATCTTTATCTTGTATATTTTTCGAAAAAACTGAAAATCAGCAGAGTAACAGGAAAGATCTCCTATGTGGAGGAGCCGGAGAGAAAGCCGGGATTTGACACTTCCATTACCATATACAATATGTTTCACTATGCCTGTGAAACGCCTGTGGAATCGGGAAAGCTTGTGCCCTTCCGTGAAGTAAAGCGCGTATATCCTTTTGAGGCGGCGTATAAGAGAACGATTCTCAAACGGTTTTCAGAAACCTTTTCCGGTCATGTAAAGGAGCTTTCAAAAGCGTGTGAGGCGCTTGGCGGAACGAGGCTTCCTCAGGGGGATGCAGGATACGTGCTTCCTGTTTTTCCGTTTCTTCATATTGCAGTGCTTTTCTGGGACGGGGACGAGGAATTTGACGCACAGGGAAATATGCTTTTTGATTCGAATATTACAGATTTCTTTCATGAGGAAAATGTAGTATGTGTGGCTGCTGACGCTGTATATTATCTTACACTGGAGGCAGGAATGGAAGGGGAGGAAATTTACGCTTCCCTGCCCACAGAGGCAGATTCTTTCTCCAACCTTACAGAAATGTAAGGATAAGGCTTAAATTGTAACCCGGGTCTATGGAAACAGGCTCCGGGTTTTCTTATACTATAAGCATGGAATGAAAAACAGAGAGGAGAAAGAATATGTCATTACTGGAAGTAACAAACGTAAAGAAAATATACAGTACAAGATTTGGCGGCAATAAAGTACAGGCATTGTCAAACGTCACATTTTCCGTGGAGGAGGGAGAATTTGTGGCGATCATGGGAGAGTCGGGAAGCGGAAAAACAACGCTTTTAAATATTCTGGCGTCTCTTGACCGTCCAACAGAGGGTGAGGTGCTTCTTGAGGGAAAAAGCATCGTTCACCTTACAGAAAAGGAGATTTCCGCATTCCGAAGAAAAAACTTGGGTTTTGTATTTCAGGATTTTAATCTTCTGGATACCTTCAGTCTCCGGGATAATATTTACCTTCCCCTTGTCCTCGCAGGAGAAAACTACAGGGAGATGGAGCAGAAAATACGCCCCATTGCACAGGCGCTTCGCATTACGGACATTCTGGAAAAATATCCCTATGAGGTTTCCGGCGGACAGAAGCAGAGGGTGGCAGTTGCCAGGGCTCTTATCACAGAGCCGAGGCTGATCCTTGCAGACGAGCCGACAGGAGCGCTTGATTCTAAAGCGGCTTCCCTTCTTTTATCCATGTTCGGAGAAATCAATGAGGCGGGACAGACTATTCTTATGGTAACGCACAGCGCCCAGGCTGCGAGTCATGCCTCACGTGTACTTTTTATTAAGGACGGCGAGGTGTTCCACCAGATCTACAGAGGAGGAAAAACACGCCAGGAAATGTACCAGATGATTTCCGACACTCTGACAATTCTGACGACAGGCGGTGAGAATCATGCGTAAAGGATTATTTTTAAAGCTGGCAGTCAGCAATATCAAAAGAAATAAAGGGACGTATATTCCGTATATGCTTACCTGTATCTGCTGTATCGCCATGACGTACATGATGTTTTTTGTAACGCAGAGCAAGGATTTATCAGAGATGGTCCCCAACAGCGCGATCGTGACAAGCATTATGTTTCTGGGGATTGCCGTGATTTATATTTTTTCCTTTATCTTTCTTCTGTACAGCAACAGTTTTGTCATGAAGAGGCGGCAGAAGGAAATCGGTCTTTACAATATTCTGGGACTGGAAAAGGGGCACATTATGAAGATGATGGCTGTGGAGACGCTTTTCACTTCCGTTATCAGCATCATCGGAGGAATTGCAGTGGGGATCCTTGGAAGCAAGCTTGCGCTTCTGCTTCTTCTTAAAATCCTTCACGTGCCTGCACAGCTTGGCTTTTATGTGTGCGTACCTGGAATTGTCACATGTGCGCTTATGTTCCTGCCGGTTGTGATCGTAACCTTATTCCGGAATATCCACAGAGTACGCTTAAACCAGCCCATCGAGCTTCTGCGCGGGGGAAACACAGGAGAAAGGGAGCCGAAAGCAAAGTGGCTGATGGCGCTTCTGGGATTTATCTGTCTCGGCAGCGGCTATTACATTGCTGTGACAACGGAATCTCCTGTGACAGCTCTTGGAATGTTTTTTGCAGCCGTACTTCTTGTTATGGCAGGCACGTATCTTTTATTTACAGCGGGAAGTATCGCAGTGTTAAAAATGATGCGCTGGAAAAAAAGCTTCTATTATAAGACGAAGAACTTCACAAGCGTTTCCGGTATGCTTTACCGTATGAAGCAAAATGCAATGGGACTTGCGAGTATCTGTATTTTAAGTACGGGAGTTCTTCTTATGCTGTCCACCACGGTTTCTCTGAATATGGGAATTGAGGATTCTTTAAGCAGCATGTTCCCGTATGATGTGGGTTTTACCTTTAATGGCATTTCTCTTGAGGAAGTGCCGGAGATCAGAGAAAAATTTGACGGGATAATAGAAAAGGAACAGATTCCGTATACGGAAAAGACAACGCAGGTCGTTCTTGATACCAGTATTGCCAGAAAAGGCAATGATATGGAAATCATGACAAGAGATTATGATGTTTCTGCATCAGTAGAATATCTGGCGCTCGTTCCTGCGGAGGAATATGAAAGAATCAGTGGGAAAAAGGCGGATATTCAAAAGGGAGAAGTCCTTGCATTTCAGGAAAAAGGCGGAAAGGGCAATCTTACCTTAAACGGAAAAGAATATAAGGTAAAGGAATGGCTCCCTGAGTTTCCTGTAAACAGCAGAGGGGAAAATGCGTTTTATAAGACAACATTAGTTGTTACAATGGAAGATTTTAAAGAAATTGACGCGCTTCAGAAAGAACTCATAGGAGAGGGATACGGAAGGCTGAAGCTGGAGTTTGGTCTTTACATGGACGGCGGAAAAGAAGCGATAATGAAATACGGAAACATTCTCCGGGATAATTTAACACCTGTTGTCTCGACGCTTCAGGGAGAAGATCCTGAAATTGCCCCCTGGCTCACAACGGATATTCGGGAAGAGCATTACAGTTCCTTCTATATAATAAACGGCGGTCTTCTCTTCCTTGGAATTTTCCTCGGATTTATTTTCCTTGTGGGAGCCGGCATGATCATTTATTACAAACAGATGTCGGAAGGATATGAAGATAAAGATCGGTTTGAGATCATGCAGAAGGTGGGCATGAGCCGGAAAGAGGTGAAGTCAGCCATACGAAGACAGATTCTCATGGTATTTTTCCTGCCTCTTCTGATGGCTGTCCTTCATATTATCATGGCGTTCCCTATGATCAGCCGCCTTCTGGCGCTTCTCGGAATGCTGAATACGGAACTTTATATTCTTTGTACTGTCGGTACGATTGCAGTTTTTGCAGTTATTTACGCATTCATTTATATGTGCACGGCGAAGTCTTACTATAAAATTGTGGAGAGGAGAGGGTAACTTACCTCTCCACAGAGCGGGAAAACAGAATCCAGGTACTTATAAAGTAGCAGATAAGCAGCAGGAGCAGAATGCCTCCTGTTGTGAAAATCTGCTTTAATAATATCTCATATCCAATATAGGCGGAAATTTCCGCGGAAATGGACTGGATAAAGTAGGCGAGAAAGGCGATGGAAACAAAAACTGCCGTACAGACAGGGAGTCCGAACCATACGCCAAGCTGTTTTGCCATAAGCTTTCGAATGTTTTTTTCTTCCACACCCTTCTCCAATAGTTTCCAGCATGGATTTTTCCGCTATTTTCATAAGTTTATAAAAGACGCGGTCGTCTGCCCGTTTCGGAACCTCCATTACCTCTGCAATGAGATATTTTTCTTCCAGATGCTCTGCCATGTGAAGGAGGCTGTCCAGATATTTTTTCCGCATTCTCCAGGAAATCTCCTCGCAGCAGAGAAAAAATACCAGCCATGCAGTTAAAATGAAAAGAATGGAGGCGGCAGAATTTCCGCAGGCAAGAAGAAAAAGGGTGAGAAAAAGCATACCGAAAAGGCTGGCGCAGACTGCGGGAAGCTTTGTTTTCAAATAGTTTCCCCTGCTCATAAGGTATACCCCTGCCTGTGCTTTGTTTTTATAAAATCCGAAAGTCCCACAGACGATAATTTATCACGGATTCTTGTAATGTTTACGCTTAGGGTATTATCATCTACGTAAAGCTGATTGTCCCACAGAAAATCAATGATGTCGTTTCTGGAACAGATTTTCCCGGCGTGTTTAAAAAGAAAATACAGGATTTTCAATTCGTTTTTTGTAAGATCTGCCCGCTTTCCCCCGTATTCAAGAAAGCTTCCTTCCAGATGAAGCGCCGCGCCTTTCCACGTAAGGATTTCCTGCTGACCGGATAAATACGCTTTGTTTAAAAGAGAAGAAATTTTGGCGAGAAGGATAGCTGGATTATAAGGCTTTGTGATAAAAGCGTCTCCTCCCAACATAATGCTGTTCAGCTCGTCCATATCTGTATTGCTGCTTGTCACAAAAATGATGGGCATATGGGAAAAGGCGCGAATCTGCGAGCAGATGGAAAAGCCGTCGTTTCCCGGAAGCTTAATATCAAGGATCGCAAGATGGGGCTGAAAGGTCTGCACATATTCGATTGTATTTGGAAAATCTGTCACTGCCTCTGTCTGGTAGCCGTTTCCCGTAAGAAGGTTTTTAAGCTGTGTCTGTATGGTGGGATCGTCCTCGACGATCAGTATTTTAAAATTCATAATATCCCTCCTGATGACATGATTATACTTGATGGGAGGAGATTTCACAAGAAACAGATTTGGAGTGGAAGAGGAGGGGGAAATCTGGTAAAATAGTAAAGTATTACTAAAAGAAAGGAAGGAGAGCCTTATGAAAGGCGAAAGTTTTAAAAGGGGGCTTCGTGACGGGATTCCCATAGGGCTTGGGTATTTTGCGGTGTCCTTTACCTTTGGCATGATGGCAGTTGCCGGAGGATTAAGCATCTGGCAGGCAGTTTTGATTTCTTTTACAAATCTTACATCTGCAGGGCAGTTTGCAGGTCTTGATATTATTCTTGCGGCAGGCTCCTACTGGGAGATGGCGCTGACACAGCTGATCATCAATCTGCGGTACAGTCTGATGTCTTTTTCCCTGTCACAGAAATTGCGAAGGGACGTTCCCTGGGCACACAGGTATCTTGTGGCTTTTGGTGTAACAGATGAGATTTTCGGGATCAGTGTAAGCCGTCCGGAAAAGGTACACCCGTTTTATAATTACGGAGCCATGTGCGTGGCAATTCCGGGCTGGACGCTTGGAACCCTCGCAGGTGCAATTTCCGGAAATCTTCTGCCGGATTTTATGATGAGCGCCTTAAGCGTGGCAATTTACGGAATGTTTTTGGCGATCATTATTCCGCCCGCAAAGAAAAATAAAGTGATCCTTGCTGTTGTGGCGGGAGGAATGGCAGTGAGCGGACTGTTTGCTGTTGTGCCGGTTTTAAATCAGGTATCTTCCGGATTTGTGATTATTATTACAACCCTTCTTGTGGCAGGGGCGGCAGCATATTTCTGCCCGGTTCAGGAGGAAAATGAGACGGGAGAAAGAGAAGGTGAATCGTATGAGTCATAATATTTATATTTACATACTTGTTATGGCAGGGGTCACATACCTGATTCGTATGCTTCCCCTTGTCCTTGCAAAAAAAGAAATTTCAAATCCGTTTATCAAATCGTTTCTTTATTATGTGCCGTATGCCTGTCTGGCAGCCATGACATTTCCGGCAATTCTGTCTGCGACGGAAAGTCCTGTTTCCGGGGCAGCGGGGCTGGGAGCTGCTCTTGTGGCAGCTTATAAAGAAAAAAGTCTTCTTACCGTTGCCCTGGCTGCCTGCTGCGCAGTGTTTATTGTGGAGCGGATTTTACAGTTTGTTTAGTTTTCACCCAAAAAAGAAAGGCCAATTTCCCCGTCATACACAGTTGTGGCGGGGCCTGTCATATATACAAGATTTTCTTCACGGTCCCAGAAGATTTCCAGATCTCCTCCAAGAAGCTTTACCGTAACAGGGGCGCTTCCGTCAACGTGGTGATTTAAGATAGAAGCAACCGCAACGGCGCAGGCTCCTGTTCCGCAGGCAAGCGTTTCGCCGGAGCCTCTTTCCCACACACGCATCTGAACTGTATGCTCATCGATGACTTTGACAAATTCGGTATTTACTCTGTCCGGAAAAAGCGGGTGATTTTCAAATTTCGGACCGATTTTTTCAATTTCAAGATGATCCACATCTTCCATAAATATAACGGCATGGGGATTTCCCATAGAAACGCCTGTAAAATAATAAGTATTTCCCTCTGCTTCAATGGGGCTGTGAACTGCCGTATCTCCTTCTGTCAGAACCGGGATTTCCTTTGGCGTGAGAATGGGAGAACCCATATTTACGCGGACAGAGGAAACCTTTCCGTTTTTTACAGTAAGGTCAAGATATTTGATACCGCTTTTTGTTGCAACGGAAATGCTTGTTTTATTTACAATGCCGTAGTCGTAGGCGTATTTTGCAACGCAGCGGATTCCGTTTCCGCACATGGCGCCCTGAGAGCCGTCAAGATTATACATATCCATTTCGCAGTCTGCAATTTCAGAAGGTTTAATGAGGATCAGACCGTCAGAACCGATCCCAAAGTGGCGGTCGCTTACAAATTTTGCCACTTCACATGGATTTTTTACTGTTTCCTGAAAACAGTTGACATATACATAGTCATTTCCAATTCCCTGCATTTTTGTGAATTTCATAATATCATTTCCTTTCGTGATGTATTTATATATAGATGCCAGGGTCAAAAGGTCCCAGGCTTCTTTTCAGAATCCCTTTTATCTGTGCAATTAAAGTTCCATAATTGGTTATGGGGATTCCCTGATCTTTCGCACAGGCAATCCTGTATTTCATTTCTCTTTCATTGAGCATACAGCCGCCGCAGTGGACAATCATCTTATAAGGAGAGAGATCCTGTGGAAATTCTGTCCCGGAGGTAAAGGAAAAAGAAAGCTCCTCTCCCACATATTCCTGGATCCATTTTGGGAGTTTGACGCTTCCGATGTCATTACACTGGCGATGGTGAGTGCAGCCTTCGCTTATGAGAACGCTGTCGCCTCTTTTCAGGGAATCCAAAGCGGAAGCTCCCTCTGCCAGAGTCTCAAGATTTCCTTTGTATCTGGCAAACAGAATCGAAAAAGAAGTAAGCAGGATATGTTCCGGCGTGTGTTTTGCCACAAAGGGGAAAACCTGGCTGTCTGTAATCACAAGCCGGGGAGAGATTCCTTTTTCCAGAAGCCCGGAAAGAGCCTGTGGAAATTCCGTGTCCCGCACAGTAAGAGCCGTCGCTCCGCAGGAGAGAATATCCCGGATCGTCTGCTGCTGGGGAAGTATGAGCCGTCCCTTTGGCGCAGCCTTGTCGATGGGAATGACAAGAAGCACAAGGTCAAGGGGCTTTAACAGATCAGATACAAGGGGCTTTTGTTTGTCTTCCTTTGGGGCAAGAGCGGCAATGTGTTCTTTGAGCTCATGAATATTTGTGCCGTCTTTTGCACTGACGCAGACAGAAGGCATATCAGACAAAGCGGCATTTCCGGGCATACTTCTGTTTAAATCTATTTTATTATATACAAGAAGAAACGGAATATTTTTTGCCCGGAAACGGGAAATCAGAGTTTCTTCTGTGGCTGATAATCCCGCGGCGCTGTCTATAATAAGAACAGCAATGTCTGTTTTATTCAGAACCTGCAGCGTTTTCTGGATCCGGAGATTTCCAAGTTCTCCCTCATCGTCAATGCCCGGAGTGTCGATTAGCATGACAGGACCTAAGGGGAGAAGCTCCATTGTTTTATATACCGGGTCAGTTGTTGTTCCTTTGACACCAGAGACAATGGCAAGATTCTGCCCTGTCACTGCGTTTATGATGCTTGATTTTCCGGCATTCCGCCTGCCGAAAAAAGAAATGTGTACCCGCTCTGCGGCGGGCGTCTGGTTCATAGCCATAGTTACCTCCTTTTGGCGCTTTTTTTATATAAGTAGGTTTATTTTAAGAAAATCCTGGAATTCTCCTGGTTCTGTTTAATTTGAATACACTTTTTTTAAGTGTTTTATGATTTTAACCTACAATTTTTAAGGGGAAATAAGCGAAAATAACACTTGAGTGATGTATAGCCTATTATTTTCCGAGACTTTGTAGGATACGATTGTAAAATGCTCAAATTCCGGTTAGTTTGCTTTCTAAATAATAGGATACAATGAAGCAATTTAAAATTCCAGCCTATTTCAGGAAAAATTTTGTAGGCTGGAAAAGCAATGCAAGCCTTTTCTGCCTATATTAATTCGTCTGCGTTTTTCTCCGCGTCTGGCTGTAAGATGAAAACCCTTTTCTGCGGGAGTTATCATAACAAATGAGTATTTATTCGTCTAAGTGTTGTAAATAATTATAAAAAAATTTTAATTATTATGCAAGTATACTCTTGCATTTTAGGAAAAACATGATAGAATAGAAGCACAGTAAAGATTATACAAAGACATTGCATAAATTAAATATTTATTCATCTTACACATATTTCAAGGAGGAAAAAGTAATGAAAAACATGAAGAAATTTGCAGCACTTGCACTCAGCACAGCGATGATCGTATCTATGACAACAGGAGTTTCCGCAGCAATCGAGTCAAAAGAAGATCTTGCAGGAAAGAAGATCGGCGTACAGCTTGGAACAACAGGAGACCTTGAGGCTTCCGAATATGAAAAAGACGGAGCAGTCGTAGAGCGTTACAGCAAAGGCGCTGAGGCAATCCAGGCATTAAAGGCAGATCAGATCGACTGTGTGATCATTGACTCTCAGCCGGCACAGAAATTCGTAGAGAACAACGACGACCTGAAAATCCTGGACGAGCCATTTGTTGAGGAAGAATATGCAATCTGCCTGAAAAAAGGAAACGATGAGCTTCTGAAAGAAATCAACGGAGCATTAAAAGAATTAAAAGAAGACGGAACAGTAGACAGCATCATGGACAACTATATTGGAGACAACATCGGCGAAACACCATACGAATCTCCGGAAGATGTTGACCGTTCCAAAGGAAAACTGATCATGGCAACAAACGCGGAGTTTGAGCCGTATGAGTACCATGAAGGAGACGAGATCGTAGGAATCGATGCAGACATCGCACAGGCAATCTGCGATAAGCTTGGATATGAGCTTAAAATCGAGGATATGGAATTTGACGCGATCATCGCAGCTGTAAATTCCGGAAAAGCAGATTTCGGTCTTGCAGGAATGACAATTACAGAAGACCGTCAGGCAAGCGTAGATTTCACAGACACATACGCAAACGCAAGCCAGGTTATCATTGTAAAGAAATAATAGGAACTGATTGTAGGAATTAGAGACAAAGAGCTGTTGCATTGATACAACAGCTCTGTTTTAAGGAAGAGGAAAAATTCATGAACCATATGTTTTTAGCAGATATTAAACAGGATTTATATCTGAACTTTATTAAAGACGACCGTTACATGTGGCTTGTGGACGGTCTGAAAACAACATTGATCATTACCGCCTTTGCCGTTGTGATCGGAATCATCATCGGATTCTTTGTTGCAATCGTCCGTTCCGCCCACGACAAAACAGGATCCTTTAAAATCTTAAATGCCATTTGCCGTGTATACCTGACGGTGATCCGTGGTACACCTGCAATGATCCAGCTCTTAATTATGAATTTTGTTATTTTCGGTTCTGTGAGCATGAACAAGATTGTGGTAGGCGCACTTGCTTTTGGTATTAACTCCGGTGCATATGTGGCAGAAATTGTCCGTTCCGGAATTATGTCCATTGATCAGGGTCAGATGGAAGCGGGACGAAGCCTTGGTCTTAATTATGCACAGACCATGCGTCTGATCATTGTGCCGCAGGCATTTAAGGCAGTGCTTCCCGCACTTGTAAACGAGTTTATTGTTTTAATCAAAGAGACTTCCATCATCGGATATATTGGCATGATGGATCTTACAAAAGGAGCAATGCTGATCCAGAGCCGTACATACAACGCGTTCTGGCCTCTGCTTGCAGCAGCAGCAATTTACCTTGCACTTGTTATGATTCTTACATTTGGAATGAATAAACTGGAAAGGAGACTGAGAACCAATGAACGCTGAGAATAATCAGGTATTAATTGAAGTAAAAGAACTGAAAAAGGCATTCGGAGATAACCGTGTTCTGGACGGCATTTCCACCGATATACATCAGGGCGAAGTGGTTGCAATCATCGGTCCTTCCGGTTCCGGTAAATCTACGTTCCTGCGTTCCTTAAACTTAATGGAAGTACCCACAGGCGGTCAGATCCTTTTTGAGGGAACAGATATTACAGACCCGAAGGTGGATATTAACCGCCACCGCCAGAAAATCGGAATGGTTTTCCAGCAGTTCAATCTGTTTCCGCATAAAACAGTAAAAGAAAATATCATGCTTGCACCTGTCACATTAAAATTAATGACAGGTGAGGAAGCGTCAAAAAAAGCAGATGAGCTTCTTGCCCGCGTAGGTCTTCCAGACAAGGCGGACGCTTATCCGGATATGCTTTCCGGCGGACAGAAACAGCGTATCGCGATCGCAAGAGCCCTTGCAATGAATCCTGACGTTATGCTTTTTGACGAGCCGACTTCCGCTCTTGACCCGGAAATGGTAGGAGAGGTTCTGGAACTTATGAAAGAGCTTGCAAAAACAGGAATGACAATGGTTGTTGTTACCCATGAGATGGGATTTGCAAGAGAAGTGGCAACAAGAGTTATTTTCATAGACGATGGAAAAATCCAGGAAGAAAATACTCCGGCAGAATTTTTCGGAAATCCGAAGAATCCGCGTTTAAAAGAATTTTTATCAAAAGTTTTATAAAGAATCAGAAGAGACAGAAAGCCCCCGGCAGTTCAGATGTGAATTGCCGGGGGCTTTTGGAAAGGAGTATAAGTATAAAAGTATAAAAAGCATTAATTTTCAGAAGGACACTGATTTTTCTGAAGCTCTCCGTAACAGTATTTCATAATTGCCTTTCTTGTGATCAGTCCGATAAAAGAACCCTGATCGTCCACAACAGGAACATAGTTCTGGTTGATGGCACGGTCAAAAAGATCTTCCATATTGGAGTTTGCGTGGACTGGTTTATAAGTTGCGCGTCTTGGGATTGCCATAATGGAAATTCCCTCTGTATCTTTCATGTCTGTAATGTTTAAATGTTTCATTCCCCACAGAAGGTCTCCCTCGGAAATAGTTCCGAGATATTTGCCGTCAAGGGTGAGGAGAGGAATACAGGAAAACTTCCGGTGCTCCATTTTCTCAAGAGTCTGTCTTAAGGTTTCATCTTCAAATATGTATGCCACTTCACTTTTTGGTGTCAGAAAAAATAAAATATTCACGTTATTACCTCATTACTGTATAGCACTTGTTTTTAGTTATACGCCGAAAAAACCTGGCGATTTGTACTATAATAATGATAGTATGAGGCAGTGTTTCTGTCAATAAGATGAAATATTAAATTTTTAGAAAGTGAGCACAAGGACATTAGGGAATGGGAGGAAGATGGCATCTAAATGATATAATTGTTCTTGAGTTTCCGCAGTTTTATCCACAGTCACCTGTTTTACAATACATCATTACAAACAACTTTCAAAAAATACCCAAAATATAAGGAATCTTCTTCCTTTTTGATGTAAAATTTAAGTGACCAAACGAAAACCTACTAAACAAAAAGAAGGAGGATCCCTTATGGTCAATTTTACATCAAACACTTACATTTTGAAACGAAAAATTTTAACTTTTACAAAGAA